>SL_5KL_010_SEDDRAFT_10000055_pt1 | contig 59381 bp, 51 predicted proteins | sample SodLakKL_010_SED_FD_9118 | JGI IMG/M metagenome (IMG submission 9118)
CGGGTGGGTATCCACATGAAAGAATACAAAAACATGAAACCTGCCGTAGTCATCGGTGGCACCAGCGGTGATTTTCTTGGGGAATACATGGCCGGCGGGACTGTAATAGTTCTAAACCGGCACAACCTTACGGAAAATGTTACCGGCCAGGCCGATAAAACCCTTGCCACGGGAATCCACGGTGGCGAAATCTTCCTGTTTAATTACGATCTGCCTTCTTATATGCCCGGTATCGGGGCCACACCTGCCAGTCCCTCGGCCGAAGACTTAGATAAAATTAGACCTTTGGTTGAAGAATTCTGCAATCATTTTAACCTTGAAGCAAAACCCCTTTTAGAGAGGGAAATAGTAAAAGTAGTTCCTGCAGGCAGCAGGCCGTTTAGCAAGTTTTACACGCCAGCTTATCCAACTGACACGGGGCTCGTGCCCGAACAAAAGGAAATGGCATCGCCCTGTGAAGCCGCCTGTCCGGTAGGCATCCCAACCGGTCGTTTTCTCGGACATATCCGGCACGGCGAATATAAAGAGGCCCTGGACTTAATTGATTCTTACACCCCGTTTCGTTACAGCAACTGCGGTTTTATCTGTGCCCATCTCTGTGTGGATTCCTGCAGTCGGGGCAAAGTAGATTCACCTGTACGCACCGCCGAACTGGCGCGTGATTTTCATGGCGGCCAAAAAGTGCAAAGAAAGGGTGACCATACCGGAAATATCGCTATCATTGGAGCCGGGCCGGCCGGGCTTAGCAGTGCCTATTTCCTTGCCAGGCAGGGCTACAGTGTAGAAGTTTATGAAGCAGGCGACCGGCCCGGTGGGAAGATGTACCAGGTTATTTCCCGCGAACGCCTCCCCCTGGAAGATCTTGATATGGATCTGCAAAACATTGCCGACCTGGGAATAAATTTTCACCTCGGGACAAAAGTGGACAACAAGCAGTTCGAGGAATTAATCGAAAAGTTTGATCATGTAATTGTAGCCGTTGGCGCCCACCGCCCTCTTCTGCCACCGGTCAAGGGCCAGGAAAAAATAAGGGCCGGCATTGATTTTCTTAAATCTTTCAATTTAGGAGAAGAAATTACCGTTGGCTCTGATGTGGTCGTAATCGGCTGCGGCGATGCCGCATTAGATGGTATTGAAGCTTTAGTTGCTTTAGGGGTTAACCCGGGCCAGGTAACTGTTATCGATATCCAGCCTCCTTCAGCCAATCCCGGTGAGTTAAAAAAATGGATTGATGCCGGAATCAACCTGCTCTACCCTTATTTTTTGGAAGAGATCAGAGATGAAGGAGTAATTGTAAAGGACAGCACCGGCAGCGAAACTTATCTCCCCGGAGAAGCCCTGGCTTTTATTAACGAAACACCCAGCCTTGACTTTTTACCCCCTGACTTAAATACTCAGTTAAACCGGAGAGGTTTTTTCGAAACTCTAGATGATACCGGGAAAACAGTTCACCCCAGGGTTTCTGTCATCGGAGACTCTACCGGCCTTGGCCTGGTAGCCAACAGTATCAGGAAAGGGCGTGAATCTGCCGAAAGGATCCATGCTGAACTTCAGGGGCTTGATTATAAGCCTGAAATAAATGAGCCGATCAATTATGCCGATTTACATCTTCATACCAACCAGCCGGTTAAAGACGAAGAACTGTTGAGTATCAGGGAAGAATACCGGCGCTGCTTACACTGCGGGGTTTGCGTGCGCTGTGATGAATGCGTAAACGCCTGCCCGCGGCAGGCCAGGTCAAGAGAAGAAACTGATTTTTTGATTGAATTGAACAAGTGCGGCGGCTGCGGAACCTGCGCCGCTGTTTGCACCGGCGGGGTAATCCGCATGGTGTCCAAAAAAAGTTAGTTTTTGCTGAATGCAAACAATCCGGTATAATTTGATCATAAGTGTTCACTCAGCCGTGCTGTATTTTGGATTGATGCCGTCTCACCTAAGGGAAATGGTAACAACACGAGCTGCAGGCTTCCGCTTTGGTTGCCCTCTGCATTGGCCAGCCAAGGCTTTAGGCCTCAGGCGCCCTGCCTCCATGCAGGCCGACCTTCTACAGCCTTTGCTTCAATGACCATTGTAACCGCTCTACCTGCAATGGTCCCTGTCCAAAATGCAGCACGGCTGAAAAATAGTGTTCAAAGAAAAAAATATTTGTTCCGGCTATTGACAAAAATTAACTCATGTTGTATACTTACAGGCGTTAAATTAAATTTATTGGGCAACGGCGCCCGCTTGAACAGCTAAAGATAGCTGTCGGCGGGCGTTTTTTATTGTATTACCAATATTCTACTTGAGGAGCTGATCTAATGAGTATGACCAAAGAAGACGTTTTAAGCACCGTGAAGGAATCCGGAGTTAAGTTTATCCGCCTGCAGTTTACCGACTTATCAGGGCAATTAAAGAATGTGGCTATTACCACCGAACAGCTGGAAAAAGCCCTGGACGGGGAATTAATGTTTGACGGTTCTTCCATTGAAGGTTTTGTACGCATTGAGGAATCCGACATGTACCTGCGCCCGGATATGGATACCTTTGCAATTTTCCCCTTTCGCCCCAAAGAAGGCGGGGTAGCCAGGTTAATGTGTGATGTATACACACCGGAGGGGGAACCATTTGCCGGATGCCCGCGCAGCCAGCTCAAGCGTATGATCGAACTGGCCGGCAAGGAAGGTTACACCATGAACTGCGGCCCGGAAGCAGAATTTTTCATGTTCCACACCGACGGAAATGGAGCTCCCACCCTGCACACCCACGACCAGGGAGGATATTTCGACCTGGCCCCGACAGACCTTGGTGAAAATGCCCGCCGGGATATGGTTTTGAGCTTAGAACAAATGGGTTTGGAAATCGAAGCCTCCCACCACGAAGTAGCCCCGGGACAACACGAAATTGATTTTAAGTATAGTGATGCTCTGCGCACTGCTGACGACCTGGCTACATTCCGCTTTGTTGTCCGCACCATCGCCCAGAGACACGGCCTTTATGCCACCTTTATGCCCAAGCCGATTTCCGGGATCAACGGTTCAGGAATGCATACCCACCTTTCTTTCTTCAAAAACGGAAGCAGTGCATTTCACGACCCCGAGGCACCTGACGAAATGAGCAAAGAAATGCTTTACTTCATCGGCGGGCTGCTTGACCACGCCAAAGGTTACACCGCAATCACCAATCCCCTGGTCAACTCCTACAAGCGGCTTGTGCCGGGTTACGAAGCACCGGTCTACATAGCCTGGTCACATCGCAACCGCAGCCCCCTGGTCAGGGTTCCGGCCAGGAGGGGTATCGGCACCCGGGTTGAACTACGCAGCCCGGATCCCTCCTGTAACCCGTACCTGGCTTTTGCCACCATGCTGCGCGCCGGACTGGATGGAATCCACAAGCAAATAGAACCGCCGGAACCGGTAAATTTAAATATATATACCATGACTGACGAGGAAAAAGAGAGGTATTCCATCGAGCAGCTTCCGGGAAACCTCCACCAGGCAATCATTGCCCTGGATGAAGATCCAATTATCCAGGAAGCTCTCGGTGAACACATTTACAAACGCTTTCGTGAGGGCAGGTTAAAAGAATGGTTTGACTACAAGATCGAGGTCCATGAATGGGAGGTTAACCGGTACCTGGCTCGCTTCTAAATAAGCGATAGACATTTTTAAGGGTATAAAAAAACGGGCTGTTCCGGGTTAAACGGATCAGCCCGTTTTAGCCAGGGTTTTCATCTACAAAAACTGCAAAACATTGTATAATATTTACCATAGAAAAAAGCTTCTATAACATGATTATTTATACCGGGTGGCAATATGATAAATAACAGGTATGATTTTTGCATCGGGACAAACAAACAAGGCCTCCAAAGAACAGTTACCGCTATATTAAGCGAAGCTGGTTTTCATTCTTCAGGGGTAGGACGAAATATACCGGACCTGCTTAGAACCTTACGCAAAGTCCAACCATGGCTTACGGTTGTTGATACCGCCCTTCCACCGGGAAATATCGCCCAGCTTGCCGATATTATAGAAGAAGACGCCCTTTCGGCAGCCATTTACATCAATACCAGCGGAGCCGACTTAAACCTCTATGTCCAGCTAACCTGGCCGGTAGAAACCACCGTTTTAACAGCTGTAGCAGAGACGGTGTGCAATGAATTTGCGCATAAAAAAAAGCTTCGCAAAGAGATTGAAGATCTCCAAAACAAGCTTAATGAACGCAAGCTGATTGAAAGAGCCAAAGGAATTCTCTCAAGGACATACAACCTGGGTGAAAATGAAGCTTATCAGCTGCTCCGGAAATCCAGCATGAAAGAACGAATTTCAACAGCCGAAATGTCGGCAAAAATTATCAGCGATCCTTATTATTTTTCCGGTTAATAGCTGCTTCAATGAAGTCTCTAAACAGGGGATGCGAACGTAACGGCCTTGACTTAAACTCCGGATGGAATTGGACGGCAACGAACCAGGGATGATTTTTTAACTCTACCATTTCGACCAGCCGGTCATTTTCATTTATTCCGCTGAAAACCATCCCCGCATTCTCCAACACTGCTTTGTATTCATTGTTGAATTCATACCGGTGCCGGTGTCTTTCCATCACTGTTCTCTCGCCAAAAGCCTTTTCAGCCAGGGTTCCTTTTTTAATCGAACATGGATAAGCGCCCAGGCGCAGGGTCCCGCCAAGCCAGGTGTGCTCATTCTGACCGGGCAGGTAATCTATAACCGGCCCCGGGGTATCAGGGTTAAACTCGGTACTGTGTGCCCCTTCTATCCCGGCAACATTCCGGGCAAATTCAATCACTGCACACTGCATCCCAAGGCAGAGCCCGAAAAAGGGAATTTGCTCCTCCCTGGCCAAGCGGACCGCTTCAATTTTTCCCTCTATACCACGTTCTCCGAATCCACCGGGCACTATAATCCCGTCTGCATCCATAAGTTTATTACAGTTTTCCCCCGATTCAAATTCTTCGGCGGGAACAAGTTCAGTTTTAACCGCCACATCATGTTCCAGGCCTGCGTGAAATAGGGCTTCGTTAATACTAATATAAGCATCGGGCAGAGAAACGTATTTTCCTACCAGGGCAATCTTAACTTCTTTTTGCAGCTTGCTTTCCTGCTCAACCAGCTCCTGCCATTCACTCATATCCGCAGGTTCCCGGTGCAGGTTAAGTTTTTCCAGGACCATTTGATCCAAATTCTGCTTCTGCAGCAGCAGGGGCACTTCATAAACCGTTTTAGTATCGAGGTTCTCTACCACTTCATCAGGCTGAATATTGCAGAACAGGGCAATTTTTTTTCTCAGATCATCAGGCAGGGTTTGTTCGGTCCTGCAGACTATAATATCCGGCTGAATCCCGATACTGCGCAGTTCTTTAACACTGTGCTGGGTCGGTTTGGTTTTAAGTTCGCCGGACATAGGCAGGTACGGAACCAGGGTCACATGGATGAACAAAACATTTTCCCAGCTAAGATCATACCTGAGCTGACGAATGGCTTCCATGAAAGGCAGGCTTTCAATATCACCGACCGTGCCACCTATTTCGGTAATTACCAGGTCCAGATCGCCATTACGGTCAAGCTTGGTAATACATTTCTTAATTTCATCCGTAACATGGGGTATAACCTGGACTGTGTTGCCCTGGTAAACCCCTTCCCTTTCACCCTGAATCACGGACCAGTAAACCCTGCCGGCAGTAACATTGTTATCTTTGGTCAGGGGTTCGTCAATAAAGCGCTCATAATGACCTAGATCAAGATCTGTTTCAGCACCGTCCTCTGTAACAAAAACTTCACCGTGCTGATAGGGGCTCATTGTTCCGGGATCGTAATTTATGTAGGGGTCAAATTTTTGAATCGTTAGCTTTAAGCCCCTGTTTTTGAGTAAGCATCCCAGAGAGGCAGCGGTAATTCCCTTGCCCAATGATGAAACAACTCCACCGGTTACAAAGATATATTTAGTCATATGCGCCTCCCTTACTGCAGTGCAAATTACAATAAATATAGGTTAAACTATTCAAACTCGGTTAAAATTACCAGGCTCAGCAACTGCTGCAGCTGGTTTTAGTTCACCCACCGCAACCAGAGGAAGCTGTTCCGCCTCCGTTTGCGCCCTTACCGGTGCGGAAGGTGGAAAACACTTTCCCGGCATCTTCCCCGCAGGACGGACAACGAATGCTTTCCGTACCGGCCCCGCAAAGCTCTTCTATCTTTTTCCGGCATGTGGAACAGTAAAATTCATACAGGGGCAAAACAAAGCCTCCTCCCTCTTGATCAGATGTTTGCTTAATGCACAATAAGTCCACATAAATTTTTTGCTAAGCTAACCTTGATGATCCGGTAATGCCTCGACTCAACTTAAATTAGGTCCGGCCCTTCAATCGTTTTCTCTTTTTTGCCCGTCTTCTTTTCTTGCGCTGTCTTTTTAACTGTTTCCTTGTCTTTTCTTTCGCCATAAATTAAAATCTTTACCTCCTTTAAATAAGCTCATTATTTAATGCTCTTGAAAAGCTTAAAAATCTACTGGTAATTATATCACTGCTTCCTTGCTTAAAAAAGAGTTATTTTACCTTCATCAAAACTCTTCTAGAATCTAACCCATTTTTATTTAAGAAAAGGAAATATAAGATGCAGAGAGAAAAATATATAGGCAAGGTATATAAGTTTGACCAGGGAGGTTTTTTTTTAAATGGAATTAAGCCCAAATGCCCGGATTACTTATGAAAAAAGGTACCTGATCAAAGATCCTTCCGGTAATCCAACCGAAACTCCTGAAGATCTCTTGCGCAGGGTAGCTTCCAATATTGCTTCCATAGAAAAAGATTACGGGAAAAGCGAACAAGAGGTAAAAGCAATGGAAGACGACTTCTTCAAAATAATAGCTGAAGCCAGGTTCATGCCCAATTCCCCTACGCTGATGAATGCCGGACGTGAACTTCAGCAGTTAAGTGCCTGTTTTGTCTTGCCCCTGGAAGATAGCATGGAAGGAATCTTTACCGCTTTAAAAAACATGGCCCTGGTCCAGAAAACCGGCGGCGGCACGGGATTTGCCTTTGATCGCCTGCGGCCCAGCAACGATATTGTCCGCTCTACCAACGGAGTGGCCAGCGGCCCCGTCTCTTTCTTAAAAATTTTCGATGCCGCCACCGAAGCTGTGAAGCAGGGCGGCACCAGGCGCGGGGCGAATATGGGCTCCCTGATATACAACCATCCCGATATCTTAGAATTTATTACCTGCAAAGAAAAGGAAGAAGAAGTCAATAATTTCAACCTGTCTGTATCTGTCTCCGATGGGTTCATGCGTAAAGCTACAGCCGAGGACCCCGATCCTCTATATGCATTGTATAATCCACGTTTAAACGTACCATATTATGACCCGGAGACCGGTGAGGAGGCCGGGCTTGATGCCACTGCTGTATTTGATTTGATCGTCCAAAAAGCCTGGGAAAAAGGCGATCCCGGGATTATCTTTATCGATCAAATGAACCGTTACAACCCCACACCGCACGTCGGCAAATACGAAACCACTAACCCCTGTGGTGAGCAACCCCTGCTTCCTTTCGAGGCCTGCTGCCTTGGCTCGATCAACCTGGGCAAATTTGTGACGTCAAAGGGTAAAATTGACTGGAAAGGCCTCGCAGACTCAGTTAAAACAGCGGTTCACTTTCTTGACAATGTTATTGATGCCAGCAATTACGTAATCCCGGAAATCGCAGCCATGCACAAGGAAGGGAACCGCAAAATAGGGCTGGGAATCATGGGCTGGCATGACATGCTGGTCAAACTGGGTATCAACTATGACAGTGAAAAAGCCATTGAAACTGCGGATAAGGTGATGGGATACATCAATACCGAGGCTAAAAACAAATCGGTAGAACTGGCCGAAGAAAGAGGGGTTTTCCCCAATTTCAAGGGAAGTATTTACGACACCGGAAAAGACGAAGACCGGGTCAGGAATGCTACCAGGACTACTATTGCCCCTACAGGGACCATTTCTATTTTGGCTTCTTCCAGCAGCGGGATCGAGCCCTATTTCAGCATCGCTTTTATCCGGAAGAATATTTTAGACGGTGTCGATATGCCGGAAGTGAACCCGCTCTTTTTAGAAGTAGCTAAAAATGAAGGTTTTTACAGCGAAGGGTTGATCCAAGAAATAGCCCAGAGCGGAAAAATCCCGGACGATTCCCCGGTGCCGCAACAGTACCAGGAGCTGTTTAAAACGGCAATGGAAATCGATTATAACTGGCATATCCGCCACCAGGCGGCATTTCAAAAACATACCGACAATGCTGTCAGTAAAACCATCAACCTGAAACAGGATGCTACCGTTGAAGATGTTAAAAATGCCTATATAACCGCCTGGAAAGCAGGCTGCAAGGGCATAACCGTATACAGGGATACTTCCCGCTCCAAGCAAGTATTAAATGTTGGTGACGGAACCCAGGAAGAATATTTAAAACCGATCAAAAGGCCAAAAACCTTAAGCGGTCAAACAACCAGCATCGGCACCGCCCTGGGCAACCTCTTTGTGACGGTAAATTCAGCCGACGGCAAACCGTTTGAACTATTTGCCCAAATCGGCAAAGCTGGCAGTGATGTGGTCGCCTTTACCGAAGCAATTGCCCGCCTTGTATCCCTGGCCCTGCGCTGCGGTGTAAGCGTAGACGAAATAGTAACTCAGCTGGAAGGTATCGGCGGTGCCCGATCGGTAGGCTTCGGGCCAAACCGGATCAGGAGCGTCCCTGACGCTATCGGGCAGGCCTTAAAAAACCTGGCCCAGGCTGAAATAGACAGCAGTAATCCTGGTAAGGGACATGCCCGGGAACTCTGCCCGGACTGCGGCACCGGTGCCCTGATTAGAGCTGAAGGCTGCCTTAAATGCGAAGCCTGTGGTTTTAGTGAGTGTTGATAAAAAAAGCTGCCTGAATAAATTGCTTAAATATCCAGTCCGCAATACTTTGAAGCTATGAGAGCGTATGCCTGGAACCCTTCATATAATTCAGCAGCGGTTATGTATTCATCAGGGCTGTGAGAACGGGATATGTTACCCGGTCCATACACCACCGTAGCTATGTTCCCATAGTAATTTAAAATGGCCGCATCCGTCCAACCTCTCCTGGTAGTCAGGCGGGGAGGTTCTTGGGTGAGATATTGCAGGACAGATTTAACACTTTCCACCAGAGGATCATCAGGTGATGTCTCCATGGGGACGTGATCATATTTTTTCATCAGGTTGGATTCCATCCGGCGCATAACCCCTTTAAAATCTGGGTCTTCCAGGGAAAGTTCTTCTAAAATATCTTCGTATTCTTTAAGCACATCCTCGAGGTTTTCCTGCGGTGTATACCGGCGGTCAAGCTGGATAATACAGCGATCTGCTACAGTGCTTGGCTGCTGACCTCCGTTGATCAACCCAAAATTCATGACCGACGGTCCCATGTAAGGGTGCTGCAGTCCTTTTAACCGGGGTATAATTTTTTCTTCAACCCGATTTATAAATTTGGCCGCCTTGACTATGGCATTAATCCCTGCTTCCGGGATGCCACCGTGAGCCGGCTTGCCTGTAATTTCAAACTCCAACCACTCCAGGCCCCTGTGGCCAATAGCATATTCCCGGTTTGAAGGTTCTCCAACTATGGCTCCGTCGACTTTAAAGCCCGATTCGATTAAAGATTCAGTGCCATCACTGTTTGTTTCTTCAGCCAAAACACCGGTAAAGTACAAATCGCCTGCCAGGCGTAGCCCGGAACGCTTAAAAGCAAGCAGGGCATAGATCATCGAAGCAACCGGCCCTTTCATGTCATTAGTTCCCCTGCCATATATTTTTCCATCTTCCATAACAGCGCCAAATGGTTCTACGGTCATATTATAAGGAGGAACGGTATCTAAGTGTCCGTTAAATGCCAGGCTTCGTCCCTTTCCTTTACCGGGCAATTTGGCAATAATGTTATATCGATCACCTTCGACAGGTTGCAATTCATATTCAACTTCCTGTTTATAAAAAAATTTTTCAAGAGCATTAACCACTTCTATTTCCTGTCCGGGGACTTCCCAGTGACTGGGAATAGAGACCAGTTCCCTGGTTAGTTCAACTATTTCTTCTTCTGAAACATGTCCTGACAGTTCTTTAATGATCAACTGTTCATTCATCATTCTACCCCCCGTATTATATTATTGATCTGAAAAACCCGGCATGATCAATATTTGATCCTTCAAGCTCATATGCTCATTAATTTTACCGGTAAAGAAATGCGCCGGGCATGGCACCGGTCATTTCACCATCTCTTACAACCTCCACCCCGTTGACAATTACAGAGTTAATACCACCCGGTGATAAAGCCGGTTGTTCATAAGTAGCCCTGTCAATAATATTTTCATAATCAAAAATCGTTACATCAGCAAAATATCCTGTTCTTATCCTGCCCCGAGAATCCAGGCGGAGGCGTTTAGCAGGCAAACCGGTCATCTTATAGATTGCAGTAACAAGCTCCAGGTAACCTTTTTCCCTGACATAATGCCCCAGGACCCTGGGAAATGTGCCGGCTGAACGGGGATGGCCGCGGCCCTTTATAATCCTGCCGTCGCTGGCAATAATTGCCATAGGGTGCTGGATTGCCCTGATTATCTCCTCTTCATCCATCACAAAAGCAACTACCATGGTTTCCGGTTCATTAGACCTTTTTTCCATAAATATCTCAGGGGTACATAATTCTCCGCAATATTTACCTTCCACTACCTTGATTGCCGAATAGTCAACTCCCCACCTTTGCAGGCAGCCTTCATCAAAGACTGCACTGCCTATGAGCGAACAAAAAGCGGCATAGGGGTAAACATCAAAACCAACATCAACTCCGGCATTGTATGCTGACTCAATCATGGATAGCGCTTCATCAGTTTTTCCGAAAGCGGTGCCGCTTCCCAGGTGGGATATCTGCATCCTTACCCCCGTTTCCCGGGCCACAATAATAAGTTCTGCTACCGCCTCCAGCGCACGCTCACCGTCAAAGCGGTAATGAACAGAAACCAACCGGTCTTCATATTCTGCAACTGTTTTACTTAATTCAAGTAATTCTTCCGTAGAAGCTCCGGGGGTATATTCAAGACCGACTGACAAACCTGAAGCCCCTTTGTTCAATGCTTCCCGGAGCAAGTCAACCATCTTATCTGCCTGATTTTTGGTTGCCCGGCTGTAGCGGTCAGTACAGCCAACGGCTTCTCTTAAAAAAGCATGTCCGGAAAGTGCAGCATAATTTAGCGGCGCTCCATTTTTCTCCAGAGCTTCCCGGTAATCATCTAAAACAACCGGCCCCATACCGCAATTGCCACCTATTGTAGTGGTAACTCCCATTAACACGGAACTTTCAAAGATGCCCTTTTCTATACTTCCTTCTTTAACCGCATTTTCGTGGCTGTGAAGGTCGATAAAGCCCGGGCTAACAAAACATCCGGCAGCATCAATTTCCCGGGTTGCCTTCACTACTTCAGAACCAATGTATGCAATCCGGTCATTCTCAACCCCTATATTTGCCTCATAAATGCCGTCAACGGGGTCAATAATATTTCCGCCTTTAATTACAAGATCATACACCTTTTAATTCCTCCTATCGCAAGGCAATCATTTCCTTAATATGGTTCTACGCAGAGATTATTAAACCTTTTTAAAATATGTTGATTATAAAAAATTATTTTACCGGCACCTGCTTCAACAGCAAGCTGTACATCCTTTTATTACCTGTTAAAATTTTTTTCTGCAGGAATATTAAAAATACTGTCGAATCAGTTTGTATATGTTTTTGAGGCATTTTTTTTGCCTTTTAGAAAGCTTTAACCGGGGGGTGGTTCAATTCCTTGTCCAAGAACTTTAAACTTCTGCAGCTACAGGTTAATGATTGAACAAACTACTGGACATTAACGGAGGTGCTAAATTGAAAGCCAAAATTCCCCATGTCTTTGTCTTGCTGATGATTATGATCATCATCGGGGCCGCACTCACTTACATTGTTCCTGCAGGCGAATTTGAAAGAGTCGAAGACCCGGAAACAGGAAGAACGGTTATTGACCCGGACTCATTTGAGTATGTAGATCCTTCTCCTGTCGGGCCTTTTGAGATCTTTATGAGTGTCCAGCTGGGAATGATCGACGCCGCTAATATTATCTTTTTCGTTTTCATTGTGGGCGGCGCTTTTGGGATGATCAGGGCTACCGGGGTAATTGAAGCCGGTATCGGCAGGGCGATGAACAAGCTTCAGGGAAGAGAAATACTGCTACTCGTCGGGATTATGCTGATTACCGCCCTGGGGGGTGCTTCTTTCGGCCTTGCGGAAGAATTTATTCCCCTGGTCCCGGTGGGAGTGCTTCTGGCCAGAAAACTCCGCTATGACGCAATGGTGGGGATGGCCATTTTCATGGTCGCGGTTAGAGGTGGTTTCGCCAGTGGAGCGATGAACCCGTTTACAGTTGGGGTTGCCCAGGGAATTGCCGAACTGCCGATTTTTTCTGGTTTAGGCTTTAGGTGGGCCATTTTCGCAGTAATTACCTTAGTTACTATCTTGTACGTGCTCCGTTACGCTAAAAAGGTAAAAGAAAACCCCGAAAACGGAGTAATGTATGACCTTGAACTTGAAGCGGCCAGAGAAAATGATGTACACTCAGAAGAAGTCCCAGAATACGAGCCGAGACACACCAGGGTTTTGGTTGTAGCATTAATCGGCTTCATCGCCCTTATTTACGGGGTGCTTGAATTGGGCTGGTTTATCAACGAACTGGCTACATTGTTCTTAATCCTGGGAATTGTAGGGGGCCTGGTCGGTGGTGTAGGCCCGAACAGGCTGGCTGAAGGATTCGTGGCAGGAGCAAAAGACCTTGCGCTAGGCGCTTTGGTGATCGGAATTGCTCGCGGCATCCTGGTTGTTCTCGAACAGGGCTTGATTGTGGACACAATCATTTTCTCTGCCGGCTCCTGGCTTGCTGCAATGCCTACTATGCTTGCTGCCAACGGTATGTTTGTATTCCACCTGCTGTTTAACTTCCTGGTGCCATCCGGAAGCGGCCAGGCCGCGACTACAATGCCGATCATGGTTCCCATCGCCGATTTGGCAGATATTACCAGGCAAACTGCTGTTGTTGCCTACAACCTCGGTGACGGAATGAGCAACCAGATCTTCCCCACAGTCGGTGCCTTAATGGCAGCGCTGGGTCTGGCCAATATTCCATATGAACGATACTTTAAGTTCATCTGGCCCCTGGTGCTAATCTATGCCCTGATTGGGTTTATATTTGTCACCATTGCCGTAGCCATTAACCTCGGACCATTTTAAGATATTAACAATCAAGATATAAGTGGTTTTCTTATAAAAGAGGCGGATTTTTAAACCCGCCTCTTTTTTTTATAAGTTTTGAGTCCCTGTTTTGAAAGGAAAATAATATTGTCTGTTCATCCTTGTATGCGGTTCTTGTTCATCGGGCCGGGGTTTTGCCTCCGGCTTCCTTCAGATTCCGCCTCGCGGCGGACACCCTTGCCTTCAGCTAGTGGTTCCCACTGCCAGGCCCACAGCGGACTTTCACTGCCAAGTTAACATCTATGCCGGGCGCACACTTAAAAACCACCCCTTCGGGGTGGTTTAATATTAGAGCACTCAACTAAGCTTTATTTCGTGGTGCCGGAGACCGGACTTGAACCGGTACGGACAATTGATTGTCCGAGGGATTTTAAGTCCCTTGCGTCTGCCAGTTCCGCCACTCCGGCAAAATTTGGAGGCGACACCCGGATTCGAACCGGGGATGGAGGATTTGCAGTCCTCTGCCTTACCACTTGGCTATGTCGCCGTAAATGGAGCGGAAGACGGGATTCGAACCCGCGACCCTCGCCTTGGCAAGGCGATGCTCTACCACTGAGCTACTCCCGCATGTTAATGGTGCCGAGAGGCAGAATTGAACTGCCGACACGCGGATTTTCAGTCCGCTGCTCTACCGACTGAGCTATCTCGGCACAAAATGGCGGAGCTGACGGGACTCGAACCCGCGATCTTCGGCTTGACAGGCCGATATGTTAACCAACTACACCACAGCTCCGCGTGCATGATCAAGTATACAAAACGTACTGCTAAAAGTCAATATCTATTAGCTATGCCCCAAAAAATTATTCCATCGCCCAAACCTAACTACAGGTTATTCGTGCGTAAAAGATTTCGAAGGCTTTTTGTCTTTATTATCTTTTTCAATTCTCGATAAGCGTTCTTCTTCGGCTGAGCTATAGTATATCAAGCTTTGCAGTTCAATGGTTAAATCTGCATTGTGTACATGAACACCTTCAGGAACACTTAGTTTAACCGGCGCAAAATTTAAGATCGCTTTAATCCCATTTTCGACTGCCAGGTCGGCAATCCCCTGGGCAGCAGCAGCCGGCACAGAAATGAGGCATACTTTAATATCCCGCTCTTGTATAATCTTAGGTGCCCTGTTAATCGGGAGAATTTCTATGCTGTGAATTTTTCTCCCGATAATCTTGGGATCGTTATCAAAAACAGCTACCACGTTTACATAAGGGTTTTTTGTCAGGTTATACCTGGTAAGTGCAGTGCCTAGATTTCCGGCTCCAAAAACAATCGTATCGGTCCTGCTGTCCAACCCGATAATTTTAATGATCTTTTCCCGCAAAAACATGGTGTTATAACCGGCGCCCCTGGTTCCAAAGGCTCCAAAGTAAGCTAAGTCTTTTCGGATTTGCTCCGCAGTAAAACCAGATTCGTTGCTTAACTCTTTAGATGAGACCATTTCTACTTCTCGCCTGATTAACTTGTCCAGGATGCGGAGATAAACAGGGAGTCTTTTAATCACTGACTTGGAAATATTATTTCGGTTAGGCATTTTCCAACCTCCAATGGATTGAGGTTTTATAAAAATAAGACCTGGTATCCCCTCTATTTACTGTTTTCGATTAAGTACTTCCGCAGATAGATCTTTAAGCGCAGCTTTGACTTTAGGATCAAGGGTTACCATTTGATCGACTGCTTTTTCTGCAAGGTTTATATACTCCTGGGCCTTTTTATAAGTATATTCAGGACCATCACTTTCTAAAACTGCCTGGACCATTTCAGAAAAGTGGCTGCTTGATCCTTCATGATGCAACTGCTTAGGAAATGTTCCCTTATTCTCGCTTGCATGCTTCATTGAACGGATCAAAGGTAAAGTAATAACCCGATTGTGTAAATCCCCGTAAATCGGTTTACCGGTCTTTTCCCCTTTTCCGGTATAATCCAAAAGGTCATCAATTAATTGAAAAGTCATCCCCAGGTTATAGCCAAATTCTTCCCAGTGATTTTGTTCCTTCGAATCACCACCACCAAGCATTTTACCGGCCCTGCAGCAACCGGCGAAAAAAGAAGCACTTTTCTTGCCGATCCAGTTAAAATAGCGTTCTTCCAACTCTGATGAGTCCGCGGTAGCAAAAGTCTGTTCAATTTCACCTTCTGTCATGCTTTTTACCATATTTACAATAACATCCATTAACGGCCATTCTTGGTACCCAACCAGGATTTTAAATGCCTCGCTCAATAGATAATCTCCGGTTAATATAGAAACTTTATTGCCCCACCTGGCATGGACCGTATCCTTGTTACGGCGGGTCGGTGCCTGGTCAATAACATCATCGTGAAGCAGCGAGGCTGTGTGAATAAGCTCTAATGCGACAGCAGCATCAACATAATGAACCAGCCTGGCATTTGAATCGTAAGCCGCCAGCAAAAAAAGAGTGGGACGCACCCTCTTCCCTGAACCATTAAATATATAGCTGCCTACCGAACTTATTTCGGGGCCTGCTTGTTCAACTACTTGTTGTAGCCGTTCTTCCACCAGTGCCAGCTCGTTCTTTATTAAATTACATTTAAGTCCCAGTTTATTCAAGCCCCTATTCTAAAATTATCAATTTACACATTAATGCTCAAGCTCATTGTTCGACAGAAAATAGTTTAAATCCTTTTAAACAGCAGGCCCCCTTAAGAAAAAAGATATTTCTGAACTATTACCAGTTCCGGGGGAGCATGTCGTTGGTTTATTAAATTATAGTACGCTACTGTATAATGAGAAGCCGGTAAACCTTTAAAGTATGGGAGCAGGTTTTCTTTCTCAAAATTGCCTTCACAATGGCCAGGATATAGAACAATTGAAATCAATCCACCGGGTCGCAGTAAGCTTAGCCCCTGTTTAATGCTTTCCAGGGTGGTATGATAATGAGTGGTTAGTTCCCGATTCCCTCCGGGCAAATAACCAAGATTATACATTACCACAGAGACCTCTCCCTTGACATAATGCAGTAAGTTTTCGTGCCCGCTTAAGTGGAGAGAAACCCTCTTTTCGAGAGATTCCCTTTTTAAGTTATCCAGGGTTGCTTTCAGGGCTTCCTCCTGGATATCAAATGCATAAACATGGCCTCGCGGTCCTACACTTTCAGCTAAAAAAAGTGTATCATAACCGTTTCCGGCAGTGGCATCAACTACAAAATCTCCTTCACATATTACCGGTTTAGCCAGGAGATGTGCTATTTTTGTGACCTGCTTAATCCTGTACAAGATAATCTCCTGCCAGATCTTTATTTTTACATTAATGCAAGATAGGGATTAATAGTTTTCCACCCTTGATGATATGATATCCACACTGCTGTCAAGTTCGATATAGTCAAATATTTTCTCCATGACACTATCTGCGCCCGCACCATTATGACAAACTACTGCCATGCCCAGTTCAACCCTTTGCCAGAGATCCTGATCTCCTGTTTCGGTAACAGAAACATTAAACTTGTTGCGAAGTCGTTGGGTAAGGCTTTTGGTAACCTGGCGCTTGGCTTTTAATGAAGTTGCCCCTGGTATGTAAAGCTCCATAAGACAAATAGCGACTCGCATCTAAAACCACCACCTGCGGCCAATAAAACATTGATTAAGCCTAATTTAAATATACCTGCGCATAAGATCTTCGAGATACTGGTCAACCGTAATTCCCCGGTCCTGCAGTTGTTGATAAATATTTTCAACTGCCTCGGCCAGCGAAGGGTTATTCGTATCGCCCAGGGTTCTAAAATAACCGGTTCGCCTTCCCAGCCTAAATAACTCCCTCTTATGGCCTGGCATAGATAGATAACGATTAATTACCGCCTGCATACGTCCTTTATCCTGGGGGAAACGGCCGTTTACTTCCTCAAGCAGATTTAGGATGTGATCACTGTAAAAGGCGCTTTCTATCCCTCTAAGTTGCTCAAGGAATAAGGATTCTTCCCTGATTACACCGTCATCATCAAGAGGTGTAAATTCTCCCTGTTTTAACTTCTCATACAGTGGACTGGCTGGATGAATGGCCAATGTCCGGACCCTGATGTAATCTGGATTTATCTCGTTTAGAACCCTAGCTGTATCAACCGCATGTTCACGCCATAAACTCCGGCCGCCAAGACCAAGGATAACATACTCGCTTAGAGTAAGACCGGCTTCCTTAACCCTGGTCCCGGCTTCAACCTGCTGAGGGCCATTAACCCCTTTTTTCATGAAATCAAGGACTTTATCATTACCACTCTCCAGGCCGACATGAACTCGGCTTAATCCGGCTTCTTTCAGCCTGGTAAGCTCTTCAACTGATCTGCGCAACAGCGAACGTGAGCGGGCATAAGTGGTAATCCTTTTAATGCCGGGAAATTTTTCTTTTAACAGCTCAAGGATTTCTACCAGCTGTTCAACAGGCAATTGGATACTGTCAGCATCCTGGAGAAAAACTGTTTCACCCCTGTGATACTGCCAATATGCAACCGGAAGCAACTCAGGATGCCTGGCATGAACCTGGGCAACCAAATCACGGTTTACTGTTCCGCCCATACCGTTTTCTTGAGAAATCGTTATCAGTCGTTTGACAGCCTGATCAATGTTATCAATATCATTTTTTATTTCTTCCAAGCTGCGGCGACTAAATTTTTCCCCTTTATAGACCGGGCAAAACAAACACCGGTTCCAGGGACAATTCCTGGTCAACCTTAACAAGAGGCTGTTGGCTTCATTAGGTGGACGGATAGGTCCCTGTTCATGGGCAACTATACTCTGGGCCATAAAACCCTCCCAATAAGTTTTCATAATACTATTATATTATATCTTTTTAAAGGGCACAGTAACCTGTGCCCTTCACCTCATTAATAAGCATATCTATTGAACAGAAGCTTAACCCTTAATCTAAAAACCCGCTATTCCATCTCCGGAAGGTAGTGTTTCAATAAGTCCCACAACTCCTGTGGCTTAAACGGCTTGGTCATGTAGCTGTCGGCCCCAAGATCCATTGCCCTCTGACGGTCTTCCTCTTCAGCTTTGGCGGTAAGGACAATTACAGGAATATTTTTGGTATCATTATTACCTTTAACTTCTTTTAAAACTTCAAAACCATCAACCTTTGGCATTAATAGATCAAGCAGGATTAAATCCGGGTGTTCCTTACGAATTGAATTTAGTGCTTCTTCCCCGTCTTCAACTATTTCTATTTGATAACCGACAGCATCCAGGCAGGTGCGCACCCCTAAAATTACATTGCGTTCGTCTTCTGCAAGCAGTACTTTTTTGGACAAAATTTAACCTCCTTCTTGCTCTATTTCGGGCAGGGTAACAGATCCTTCTCCCTGGTAAACAGGAAAAGTGAAAGTAAAGGTGGTTCCCTTGCCTACTTCGCTGTCAACCCAGATTTCTCCACCATGGGCCATCACAATATCTTTGGCAATAGCCAGTCCAAGCCCTACTCCGCCGGAGCCTTTGCGTCCTTCTCCGCTTACCTGGATATATTTACGGAATATCTTTTCCTGTTGATCCTTGGGAATGCCGCATCCAGTATCTTCAACAGAGAAAAACAACCTCTTGCCACGCTGGCGCACTCGCACGGAAATTGTCCCTTCAGGATCGGTATAGCGGAGGGCGTTACCAACCAGGTTGGTTAAAACCCAAACAGCCTTATTAAAATCAGCGGCAACCGGTGGTAAATTAGGTGGTAAATCAGTTATCAGCTCAACACCCTGTTTTTCGGCCTGGAATTTGAGGGGCCGCACCGCCTCCTGGACCAGGTCTGATACATCAGTTGGTTCCGCCTCAATATAGATAGTTCCCGATTCAATCCTGGACAGCTCCATTAAGTTGTCAATCAACCTGCTTAACCTTTCACAGTCTGCGCCAATCGCTTCCAAAACTTCTTTACCCCTTGGAGTAAGATCGCCCAGCATCCCCTCTTTTAGCATTTCCACACCGACTATAATGGTGGTAAGGGGCGTGCGAAATTCATGAGAAACAATCGAGACAAAGTCTGTTTTAATCTTTTCCATTTCGTGAAAACGGGTTACATCGGTAAATTGAACCAGCCCACCCCAGAGTTCTCCCTCATGAAAAACAGGGTTAATGGCAATTTTAAAAAAGTATCGCTGGTCCATCCGTTTAACCTTTACAGATGCTTCTTCATAAGAACACTTCAACTCTGCTTCCTGCTCGAAAACATCTTCAAGCAGGTTGTCCAGTTTCGTAATGCCGGTTAATTCGGTAACAATTTTACCTTCCGCAGATTTGCTGTCCGTATTAAACAGCTCTCCTGCTTTCTGGTTCAACCAAACAACTGATTTGTTCCGATCGACCAGGAAAACAGGATCGGCAAGATTGTTGGCTATCGTATCCAAATTAACGGGTACCGGTGAATTACTCAACTTCACACCTGCCTTTCTGTTGCAATTTTAAAATTATATTGACGTTAGATATATAGCTTTTTGCTACCCAATTATATCATCATCAGTTGATAATGAAAAGCCACAAAAAGGCATTAATAGTCATAATTATTAATATTAAAGCCCCTGGTTTGTCAAGGGCTTTAACTAATATCATCTCAGGGTCGGGTTCTGTTGTTTAATTAAGTTATTAACCCATCTCACCGGACTAGATCACCTTCGAAAATCCCGGTTTTATTTTATTCCTGCCGGGTATCAAAAACCACCTCTTCGGTGATGTATTTTTCCAGGCCGATTTTATTGGCGATAGCATCCAGGGTATTCTTTTCTACGGTTACCGGAAGGTTGAATGTTTCACTAATTTCCTGTTCAAGATTTTTTTGCAGGGCTTCCTCATCCCGGCCGGAAACTCCCTTGAATACTATCTTCAAGCCATCGGTGCCGTTTTGCCTGTTTATTTCCACGTACCAGAGCAAAACATCCGCATTCGCCATCATCCTGCGGCGCAGTTCGTTGGCATTAAAATCAACCGGGCCTTCGTTGCCGGACAGCTTGTAATAGTGCGACTTACGTTCAATATCCCCCATAAGCCGGGGCACCGTGCGCTTGCAATTAGGGCAAGGTTCAGTCACCAGGCCGCCGGTAGCTATATCGCCGGTTCGGTAACGCAAAACCGTAGTGCCTTTAGCATCGAGATGGGTCAGCACCACTTCGCCTTTTTCTCCTTCACCCAAAACAGTTTCACCGTCGGGATCTAAAATTTCTACCAGAACATGGTCAGGGTTAAGGTGGTAGCCATAACCCGGTTCACACTCCGCCCAGCCGCATTTAGCTTCTGAATTGAAATAAATTCGCTGTACTTTATTGTCCTTTGCGCCCACCGATTCCATCAGTTTTTTCATCTTCTCTGTTGCAGAGACCGGTGCATAATCAATACCAATAACCAGGCGCTGCAAGTTTTCAGCACTAAATCCAAAAAAATCCAAAGTTTGCAGGGCAAACATGGCGTATCCGGGAGCAGCGGCAATAACTTCCGCCTCCATGTTGTCCATTGCTTTTAATATTTTTTCCATACCCAGCACCTTACCTCCACCGGCTTGCAGCGCTGTGCTGCCAATGCCGACGGTGCTGTAAAACATCTGCCAGAAGTACACATTTGGCGCATAAGTAAAGGCATTAACCATTGTATCATCACGGGTAAGCCCTAAAATATCAAAGGCCCTAAAACCCGCTTCTTTCATATTATTCAAATCGTAGTGGGTATATTCTACCGGTAAAGGCCTGGCTGTGCGCCCGGCGCTAAAATAGAGAGTGTGAAATTTATAATCCTTGGGATCGGGGCCTTCCTCTTTTTTTCCGAAAAGAGCAAACCCTTTCTTTTTACTTTTTTGTTCTTCTTCAGAAGGTGGTTCCAAAACAAATTTCTTTGGATGTCGCAAATCATCTTCCCGGGGCAGCATATCTTCCTTTTTAGTTAAAGGGAGCTTGTTTAAATCATCTAAGCCCCTGAATGATTCCGGATCTATCCCTTTTTCCTTAAAGATTTCGCGGTAATAGGGATGTCTTTTAGCAAATTCATTTTTGACCATCTTTTGCAGCAAATCATCCTGCATATTTCTGATTGCCTTTGCCGGCATCCGGCTAACTTTTTTCCATACTTCCATGCTTTGCCTCCTCCCGCTTATCCGTAAAAGTTTAATCGGTTGGTCTGTTATCAAGAATTCTTTTTTCTTTTAATTCCGTTTCCATCCCCAGTTGTTTAACCAGTTCAGGTACGGGCTTAAAGATTATGTCGGTCAGGGAAACCTCTGTATCCCGCAGCACTTTTTGCCGCACATCGGCAGCCAGTTTTTCCCGGTCAACATCCTCTTTAACCGCGACATAAAGATATATTTCGTCCAGATCATAAGGATCGTCGTTTCTCTTGCGCATTTCAACCTGCCATTCTTCAACATCCGGCTGGCTCATCATCAATGGGAAAAAGTTATTTAAATTAACCAGGGTTCCCTTGACCTTGGTCATGCTGAATTCCTTCATTTCCGACTTTCGCTGGATATTGGAACTAATCCGCGGCACTGTCCGACCGCAGTTCGGGCAGGGTTCATACATCAAGCCGCCCTTGGCAATATCCCCGGTCCTGTAGCGAAGGACCGCTGTTCCCCGCCAATCCAGTGAAGTGTAAACAATCTCACCTTCTTCGCCTTCACCTACAGGTTCTCCGGTTTCCGGATCCACAGTTTCAAAAACTTCCATATCAGGAAACAGGTGGTACCCGTAATATTCATCGTGTGAGGGACATTCCGGCCAGGCTACTTTCGCTTCAGTCATTCCATAAGTCGCTAAAACCATCACATCTTCTGCGCCTAGCTGGACAAACAATTCCTTGATTTTATCTTTCAAGCCCGGGGGGACCCGTTCTCCGCCAAAGAAAAGTTTCTTAATCGATGAAAAATCACGACCCTGCTTAACCGCTTCTCTCAAGAAGTAGTAGCAATAACCGGGAATAAAAACTGCCACAGTCGGACGCAGGTACTCAAAAGCATCCATCAAGTTTTTTGTTCCCACTATCTTTCCTCCACCGCTGTGGAAGTTGGCTACATCCATCTGCTCACCGGCAAAAAAGGTTTGCCAGAAAGCTAAATGCGGAGCAAATGGGAAGCAGTTAACCACGATATCATCACTGGTCACTTCAAAAACATCGAGCAGGCGGTAACCGGCCTCTCTGATATTGTCCAGGTCTCGTTTAGAATATAGAAATGGAGTGGGGTTCGCCGTCCTGCCGGTTGTAAAATGCAGATGCACCGGTTTAAAATCGTAAACTTTCTCTTCGACCTGGGCCTTGCCCCCGGTCATAGACATCTTGGCCAGGTGGCTGTATTTCTCAGTAATTTCTTCATCCGGACGAATTACAAAATCCTTGGCTTTTTGCGGTTCTTCGTCGGTTGGCGCAATATCCCATTTATAGGTAAAGGGCAGATGCCTTAAGTCTTCAATACCCTTGACTTTTAAAGGATCAATTTTTAATTCCTGGAGCAGGTTACTGTAATAGGGGCTGTATAAATATATTTGATTTGCCATAAAAGCTCTTAGCTTGCGATCTTGTAGTTCTTTAATCTCCTTGTAAGGCATTTTGCTAAGTTTTTCCCAATTTTCCATGAAGATGTCACCTCCTGATAAGTATGAGGAAAAAGTCGGGACGGGTCTCATAAAGAGTAAAAGCCCGTCCCGGGACCTTAACCTGGTTACTTGGGAAATTCATCGTAAAGGGTGGTAATAAACCAGAGTATGAAAACCGAAAGAACAATAATGGTAATGGGAAGACCTTTGCCGTTATAGCGTTTCGGATCATAATCGGTCCAGCCATGCATTTCATCAACCTGCCGCTGCAGTGCTTCTTCGGGTGGCGGAGTGAGCCAGGAAACAACAACAGTAAGGATGAAAGATACGGGCACTGCTACCGAAATAACTTTAATCCAACCCAGGGGGCCATAGAAATACTTGGCAAAAAACGGGAAGGGTATGTCAACTGGATCCATACCCATATAACCAATCATAATCCAGCTGACAAACGAAAGGGTAGTGCCTACTACCATCCCCGCGCCAACCCCATACTTATTGGTTCTCTTCCACCAGATCCCTAAAACAACCGGAACGCCTAGCCCCGCTGCTGCGATACCAAAAGCCCACATGATTGCTTCCAGGATAAATTCCGGCGGGTCAAGAGAAAATATAATAACCCCGACTCCTACTAAAAACATCGCCCCGTAAGAAAGTCTCAATTTTGTCTCATCATCTACGTCAGGCTTTATTGATCCGTAAAGGTCGTGAATTAAACCTGCTCCCATAATCATTAACAACCCTGAAACCGTGGAGAGCCCGGCTGCGACCGACCCGGCTACGGCCAGGGCTAACCAGCTATCACCGGCCAGGGCTTCAACAAGGATGAAAACCACGTAATCGTAGGCAGCCGTCGGGATGTCAACACCGGATGTCTGCATATAGTAAACAGCGGCAAATCCGGTAGCATAAACAGTAGTATTAACCAGACCTACCAGGAACACACAGACTACTGTGCTCCAGCGGGCTTCCTTGGCATCACGGACTGTAAAATAACGCATTACAAAGTGAGGCAGCCCGATAATACCAAAAAAAGAGCCCAGGAAAATTGCAATGTAGGTTACAGGATGGGCAACCATAGCCCAAAAATAGTGCGGAACCGTATCGGTCATCAGGGGAACCATATCCCCGTAACCAAGTGGCGGAAAAGCCCACCCGGAAGCTCCAAGGGTCCTCATAACAATGGCAACCGGAAACATTAAACAGAACAAAAGCACTATGGTTTGGAAAGTCTGATTATAGGTAACCCCGTACATACCACCCAGGGTAACATAAAGAGTAACCACCAGGCCGCCGACAATAATTCCCCATATTTCGGGGACACCGAGCAGAAAGTAAAAAACAATGCCAATACCTTTTAAGTTGCCTGCCAGGTACAAAACAGAGACAATCATCATTACAATTACAGATATATAACGCAAAGTCTCACTGCCGTAGCGCTCAGAAATAAAGGCCATCGTTGTAAACGACTTATGGCGCCTCAGGTAGGGCGCAGCCAATAAAAGCATGCCAATGAAAGCTGCGGTAAAGCCGGCATAGACAGAAACCGCGATATAAAGGCCTTCTATAATTAAAGCGGTCAAGCCAATAAAAGTTGTCAAGCTTAACGCCAGTGAAACCATGGCTAAACCGTTATTTAAAGCACCGATACTGCGTCCCGCTACATAATAGTCGCCCAGGCTTCGGGTAAAACGCCGGGCCCAAACGCTAATCATTACTGAGATTACCAGGACAATTATACTAAGAATTAAACCAAGGACAAATATCTCCTCTCTTGGTTCCATGTAAAATCCCCCCTTTCAAACAAGTTTAAGTTTTTTGTTGTTCCTCCAACCGGTCCATCACTATACACCAGATAGCACCAATTATAGTGGCTCCGAACCAGCTTAAAACAATTAATAAAAAGTAATGCAGGGGAAAACCCCATACAGATAAATGCTCTTTAAAGACAAACATTGTTTCCCCGTAAGCAGATACCAGTTGTTCCGGAGTCTGCACTACGTTAAAGAATACTTCATTCAAAATTACCACGATCGAGCTGAAAAACCCCCCGGTTACAGCAACAATCAAAAAGCAGATTGCAGTGACCCAAACTTCAATTTTATAACCCCTTTGACTGTCTTTCATGTAAAGTCACCTCCTTTAGCACATAAAACCGATTCTGTTTTTGATAGGGATAGATTTTTTGTATTTTTCACCACCTTTTGATATGTTTCTATTCTTTCAAATTTAAATTTATTTATTCTACTCTACCTGTTGATTTCCTTCTTTTGAAAACAATCAAAATATTATTTTTTATAATTCTCACCCCCATTCTTTGCATTTAAGCTTTATAATTATGCTAAAATTGTTTTGTAACGCTACTAAAATTTATGTACTGGAGGGGTGCAGCCATCGATATCTTAGCGCTTATAGTGGCAATGCTCTTTTTCCTTGTCGGGCTGGTAGGAACCCTTGTTCCAATAATGCCCGGCCCCCCTACAATCTGGCTCGGCATGCTGGTTTATGGTTTTATTGCCGGATTTGATGATTTCAGCGTGTTCTTTTTCGTCGCTCAGGCCATCCTGGCTCTCGCTGTAATGGGAGTAGATTATCTTTTTTCCGGTATGGGCAGCCGCTATTTTGGCGGTTCGAAAGCAGGCTTTTGGGGAGCTGCTATCGGTTTGTTAATCGGCCTTTTCTTTTTTCCTTTTGGCCTGCTATTGGGGCCATTTTTAGGGGCGGTGATAGCAGAATTAATTTACAGGCGGCAAACGGCCCAGGCTATTATGTCGGGGTTTGGCGCCTCAATTGGTTTTTTTGGCGCTTTACCATTTAAACTTATTTTGGAAGCTGTAATGATTGTCTGGTTTATTACAAATATTGCCTGATTTATATGCGGTTGTGTGTATTTTTAAAAAATAAGAAGGAAATGAGAATAGTTTGGCGAATGGGTAATTTAAGAATAAATTTATTAGGAGAAGACAATTCAAAGGAGGAAATGACTGCATGGAAAAAGTTTGGCTTAATCATTATGAACCAGGGGTCCCCCACACTTTAGATTACCCGGAACTTTCGCTTTATCAACTATTTGAACAATCTGCGCAAACCTACAAAGAAAAATCGGCCGTACATTTTATGGGCAAAGAATTAACTTACGAAGAGCTTCAATCCCAGGCTGAAAGCCTGGCCAGTGCCCTAACAGAAATGGGAGTTAAAAAAGGTGACCGGGTTGCCGTACACCTTCCCAACAGCACCCAGTTTCCTATCGCTTTCTTTGCCGCTCTTTCTATCGGGGCAATTGTTGTCCCTTGCAATCCCCTTTACGTTGCCAGAGAAATGGAATACCAGTTAAAAGATTCCGGCGCTGAAACCATTATTACCCTCACTCGTTTCTACAATATGATTAAAGAGATCCAGCCGAAAACCAACCTGAAAAATGTCATTGTTTCAAACATCAAAGATTACTTCCCGGGATTTTTGAGATTTCTCTATACTGTAGCCAAGGAGAAAAAAGAAGGGGACAAGGTTGAAATAGCCAAAGAAGATTATTCCTTTACGGAACTGATCAGTAAGTATTCAGGGAAAAAGCCACCCCAGGTTCAAGTTGCCCCATCCGACAGGGCAGTCTTCTTATACACCGGCGGCACTACCGGTGTATCTAAAGGGGCCATTTTACAGCACCGCAACCTGGTAGCCAATTGCCTGCAAGTAAAGTCATGGTGCAGTGACTATGAGGACGGTAAGGAAGTAATCCTCGGAGTGCTGCCCTTTTTCCACAGTTACGGATTAACCACGATTTTAAACCTTGGGTTACTTAACGGGGCCAAATTAGTACTTCTGCCCCGTTTTGAACTGGAAAATGTTTTAAAAGCTATCGACAAGCAAAAGCCCACCCTTTTCCCCGGAGTCCCCACCATATATGTAGCAATAAACAACGCCCAGGACCTGCATAAATATGACATTAAATCAATCAGAATATGCATCAGCGGCGCTGCCCCCCTGCCGGTTGAAGTCCAGCAGGAATTCGAAAAAAATACCGGCGGAAAACTCGTCGAAGGATACGGTTTGTCTGAGACTTCTCCGGTAACTCACGCCAACCCGGTCTATGGTAAGCGCAAGCCTGGAAGTATAGGCCTGCCGATGCCTGACACCGAATTTAAAATTGTTGATGTGGAAACCGGCGATAAAGAAATGCCTGTCGGTGAAGCGGGTGAAATCTGCCTGCGCGGCCCACAGGTGATGGAAGGCTACTTGAACATGCCTGATGAAACCGCTCAGAGCATTCGCAACGGGTGGTTTTATACCGGAGATATCGCCAAGGCTGACGAGGAAGGGTATGCCTACATTGTTGACCGGAAAAAAGATATGGTCATCGCCGGAGGATTTAATATCTACCCCCGCGACATTGAAGAAGTGCTTTATGCCCATCCCAAGATCATGGAAGCAGCAGTGGCCGGCATAAGAGACCCTTACCGCGGAGAAACATTAAAGGCATATATTGTACTTAAGGAAGGCGAAAGCATGACTGAAGAAGAAATCATAGAATACTGCAAATCCAGCCTTGCACCTTACAAGGTGCCCAAGCTGGTTGAATTTAGAGATGAGCTGCCTAAAACCATGATCGGAAAAGTGCTGCGGCGGATGTTGAGGGAAGAAGAAGAGAAGAAGAACCAGGAACAAGAAACAGAACAACAATAACCACTTTGTTATCGAATGTTGTCAGGGGGACGGGGTTGTTGACAACTTTTGAGTTAGATTCTTCGATTCTACCGAAAGCTTTTGGGATAAACCTCAAAAAGAAAACCGGGGAGGATAAGAAGAGAAGCTCAAAAAGTTGTCAACAACCCCGTCCCCCTGACAACTTTTAGGGTGCGCAGGCGGTTAATTGCAGCCGCTACTTCCAGGGGCCGGGGCCTGGCAAAATCGCCCCGCGGTTTTTTTGGGTTCGGCAATATGGCTTCCAGCCCCCGGTTATCAATTAAAGAATCCAGTTGATCAATAATGTCATTCACAGGTTTATGGCCGTCAATTAAGTTGTTTCTCAGGGCATAACAGATCATGTCTCCGATAGCCCTGGTTTGAGAAGGATCTAAAATTTGTTCCACAAAATGCAAGTCTATATCCTCGTAGCCAAACTGTAAACCTTCAACGCCCCTGGCCTTGACTTTTACCTTGTTCTTCCTGGTAGGATCAATGCTTGAAGGCTTAGGAATTCTTTCCTGCAGTTCACCAAAGCTGTCGCCTGCTTCCTGGACCCGCTGATTGGGGTGTTTTTGGGCAATTTCTTTTGCTTCGCCGGTAACCAGGAAGGGACGATAAGTTTCCATCATCAGAACGGTGTCGGCAACATCAAAATAATCACCCGCTCCGCCAATGACAACCACTGTTGAGATGTTCCTCTCCCGGTAAAGCTGCTGAACTTTATCAATAAAGGGTGTGATAGGCTCTTTTTCCTTGGCTACAAGGAGCTGCATGCGCATATCCCGGATCATGAAGTTGGTAGCTGAAGTATCTTCGTCCATCAATAATACTTTGGCTCCGGCTTCCAGTGATTCTATGATATTTGCAGCCTGGGATGTGCTGCCGCTGGCTTCCTCTGAGGAAAATTCTGCAGTATCCTGCCCAAAGGGAAGGTTATTGATGAAGGGGCTGATATTAACTTTTTCCACCCTGCGACCGTCTTCGGCCCGAATTTTAAAAGCCTCCTGGTTAGTAACAACCCCTTCACGGCCGTCTCCAGGCTTATGGTTATAAACGCTTTGCTCCAGGGCACGCAGCAAGGTAGACTTACCATGATATCCGCCACCAACGATTAAATTAACCCCCCTGGGGATACCCATCCCCTTTATTTTTCCGCCATGGGGGATTTCAAGTTCCACTGCAAGCTCCGGAGGAGTTTTAAAAGCAATGGCTTGATCAGCCGGGAGCGCTCTCTGGTCAACTCCGCTCCGTCTCGGCAAAATCGACCCGTCGGCAACAAAGGCAATTAAGCCCTTTTCGGTAAGCTGACTGCGCATAACTTGCTGGTTTTCCACGGTATATACATGATTAAAAAGTTCTTTTTGATGCAAATTATTATAGATAAGGCTGTTTTCAACCAGCCCGGGGAGCTCATTTAAAAACATTTCTGCCGCTTCACGGCCAAGAACCCTGCGCCCGGCAGCGGGCAGCCCGGCAAAGAAACGGACCTCCAACATCTCCTCATTAACTGAAACACTGGTCCTTTCCAATACTTCCTGCCCGGGACGGTCAATCTGGAGAGCTCCGCTNTTTCCGCTGCCCCTTTTACCCCGGGCATGTTTTTTTATATTTTCATGAAAACAACGGGTCAGGTAATCGGATAGAGCGACCTGCCTGATTTTAGGTTGGTAGCTTTCCCCGGGAAATGCAGCATTTTTTTGAGGAACCCGGACAGCAACCTGCGACGGCGCGGCAAAGGGATCACCCTGTACCTGGTAAAAGCACAGTTCAAAACCGNGGAATTGAAAACACTGCCCCTGGAGCTTTTTATAAGCCTTATAACCCTTTCCGTCAATCTGTGATAATATTTGCTGCAGCTGTTTCATAGTTTCGCCCCTTTTTAATCACAAACAAGGGCACGTTGATCCGTGCCCGTTCAAAAACCACTGCAAAAAATTATATGGGTTACAAATAATTGCTGTCAACCGCCTAGTTTCTCCCGCGCTTTTTTGATTTGTTCCCTAACCGCTTCCGGGGCGGTTCCCCCGCGGCTTTTACGGGCTTTCACCACTTGATGCGGATCAAGAAGAAAACTGATCTCTTGACCCAGGGCTTGATGAAACTGCTCCCTTTCCCGCGGCTCTAGCTCTTTTAGCCTGATTCCCTTTTCCCGGCAAAACGCAATCATAGAACCGACACCATGATGGGCCTCCCTAAAACTAACGCCTTCCCTAACCAGGTGATCGGCAAGATCTGTAGCGCAAAGGTAGTCGTCATCTACCGCTGCTTCCAGACGGCCTCGGTTTACCTCCATAGTTTTAAGCATATCTGTAAACAATGGTAAAAGGGCTTTGAGATTGTCGACAGTATCGAAAACCCCCTCCTTGTCTTCCTGCATGTCTTTATTGTAAGCCAGCGGCAGCCCTTTCATCATGGTCAGCAAAGAAATTAAATTGCCGTATACCCTGCCGCTTTTGCCCCGGATCAGTTCAGCCAGGTCGGGATTTTTTTTCTGCGGCATCATACTGCTTCCGGTAGTAAAAGCATCGTCAAGTTCTATAAAACCATACTCGAAAGACGACCAGAGCACCAGTTCTTCACAAAAACGGCTCAAGTGCATGATCAAAGTTGCGGCAAAGGCCATGAAATCAATCAGGTAATCCCGGTCGCTGACTGCATCAATGCTGTTTTCATAGAGCTCTTTGAAACCAAGTTTATCCGCCACCATTTCCCGGTTGATCGGGAAACCGGTACCGGCCAGGGCTCCAGCACCCAGAGGCATAATATCAGCCCACCGGTAAGCCAAAACCAGGCGGTTGCGGTCCCGGTCAAACATCCAAAAGTAGGCCAGCAGGTGGTGCGATAATAAAACCGGTTGAGCCCTCTGGAGATGGGTATAACCCGGAATCAGCACCCCTTCATATTTCTCGGCCAGGTTAACAATAGTTTCCTGGAGCAGCTTAAGGTGATGGTTAATTACAGAAATTTCTTCTTTCATGTAGAGGTGCATATCTAAAGCTACCTGGTCATTGCGGCTGCGCCCGGTATGCAGCTTGCCTCCGGCAGGTCCAATTTTTTCAGTGAGCCTTTTTTCAATATTCATGTGAATATCTTCAAAATCAAGATCGAAAGGAAACTGATCATTTTTTATTTCCTCCCTGATCTCTACAAGCCCCCTGGCAATTAAATCAGCATCCTCCCGGGAAATAATACCCTGCGCAGCCAGCATTTCCACATGAGCTAAACTGCCCTTGATATCACACATTGCCAGGCGCCTATCAAAAGGCAGCGATGCGGTAAAGTGAAGGAGTTTTTTTTCAGTGTCCTTGGAAAAACGCCCCTGCCACATCTTTTTCAGCTTTTAGCCACCTCCTGCAACTGTTTTTTTCTCTGCCGATCCATAATCCCTTTTATGGTCAGGGGCAACCCGTAAAGGTTGATAAAACCCTGTGCATCCTTCTGGTCAAATAAATCATCCGCTTCAAAAGTAACCATATCAGGGTTATAGAGGGTATGCTCCGAATCCCTGCCGGCTACCACCATGTTACCTTTAAACAGCCTCAGGCTGATCGAACCGGTCACCGCTTCCTGGGTGGAGTTCACAAAACCGGCCAAAGCCTCCCTTAGGGGAGTAAACCATAGTCCGTAATAAATCATTTCTGCATATTTCAAAGCTATTGTCTCTTTATAATGGTATGTTTCCCGGTCCAGCGTATATTGTTCCAGTTCCCGGTGGGCAAAAGTCAGCAGGGTCCCACCCGGGGTTTCATAAATACCGCGCGATTTCATGCCGAGCAGGCGGTTTTCAACCATGTCAACCCGGCCCACCCCATGCCTGCCGGCTATCTGGTTAAGCTCTTCAATTAATTCTACAGGCTTTAGTTTTTTGCCATTAACGGCATAAGGTATTCCTTTTTCAAAACTAATTGTCACTTCTTCAGGTTCATCCGGAGCCTCCATGGGATCACAGGTGAGCCTGAACATGTCTTTATCAGGCAAACGGTCGGGATCTTCCAAAATACCACCTTCAAAACTGATATGCCAGAGATTGCGATCAATGCTGTACGGCTTTTCAGCGGTAACCGGAATCGGGATGTCATGGGCGCTGGCATAATTTATGCAATCACTTCTTGACTGAAGACCCCATTCCCTCCAGGGTGCAATAATTTTTAAGTAAGGATTTAGGGCTTTTACCGCAAATTCAAATCGCACCTGGTCATTGCCCTTACCGGTAGCCCCGTGCGCTATCGCTTTTGCTCCCACTTTTTCGGCAATTTCAACCAGTTTTTTTCCGATTACCGGCCGGGCAATTGCTGTTCCGAGCAGATATTTACCTTCATAAACTGCTCCCGATTGCACCATGGGATAGATGTAATCTGTAACCAGTTCTTCACGGATGTCTTCGACAAATACTTCGGAAGCACCGCTTTTGATTGCCTTTTCTTCCAAACCTTCCAGTTCTCCTTCTCCCTGGCCCACGTCGGCTGTTACCGCCACAATGTCATAATTATATTCTTCTTTAAGCCACTTAACTATCACCGAAGTATCAAGGCCGCCTGAATAAGCCAGGACTACCTTTTCTTTACCCATTATAATCACCTTCCATTATAAAATTATGCTACACAAATTCTTTTAAAACCCGGTCGATTATCCTGAACCCTTCCTTGAGTTCCTCGTCTACAATCGTTAATGGAGGCAATAGACGCAGGATATTTTCGCCGATTGCATTAATCAGCACCCCTTCCTCCGTACACCTGGACAGGATTTCTTTTGCAACCGGCCGGTTTAATTCGAGGGCGCAAATAAGCCCGATGCCCCTAAATTCTTTAACCAGCTGCGGGTATTGCTTTGCGATTTCTTCCATGGCAGTCCTGATCATATAACCCTTTTGACGAACTTGTGCTAAAAAGTCTTCTTCCCGCAAAATTTTAAGGACCGCCTGGGCTGCACTGCATACCACCTGGTTGCCCCCAAAAGTTGTAGCATGACTGCCGGGCTGCAACACCTCAACATACGGTTCAGCTGCCACCATTGCACCAACAGGCAAGCCTCCACCCAATCCTTTGGCAACGGTTAAAAGGTCGGGGGTAACCCCGTAGTTTTCAAACGCCCACATTTTTCCGGTCCTGCCCATGCCGCACTGCACTTCATCAAAGATAAGCAGGAGATCTGCTTCGTTACAAAGCTCTCGTAATCCCTTAATAAAATTTTCTTCAGCAACGTGTACTCCGCCTTCACCCTGAACCGGTTCAATCATAATGGCCGCTGTTTGCTGATCAACAAGGCCGGCAAATGAATTTAGATTGTTGAACTCTGCAGAGGCAAACCCTTCAGGCAGAGGTTCAAAACCCTGCTGATGCTTTGGTTGACCGGTTGCCGCCAGTGAGGCAAGAGTACGGCCATGAAAAGAATTTTTTGCCGAAATTATTTTATAACGCTCACTGTTTCTCTTTCTTGCCAGTTTAATCGCCGCTTCGTTAGCTTCTGCCCCGCTGTTGGCAAAAAACACTTTACCGCCGGGCATCGCACTTTCAACCAGCATTGCAGCCAGTTCCCCCTGAGGTTGACTGTAATACAGGTTTGATGTATGCATCAGCATTTCGGCCTGTGTTTTAATGGCAGCGGTTACCTTCGGGTGGCAGTGTCCAACTATGTTCACCGCCAGTCCCCCCAGTAAGTCAAGGTATTTCTTCCCGCTGCTGTCCCAAACATAAGAACCCTGGCCTTTTACCAGTGCTGGTGTATATCCGGGCTTTCGGCCGTAAGTATTAATAATATAATTGCTTTCAAGTGATTCAATATGATCCATCGCTTTAAAACCTCCCTTCAAGTAAGTTGCGGTTAACTGCTAACTTTTTACCTTAGTTTAGAACCGTTTATCAACAACAAACCTGGCTAAGATGCTGTTATTGCTTAACCATAGTGCCAATTCCCGAGTCGGTAAAGATTTCTAAAATCAGCGAATGAGGAACTCTGCCGTCAATTATGTGAGTCCGTCGCACCCCACCGTCCAAAGCTAACAGGCAGGATTCCACCTTAGGGATCATCCCTCCCGAGATGGCTCCACTCATAATCATTGCCCTGATCTCTTCCTTGGCTATCGAAGAAATGAATTCCTGTTTTCCTTCTTCTTCCTTGTATACACCATCTACATCGCTCAGTACAATCAGCTTCTCCGCTTTGAGAGCAACCGCCAGTTCTCCGGCAACGTGGTCGGCATTAATATTCAAGCTTTCCCCGTTCAATCCTGAGCCAATTGAGGATAGGACCGGGATATAGCCACTGTCACTGACTGCCTGGAGTAAATCAGGATTAATTTGAATAATTTCTCCCACCCTGCCCAGGTCAACACTTTCACCCGATACATCCCCGGCAGGTTGGCTGCCAACCCTGCGGGCCTGGAGAATTTCTGCATCCCTGCCGCTGAAACCAACCGCCCGTCCTCCCTGCTGGTTGAACAGGCTGACTATCTTTTGGTTAATCTTACCATTTAGCACCATTTCAACAATTTCCATGGTCTCATCATCGGTAACCCGCAAACCGTTAACAAATTTCGGCTCTTTGCCCATTTTTTCCATCACAGCGGAAACTTCTTTACCGCCTCCATGGACCAAAACCGGTTTAACTCCAATATACTTAAGTAAAACCAGGTCCACTATTACCGACTCCATCAATTCCTGGCTGACCATTGCCTGGCCGCCATACTTGACAACAAAATACTTTCCTGCAAAAGCGCGCATATAAGGCAGCGCTTCTACTAACACTTCCGCTTTCGGAATATTATTTAGTGCTTCTTGATTCATCAAGCTCACCTGCTTTTTTTCTTAAGAGCGATAATCGCTGTTAATGCTTACATATTCGTGGCTCATATCAGTCCCCCAGGCTTTCACTTCCACCGGCCCCTGTTTAAGATCAACTTTTACCTGGATATCTCGCTCCTGCAGAATTTTTTTCATCTCTTCTTCGCTAAAAGGCACCGCCCCACCATCTGCTGCCAGCTGGCAGGGTCCAATAAAAATATCAACTTTACCGGGGTTAAATTTAATCCCGGAATAACCGAGGGCAGCCAGAATACGGCCCCAGTTAGCATCTTCACCGTAAAAGGCAGTTTTAACCAGGGGTGAATTAAGCACGCTGCGGGCCATAATCCTGCCCCCCTCTTCATCCTCCGCTCCTTTAATAGTCAAGTTAATCACCTTGGTAATTCCCTCACCGTCTTCAACAATTTGAAAAGCCAATTCCCGGCATACCTGTTCCAGCATCTTCTCAAACTGCTCGCAGGCTGCATTGCCCTGCTTTATTTCAGGCCCTTCCTTTGCACCGTTGGCCAGGATCAGGGCGGTATCATTAGTCGAAGTTTCTCCGTCTACCGTAATCGCGTTAAAGGTTTTGTTGGCAGCTTCACTAAAAAGTTCCTGGAGCAGGGATTGTTCGATGCTGGCGTTGGTAGTTAAGAAAGCCAGCATCGTGGCCATATCGGGACAGATCATTCCCGAACCCTTGGCTATCCCCGCCAGGTAGAGGTTGCCATCAGGCAAACTGCAGCTGTATGCCGAAGGTTTAATCTTAGTATCCGTAGTTAAAATTGCTTCGGCAGCATCTGTATCCGCATTTTCCCCTTCACCCAGAACAGCAACCGCCTTCTCAATCCCGGATTCAATTTTATCCATCGGCAGCGGCTCTCCAATAACCCCGGTCGAACAAACCAGGACCTGGCCGGGATTTAAATTTAAACCGGATGCAGTTAATTCAGCCATTTTAAAAGCATCATGCATCCCCTTTTCCCCGGTGCAGGCATTGGCATTGCCGCTGTTGACAACTACCGCCTGGACAGGGTTTTTAACATGTTTTTTGCATAAGTTGACCGGGGCAGCCTGAACCTGGTTCAGGGTAAAAACTCCCGCAGCCCGGCTATTCTCCTTACTGTAGATTATTGCAATATCTTTTTTACTGTTTTTAATCCCGCAGGAAACCCCTGCAGCTTCAAAGCCCGGCACCGCGGTTATGCTCCTGCCTTTTAATTGATTCCATTTAATTTCCATAGTGATCCAAATCCCTCCCGAAATATTAAAACCTTAAGCGCTCTTTCTCAGAATTAAATATTTGACCCATTAACAAGGAAGATGTTCAAGGCCTAAGCTTTCTTCCAAACCGAACATGATGTTCATATTTTGCAGGGCCTGCCCTGCAGCCCCTTTAACCAGGTTGTCTATGGCAGAAATAATAATCAACCTGTCCGTTCTTTGATCTACTTTTAATGCCAGGTCACAGTAATTGCTGCCGCGGACAAGCCGGGTTTCAGGCAAAGCCGGCGGTTTTAAAACCCTGATAAACGGAGAATTTTCATAGAAATCGCTATAGATAGCGTTAAGCTCGATTTCATGGTTTGAACGGATAGGCCCGGCATATATTGTACTCAAGATCCCACGGATCATCGGCACCAGGTGAGGAGTAAAAGTGAGCATGACCGGTTCACCGGCCAACCTGCTCAGCTCCTGTTCAATTTCAGGGGTATGCTGGTGCGAAGCAACCCGGTAAGCTTTAAAATTTTCGCTGCATTCCGGAAAATGGAACGGCTGTTTTGGCTCTCTGCCTGCCCCGGATACACCGGACTTGGCATCAATGATTATATTTCCTGCATAGGCCGGACTGATATTTAACAATGGCGCCAGGGCTAAAATAGTGCTGGTTGGATAGCAACCCGGGTTGGCTACCAGCCTTGCGCCTGCTATTTCGCTGCGATAAAGTTCCGGGATTCCGTAAACCGCTTCTTTGAGCAGTTGTTCTTGCGGATGCTCAAGTTTATACCACTCCCGGTATAAGTCCGCTTCTTTTAACCTGAAATCAGCGCTCAAATCAATTACCCTGAACCCTTGCTTTAGCAACTCGGCTACAGTTCCGGCAGAACTGCCATGCGGCAGGGCACAAAAAACGACTTCTACACTACCCGGTATTTTTTCCACCTGCATCGGTTCCAGAACCAGGTCAACCTGTCCACTGAACTGTGGATGCACCTCACTGATTTTTTTACCGGGATTACTATCCGAGCTCAGAAAAACTGCTTCGGCATCAGGGTGAGCGTTTAATAACCGGACCAGTTCAATTCCCGTATAACCGGTTGCTCCCAGCACAGCTACTTCAGCCATATTAATTCCTCCCTCAATATAAAAAGCCCCTCATCCATTAAAGGACGAGAGGCTCGCGGTACCACCTTTATTGATCGGCTGGTAGCCGATCCGCTTAAACCGTTTTCAGGAAAAACGGCCTTGATAACGGTATAAAACCGGGAAAACCTACCCACCGGTTATGCCGGCTTCAGCTTCCACCTCCGGGGTGCGCTTCACTGTTTGCTTTTGGTCCGGACTTGCACCGACTCCGGCTCGCTTTCACCGCCACAAAACAGCTACTCTCCCCATCACAGGAATATATTCTTTAATTAATTGTTCCTTAGTGTAGCATACCTGGATAAAAAGTCAAGGGGTTTTTTATTATTTTTTTACAACGGAATGTTACCATGCTTCCGCGGCAGGCGTTCTTCCCGCTTATTGTTAATCATTCCCAAGCCCCGGATAAGGTAATCTCGGGTATGACTGGGAAATACTACTTCATCAATCCAGCCCCTTGCAGCGGCAATATAAGGATTGGCATAGCGGAAACGATATTCTTCCACCAGTTCCTGCCGCTTCTGAGTTTTATCTTCAGCTTCTTCCAGGTCTTTCTTATTTACAACGTTAACCGCACCTTCCGGCCCCATAACGGCAATTTCCGCCGATGGCCAGGCCAGGCAAAAATCTCCCCCGAGAGAACGCGAACTCATTGCGATGTAAGCACCGCCATAAGCTTTGCGCAGAATCACCGACATTTTTGGCACCGTAGCTTCAGAGTAAGCATATAACACCTTGGCCCCGTGACGGATTACTCCGCCCCATTCCTGGTCAACACCGGGCAGATAGCCTGGTACATCGACAAATGTAACCAGCGGTATATTAAAACTGTCACAAAAACGAACAAAGCGGGCTATCTTATCAGATGAATTCACGTCCAGGCAGCCCGATTTAAATTGCGCCTGGTTGGCGATAACCCCGACTGCCTGACCGGCAAGCCTGGCAAAACCAACCACGGCGTTAGGGGCATAGCCCTGGTGCACTTCCATCAAATCACTACCATCCACAATTCTTTTAATAACCTCCCGCACATCATAAGAACGGTTGGGGTTTTCAGGTAAAATACTATCTAATTCATCCCGGTTTAATTCCGGCTCCAGTGACTCTGTAAGCGGTGGATCATCTATATTATTTGAAGGCAGGAAGCTGATTAGCCTGCGAATCTGTTCAAAACAGTCATCTTCACTTTCAGCAAAGAAATGTGCAACCCCACTGGTTTCATTATGGGTCCCGGCCCCTCCCAGTTCTTCCGGGGTAACATTTTCACCGGTAACGGCTTTGATCACCTGCGGCCCGGTTATAAACATGTTGCTGGTTTGATCCACCATAAATATAAAGTCGGTAATAGCCGGGGAATAAACAGCTCCTCCTGCACAAGGTCCCATAATTACCGATATCTGGGGGATTACACCCGAACACTGGGTATTTCGATAAAATATATTACCATAACCATCGAGAGCAAAAACACCTTCCTGGATCCGGGCTCCACCCGAGTCATTCAAGCCAATTACCGGAGTACCATTTTGTGCGGCCAAATCAAGTACCCGGCATATTTTAGAGGCGTGTACTTCACTGAGAGATCCCCCGGCCACGGTAAAATCCTGGGCATAAACATAGATACCGCGCCCATCCACGGTCCCATAGCCGGTAACAACGCCTTCTCCGGGATTTGGAAAATTAAGATCGCTGGCATCTTCTAATCCGGTCTGGGCAAAGGTACCCACCTCAACAAAGCTGCCTTCATCCAAAAGTTTTTCCAGTCTTTCCCTGGCTGTATACTTGCCTTTCTCGTGCTGCTTTTTTACCTTTTCTTCCCCTCCGCCGGAAATTGTCCGCCGGCGTCTCTCTTCAAGGTGCTTCAACTTTTCATCCATGGCTATCACCGCTTTCTGCAAAAATATCTATGCCTGATCCATTAAATCATCGCTCACATAATTCCACCAGGATCCCACCGGTGGAACGTGGATGTAAAAAAGCAATTCTGGCTCCTCCGGCGCCATAACGTGGTTTTTCGTCGATTAATTCAATCCCCTGGGCCTTTAACTGTTCTAGTTTCGCTTCAAGGTTGTCAACCCGAAAGGCCAAATGGTGAACACCCTCTCCTTTTTTTTCAATAAATTTTCCCACAGGACTACCTTGTTCGGTTGGTTCCAAAAACTCCATTTTACTTTCGCCTACAGGGAAAAAGGCAACCTTTACTTTTTGTTCCTCAACTACTTCAGTCCCTTTAAAATCCAATCCAATTTGATCCCTGTAAAAACTGATTGTTTTCTCCAGGTCACTGACCGCAACCCCAATATGGTCAATTTTATCAAACAAGACAAACCTCTCCTTATTTACCGATTTTGCTTCACTTTCTGACGGATAAATTCAATGATATCCTCGGTTGTAGAACCGGGGGTAAAAACTTCGGAAACCCCTTGTTCCTTTAGGTAAGTTATATCTTCCCGCGGAATGATACCGCCAACAATAACCATTATATCATGGCTTTCCTGTTCCCGCAGCATCTCCAGGACCGGTGGTAAAAGCTGCATGTGAGCGCCTGAAAGGATGCTTAAACCAATTACCTGGACATCTTCCTGTAATGCTGTTTCCACAATTTGCTCCGGCGTCTGCCTCAAGCCTGTATAAATTACTTCCATCCCGGCATCCCGCAGAGCCTGGGCAATCACCTTTGCCCCACGGTCGTGACCGTCCAGCCCAATCTTTCCAACCAGAATCCGTAGCGGTTGTTCGCTCATTTATTCATTCCTCCTTAAGCCAAGCAGTCCGAACCATCCGAACTGAAAAATTTTGTCCACAAAATTTAGGCCACCCCGGTCTAAAGCTTAACTTCCTGCTGGTATTCGCCAAGTACGTCGCGCAATGCTCCGCAAACTTCTCCAAGGGTAGCATAAGCCTTTACAGCAGATAGAATATAAGGCATTAAGTTTTCATCGGATTGGGCCGCTTTTCTTAAATCATGGAGAGCAGATGCTACCTGTCCCTGGTCACGGCTCAACCTGACTTCTTTAAGCCTTTCTACCTGACGCTTGCTGGTAGCCGGATCCATTTTCAGGAGATCTATCGGTTGCTCTCCACTGGTTTTAAAACTATTCACCCCGACGACTATCCGCTTCTGTTCTTCGACTTCCTTTTGATAACGGTAAGCGCTGGACTGTATTTCCTGCTGGATAAACCCGTTTTCGATCGCTTCGACAGCTCCCCCAGTTTCATCGACACGATCTATATATTTAAGCACTTCTTCTTCAATATGGTCGGTCATATTTTCGACAAAATAAGAACCGCCTAAAGGATCTACTGTGTCAGTAACCCCGATTTCATGCCCGATAACCTGTTGCGTGCGCAGGGCCAATAAAACAGAGTGTTCTGTGGGTAAAGCGAGGGCTTCATCGCGGGAGTTGGTATGCAACGACTGGGTTCCGCCAAGCACTGCACTTAATGCCTGGAAAGCAACTCGGACGATATTGACATCGGGCTGCTGGGCAGTCAGTGCAGACCCGGCTGTCTGGGTATGGAAACGCAGCATCATGGAGCGGGGATTCTGAGCTCCGAAACGTTCCTTCATAATCCGGGCCCAAATTCTCCTGGCAGCCCTGTATTTTGCCACTTCTTCAAAAAAGTTAGAATGAGCATTAAAGAAAAAGGAAAGCCTGGGCGCAAACTGGTCGATCTCCAACCCTGCATCCAGGGCAGCCTGCACGTAAGCGATGGCATTGCTCAAGGTAAAAGCCACTTCCTGGATCGCAGTGGAACCTGCTTCCCTGATATGGTACCCGCTGATACTGATCGTATTCCAGTTGGGGATATTTTTCCCGGCATAGTCAAAAATATCAACTACCAGCCGCATCGATTCCCGCGGCGGGAAAATGTAAGTTCCCCGGGCTACGTATTCCTTTAAAATATCGTTTTGGATAGTTCCGTTCAGTTTTTCCATTGGAATACCCTGCTTCTCGGCTACTGCCATATACATGGCAAGCAGAACAGCTGCCGGAGCATTAATTGTCATCGAGGTGCTGACCTGATCGAGAGGTATTTTATCCATCAGGATTTCCATGTCAGCCAAAGAATCAATAGCTACCCCAACTTTTCCAACCTCACCCCTTGCCAGGGGGTGATCGGAATCGTACCCGATTTGAGTAGGCAAATCGAAAGCCACACTTAAGCCGGTCTGACCTTCTTCAAGCAGGTAACGAAAGCGATCATTGGTTTCTTCGGCACTGCCAAACCCCGCATACTGGCGCATGGTCCATAAGCGTCCGCGGTACATGGTTGGCTGGATGCCCCTGGTGTAAGGATATTCACCTGGCCAGTGCAACTGTTCCAGGTAATTAAAATTTTCCATATCCAGCGGATCGTATACCCTTTTCAGTTCAAGGTCTGAATCCAGCTTAAATTCTTTGCGTTCTGGCCTTTTTTCCAGGGTTTTATTCACTTTTTCCTGCCAATTTTTCTTTTCCCGGATTAACCTTTCTTTTTCTTCATGGTAATCCATTTTTCCCCGCAGCCTCCTTTCCTTGATTATCCATATTTATGGAAAAAGACAAACCATTAACCACGATATTTGTTGCTGCTTTCATTTCACTTAACCGGTTATTTACTCTTGCTTATTTCCCGGCAAGCGCATCTTTAATCAATGGAGGAACTTTTGTCGGGAGATCGGCTACTTTAACCCCGGCTTCATTCAGGGCCTCGACTTTACTCTCAAAAGTACCCCTTCCTCTTTCGATAATTGCCCCCGCATGTCCCATCCGCTTACCCGGCGGAGCGCTTTTACCGGCCAGGTAAGCCACTACCGGTTTACTTATTGAAGAAGTTATATAGGCTGCAGCCTCTTCTTCTGCGCTGCCTCCAATTTCTCCGACCAGGATTATGGTTTCGGTTGCGGGATCTTCTTCGAATTTTTTCAACACATCAATAAAATGAAGGCCAACTACCCGGTCGCCTCCCATCCCGACCACCGTGGTGGTTCCGATGCCGTGCTCGGTTAGGTGGCCGACAATTTCATAGCATAAGGTGCCGCTCCTTGAAACCACCCCAACCGGACCGGGGACAAAGTAACGGTTCGGCATAATGCCAATTTTGGAACTACCTGAAGAAACCAGGCCGAAGGTATTGGGCCCCACTACTACAGCATCTTTTTGCCGGGCATGGGCCATTATATCCATGGCATCATGCAGAGGTATGCTTTCAGGAATTAAAACCAGGATCTTTATCCCGGCCTCCAGAGCTTCATAGGCGGCATCCCTGGCAAAAGGAGCTGGAATAAATAAAATACTGGCATCAGCGGCATGCTTTTCCACGGCTTCAAAAGCAGTTTCAAAAACGGGGACTCCTTCAACCGCCTGCCCTCCCTTACCCGGTGATACTCCGGCAACAATATTAGTTCCATAACTTAACATTTGACCGGTATGAAATGATCCCTGCCTGCCGGTAATGCCCTGGACGATTACCCGCGTATTTTCATCGATATATATTGACATTTAACAAATACCCCTTTCTATCTATACTGTTTAGTTTTATGAGCTGATTTAGGCAAATTAAGACTCACTGCTAAGTTGAACAGCATGGCGGACAGCTTCATCCATAGAAGCAAAGGTTTTTATTCCTTCTTTCTCCAAAATTTGCTTACCTTCCGCTTCATTGGTGCCAACCAGGCGGAAAGATACCGGGAGATCAATTCCCTTGTTCTGCTTAACCTGCACAAAAGCCTCCGCCACTACATCACAACGGGTAATTCCACCAAATATATTGATCAAGAGGACTTTTGGATCGGTTCCCAAAAGCAGTTCCAGGGACTTTGATGTTTTTTCAAGATCAGCTCCTCCCCCAAAATCCAGGAAATTAGCCGGTTCCCCTCCATAGTGTTGCACCATATCGAGGGTAGCCATGGTGATACCGGCTCCATTGGCCATAACTGCGATATCCCCGCCCAGCTCAACATAGGCCAGGTCAAGCTCTTCAGCCTTTAATTCCAGGGCTGTTTTTTCTGAAATACGCGGCAGATCCGGGTGGCGGTAAAGGGCATCATCATCAATGGTTACCTTGGCATCCGCAGCGATCAAACCATCAGGAGTCAAAGCCAGCGGGTTTATTTCGGCCAACTCGGCATCCAGCTCCCTGAACATCTTGTATAACTTTGGCAATAACTTGAGCAGTTCCTTTCTCAAATCACCGGTAACCCCCATCCGGCGGCATATTTCCCTGATCACGTAACCCTGCATTCCGATGGTCACATCCACAGGATACCTGATCATCCTCTCTTCGGGCACATCCTCCACATCCATACCTCCGTCAAGGGAAGCAAGCACCACAGGCCTGTGTGCACTGCCATCAATGGTCAGGGCCAAATAAAGCTCCTGCTCAATTTTAATTTTTTCTTCTATCAAAACCTTCTCCGTGGTAAGGCCGTCTATTTCAAGATCAAAAATCCGGGCCGCTTCTTTTTTTGCTTCATCGGGGCTCGATGCAAAGCCAATTCCACCGGCTTTCCCGCGCTTACCGCTAAGAACCTGGGACTTAATAACTACTTCTCCCAGTTCATCCACCGCCCCTGTAGCTTGATCGGCACTCTCAATTAATTTGCTGCGCGGCACCGGAATATCATAACGTGCAAATAATTCTTTTCCTAAGTGTTCGTATAGTTTCAAAATGCATCCTCCATTCTCCAGTTAATTTTCCGCTAAATTTTCTTCAACTTGTTATACAAAGTAGCTAGCGAAATATTCAACGCCTGGGCTGCTTTTTTTTTGCCTTCCAAAGACTCTCCGTAGCGGGTTAAGGCCAGTTTAAGCATCTTTTCTTCCATTTTATCAAGGGGAATAATTTCATCAAAAGTCTGCACCTCGCGGGACCTCAAGCGCCCAAGGTAAGGGGCCAGGTGGTGGTGCTCAATAACCGAACCTTCGGCAATTACCATAGCTCTTTCGATAGCATTTTTCAATTCACTGATATTGCCAGGCCATTCATATTCAGTGAGTTCCTGCATGGCCGGTGGCGAGATTTCATTTATTTTTTTCCCCAGTTTTCGGCTCAAGTTGCCAATAAGTTCTTCTGCTAGAAGGGGAATATCCTCAGGCCGCCTGCGTAAAGGGGGTAAGTTGATGGTTACCTGGCTTAGACGACGGTAGAGATCTTCGGAAAAATTACCCTGCAGGGAAGCACTCAATAAATCCTCAGATGCGGAAGCAATCACCCGCACATCAACCGGAATATCCTGTTCACCTCCTATCCGTTTAAACTTCTGCTCTTCAAGGACGCTAAGAAGTTGTTGCTGCAGGTAAGGGTTAAGCGAATTGACTTCCTTGATGAACAGGGTGCTCCCCTGGGCCAGCTCTATTTTCCCCAGGCGGGTTCTCAGAATTCCGGGCATCGCCCCTTTTTCACATCCAAAAAGTTCTATTTCCTGCAAAGAGTCGGGGACAGAAGAACAGTCAACCATAATTAAAGGCCTTTTTTTACGCACACTATTGTTATGGATCGCCTGGGCAAACAGGCTTTTACCGGTGCCGGTTTCCCCGCTAATCAATACTGCCGCTTCACTGCGAGACGCTTTCCGGGCGTTTTCGATGGTGGTTTTAAATATCCTGCTTTGACCGGTCAAAGACTCAAAATTAAGCCGTCCGCCTGAGAGCTGATCAATCTGGGCATAAAGGTTATCAATAACCGTATTGCTATACTTCAATTCATCCATTAGTTTTAAAATATCGCCAACCGGTTGAAATACAACAACCGCCCCCATCAGCTCTCCATCGACAATAATCGGTGAAGCATTGGAAATTACATCTGCATCGGAACCGCCCACATAAGTGCGGTAACCGGTCACCGGCTTCTGCTGGATAAGCGATTGGGCCAGGGCCCCGTGCGGTGAGACTTCAAATATATTCTGGTTAACCCTCTCTTCTTCAGCTATCCCGGTGACCCGGGTAAATGCAGGATTAACATATTTAATAGTGCCTTTCGCATCAACCACCTCGATAGCGTCCTGCACAGCATTTAGTATTGCCAAAAGCTCCCCTTTTACAAGGCGGGTTTCTAAAAGTTGTTCCCGGGAATTAATTACTGCATTCAAAACAGAACGGTCGGTTAACTCTTCCACGTTAATATCTTTACCGAAGTTTTCTTTTAAATACTCAACTACACCGGGCCGCCCCGTAGTTTCAACTACTGTTTCGATTTCAGGCAAGGAAACAAGTTTATCCAGCTCTGTCGTAATGTAATGGCTCTTCTTATCGCTATCTGTAAACCTTTCGGTCCTCTGATCAAGGCAGGCTACTCCAACCAGGTTTACTTCACTGCACTGGTTCAGCAGCCTAAAAAGTTCAATTCCAGTTTTACCTTCAATTACAAGGGCTGTTCTAATCATTGAGAAATCCGCCTTCCTTCTTCACCTTAGAATATTCGTAAATATTAGAAGAACTCCTGCTTAAAAATCCCATTTTTTGATTTTTTGTCACTAAATAAGAAACTTTATCGCTGTATAAGGAATTTAGGCGAGGCTATCACTTAAGTTTTGTCTAATTTAAACAATTGTGATATTATTTTATACTATAATGTAGAGAAGGAGGCTACACTGCTCATGGCAAGCAATAAAAAGCTGCTGGTGGTTGAAGATTCACCTCTGTTCAGGGTTAGCATGAGTAACTTCTTGAAAACGCATTACGCCTTTGAAATTGAAGAATTCAACTCGGTTAGGGAGTTAACCGAGTTTTTAAAAAAAACCGACCCCGAAGAAATCTTACTTATAATCCTCGATCAGTATTTACCGGACGGAACCGGTCTTGAAGCAATCAGCAGCTACATGGAAGAACATGAAAACTACAAACTGCCCTTTATCCTGGTTAGCGCCAGTGTAGATAAAGAAACAGTGACCAGGGCTTTCAAACAAGGCGCCAAAGATGTAATCACCAAACCGGTTAATTATGAAAAATTGAAAGAACGCCTGGATAATATTATCGCCCCTGAATACATGGTCAAAGAAAAAAAATCGATAATGGATTATTACAGCCAGATTATGAACGAAGTTAAACGAGCCAGGCGCGGCGATTATAACTTAAGCATAGCTATGGCCGGGATTTTCCAAAAAACAGACTTTAAATCTATCCATAAAGAAAGCTTTTATCGCCAAATCATCGACCTGGAAAAAAAGTATCCTGATGAACTACAAAAAACCATGCGGGAAACAGATACCATTGTCAGTTTATCTCCCAGCGAATACTTGTTTATCCTGCCTTTCACCGACAAAAAAGGCACAGAAGTGATCGTAAAAAAAATCTCCACCATTTTTGATCAACTAGTATCTGAAGAAGAAAGAAAAAACCTGGTAATGGTCACCGGGACCAGTACTTACCCCGATGATGGGGATAGTTTAGATAAACTTATTGCCAAAATCGAGGAGGATTTTAAAAAGCAATCCGTCCAGCAAGCTGAAAACAGTAATGCATCTCATGGAACTTCTCCGGATGCAGCCGGAAACAAACCTGAAAAACCAGGCAGCAGTTAGCAAACATAAAAAGTAGAGAAAACGATAGTTGAACTGGCAGCAAAAACCGATTATAATTATATCGAAATAATAATAGACTATTGTGCGGGCGTGGCGGAACTGGCAGACGCGCTGGACTTAGGATCCAGTGGGAGTCATTCCCTTGGAGGTTCAAATCCTCTCGCCCGCACCATTTATTTTAACTGCTGAATGCAAAAGGGTAGTAAATGCTACAATTCATGACTTACTGGCGGCGAAGCTTTAAAGCAAATGAAGCTGATAATACTAACAAACCGATTGCTATAATTAGGCTAAATGTACTGCCAGTATCAAAAAAAGCTACGAAATTTAATATTGCTATAATTACCATCGCCGCAATCAACATTTTTGTTCCCATTTTAACTCTCCCCCCGCATAAATATATCGTAGTAGCTATATACATTGCCTGCCCAATCTGGTAATAAAATAGAGCCAAGATTAATTCTCAACTCTTCTTATTGATAAATTTAACCTTTCAAAACTTCTGGACAAAAACGGCCAATAGAAATGGATGCCTTTTGCTATAAAATATTTCTAAGAAGTACTCACATCCAGTTAGTTTTGGAAATTTACCTGCGCTTCAAAATTTTTATGGGGCCCTGTACTTTGATCAGCAACCCTAAAGCCAAAACCGCAAAACTAAGACCGATAGCAACCCACTTGATGAAAGTAAAAGCAGGGGCAAGGGCAGCAACAACTGGTGTTTCCAGCGGATAACGATACATGACCAGGGAAGCGGCGCTGTTTTCCAAAAAATCAAAAACTCCCGCTGCCAAAGGTAACAGATTCAACATTTTCCAGGGTCTGCCAATATCATAATCTCGATAAAGATAAGAGATTGTAACAACCAGGAAGAACACATAAGCAAGGGGCCAGGCTACATCAAAGGTAAAGCGGGTATAGATATAGTAGGCCCGCCCTTTTTCACCATATGCTTCGGCCATCTCATACAGTTCAGCTGAAGAATAGATAAAAGATGTATCCGGTGACACATCCACACCGGTAACCGCAGCGAGTTGACCGGCCATGTTAGGCAGGACCAGCACCATGAAAAAGATAAAGACCAATAACGCTATTAGTACTAGCGGGACGCCTGAGATACGATAAAGCCAGGATGTTAGTTTATACAATTATCTCACCTTAATGGTTTCGCTCTTTGAATACCGCTCTGGAAAAATCGTACCACCATCTAATAATGGTGAGATTATAAATTATTTAAACTGTAATATTTCAAGCAACTCGTTATTTATAATTTTTATAGACAGCGTTTCTATACAGCAAGGGAACCTTTATTTTAGGTTCGGTTTAGCTTGAAAGACAAAAGAAAGCAAGTATTAATCTCTATCAATTCATGCTTACGGGTTTGCAGAGGTTTTGGTCGTCTTTGGCAGTTCGACCGCACTTTTTGCAGATATAAACCGAGTCTTTGACCAGGTCTAAGTACTCTTCAAAACTATCCTTCAGGCAATCATTTTTGCAGAGCTTGCACAAGACCTTTTTTTTGATTTTCTTAGCCTTTTTTTTAGCCATTTCAGATCCGTCCCCGGCTTATTTATTCTTACAAAACAAAGCTTGTAATCAGTAATCCTGCCTCCATTGTATAATCAGAAGCTTAGCTAAAACCATAAAAGATAAAATGGTCCCCGCTTTCAAGGAAACCCTGCAGTATATTTAGATTGGTAATCATGTTAATGATTCGAAATATACCAAGAATTAATGAAATCATGATAGCACAATTAGCCCCGAGGCGTCAAAGTTTTAGGAACTTTGGTTTTCAGAAAGAATCTTTTACCTTTTTATAGATCAGTCACCTTCCCGGTTTATATTTTCCAGGCGGAATGGAGCAAAAACTTCCTCGAATAAAAAACCCTTTTTCCTGACGCGTTCAAAAATATAATCAAGCATGCTTCCCTTAAAAGCCATAACAACAAACTGGTTGCACCACCTGATTTGTTCGATGCTCACATTGTCTCTACGGTAATAATCAATGGCATCAGCAACTCTTAGAATAGCCGTAAGCCTGTATATTGTTTTCTGCCCTTTCTTGTTATGCCTTGAAATTTCACCGCTGATCTTTTTACGGTGGCCGCCGGCTATAATGGCCAGGGCTGATCGGAGCTTATCTGGAAGGAAATCAAAAACCGGATCTCTGCTAATTAAGATAAGGGCATGATGATCATGCTTATAAGCAGACACGCTGTGCCCGATATCATGAAGCCAGGCACTTGCTTCCAGCAAGTTTCTTGCTTCCGGGGTTAGATCATAGTAAAGCGCGAGAAAATCAAATAATTGCAGGCTGTAATCTTTAACTCTGGTTTCATGGTCATAACAGGCAGTGGGGTGGTAAGATTCGATTATATTAAGCAGGCTACTTTTATCCAGGTAGTTTTTAATATCTTTCATTACTACCCACAACCTTTTTAAGTTTAATCCTTAACGATTTTAGGGCTTAAAAAAGCTACCTCAGTTGAAAATTTTAGAATTTTATGTTAAAGTATGGTTTAATATTTCTTAATTATCAATTATAATCAATAAACGGGTTCAATGAAAGTATTTTTAAAAAAGGTGATGTTAAACAGTGAAAAAAGAAACAGAAAGCAAATCCGTAGCGGAAAAGAAAGAACCAGTCCAGGATAAGGGTGTTGGAGCAAAAATTAAGGAAAAAGAGCCGATCAGAAAAAAAGAGCAGAAAGAAAATAAAGAGCAGCAGAAGGCTCCCAAGGCAAAAAAAACCAAAGCAGTTGAAAAAAATAAAAAACCAAAATTAAACAAGGAAGAAAAGAAACAGTATAAGATAGAAAATATCAACGGTGCCTTTGTTAAAAAGATTAAGAACAAATACTATGAGCAGGAGCTGAAAAAACTGCAGATAGAGCTGGTTAAGCTGCAGGAATGGGTAAAAAACAATGGCCTGAAAATTGTCGTTATTTTTGAAGGAAGAGATGCTGCCGGGAAAGGCGGCGTAATTAAGAGAATAACCGAGAGCCTTAACCCCAGGATATGCCGCGTTGAAGCGCTGGGGACTCCAACCGAAAAAGAAAAAAGCCAGTGGTATTTCCAGCGTTACGTTCCCAGGCTGCCCAGCGCCGGCGAAATAGTTCTTTTCGACCGGAGCTGGTATAACCGGGCCGGGGTCGAAAAAGTAATGGGTTTTTGCACCGACGAGGAATACCGGGAGTTTCTGCGTTCTTGTCCCGAGTTTGAAAGAATGCTGGTCCGTTCAGGCATTATCCTGATTAAATACTGGTTTTCCGTTTCCGACGAAGAGCAGGAACGCCGCTTCCAGGCCCGATTGAATGACCGCACCAAGCGATGGAAGCTAAGCCCGATGGACCTGGAATCCCGAAGAAAATGGATCGAATATTCCCGGGCCAAGGATGAAATGTTTGCCCACACCGACATCAAGCAGGCTCCCTGGTACGTGGTAAACGCCGATATCAAAAAACATGCCCGCCTTAACTGTATCAGTCATTTCTTAAAACAAATTCCCTATGATGACCTGACCCCGGAGCATATCGATCTGCCACCCCGGGAAGACAGCTCCGCTTATGTCAGGCCCCCTATTACCGACCAATCCTTCGTTGACGAAGCTTACGGCGGAAAGATTGAAGAACAGCATTAATAAAAAAGAGACAATCAGTGTCTCGGCCTGCCTGCTGCTTGAAGACGAAACCTGCTTTGAAACATTAACATTTCAAGCCAGGCAGCTTGTGGAAATCACCCCTTGCCTCTAGAAGGGACTGGAATTCATTGCTCATATCAAAGAAAAAGACAGTCATGAGTGCCATCGATCTGGGATCTTACTCCTTGAAAATGAAAATTGTCGAAGTGGGAGAAGATGGTTCTGTCAGGATTCTGGAAAATCTTTCGAAACCGGCCTCCCTGGGTAAAGACGTTTTTTCTCTGGGTAAAGTCAAATACGAAACCGTGGATGAAATATGTGACATCCTGATCGGCTTTAAAATGTTGATGCAGGAGTACGGTTCGAAGAAAACCCAGGCTGTGGCCACCAGCGCCATTCGCGAAGCCTCCAATAAAGATCAGCTGATAGACCTGATCACTCTTAAAACGGGGATCAAGGTCGAAGTATTAAATAACGCCCGGGAAAAATTTTTAACTTACAAAGCTATTAGAAACAATTTGCCCGACTATGAAAAAATGTATTATGAAGGTGTAATGCTTGTTGAGGTTGGTTCGGGCAACGTTGAGGTTACGCTGTATCAAAAGGGGCATTTGATCTTCACTCACAGCATCAAATTGGGCCATCTTCGGCTGCGCAAAGTTCTATCCAGCCTTGAAAAGAGAAGCATGGATTTTCCAATCTTGCTGGAAGAATACGTGAACAGCCACACAGACCGCTTAGAACGGATTAAGGAAAGCTACAGTATTCCCCATTTTATGGCCCTGGGCAGCGAAATGAAAACCATCAATAAACTATGCAACAAAACAGACCGGGCCGGGGAGTTAAACGAAGTACCATTGAAAAAATTTAATAAGTTCTACGTGGAAATATTTAATAAACCGACACCCCTTTTAATCGAGGATTATGGTTTGTCTGCCGATCTGGCGGGAAGCCTTCTTCCATCCATGATTATCCTTAAAAAATTTGCCGGCCTGACCAGGGCAAAAAAGCTCATTACTCCCTACTTATCATTAAATGACGGTCTGGTTGCCGACTTTATAAACAAGCGTTTTAAAACTCGTCACCATGAAGAATTTGAAATTGATATTTTAAAACAGGCCAGGACCCTGGCTTTAAAGTACGAAACCGATCTTGATCATGCCGATAACGTTGAAAATAGTGCGTTGATTTTATTCGATGCCCTGAAACAAACCCACGGTCTGAAAAGAACGGATCGCCTCCTGCTGCAGCTGGCAGCTATCATGCATGATTGTGGTAAATATGTTAACCTTGACCGCCACCACGAAATGTCCTGTGAACTGGTCAAGGGCTCAGGCTTATTCGGTTTATCTAACCGGGAAATAAATATCGTGGCCGCTGTTACCAAATACCACAGTGCTCAAAGTCCTTATAATATTGATGATAATTTAGTTTCCTTATCCGGTAAGGACAGGGTCATTACTTCAAAACTGATAGCTTTGGTCAGGCTTGCCGATGCCCTGGATACCAGTCACAGCCAAAAGTTGAAAAATATTCGCATCGGTTTGAAAGAAAAAGAGCTCACCGTTAGAGCAGAATCAGAAACCGACACTACTCTCGAAGAATGGGTATTTGATAATAACTCTTTTTTCTTCCAGGAAGTGTTTGGCCTGTACCCCCAAATTAAAGTAAAAAGGAAGATCGACTGTCATGACCAAGGAAGTATTGCAGGAAGCAAAATCTCCGCTGCCGCAATCCATGAAGCCACCGGCCACAAATCTTAAAACCGGTTTCAAGAATAAATATTTTATCAACCGGGAGCTGGGCTGGCTGGAGTTTAATTACAGAGTATTGGAAGAAACCTGGGACAAGGACAACCCCCTGTTTGAACGTTTAAAGTTCCTGTCCATATTCAGCTCAAATTTGGACGAATTTTTCATGGTCAGGGTGGCCTCTCTAGAAGATCAGATCCTGGCCGGCTATGATATACCGGATCCCGCTGGTTACTCACCACAGCAACAGCTGGAAATGATTGCGGCTAAAGCCAAACAAATGATTAAAAAGCAATACAGTATTTTAAATAAAAGCATCATTCCCCAGTTGAAAAAAAACGGCTTTAACCTGGTTGACGGAGCAAGGCTGGACAAAAAACAACTTGCTTTTGTCAAAAATTACTTCAAAACCACTATTTATCCTGTTCTCACTCCCATGGCGGTCGATTCCAGCCGTCCTTTCCCCCTGGTCCAGAACCGCAGCCTGAACATCGCCATGCTGATCAGGGAAAGGAAAAAAGACACCCCTACCTTCGCCACGGTTCAGGTCCCTTCCGTATTGCCGAGAATAGTGGAACTGCCCAATAAGATGAATGATGGCAGGGCCTTTATACTGCTAGAAGAAATAATCCTGCTTTTCCTGGATAAATTATTTTCAAGTTACGAGATTATGGGCGCCTCCCCCTACCGGATAACCCGTAATGCTGATCTGCAGTTCCAGGAAGAGGATGCGACAGACCTGCTCCAGGAAATTGAAAAATCACTAAAGCGCCGGCGCTGGGGAGCGGCTATCCGCCTGGAAATTGAAGCCTCAATGTCGAAAGAACTGCTCGATGTGCTACAGAAAGCCTTAGAAATTGGGGAAAATGAAATCTACAGCATTAAAGGGCCCCTGGATTTAACTTTCCTGATGAAAACATACAGCACACCCGGTTTCGAACATCTTAAATTTAAGCCGATAGAACCATTACTCCCCCCGGTATACCGCGACGACCGCTCGATGTTTAATATCATCTCAGAAGAAGATCGTTTCCTTTACCACCCTTACGACAGCTTTGACCCGGTAGTCCGCTTGGTGCAGGAGGCCGCCGAAGATCCAAACGTGCTGGCAATAAAGCAAACCCTTTACCGGGTCAGCGGCGATTCTCCCATTATCAAAGCGCTGGGTGAAGCCGCTGACCGGGGCAAGCAGGTTACGGTCCTGCTTGAATTGAAAGCCCGCTTTGACGAAGAAAGCAATATCCAGTGGGCCAAAAAACTGGAGCAAGCCGGCTGCCATGTCATTTATGGCCTGGTCGGCTTAAAAACTCACTCCAAGATTACCCTGATTGTGCGCATGGAAGAGGACGGAATTAAAAGGTACCTGCATCTGGGAACGGGAAACTACAATGACAACACGGCCCGGCTTTATACCGATATGGGGCTTTTTACCAGCAATGAACTTTACGGATCTGAAGCATCTGCTTTTTTCAATATGTTGACCGGCTATTCCGAACCGCCCGATCTTCTCAAGTTGACAGTGGCCCCCTTGAACCTGAGAAAATTTTTCTACAAACTGATCCGTGAAGAAGCTGAAAATGCCCGTAGTGGCAAAAAAGCATTTATCAGGGCCCAGATGAATTCACTGGTAGACCCCAGGATCATAGCCAAACTTTACCGGGCTTCGCAGGCTGGAGTTAAAATCGACCTACTGGTACGCGGGGTTTGCTGCCTGCGTCCCGGCGTGAAAGGAGTTAGCGAAAATATTACCGTTCACAGCATAGTCGGTCGTTTTCTGGAACATTCCCGCATTTACCACTTTCACCGGGGCGGTTTAAACACCGTTTACCTGTCCAGCGCAGACTGGATGACCAGAAACCTGAACCGGCGGGTGGAACTCCTGTTCGAAATAGAAAACCAGGATATAAAGGACAGGATTATAAATATCCTGAACACTCTTCTTTCAGACACCTTAAAAACAAGGGTTCTGCAAAAAGACGGCAGCTATAAGTGGTTGGACAAAAGAGGCAAGAAAAAACTACATGCCCAGGCCTTCTTTTCTGAAAAAGCAGACCAGGAAATGAAAGAGTACTTTATAGAGAAGCAACTATACGATGACAGCGACAAGGCCTCAGCCCTGTCGATCAAGAACAGTTTAAAACTGGAACCGACCGTTTTGGTCTCGGCCGACGAGGATGAGACTGCTAAAGAAAAAGCGGATTAGTTAGCCGGTAGTCACAATTATGCCGCATAAGGCAGAAAATTGTCGTGGTCCTTTCAGCCATGCGCCATTTTGCCCAATCTCTCCGCGCCGAGGGCATTAAGGTGGGTTATGTCTATTATTATATCTATAACCTCATTCCGCCGTTTACACTGAGAACTTGCCCGGTGACATAGGAAGAATCATCTGAAGCCAAAAATAGGGCGGCCTTTGCTATCTCTACCGGTTCTCCGATCCTTCCCAGCATTGTCTGCCTGGCAAAAGTATCGAGCAGATCCTGAGAAACGGTCTTTATGATCTCGGTCATTGTATAGCCGGGCGCGATTGCATTTACTCTAACCTGGGCTCCCTTCATAGCAAATTCCTTGGCCCAGGTTTTTGTTAAGCCGATTAAGCCGGCCTTGGTGGCTGCGTAGTTGGCCTGACCAATATTGCCAAATTCCCCAACGACTGAAGATATGTTTATAATTGAACCCTTGCCTGCTGCTTGCATTATCGGCCCAACAAAGCGGGTCAGGTTAAAAACACCTTTTAAGTTGACGTCAATAACGAGATCCCATTGTTCATCGGTCATCTTGCCAGTCATGGCATCCCTGGTAATCCCGGCGTTGTTGATTAGGATATCAATTTTTCCATATTTTGCCTTGACGTAATCAGTCAGGACCCGGCAAGCTTCAACATCGGTCACATCTAGAGTGTAGCCCTCAACATTATCTTTCTCGTAACCCAGCGGCAACACATCACAGGCAATTACTTTTGCCCCCTCACCGGCAAATTCTTCAGCCATGGCCTGTCCTAATCCGCGAGCCCCTCCGGTAATAATGGCAACATTATCTTCTAACCTCATACCTCAGCCTCCTTATCCCTGGTTGCCGGAATCCAGCACTCTTCTAATCTTAGTTAATTTATCAACATCCTCACAACACTGTTCATATATTGTTGTCAAATACCTTCCTTTTTTATTCGCTTGATGTGGTTTTTCCTCCTGCGAATACTTTCATTATTATCGTTTTCATATATGTTTTAAACAGCTGTGCTGAAATGCTTTTGCTAAACAAATGGAACTGCTGATGACTTTAACAATATTGTCAATAATCTTAAAATAGAGTATAATGAGCTATAAATTATCAGAGGAGGGTTCCCAAATGTCTACTTACCTGATGTATGGCAAGTATAACCCCGGTTCATTGAATAAAATTAGCCGTGAAAGAACCGATCAAGCTTTGAACCTGATTAAAGAAAATGGCGGTCAAATTAAAAGCAGTTATGCTTTATTTGGTGAAAACGATCTACTTTTCATTATTAGTTTTACCGAAAATAAAGATGCCATTAAAACTTCGGTTGAATTGGGCAAAATACTCGATATCAGCTTCACTACAATGCCTGCTATAACCATCGATGAGTTTGACGAACTGTTTTAAAAATTTCTCAACCAAATAGGTGAAGCATCCGGACCGGGTGCTTCACCTTTAGCTTCATGCTGGCTCCTTACCTGTAAATATCCTACCGTTATTCCCGTGGGATATATTTTTAATACCCTCTTAAACATATCCGCTTCAATAAGTTAAGATAATTTAACATCCTCGCCACAATCATTCCACATTAAAAAGTTATACTAAATCCAGAAAGGGTCGGCTATAGGCTTTACCTAACAAACCAGTTCTATGTCGGCCCGAAAAAGAAAACTCCAAAGGAGGATTCAATCATGAAAAAACAGCTGGTTGTTGTTAGTCTTGTAATCGTGGCAGTTTTAATAATTGGCGGAATAGCTTTTGCTGCCAATGTAAACTTGGAGCAAAAAGAGGCTGCAGTTGAGGAGAAAGTCAGGGCAGGTGAACTGTCTGAGGAAGCCGGAAAAAGCTTCATGGAGGAACTACAAGCCAGAAGGGCTGAATGCGGAGAATGTGATGGAACCCGTCAGGGGTGGAATGAAGATCGGGAACGCCTCGGGCAAGAAAATGAAATCGGTTTCAGGCATGGTAACGGGGAAGGCCGGGATTCAACAAATGACCGTAAAGGCGGCAATGGATTAGGGTTATGCAGGTGGGCCGATTAATTAAAAAGGAAATACGTTCATAAGGTTCCGGCAGAGAATCTTCTTGTTAAAAACCGGGATTAATTACAACAGGGGAGAATGCCTGATAGAGGCGCTCTCCCTTTCAAATTACACCCCGTGTCCCTCTATTTTTCAAGCCCCAGTATTTCAAGCATCCTTTCTACCCGGCTCAAATTAGCTTCGTCGTAGATGTGGCCGGTCAGCTGATCATGATCAAACCAGAGGTACAAATCGATCAAGAACAGCTTGTTCTCCAACCGTTTCATGTTATGGAGGGGGCGCATTTTTCCGCCGGCAGTTATGACATGCCCCGTTAGAGTGACTGCTAGGTCGTTAATGGTCCTGGCTTGATCCATACTGGTGAAAGACAAAACATTGGGCACCACCTGATCAGGGTTGAGGCTCTTGAACTGCTTGATGGCATCATAAATATGCCTGGAAATTGAGCTGTAGATGGGATCGATGTTTTTCCAGGCTAAAGGGGTCAATTCAATGGTCTTTTCTTCCAGATAGCAAAGCAGTTCATGTTTATAGTAAATTTCAAAATCAACGGTTTTAATATCCCCCTCCGGTATTTTTACTACTTTCAGCCCTTTGTTTTCCAGCTGCTCTTTTACAATTCTTTCACCGGATTTAGCCACAATTACTCCCTCTTATCTTTTTACCAGTTGCCCCTGTCCGTCAGGAACCTGGTCAGTTCTCTCTTCATAGCCTGCTTTTCTTTTTTGTAGTCTTCCTCAATCTCGGCAATAACATCGGTGGGCAGGCCGTGGCTGACTAATTCATCTTTCATCTGGTCTAAAAGGCTGTAAAAGGCGGCATCGGCCCTGTCTTCAACCCTTTGAATTTCTCTGGTGTACTTATTGATCAACTGAAGCTGAAATAAAGGGTTGCCGCTGCCCTGTTCATATTCTTTGGAGGCAGCATTGAATAAGGCTGTTAGTTCAGCAGCAACCTGATCCTCCAGGGCTTGAAATTTCGGTTCATACTTATTTACAATATCTTCAACGGTTACTCCTTCAGCATCAGGTCCTGAATCCGGCCCTGGAGTAGCGGCCTGATTGTTTTCGTCTTCCTCACCGGCTTCGATACCTGCCGCTTCTTCGCTTCCCCCATTTAACAAGGTCCCGCTTGCCATTAAAATGATCAATATAATAATGATCGAAACAGGGACCCACATAAAGCTTTTTTTTCGGCCCGTTCCTTTGACACCTTTAACCATCACAGGCTTTTCTGCCAGCTCAGGATCTGATTTGTTGATAAGATCGTGATCATCAAGCAGTGAATGGCAATGAATACACTTGTTGGCTACTGCTTTTATCTCTTCTTTGCAGTAAGGACATTCCTTGTGTGCCTGATAAAACATAGTTTAATCTTCCCCCATGATAATAATTTAGCTGTATCCATAAATTGTTCTTCGGTGCCGCTTAAATTATCCAGCCTTCTTATTAAAGATAACATAAATTTGTTTTTCTGCACCTGTTTTTTTCAAATATAATATATGATATTGATCCCTTATTCAATTATATAAATAATACTTTTGTAATATAATTGTAATCTTGATGGGATATAATGAAACAAGTTGAATTCCTCTTAAATGTATACAAGCCTTTCTCCGATTGTCTGCCAGCAAATTTCTTAAGATGAACGCCGGCTATAATTGGGCAAAGGCTTTTAGGTGGGGATTTGTTTTACTTTTTTGCAGGATGATGCTTTTGACAAAAGATTTTACTTAAAAGGTCGCTGCATACTATGTTTTTCAAAAAAGAAAAACGATGTTTTACAATTATGGTCGTCCCTCATTCTGAGGAAGCTACATACAGCATGCGGTTTCCTCTTTATGCGGTACAGGGTATTGTAATCGCATTAATAATGGGGATTGCCGGCTTCGGCATTCTTGGTTACTCCTATCTTAAAGCTGCAGCAGAAGCACAGGAAGTAGTTCAATTGAAGCAGATCAACCAGGCCCAACAAGATGAAATTGACGCCCTCGCCTTTACAACTCAGCAAACCATGAATCAAATAAATGAACTGGACAAGGTAATTGAAAATGTTCTAGCGAAAATTGAGGAAGTGGAGATCCCGGATAATATTGCTGAAGTAGAATTAATAAAAGATGATTCTGAGGAGGAACAGATTTCTTCCAACGCTGCCAATTCAACCAACGCCTTCTTATATAGCATTGAAGCTTTAACTTACCCCAACTCTTATATGTTACCAGGAATCGGCGCTATAAACGGTTATAATATTAATCAAGGTTTATCCACATCGGGCAGGGTCCTCGATCGGGCCATAGAAAATATAACTGCCCTGCACTCTATTATTCCTGAGCATATGGGAACCCTGGATGAAGTAGACGAATATATCGATATCATTGAAGCCAAGCTGGAACAGTTGGAGCTAAAGCCATCATTGTGGCCGGCCAGGGGCCGTTTAACTTCGGGCTTCGGTACCAGAAGGATTCCCTATGGCAGCGGGTACCAATTTCATACCGGGGTCGATATTGCCGGTTCATACGGTTCTACGATCAGGGCCACCGCCAAAGGAAGGGTCATTTATTCCGGTTACAGGGGAAGCCTGGGCAATCTCTTAATCATTGATCACGGTCATGGTTACAAAACTTATTATGCGCATCTGGCCAATTTTTCGGTCAGAAGAGGTGATGAAGTTGAAAAAGGCCAAACTATTGGTTCAATGGGCGCCAGCGGCCGGACTACGGGAACGCACCTGCACTACGAAGTGCACTATAACGGCACACCGGTCAATCCTATTCGTTATATGGAAGCACATTAATCCTGGACTAAGGTATTTTTGTAATCGTTATGAAGCGGTAGTTTGGAAAGCAGTTTTCTTCTTTTAACCTCTTTTTGTCTTTATTTATCCCTGAAACCCCTTACAAAAAAGACATATACCCCCACAAAAGTCGCTAAAACTATAGCGATGAAAATAATGGCATTGATATACATTCCAATATCGATCATTGGTTTCACTCCTTTTTGATCAAGACCCCTAAATAATCACTCTGCATTTATATGTCAAATGCTTCGTCATACTTTTCAGACTTTCCTGCAAATATTATTTTATAATTCGCATCATTTTATGCCAAGGCCTAGTTTACGATATGATTTAATAAAAAACAGGAAGCGATCCTTCTTCTAGCAGATCGTCTATTGAATCACCGAGAACCTGGAGAGTTTTGTGAAGATCACCTTCTGTATGCAGGGCAGAAAATACAAAAATAGAGCCCAGGAGGTTAGAAACGCCGCGCTGAAGTAAATGGAGCAAAAGGCGGTTATAGAGGGGCAGCCTGGCCGGATTGGTTAATTGGGCCGGGTCTTTTACCGGCGGAAGGGTATCATCAGCAGGCTCAAAATCAACCGGGCCGAGATATAAATAGGTGATTGAAGACTTTCCGTAAAAGGCGCCGCTAATACCTTTTCCCCTGAGCATCATATTGCCTTCCCGGCGCAATATAGCCGCCGCCTCCGCTGCTTTTTGCTGAGGTTCCCCGGTCCTTAATATTTTGCAGGCCGCGACACCGGCTGCGGCCGTCAGCGGATTGGCATTCCAGGTGCCGCCATGCATAAC
>SL_5KL_010_SEDDRAFT_10000057_pt1 | contig 57517 bp, 50 predicted proteins | sample SodLakKL_010_SED_FD_9118 | JGI IMG/M metagenome (IMG submission 9118)
GTAGTTCAGGTCGGATAGCAATAAAATGTAAGCACGATTGGCCTCTCCTCTGTGTTTAATCGCCAATTTTCCAGGTTTCCCAAACCTTGCCCACCAGTTCCGGGCCCGGTTTGAGGGTTTTTTTACCCGGCTGCCAACCAGCTGGTGTCGGCTCCCCGGTTTTACGCACATGCTGGAAAGCCTGCACCTGGCGGACCAGTTCGGAGAAGTTCCGGCCCACCGGAGGGGTAAGCACTTCCATGGCCTGGATCTTGCCGTCCGGATCAATCAGGAAACGGCCCCGGACATTAACACCGCCTTCTTCATCATACACTCCATATAAACTGCCGATCCGCCCGCCTGTATCTGACAACATTGGGAAGGGGACTCCACCATCAACCATTTTTGAAAGCTCGACTTCCTGCCAGATCTTATGGGTAAACTTGCTGTCCACACTGCATGATAAAACTTCTACTCCGAGATCTTGCAGTTCTTTATATCTGGCGGCAACTGACGCCAATTCTGTCGGTCAAACAAAGGTAAAATCACCGGGATAGAAGCAGAGCACCACCCATTTATCCTTGTAGTCTGAAAGCTTAATTTTCTTAAAATCGCCGTCTACATAGGCATCAGCTTCAAATTCTGGGGCTGCCTGGCCAACTTTTACAGTCATATTTATACCTCCCTGTATTTGTCGTTATTTTTCTATTCTATTTTTTAATAAAAGCTCCTGCTATTATAAAGATTTTATATCAATAATTATTTTTATTGCCTCGTAAACCCTTATGATAGAGAGGATTGCAGCTTCTTTGAAAGCGGATTTAAAAAAAATAACCCCCCGTTAAATACCAGGGGGAGGGGAATTGCTAATGCCAAAAAGCTATCCTCAGGCTTCCCGCTGAAGCTTGAAACCGGGATCCAGGTTAACTTTTCTTAAACGCAGCGAATTAAGGACCACGTTCAGCGAGCTGGCCGCCATGGCCCCGGCACCGATAATGGGATGCAGCAGGCCCAGGAAAGCAACCGGTATGGCAATGCTGTTATAAAACCAGGCCCAAAAATAATTCTGGCGGATTTTCCCGAAAGTGGCCTGGGATAACTTGATGGCCGAAACCACCGCCCCCAGGTCTCCGCGGACCAGGGTGATATCAGCTGCTTCGATGGCCACATCGGTGCCGGTGCCGATGGCGATTCCAACGTTGGCCTGCTTCAGGGCCGGGGCATCATTGATGCCGTCACCGACCATGGCCACCATATCATATTGATCCTGAAGCCGCTTTATTTCATCCACCTTGCCCTCGGGAAGAACTTCGGCCAGGACCTTGCTGATGCCGACCTGCCGGGCAATGGCATTGGCCGTGGTCCAGTTATCACCGGTAATCATGGCCGTTCTGAAGCCCATTTTTTCAAGTTCCGCTACGGCAGCGGCAGTTTCGTCCTTGATCGTATCGGCTACCGCCACAATACCGGCCAGCCTGCCGTCAACGGCAGCCAGGATGGCTGTTTTACCTTCGCCTTCCAGTTTTTCCATCCTGCTGCCAGCGCCGTCCATGTCGATCTCGCGCCCTTCGATCAGGCGCCTGCTGCCGACCAGCACATTTTTGCCTTCGATACTACCTTCGACCCCCTGGCCGGTCACTGAACTGAATTCATTAACCTGGCCCGGCTTAATACCCTCCTGGGATGCTTTTTCCGCCACGGCGGCGCCAAGGGGATGCTCCGATACCACCTCTACCCCGGCCGCATAATAGAGCAGCTCATTTTTATCGTAACCGTTGACAGGGATAACATCCGTCACCTGGGGCTTTCCCCTGGTCAAAGTTCCTGTTTTATCAAAGGCAATAATTTTTATATCTTTCATAGTCTGGATGGCTTCGCCGCTCCTGATCAGGATCCCCTTTTCGGCACCCATACCGCTGCCGACCATCAGGGCGGTCGGGGTAGCCAGACCCAGGGCACAGGGACAGGAGATTACCAGCACCGCTGTTGCCGCCATAAAGGCCAGGGTAATGGTCGGGACATCGAGGTTGGCCCAGGGCGGGTTAAAGAAGGCAACAATGGAACTGTGGAAATCCGGAAAGAGCAGCCAGGAGGTAAACGAAGCCAGGGCAATCAGGATCACTACGGGGACAAAATAACCGGTAACCCGATCGGCAAATTCCTGGATCGGGACCTTCGAACCCTGGCATTGCTCGACCATTTTAATAACCTGGGCTAAAAAGGTATCTTTACCGACCCTGGTCGCCCTGACCTGCAGGGCACCCTGGCGGTTGATGGTAGCCCCAATTACTTCATCACCTTCTTTTTTCTCTATCGGCATCGACTCCCCGGTAGCCATCGATTCATCGATACTGCTCCGGCCGCTAACGACAATTCCGTCAGTGGGAATTTTTTCTCCCGGCCGTATGATCATGATCTGACCCGGCTGAAGCTCCTCAACGGGGATCTCCCGCTCTGTGCCGGCTTCCATTATCCGGGCCGTTTTCGCTTCCAGGGCCAAAAGTTTCTTGATCGCCTGCGACGCCCGGCCCTTGGACTTTGTCTCGAGAAAACGTCCCACCAAATGCAGGGCCATAATACTGGCCGCCATTTCTACGAAGGTGGTCAGGGGAAACCAAAAACTTAGCACACTCAGCAAATATGGAGGGACCGACCCGAGGGTGATCAGGGTATCCATGTTGGCGCTGCCCCTTTTCAGGGCCAGCAAGGTGCCCCGGTGAGTTTGATAACCGGCAATAAAAATGGCCGGAAAAGCCAGTACCAGGCTGATCTCAAAATAGTAGGGAATGGGTGCCACGAACATATGAATCATCATCAGGATCATGATCACCCCGGCAAAGACAGCAGCAAACCACATCTTCCCGGCGGCGCGGCTGATGGCGGCTTCATCGCGATCGAGTGCTTCCTTTTCCCCACCGGGTGCCGTTATAGCGCCCTCTTTATCCTTATCATCCTTACCGCCGGAAACAACCCGGTAACCGGCGCTTTCCACCAGTCCTGAAATTGTCGCTGGGTCGGTTTCATTTCGGTTGTACTTAACAGCCGCTTTTTCAGCAGCAAAATTAACGGAGGCTTCAATAACCCCCGCTTCGTTTTTCAGGGTCTCTTCCAGGCCCCGGGCACAGGAAGCGCAGCTCATTCCTTCTATCTCAAAAATAGCCTCAGCCAATGGCCCGGCCTGATCTTCTAACGATCCTTCAAAAAACCCTTCAAACCCGGTTTCCTTGACGACTTCTAGAATATCATCCCGGGAAATGACCTCGGGATCATATGAAAGGTAGGCTTTACCGGCGGCAAAATTGACCGAGGCTTCTCTTATGCCTCTCTGATCCCGGAGGGCTTTTTCCAGCCCCAAGGAGCAGCTTGCGCAGCTCATACCCTCAATTAATAAAGTTGTTTTTTCCATCTTTGAACAATCCTCGCTTGTTTATAAAGAGTCTCTGCCTGAACGGCCTGGATAAAAATTTTTACTGCTCTGCTTCAGTATAAAGCAGGTGCTGTTTTTCCGCCAGTTCAGCCAGCGATATATTACTCAGCTCATTATAGATTGCCTCTTTCAATCCCAACCAAACCCGGCGGGTAACGCATTGATTCACCCGGTCGCAGCTTTCTGGATTATCAACACAATCAACCAGTGAAAGTGAGCCCTCGACTGTCCGGATTACATCATAAAGGTTGATATCTTCCGGTGGTTTGGCCAGGACGTAACCGCCCCGGCTGCCCTTATGAGTTTTTACATAACCGCTGATGCGAAGAGGGAACATGACCTGCTCCAGGTATTTCAGGGAAATGTCCTGTCCGGAGGCAATATCTTTTAATTTAACCGGTTCCTGGCCGTACTTTAAAGCCAGCTCAACCAGCGCCCGGACAGCATAACGGGCTTTTGTTGAAAGCTGCATTTATAAAAACCTCCTTTAGGTTAGGGCCCAACTGAGATCACAGCAGTATTCCAAGCTCATTAATCTTACTCTCTGTAATTGTCCCCCCGAACAGCGCCGTCGGCATCCAGCATTCGGCAAGGTAAGGAGGGGAATATGGCCAATCGGTTCAGTTACATTTTTGCGATTTCATTAATGTCCTCTATCCTTTTCAGTTTTTCCCTACTAATTATATAGAATATCTGTTAATAGTTTAAGCAATTTCCCCTGGAATGTCAATAAGCGGAGGAGTGAATTTGCTTTTTTTGAAGGTCGCCGGGCCTGCGGCAAGGGTTAAAGCTTGCGTTTAAAAAGCAGCAGCGTGGAAACAGGCTATCATTTCTCTGAAGATGCCCCTTGTTTACCGGCTTCGGCCGCTTTTTCCTGATCTTTTTTCTCATCAGTTCCATACCAGAGCACTCGCTGCGGAAATGGAATCTGGATCCCGGCCGTCTCGATGGCAATCTTGATTTGCCATAGCAATTCCCGTTTTACAGTGTACCATTCCGAGGTGGGAGTCCAGATCCGGGCAACAATATCAACACTGTTATCGCCGAGATCGTCAACAAAAACATGCGCTTCAGGGTTAATCAGGGGCAGGGGGTGTTCATCAACCACTTCCCTGATTACCCGCACCGCTTTATCGGCGTCATCTGAATAACGAATACCAATCACAAATTCCACCCTCGCTTTTTTCCAAGGCCAGGGAAAAGACTTAGAAATTCAAACGGACCGGCATTTTATGAGGCCCCAAAGAAAATCCCCCGCCTGCCTGGTCCGGCTTAAAAACCCAGTTCACATACTGCGGAGAGGAAAAACCGCCGCTTTGTTCTTGATCCATATTGTATCTTCTCCGTTCCCGCCGAAGTTCGGCAGAAGCACTACTAAAACTAATAAATCTGTTAGCTTTTGACATTCTTCAATGATCAATCATTTCCTGCTTTAGAAAAGTATGCTATGCTGGTTTATGGGATCAGAAAGAAAAGAGGATAACCAGTGAAAGCGGATCTTTGCGAGTTTTTCCCAAGACCCGATCTTCTCCAGGCCGATCACCTGCTTTGCATCCAGCCCCACCCCGATGATCTTGAAATCGGGGCCGGCGCTACCATCGCCAGGCTCAGCCGGGCCGGATTAAAGGTAACCTGGCTTACAGTTACAGACGGCTCGGCCGGAACTTACGATCAATCCGTAAGCCGGAGCCACTTAGCCCTTAACAGGCGCGGAGAAACAGAAAAGGCAGCTGCCATCCTGGGAGTTGATGCTTTGCTGTGGCTTGATTACCCGGACGGAGGCAATTTGCCTTATGAAGAAATCCGGTCCAAAATCACCCGTACCATAAGAAAATTTAAGCCCTCCGCCGTGCTGGTCTGCGACCCCTGGCTGCCTTATGAAGCTCATTCCGACCATATCCGCACCGGCCGGGCCGGAGCCGAAGCTGCTTTCCTGTCCGGGATGCCCTATTTCTGCCCCGAGAACCTGGAAGAAGGGCTGGAGCCCTATAAAATCAATACCGTGGCCTTCTATTTCAGCGCCTACCCCAACACCTTTATCGATGCCTCCGCTTACTGGGACCTAAAATTGGCCGCCATTGACTGCCATGCCAGCCAGTTTCCTGCAGAAAAAGGAAAGCTGCTCAAAGAGTACCTGACCGCCAGGGCCCGGGAACAGGCCCAAAACCAAAACTGCAGCCTGGCCGAGGCTTTTAAAGTGCTTTCCCCGCATCATCTCCACATCTTCGAAACAGCCTGGAAGTGCTGAACAGCTGCTCACAATCACTGGAGGAGGTCATTTTAAAGCTGGCATTGATGGCACTGGCTTTTTCAGGTTATAAGCGCCCAACCGGGAAGGTGGACCTGATGGTGGACCTGATGATAGAAGATTTTTTTTATTTAATAGTCATTTCAATAACGAAATATTATGGTATAATAATATCCAAAGCAAATAGAAGGGAATGATTACCATTAAGATTGAACTCCAAAAAAGCCAGGTAGTATTATCTCCGGAAAACGATGAAGAAAAAGCCAAGCTTACAGCGCTCTGGAAAGTGCTGGTGGATTGTGTCGGCGACAGCAGGAAACTGGTTCCCGTTGGCGAGTACGTCCCCCAGAAAGGGAAGCAGGGAGCTTCCTTTCACATCGAGGGGCTTGATCCGCAGGACAGTTCATTTGTGGAAGTAAAGGCGGAACACGATGTCCAGGTTTACTGCAGGACCTGCAACAAACTGTTGAGCTTGAAAGCGGGGGAAGTTATCCCGATTTGCTGCGGTAAAATGATGAGCATTATCGACTGAAACGCAGGAATGGGATTAAAATCTGAAAAGTGGCGGCCGGTTTCATAACGGGCCGCCGCTTTATTCTTCATTCACGGGACTTGACATCCTTTCTAACATAACTAGATAATATAGGCAGTGCCATCAAGGTCCGGGAAAAAGCATTTTTATCAATAATGAAAAGGATGTTACCGATGTTAAATAAACTGCCGTCCCGATTATTTATAATATCCTTCCTGACCCTGCTGCTCCTGTCCCCGGCAACAGGCTGCATAATGGAAGAAGAAACCTTCGAAATGGAAACAGATCAAGAGTTTCAGGAGGCCGTGGAAAATGCCGTGGAACGTTTTCTGCAGGATGACGAACCCGCTGCTATTTTAAACGACCTGTACGAGGTTTACGGCGAACGCTATTCCGAAGAGGAAATCGAAGCATACGTAAGGACAAGGGTGGAAGAAGAGGCTGAAAAAATAAGCGGACAGCTAAAAGAAATGGAAGAAAGGGTCATTGAGGCAGAAAACAGGGTCAATGAGCTCATGGAGCAGTTGAAAGAGCGCGACGGCGAAAATGCGCTGGAAAACCTGAAAGAAAACCTGGAGCCGTTCTATAACTGGATCGAAAAACTTGACGAAAAAATAGAAGAAACTGCCGATCCCGGCCGGGTGGTCGACCTCAAGGAAGAAAAAATTAACACCTATAATGAACTGGCTTCTATTATAGATGATCAGCTGGGTTCCAACCGGCGTAATATAAATCAAAACAGCCTGGAAACAAGGGAACTGCTTAATTATTATCATGAAATAACTGCTCTCCTGGAAAAAGAAAAAGATCTGATATCCGCTTATGAAGGGGTAGCGGGAGATAACTTCATCAGCGAACAGGTCCTTCATGACGAATTGAGCCAAAACGTGATCCCCGCTTCCGAAGACCTGCTGAAAGATCTGAGAAGAGTCAAACCGGAAGGTGAAGAGACAAAAACCCTTCACGACTCTTTTATCCAAACCTGGGAACGATACCTGGAAGGCTTTATAAACATGGCCCGGGGGATCAGGAACAATGAGCAGGATAAAAAAGCCGAGGCTGAACAACTGATCGAAGAAGGCACCCGCTTGAGGGAACAATTTCTGAACCGAATGGACGAACTGTTTTAAGAATAAATATAAGGAAGGGAAAACGCCCGCCGGCATAGAAGGTGTGGCATAGAATAGATTTTATGAAAGGATGGTTTAGATGGCTTTTGCTCTCTCCAAATTACAGTTGAAGAGTCCTGCTTTTGATCAACGGGGGAAAATTCCCCGGAAACATACCGGGGAAGGAGAAGACCTGTCTCCCGCCCTGGAATGGGCCTATATCCCTGAAGGCACGGCCTCTTTTGCCGTTATCTGCCACGATCCTGACGCGCCGCTTGTCTCTCCGGGCAGCTACGGGTTCGTCCACTGGGTTCTCTATAACATCCCGGGTTCGGCAAACAACCTGGCGGAAGGGGTAAAAGACTATACCGCCGGTATCAACGACGCCCAAAAAACGGGCTACATGGGCCCGATGCCTCCCGAGGGACATGGCATTCACCATTACTTTTTCTGGGTATTGGCTTTAAACAAAGAGCTGAACCTGGAAGCGGGCCTGACCATGGCGCAGCTTCTGGAAAAAATAGAACCCCATGTCATTGGCATGAACCGCCTGGTCGGCATCTATGAAAGATAAAGGATAATTGTTTTGTTATCCTCATCACTGCTAAAAAAATAAATTTTGCAGGCCTTGCCTACACTCAACCGGAACAAAATATAACAAATTAAAGCCCGAAATTCCTGATTACTGAACAGGGCTGTCTCCGCATCAACCGGGGCAGCCCTGATCTGGTTCAAAGCCGCCCGGGCGCAGGCTGTCATTCTAAAGAGTTAATCCCTAATTTACTCTTTTTTCACCTTGCTTCCATGCTTATTAGCGATTTAAATTAAGCATCTGTTCTTGTAGAGTAGATATATACAGGCTGAAAACATTTAAATGACCATTTGATACATCCTTTATGCCGTTCGGCCGCTTAAGTAAACCTACCTAAGAGGTGTTAAAAAAATGAGATATGCTGAAACTGGTTATAACCTGGAAATTGACCTGTCCAGCGGAAACGTTGAAAAAGTTGAAACCGACCCGGCGATAACTGAACTGCACCTGGGAGGGTTGGGGACCAATGCCCGGATTTTATGGGACCGGGTCCCACCCGAAACGGACCCCCTGTCCCCGGAAAACCTGCTCATTTTCGGAACCGGACTGCTTGCCGGAACACCGGCGCCCGGCGCCAACCGGACCATAGTTACAACTTATTCACCTCAAACCCTGTTGATGGCCTATTCGATGATGGGAGGCTTCTGGGCTCCTGAGTTGAAGCATGCCGGATACGATAAAGTTATATTCAGCGGCCGTTCACCCGAGCTGGTCTATCTCTGGATCAATAACGACGAGGTGGAAATACGCGACGCTTCCCACCTGCAGGGCAAGGGTGTGGTGGAAACCGAAGAAATGATCAAACGCGAACTGGACGACCATGATATCCAGGTTGCCTCCATAGGGCTGGCCGGAGAAAACACCGTCTATTTTGCTTCCATAGAGCACGCCCGTTCCAGCGCCAGCCGGGCCGGGATCGGGGCTGTTATGGGCTCCAAAAATTTAAAAGCGGTCGCGGTCCGGGGCACAAAAGATGTCAATATCGCCCAGCCTAAGAAATTTATCGATCTTTGCAACGGCGTCCTGGATTATATCCAGTGGCGGGCCGAAAATCCGGTCAAAAATGTCCCGCCCATTTTAGCGGGGCTCGGTTCACCGCAGGAAATGGCCATCCACGACGAAGCATGGCACACCACGGCCTTCTCCTGGGGCAATGCGCGCTACAGGAGGAAGGGTTTCTGGACCGAAGAAGTGGAAAAAGAATGGTCCAATATCCAGGACGGCGCCGTGCAGCGGCTGATCAGCTGCTACAACTGCCCCATGAAATGCGGGGCCATCATAGCCTACCCGACCCTGGAACTTTCCAAGTATATGATGAAGTGCTATTCGAAGCTTACTTACGTGATGGGCGCCATGGTCGACGACCTTGAATTTGGTTTCAGGATCGCCGGGCTGGCCCAGGGTTACGGGGTAGACTCCTACACCTGCCCCCAGGTAATGGCCTTTGCCATTGAGCTTTATGAAAACGGCATCTTAACCGACGAGGATCTGCCGGACTTCCCTGCTGATAATGAAGGCCGGTTTTTCTATCTCCTGGAAAAAATTGTCCACCGGGAAGGAATCGGCGACGTCCTGGCCAACGGTGTTTACTGGGCCGCCCGCCAGATCGGAAAAGGAGCGGAAGCTTACGACAGCAATACTATCAAGAAACACGAACAGATTCCCATCAAGCTGGGCATGTTAAACCCGATTTTCTTCCTGCTGCACTCGACGGGAGAAAAAATGAATATTACCCAGATTGAAGGCCAGCTGCCCCAGGCTCCCTTCCCGGAGAAAGAAGACCGGGAAGAGTTTGTCAAGGACTGGCCCCAGGTTCCAAGCGAAAATATCAAGGACTTTTTCGTCAAGTGGGAGCCGCGGGGAGAATACGCCTTCCCCTACTTTCCCGATTTCCAGACCGCCTGCGAGCTGGTCGAATGGCAGGAAACGATGCACTATATCGATGACTCTACCGGGATCTGCGCCGGGCTGTCATCCTTTCCCATTAAACCGCCTTATCACATCCACAACCTGCCCGCCCTGATTTCAGCCGGGTCCGGGCTGGAGGTCGATAAAGACGAACTGTGGAACAAAATTGTCAGAAGAAACCGCTCTCTGCTCAGGGCCATTAACGCCAGGAGGGGCCTGAGGCGAAAAGACGATCGGCCCCCGGAAGATCACTGGAAGAAGCGGTTCCCCGAACACGAAGCTAAATTACTTGATGAATATTACAAGTTTAAAGGCTGGGACGAGGAAGGGATCCCGACCAGGGAAACCCTGAAAGCTCTGGGCTTAGATTTTGTCGGGGAAGATTTAGAAAAGCGAGGGATATACAACCATGGCCAAAGTGAAAAAGAAAGTTAAGGTTATCAATATTGACCTTGAAAAATGCAACGGCTGCCGGGCCTGCGAAGTGATCTGCTCCGCTTTCCACGCGCCCGAAAAGTACAGTTTGAACAACCCGGCCCGGTCCCGCATCCGCATGATCCGCAAACCGCTGGATGATATTTATCTTCCCGTTTATGCGGGTGAATATACCGCATCTGAATGCATGGGTAGGGACAAGTATGTTATCGACGGCAGGGAATACGACGAATGCGACTTTTGCCGGGCTTCCTGCCCCTCAAGAGAAGCCTTCAAGGAGCCTGATTCCGGCCTGCCCCTGAAGTGCGACATGTGTGAAGATGATCCGCCCCAGGAAGAACCCCTCTGCGTCAAATGGTGCTTATCGGACGCCCTCACCTACGAAGAACGGGAAGAGGAAGTGGAAGAGGGAGAAGAACAAGCCCAGGATCTAACCCAGGAAGAAATGGAGCGAGGCTTAAAAGCTTTAGCCGACAAGTACGGACTGGATGAAATGGCCAACATCATGGCCCGGATGTTAAAGAAGGAATAAAAAGACCACGGCGAAAGAAGGGATTATGACATCGTGGATACTGAAACTCCAATCAAAGAGGTTATCGAGGAAATAAAAGAATTTGGCGGGGAGGCCGTTAAGTATTGCTACCAGTGCGGAAAATGCGATACCCTGTGCCCCTGGAATAAAGTGATCAATTTTAGTATCCGCAGGCTGATCCGGGAAGCGGCTTTCGGGATCCCCGAAATCGAACTGGAAGAAGTATGGCGCTGCACCACCTGCGGGAAATGCCCCCAGGAATGCCCCCGGGACGTCAAACAGATCGACGACGTGGTGGCCATGCGCCGCATTGCCGCCGAATACGGCGTTTCTTCCACCCTGTTAAAGCCGGTCCGTTCAGCCAGCGCCAGCCTGGCCGCGGAAGGCAATCCCTTTGTCCAGGACCGCTCCAAGCGGGCCGACTGGGCGGAAGGCCATAATGTAAAAGACTTTGATGAAACAATGGAAATTCTATATTTTCCCTGCTGCTATGTATGTTATGACCAGCGATTGATGGAAATCGCCCGGGCTACAGCCGGGATCCTCAACAAGGCCGGGGTGGAATTCGGCATCCTGGGCACCGAGGAAAACTGCTGCGGAGAAAGTATCCGCAAAACGGGCAACGAAGATGTTTTTAAAACCCTGGCCCGGGAAAATATCAAAACTTTTATCGATCACGGGGTGAAAAAAATTCTTGTCTCTTCGCCGCACTGCTACCACACCTTTAAAAATGAATATCCCGAGTTTAAGGCCAACTTTGAGGTGGTCCATATCTCGGAATATTTAAATGAGCTGATCAAAACAGGCCGCCTGAAAATAAAAGGCGAATATAATAAAAAGGTTGCCTATCACGACCCCTGCTACCTGGGCCGGCACAACGGCATTTATGATCCGCCCAGGGAAATACTGCAGGCAATCCCCGGTTTGGAATTTTGCGAGCTCTACGAAGCCCGGGAAGAAAGCCTCTGCTGCGGCATGGGCGGCGGCAGGATCTGGATCGACACCATGATGTCGGAGCGTTTTTCCAACCTCCGGCTGGAGCAGGCTATCGAGATCGGGGCCGAGGTGCTGGTCACGGCCTGCCCTTACTGCGTTGATGCTTTGGAAGAAAGCAGATCGGGCCTGAATTATGAAGAAACTATCCTGGTTAAAGATATTACTGAAATTATTAATGAATTAACCTGATCTTTAACCTGAAACCTGGCGAGGTGAAATATATTGGATCATATGATGGAACTAAAAGGCGAACAGCTGCTTAAAAGTTTGGCCGGCGGTAATTATGGAGACGTCATGGTAGTGGGCGGAGGGGTCAGCGGGATCCAGGCTTCCCTGGACCTGGCCGCGGTGGGCTTCAAGGTTTACCTGGTTGACCGGGCTCCCGCCATCGGGGGCCATATGGCCCAGCTGGATAAAACCTTCCCCACCAATGACTGTTCGATGTGAATTCTCTCGCCCAAACTGGTCGAGGTCGACCGGCACACCAACATCGAAGTCATTTCCTATACCGAAGTTGACAGCGTAGAAGGGGAAGCGGGTAATTTCAGGGTCAGGCTGAGGAAAAAGCCCCGCTATATCCGGGAAGACAAGTGCACCGGCTGCACCGTGTGCACAGAATACTGCCCGGTCCAGTACCCAGATGAATTTAACCAGGATATTTCAAACAACAAGGCTATCCATATCTATTACTCCCAGGCTATTCCCTTGATTACTTACATTGATGAAAACTGCCTNTACTTAAAAGAGAAAAAATGCCTGATCTGCGAGGCGGTCTGTCAAAATGAAGCTATAGATTTCAGCCAGACTGAAGAAATAATGGAAATTAATGTCGGGGCGGTAATTTTAGCCCCCGGTTATGAAGAATATGATCCCAGGATCAGGGGAGACTATGGAGCCGGAAAGTACGAAAACGTGGTCACCAGTATGGACTATGAGCGTTTGACCGATTCCACCGGCCCCTACGAGGGGCAGGTCCTGCGTCCTTCGGATCTGGAGCATCCCCGTAAAGTAGCCTGGATCCACTGTGTTGGCTCCAGGCAGGTCAACCCGCCGGGAGCCAACAGCTACTGCTCCTCGGTATGCTGTACCTACACCCAGAAACAGGTCATTTTAACCAAGGAACCCGAATGCACTGTTTTCCACAACGATATCCGTTCCTACGGCAAAGATTTTGAAAGGTTTTACCAGAGGGCGGAAGAAATGCCGGGGGTCAGGTTTTTTAGGAGTTATGTGTCAGTAGTCAGGGAAGACCCGGAAACTAAAAACGTGACTTTAAAATACACCACCCCCGAGGAAGGGGTAAGGGAAGAAGAATTTGACCTGGTGGTTCTTTCAGTAGGCATGAGCCCGCCCCCGGATGTGGAAGGGCTGGCTAAAAAGTTCGGGCTCGAATTGAATGACCACAGTTTTTGCAAAACCAACCCGGTCAACCCCATGGAAACATCACGTCCGGGCTTCTACATCAGCGGAGCTTTTCAGGGCCCGCTCGATATCCCAGAAACGGTGGTTACCGCCAGCGGGGCCGGTTCCCAGTGCGGCGAGCTGCTTAATTACCGNAAAGGCGACCTGTCCGTGGAAAGGGTTTACCCGCCGGAAAAAGACGTTTCCCTGGAAGAACCGCGGATCGGAGTCTTTGTCTGTCACTGCGGGGCCAATATCGGCCGGGTGGTCAACGTGCCCTCCGCCGTTGACTACGCCTTGACCCTCCCCAACGTGGTCTATGCCCAGGAACAGCTTTTTTCCTGCGCCACCAACTGCGCTGAAGAAATAACCGACATGATCAAAGAAAAAGACCTGAACCGGGTTATCGTCGCCGCCTGCTCTCCGCGGACGCTGGAAATGCTCTTCCGGGACACCCTCAGGGAAGCGGGCTTGAACCAGTACTACTACGAAATGGCCAATATCCGGGAGCACTGCTCCTGGGTCCATCCCAAGCAAAAAGATGAAGCCACTCAAAAAGCGAAAGATATCATCAGGATGGCCGTGGCAAGGACCCGCTACCTGGAACCGCTGATGGAAATCGATCTACCGGTGGACAAAAGAGCCCTGGTCGTCGGGGGCGGCATTGCCGGGATGACCTGTGCCCTGTCCATTGCCGAGCACGGCCACCACGTATACCTGGTGGAAAAAGAACCCGTCCTCGGGGGAACGGCCAGGAAAGTTTATGACACCCTGGAAGGCCTTGATGTCCAGGAATTCCTGCGCGATCTGATCGAAAGGGTCTACCGGCACCCCCTGATCCATGTTTATACCGGGGCCGAGATTACAGGGACTGCCGGCTACATCGGCAACTTTGCCACCACAATCCAGTCCGGCCGGGGCCGGGCGGAGATCAAGCACGGGGCCACGGTGATCGCAACCGGGGCCGACGTTTACACTCCCACCGAGTATCTCTACGGTGAAGACAAGCGGGTTATGACCCAGCTGGAACTGGAGGAAAAAATTGCCACCGGAGACGAAATGGTAGCCAATGCGGAAAACGTGGTCATGATCCAGTGCGTGGGCTGCAGAAATGAGGACCGCAATTACTGCAGCCGGATCTGCTGCAACGAATCAGTCAAAAATGCCCTGATTTTAAAAGAAAAGAACCCCGATCGGGATGTCTACATCCTTTTCAGGGATATGAGAACTTACGGTTACAACGAAGACTATTACCGGGAAGCCGCCGACAAAGGGGTCGTTTTTATCCGCTATGAACCCGAACAGGAGCCGCAGCTTGAACCGGCCGAAGAAGAAGGACGTCCGGTTTTAAAAGTGACCCTCCCCGATTACGTGCTGCAAAAAAATATCGAAATAGATGCCGACCTCATCGCCCTGGCCGCTGCGGTTATTCCTTCCGCCGGGACCAGGAAAATTGAAAACCTGTTCAAGGTTGGCCTGAACCCGGACGGCTTTTTCAAGGAAGCGCATGTCAAGTTAAGACCGGTCGAATTTGCGGCTGAAGGAGTATATCTGTGCGGTATCGCCCACTACCCCAAGCTGATTTCGGAAACCATCAGCCAGGCTTACGGCGCCGCCGGCAGGGTCCTGGCCCTGCTTTCCAACGACATCGTTACAGCTTCCGGGGCGATCTGTGAAGTGGAGGAAAGCAAATGCGTTACCTGCGGGGCCTGCATTGATGCCTGCGCCTACGGGGCCATAGAATTCCAGGCTACAGAAACCGGCCTGACGGCGGCCGTAAACCCGGTCCTGTGCAAAGGAGACGGTCTCTGCAACGCCGTCTGCCCGACGGGGGCAATCCAGTTAAAGCACTTTACCGATGAGGAGCTGCTCAGTCAAATCGATGCGGCCGTCCCCGAAGAAGAAAGCGCAGATAAAAAAGAAGCTGCCGTTTAAAAACAGATAACCGGCGGTAAAGGTGAAAAACTAAACCAGGAGGTGGCGGCGGATGAGTGATCAGCACACATTCAAACCAAAAGTAATCGGCTTCGTATGCCAGTGGTGAGGATATGGAGCTGCGGACCTGGCTGGAGTTTCCAGACTACAATATACAACTGAAATCAGGCTGATTCGGGTCATGTGCAGCGGACGGGTCGATCTGTCCCACCTGTTCAGGGCCTTTTCGAACGGGATTGACGGCGTCTTCATCGGAGGCTGTCACCTGAAAGAGTGCAACTACGTTACCCAGGGCAATTACCATGCCCTGAACCTGGTTCTATTGAGCAAGCGGATCATGAAACATATCGGGCTGAACCCCGACCGCTTGAGGATAGAGTTCATGTCTTCCGGCGAAGGGAACCTGTTTGCCCGGGCGGTGGATGATTTTGTAAAAACGGTCCGGGAAGCGGGACCGCTCGGCATCAGCGAAGGGCTGGACTGTGAAACCCTGGAGCTTAATTTAAAAGCCGTATCCAGGCTGATCCCCTATATCAGGCTGGTAGAAAGCGAGCGGTTAAGGGCCCATTTTGAAACCCAGGACCAGTTTAAAGCCTTTTATGCCAGCGATGAATTTGAAAGGCTTTTTAAAGAACTGATCGCCGATAAACTGGCCATTGGCCAGATCATGGCCCTGCTGCAGGAGAAACCCCTATCCACCGGTGAAATTTCGGAAATCCTGGGCCTGAGCCAGTCCGATGTATCAAAACACCTGAACAATTCGGCCAAGCAGGGATTGGTCAGGTATGAAGAAAACCAGAAACGCTTCGCTTTATAAGGAAAATTTACAAATTGTGTTGATCGGGGCATGATCATGATCAAGGAGGAAATCATATAAGAGGCCATGGATATCAATAGAATTGATCAAATCATAGACCGGCATAACTGTGAAGCCAGTTCTTTAATTCAAGTTTTGCTGGAAATCCAAAGCGAGAACCACTGGCTGCCCAAACAGGCCCTGGAAAGGATCAGCGAAAGGTTAGAGGTGCCTTTATCCCGGATCCAGCATATTGCCACTTTTTACAAAGCCTTTAGCCTGGTGCCCAAAGGCCGGCATGAGATTCACATCTGCATGGGCACCGCCTGCCATGTCCGCGGAGCCCAAAACATTCTCAGCGCCGTGGAAGACCTGACCGGCATAAAACCCGGCGAAACAGACCTGGATTTGAAATTCAGCCTGGAAACCGTAAACTGCCTGGGGTGCTGCGCCCTTGGACCGGTAATGGATGTTAACGGGCAAATTCACGGTAATCTCGCGCCGGCTGACACAGAAGAAGCGCTAAAAAAATATGAGTGAGGGAAATCTATGCCACGGATAAATTCACCTGATGAGCTGGAAAAAGTCAGAAATGAAATATTATCCCAAAAAGATGCAAATAAGCCCTGTATTTCTATTTGTGCCGGCACCGGCTGCCTGGCCTGTGGTGCAGCCGAAGTGATTGCCGCTTTTAAGGAGGAAATTAACAAACAGGGGTTGGAGGCCGATGTCGACACCAAAGGGACCGGTTGCCCCGGTTTTTGCGAAAGAGGCCCCATTGTGGTTATTTATCCTGAAGAGATCTGTTATCTCCAGGTTAAGCCTGAAGATGCACCTGAAATTATTGCTCAGACCATCAAAGAGAAAAAAGTTTTAGAACGCCTTCTTTATCTTGATCCATCAACAAACGAGAGTGCAACCAGGGAATCGGATATTCCTTTTTACAATAACCAGGAACGACTTATTATCAGTAATAATATTAAAATTGATTCGAAGAGCATCGAAGATTATCTGGCTATCGGTGGTTACTCTGCCCTGGCGAAAGTTCTTTTCCAGATGACTCCTGAACAGGTGCTGGAAGAGGTTGGAAAAACCAATCTGAGGGGCAGAGGAGGTGGCGGTTTTCCGGCTGCATTAAAGTGGGAAGGATCGCGTAATGCCCCTGATCCTGAGAAATACGTAATCGTTAACGCCGACGAAGGTGACCCGGGAGCCTTCATGGACAGAGCGTTGCTTGAAGGAAACCCGCATTTAATCCTTGAGGGATTAATGATTGGCGCTTATACTATCGGCGCCCGTGAAGGTTATATTTACGTCCGGCAGGAATACCCCCTGGCAGTAGAAAATGTGAACATTGCCATCAGGCATGCTGAAGAATACGGTTTATTGGGAAATAATATTCTTGGTTCCGGTTTTGATTTTACCGTTGAGGTTCATCAGGGCGCGGGCGCATTTGTCTGCGGCGAATCAAGTGCCTTGATGACCGCACTGGAAGGCAAGACGGGGGAACCCAGGCCGAAATATATCCGCTCCAACATCAGGGGCCTGTGGGAAAAACCAACCGTTCTAAACAATGTTGAAACCTGGGCCAACGTGCCTTTGATCCTCAATAATGGCGCCGACTGGTTTAACAGTTATGGAACAGATAGGAGCAAGGGAACAAAAATCTTTTCCCTGGTAGGTAAAATCAATAATACCGGTCTCGTAGAAATTCCGATGGGCATGGCCCTGCGGGATATTATTTATAAGGTCGGCGGTGGGATTCCGGAAAATAAAAAGTTTAAAGCTGTCCAAACCGGTGGCCCCTCCGGGGGATGTTTGCCCGACAGTATGCTGGACTTAGAGGTTAGTTTCGACGAACTTACCGCCGCCGGATCAATGATGGGCTCCGGCGGGATGATTGTTATGGATGAGGATACCTGTATGGTTGATGTGGCCAGGTACTTTTTAGATTTCCTAACCGATGAATCCTGCGGCAAATGCGTGCCCTGCCGCGAGGGCGTCAAGCAAATGTTGAAAATCCTGACCAATATAACAAAGGGCCGGGGCAAAGAAGGCGACCTTGAACTTTTAGAAGAGCTGGGCGAGGTAGTCAAAGATATATCCCTCTGCGCCCTGGGCCAAACTGCTCCCAATCCATTCCTCAGCACCTTGAAATATTTCAGAGAGGAATACGAAGCGCATATCGAGGATAAAAGATGCCCGGCCCTCTACTGTAAAGAATTAATTTCCTACTATATTGACCCGGAAAAATGCCAGGCCTGCATGGCCTGCCTTAAAAAATGCCCTTCAGATGCCATTATAGGCGGCAAGAAAACCATCCATATCATTGACCAGGATAAATGCACCAAATGTAATACCTGCCTTGATGTTTGTCCTCCCCGCTTCAAAGCGGTGAGCAAAATATCCGGCGAGCCTGTCCCGCCTCCTATTCCTGAGGAAGAAAGAACCATTACCAGGGGGAATAAAGAAAAATGAGCAAAATCCTGTTAAAAATTGACGGAAAAGAAATCGAAGCAGAAGAAGGCATGACTCTCCTGGAGGCAGCCCGGGACGGGGGTATTGAAATCCCGGCCCTCTGTCACCACGAAAAACTCGAACCCTACGGAGCCTGCCGGATCTGCACGGTGGAAGCAGAAAAAAACGGCCGTTCGAAGCTTGTCGTTTCCTGCGTTTACCCGGTCGAAAAAGGGCTGAACGTAACAACCAGGTCCGAAAAAATTGACCGGGTCCGCAAAACAATCCTGGAACTGCTTTTATCCCATGCCCCTGATTCTGAAAAGCTCCTGGAACTGGCTGCAGAATATGGAGCCAACAAAGATCGCTTCGAGAAAGAACCGTCATTTTGCGTTCACTGCGGCCTCTGTGTGCGCTACTGCGCCGAAATAAAGGGAAAATTTGCAGTTGGCTTTATCAACCGGGGATCCAGGCGCGAGATAAACTTTCTCCCGGAACTGGCTGCTGCCGAGTGCTGGAAGTGCAAGGAATGCTTTCCCCTGTGCCCGACTTCGGCCCTGCAGGCGGCCTTTGTTTTTACAGAAGCCCAGTTTTCTGAAACTCCCGCTTTCGAAACCGATTCAGGCAACAAATATTAAACTGGCTTATTGTTCCTGGAAGGCCAGTTCAATCATATAAACTCCGGAAGAAAATTTCTTGTCCGTTATATGGCCGGTTTTTTCCAGCAGGTGCAGAACATGCTTGTTGTCCGGCAGGATCTCGGCCGTAAAGCCGGTCAGGCCCTGCTTCTGGGCGATATTGGCCAGGTACGAGAGGAGCTCGGAACCAAGGCCCTGGCCTTGGTAATCATCCCTGATCACCAGCGCTACCTGGGCGGTCAGAGCCCCCTCCAGGATTACATACTGGCCCACCCCGATCACAATCTCGGCCCCTTCATGCTCAATGGTAGCCAGGATCACCATTTCACGGGTATAATCGATCACCAGGAACAGATCCTGCAACATATCGCGGGGCATATCTTCGCGCCGCGATAAAAAGCGGTTATACCTGGTTTCCTCTGAAAGGCTGTAAAAGAAATCTTTCAATAAGGGCTCGTCGCTTATTTTCACCGGCCTGAAGAAAAATTCCAGCCCCGTCCTGGTGGTCCTGCGCGTTTCCAGTTCGGCCGGGTAACGGCCCTTTTCGCCGGAAATATAGGCCTGGTCCCGGTAAATAAGGGCAGCTTCCCTGGCTTCCTCGATCAGCCAGGGCTGAAAGGAAGGATGGGCGATGGAAATCAGGGCCATGGCCCTCTCCCTGACATTCTTGCCGTGCAAATAGGCGATGCCGTATTCAGTGACCACGTAGTGGATATCCCCCCGGGTCAGGGTAACCCCGGCCCCTTCTTTGAGGAAGGGCACGATCCTGGAAACCTTACCGCCCTGCCCGGTCGAAGGCAAAGTCAGGATGCTTCTTCCCCTTTTAGCCAGCACCGCCCCGCGCATGAAATCAGCCTGGCCCCCGATTCCGCTGAAGAAGTACTTGCCCAGCGATTCGGCGGTGGCCTGGCCGGTAAGATCTATTTCCAGGGCCGTGTTCATAGCTACCATGTTTTTATTCTGGGCGATATTGACCGGGTCATTGGTGTAGTCAATCGACCGGAATTCTATGGCCGGGTTATCATCCAGGTAGCTGTAGGTATCCCTGCTTCCGATACAGAAAGAGGCCACAGTTTTATCCCGGTCCACTGTTTTCCTGGAGTTATTGATAACTCCCCTTTTCATCAGGTCGACAATACCGTCCCCTAAAAGTTCGGAGTGAATGCCCAGATCCTTCTTATTCCTGAGGTTGGAAAGAATGGCGTTGGGCAGGGTTCCGTAACCGACCTGGATGGTATCGCCATCATCGATGATCCGGGCCACATATTCACCGATTTGACCGACCTGATCCGGCGGCGGGTCGGAGGTTTCGTGTTCCAAAAGGGGTTCATCATGGGGGACTATGAAATCAACATCTTCAATATGGATAAAGGTATCGCCATGAATCCGGGGCATTTCCGCATTAACCTGGGCAATGACCAGGGTCGCATTTTCTACGGCGGCTTTGGTAATGTCAATACTGATCCCCATGCTCATGAAGCCGTGGCCGTCCGGGGGAGAAACCTGGACCAGGGCTACATCGACCGGCACCAGTTTGCGCTTAAAGAGGTCCGGAATGTCGGAAGCAAAAATAGGGGTGTAATCGGCTAGGCCTTTATTGACTACTTCCCTTGAGTTTTCAGCAATAAAAAAGGTGTTGTGGCGGAAATTTTTCCTGAACTTCCGGTCCGTGTACGGGGCCACTCCGAGGGTCCAGACGTGAAGGACCTCTGCATCGAAAAAAGCCTTGGGATTCGATTCCACAAAATTGATCATGGCCTGGACCAGGTACTGCGGTTCTCCGCAGGCGGTGCCGATAAAAATCCGGTCTCCGGCGTGTATGTGGCTGAAAATCTCCTTTTCCGGGACAAACTTTTCCGGGTACTTTTCTTTTAACTCCTCCGGCCAGGTTTTTGGAGGCTTGCTGCCCGGCTCAATTTCACGGTCTGCAGAGATTTCCCGGTTTTCTCCGTCCATGGCGTCCATACATATCACTCCCTCAAATACCCCAGGGCCCTCTCAAGGCTCCGGGGCTTGATCCTGCCGGTTTTGCCGTTGATACCATTATTGTATCACAACGCCGGCCGGGCTTATCAAATTAAAATAGCGGGACTTTTAAACCGACCGGACATGGAGTATACTGAGTTTAAATTACCGCTCAGGCAAGGAGGAATAGCCATGGATCACCGGGAGACGGACCGCTCCCAACTCTTGCGGGAACGATACAAAGACGATCTATTTCCCTGTAAACTCGGCATCAAACTTGAGGAAGTCCGGGCCGGCTATGCCCGGGTAAGCATGGTGGTTACCCCGGATATGCACAACTTTAACGGCGTCACCCACGGCGGGGCCCTGTTTACCCTGGCCGACACCGCCTTCGGTATGGCTTCAAATACCAGGGGAACGGCTTTGGCCATGCATATCAGCATTAATTACCTTAAGGGCACCGTCAGCGGCGACCGCCTGACTGCTGAAGCTGAAGAAGAGCACCTGACCCGCTCTACCGGAATCTACCGCATGAGCGTATACAAGGGCGAAGATAAAGTAGCCCTGTTAAGAGGAACCGTATTCCGAAAGTAGGGCCGGCAGCATTAAAACTTCGGTCCCCAAAATAAAATCCCGCCGCCAGTACAAGAAGGTAAAATGTGCTTTTGAATGTGCTGGTGGTTGTAATGATCTGCGCCGGAGCCTCGCTGCTAGGGGTGGAATCAAGCGCCGAATACTACCGGGGAATGGCCAACAGCTACCTGGAACAGGGCATTGGCAGGGTAGAGGGCTGATGACAGCTCTAACACGGTATTAATGCTGCCGCTTATAGATTTTGCGTCCCGGCCCCCTGCAAAACCCCTGTGCCGGTTTGGCCCCCTGCTTTCGGTTAGATTATGCCCGGGATTGGCCGCCGTGTAAATTGATTTAGTCTGCAGACAATGATCAGCCTTCTTAAGATATTCTTGTTTATATTCAAAATTTGCTATATACTATAAACGCAGGACACCAGAAGCATTTATAACCTTACTAAACCGCTCCTATCAGCGGCAGATTTGAAAAGAAAGGACGTGCACCGGGGATGGATAAAATTTTACTGGCCACAGATGGATCCAAACATTCAAAAAAGACCATTGAACAGGCTATTGAATTTGCTAAAAAATTTGAAACTGAAGTCACTCTCCTCTACGTCATTGAAGTGAACCCGCAGCAGGGTTACGATTTCTTTGCCTCCTACAAAAAAAAGGAACAGGAACTGATCAGCACCGGTGAAGAAGTCCTCCAAAAAGCGGCCGAATCTTTTAAAGAACAGGGGATTGCGGTCAATACCAGGCTGGAAAAGGGAAACCCTGCCGATATTATCTGTGATATTGCCCATAAGGAAGACTTCGGACTGGTCATCCTGGGCGGCAGGGGCCTGGGCAAAATCAGCGGGGTCCTGCTGGGAAGTGTCAGCAACGCCGTGGCCAACTGCCTGGGTAAAAATCTTATGATCGTCAAATAGCTTTTAATATGGCCCCCCTCGGGGTTTCCAATTATTCCTGGCATAAAAAAAACGGGTGCCTTTTAAAGACAAGGTACCCGTGTTTTTTATTATATCCCTACATCTTATATCCATTTCAATGAGCAGCTCTCTGCCGGCTCTAACCGCTTACTTTTACCACCATAGCCGCACCGGTATCGCCGGCGGCGCAGCCGGTAAACAAACCGTAACCACCGCCTGCCAGGACCAGTTCCTCAATCATTTCAATAATGCAGCGCCCCGCCGTCGGGCCCTGGGGATGGCCAAATATGATTGAGCTTCCGTAATTATTAAAATCCATCACGTCAATCCCGAGTTCATTAGCCAGGTAGATATCATTGGCGGCGAAGGGGTTATGGGTTTTGATTACCTTGACATCTTTAATGGTCAAACCCGCTTTTTCCAGGGCCATCTTGGCAGAAGGAACGGGCGAAATCGCCATATGGGCCTTCGGAGCCCGGCTGTAGCCGTAGGAAATAACCCCGACCTCCACACCGGGATCCGCGCTCAATGCAAGGGCTTCCTCCCTCCCGGTCACGATGACGCCGCAGTTACCGTCAGCCGGGTGAGTTTGCGAACCAAAAGTGTGGGCCCCGTCCGGAAGCACCGGTTTGAGCCGGGCCAGGCCCTCTTCGGTGGTTTGGGCTATGCCTTCATCGGCCTCCAGCAGGCCTTTTTCCTTTCGACTGATCTTGAATTCGACCGGAAACATGTAGCGTTTTTGAAATTCGCGATCATTCTTTAACGCATCCAGGTACTGCTCGTAACGCTTGAAGGTCACTGCGTCACACTGCTCCCTGGTAATATCTCCGGCCATACGCACCACGTTTTCGGCGGTTTGAATCATGGAAGTGCCGCCCCAGGGGTCTTTTCCAAAATGATCCATAACCCAGTCTTCCGAAATAACCTGCCCCCCGGGCCCGAGGGGATTGGGCCAGACCGTGTGGGGCCCGTTGGAAGTGCGGTCGACCATCAGGCAAAAAATGGTTTTGTGCGAACCCGTTTCAATACCCATGGCCGCCATATTAATGCCGGTAGTCGAAGTGGAGCAGGCCTGGGATATATGGACCGCTGAAATCCTTTCCGCTCCCATCATGGCCGCCGCCCAGGGCGAAGAATAGAAACTATAGGGCTGCCCAATCGTCTTCCCAAATACCAGGTAGTCAAAGATAGCCGGATCGATCTCCCTGTCCGCAAACCATCTCTTGGCAGTAGAGGCGCCAAGTTCAATGGCGTTTTCGTTGGCCAGGCTGCCCTGCCAGCGGGAAAATGGGGTGCTGTAATAACCCCGGTACGGAATAAATGCTTTTGAATACATTTTCTGCCTCCCCTTGGTTAATTAATTTATTTGACCTATTGTTAACATTTTTTCTTTTCATATATTTTTTTCGCCATTTCAGCCTCCATTCCTGCCGGACCGGGAAATTATATTGGCCCCGACTCAAAACTAACCTTAAGGGCATAGTCATGATTTAGACAATAAATAATAGCCCCTTAACCCTCTATAAAGCTTTTGAAATATAAGGGTTAAAAAGTTGCGCCTTATTTAACAATATGATATAAAATCGTATATAGTTATTTGAACAAAAAATCATTATTGATTATTAAAAAGATTTGTGTTAGACTTAACAATATTATTATCAGAACTATTCGTGCATTTGAAACTGACCTACCCGGTTGATCTCGGACTTCAGATTTACTTCATGCCTATGGAACCGTAAGTGTATCGCTTTTTTAATTTCGTCAACCGAATGGATTGAAAAATTTTACGGGGCTTCTTTATCCGCCTCCATCTTAAGCTCATCAAAAGAAGGTGATGCTATAGGAGCATAAAGGTGTATATCTGTAAGAGTTTTGGGATCAGAAATTGTTAACAGCTTCACATTATCAGAAGGAGGGTCAAGTAAGTAATGAAAACCAAGCTTTTTTTGCTGATGCTGATTTTAGCCCTGGTGCTTGTGCCCGTTCTCAGCGGTTGTGAACCGGCAGAAGAACCGGTCGATGAACCGGTCGATGAACCTGATGAAGAACCAGTGGATGAGCCGGAAGAAGAAGGCCAGAGCTTTATCCTGGAATTCGCTACATTCTGGCCGGAAGGAGACTTCCAGGTAGCCGAGGGCCACAAAAGCTGGGCCCAGGAAATTTCTGACCGCGTGGCTGCCGAAACACCGCATACGGTCGACTTTAACTGGCATTACGCCCAGGCATTACTTGAAATGCCGGAACTTTACGGAGGAACTGCCGACGGGGTTGCCGATATCGCGACCACCTGCCCGGCCTATACACCGGGTGTATTCCCCATAACGGACGCTTTTGAACAGCCTGGTTTTAATAACGACAATGCCCTGGTTGCTTCTGTGACCATGCACGAAGCCTGGAAGCAGTACGAACTGCTGCAGGAAGAGTACGCCGACGTCAAGATCATGCACTTCTGGGCTACCGGGCCCGGCGATTTTATGACCAATACCAGGGTCGAAACAATGGAAGACTTAGACGGCCTTGATATCAGGGCTGTGGGAGGTACAATACCCTGGGTTAGAGCGCTGGGAGCCAACCCGGTTTCCTTCGGCATGGGCGCCTCTTATGAAAATATTGAAACCGGGGTCGTAGACGGTCTGCTTGCTCCGACCGATACGCTCCAGGGCTTCAGGCTGGCAGAAGTAACAGATTATATCACCAAGTGCCCGCCTACCTATAACATTATTTTCATGAAGGTTATGAACTGGGATACCTGGAATGCATTCCCCGAATCAGTGCAGCAGATTTTCGATGAAGTGAACGAGGAATTTGTAATCGAGTACGGAAAACTGAGGACAGACTATACCGTTGAAGGCCAGAGATTTGGCGTCGAAGAACACGGTATGGAAGTTATCGAACTTACTGAAGAGGAATACCAGCGCTGGGTGGACCTGATCGACCCGATCATGGAAGATTGGGTTGAACAGGCTGATGCTGCCGGACTGCCGGGCGACGAGATCATGGATCTTGCCCTCGAGCTCGATGCCAGATTCTCTGAAGAATATGGAGACTACGGCAATTAAAAGGTAACATAAGGGCAAGTATTGTATGTGTTACCTGTGTAGCTGAAAGAGAGGGCTTTCACCCCCCGGGATACGTCCCCGCAAAGGTGGATGCCCTCTCTAATCGAACAAACAAATCTAAAAATGTTAACTTCAGGGGGGCGGTTGTACTTGCTAAATCTATTTGAACGATTTGTCCAAAACCTGACCTGGCGAACAGCACAGTTAGCCCAGCTGGCCATGGTCGTTGTGATGGCCATAACTGTAACCAATGTGATAATCCGTATCCCTTTGAGGCCGATCGGGGGCGCCGTAGAACTGGTAGAAATGTCCGGCGCCGTGCTGCTCGGCCTCGGTGTTGCTTATACGGCTATCATGAAAGGCCACATCATGGTCGGAGTCCTGGTGGAACGTTTCTCGCCCCGGGTACAGGGTTTAATTGAACTTGTTGTTTCTACCATCGCTCTTGTTTTCTCATATCTCCTGGCCAGAGAAATTTTATATTTTGCCTATGAAAGAATGATGGCCGGATATGAAACCGGACACCTGAAAGTTCCCATAGCTCCTTCTATTTTCCTGGTTGCTTTTGGCTTTATTATGCTGGCTATGGTGCTGCTGCTGGATCTAATCAAGGCTGCAATTACTGTCGTTAAGGGAAGTGAAAGTCAATGAGCCCAATCCAAATCGGGGTTATTTCAATCTTGTTTGTTTTTATCTTCCTTTTTGCAAGAATGCCCGTCGCTTATGTAATGCTGGTAGTAGGAATGACCGGTTTTGCCATCGTAAGAACCCCTGAGGCCATGTTTTCTCTTTCCAGCCAGACCATCTATAACACCTTCGCTTCCTATTCCCTGTTGGTTGTTCCCATGTTTGTCTGGATGGGCTATGTGGCCTTTTATTCCGGTTTAAGCTCAAGAATTTACGACGCTACCTATAAGGTCATGGGCAGCTTAAAAGCGGGCCTGCTTCTGGCAACTATAGCTGCATGCACCGCTTTTGGAGCAATCTGTGGTTCAACGACGGCTACTGCGGCAACGATGAGTGCCGTAGCCCTGCCGGAGATGAAAAAATATAAATATAATCGATCTCTTTCCACGGCTACGATCGCTGCGGCTGCTATTCTGGGGGTCATGATTCCACCCAGTGTCATTTTCATCCTCTACGGAGTCTCCGCAGGTGAATCTATTCGCCGCCTGTTCATGGCCGGTATCTTCCCCGGACTGCTTTTAATGGTCTTGTTTATGCTGGCTGCCTACCTGCAGACAGTGCGAAGGCCCGAACTGGCGCCGGCAGGAGAAAGCGTTTCCTGGTCTGATAAATTTAAAGCCGTCATCAGCGGCGGAGTAGAAGTGATCATAATCTTCATAGCCGTAATGGGGGGGCTTTTTGGTGGAATCTTCACCCCAACCGAAGCCGGGGCTGTCGGTGTTTTCGCCACCCTGGTCGTGGCCCTGATCAGGCGTCAGCTGAGCTGGGAAGGCTTCAAAAACTCTCTAACAGACTCGGTTCGCATATCGGCCATGATCATGTTTCTGGTAGCGGCAGCGGCAATTTACGGCCGCTTTTTGGGTATGACCGGATTACCTAGAGGACTCGCCACCTGGGCAGTGGAGCTTCCCCTCCCACCCGTGGCTATTATAGCGGTTATTCTTATTATCTACCTGATTTTAGGATTCTTTATTGACGCCCTGGCCCTGATTCTTCTCACCGTGCCTATTTTTTACCCGGTGGCGGTAGAGCTCGGCTTTGACCCGATCTGGTTTGGGGTCATCATTGTGCTGGCCCTGGGAATGGGTGTGATTACCCCTCCGGTTGGGGCCAATGTTTATGTTGTAGCCGGGGTGGACAGGGAAACCCCGGTCATGGAAATTTTCCGGGGCGTAGGCTGGTACCTGGTGGCAATCATAGTATGTGCCGCCCTTCTGATCGCCTTTCCCCAGATTGCCCTTTTCCTGCCCAGTTTTGTCCAATAGAATTTTGAAAGGCTAAGCCCGTTGACTTTGAAAATAAAATAATGCCATAAAATAAGCACAAGCCGGACAAACACTTTCCGGCTTGTGCTTTTGCCTAACCCTGCTAGCCCGGCCACAACGCACCTCAACCAGGCAAAATCAATCAAAAATATATTATCAAACTATCTCAAGAACAGGTGCCATCTCCCTTTTTCAGCATGCCCATGCAGGTTGCTTCAATTCCCAATATTGTGATCGCCGAAATCATTTGCAGTGGGCTTTTCAATAATAAACAGGCTATCTTCGCTGTTTCTGCTCAACTTCATGGCCTTCGAAATGGCCTGGGTCCGGTTTTTAACCTGCAGTTTGCGGTAAATATTACGCAGGTGCGTTTTTACAGTATCCACGGCCAGGTTTGTGGCCGAGGAAATTTCTTTGTTGGTCAGGCCCCGGACCAGGTGTCTGAGGATTTCCTGCTCCCTCGGGGTCAGCTCGACAGGTTCTTCATCTTTTTTCAACGGTTTTATTTCAGTATGTTTTTTGCTCAGGCGGGTATAGTCGTTAACAATTTGCCGAAAAACAGACTGGTCGATTATGGTTTCGCCGCCGTGCACCCTTTTAATAGTATCAATTAAATTCTGCCGGCTGACATGTTTGAGGATATAGCCGGAAGCCCCGGCCTGCAGGGCTAAGCGAATAGACTCAGTATCCTCAAATACAGTCAAAAAGATAATTTTTATATCTGGATTGCGGGCCAGGATTTGCCTGGCCGACTCAATTCCGTTGACACCCTCCATTTTAATATCCATCAGTATAATATCGGGGGCCAGCGCCTGGGCTTTTTCCAGCGCTTCGCTACTGTTGCCACAGCTTCCGGCTACAGTTATCTCTTCGCTATCATCCAGCATATTGGCCAAGCCTTCTCTGACCATCGGATGATCATCGACAATGAGTAAGCTTATGGTCACTTTCCTGGCTCCTCCCTGGAAGTGGTTTTAACGGGAATACTGACCTTAATTTTGGTGCCTTTACCGGGCTTAGAATCAATTTTGCAGTCTCCGCCCAGCAGCAGGGCCCGTTCCTGGATTCCGGCCAGGCCCAGGCGGTGCATAGGCTGCAGCTGGTCATCATAATTTTTATTAATCCCCAGACCGTCATCCTCTACAACCAGCTCCACATTTTCATTTCCGAGAGCAAGGCTTACTTTGACGTTGGAAGCTCCGGCATGCTTGATCACATTGGTCAGGGCCTCCTGCAGGATTCTGAACAGGGCTACTTCTGTTTTCGAAGCCAGCCTCTGTTTTTCGCCGGTAATTTCCAGCTCAATGGGCAAATTATACTTCTCGCTGATACTGTTGGCATGAGCTTCTACGGCCGGGACCAGGCCGTAGTTGTCTAAAATAATCGGCCGCAGGTCGTATAAGATCCGCCTGATTTCCTGGATCTGTTCATTGAGGATGCCCGTTAATTCAATGATTTCTCCATGCCATTTTTCCGGCTCCATTTCTTCGGTTGAAGATAGGCGCTGCAGGCGGTACCAGATGGCGATCAGGGACTGGATAATCCCATCGTGCAGATCGGCGGCTATAAATTTACGCTCATCCTCCTGGGCAGTAATCAGTTTATTGACCAGCTGGTGCAGTAGCTGTTCCTTTTGCCCCAGCATGTCGATCAACCTGGCATTTTCTATAGCCACGGCAGTAGCCCGGGCAATGGCAAATATTATTTCTATTTCTTCACCGTCAAAACCTTTCGCTTCCGGCGGGCGATCCACCTGCATAATGCCAATTGATGTGCCCTTGCTCAAAATAGGGGCCAGCACAACCCAACCGTAATTAAAGTCCTCGACATTTTCCCTGGTCAGCATTTTCTCGCTGTTCCGGGGGTTAACTACCACGGGCTGGCCGGTTTTGATCGCTTTTTTTATGGCCGGAAAGCCCGGCCTGCCTTTTAAGGCCTTAAATTTTCCCTTTAAAACCGGATCGTAGCTGCCCACCGCAACGGCGGGAATCAAGGTCTGATCGTCTTCATCAAGGAGGTAAATACAGCTTTTGGCCGAAAACAAGTCCGCAGTCAACTGGGCTACAACATGGAGGACCTGCCTGATATCCAGGGTAGAGCTGATCGTATTGATCATTTCCAACCAAACGGATAGCTTTCTCAGGTGGCGATCTTTTTGCCTATGGAAGAGGGATTCCTGGATAATATCGGCCATGTGCCGCCCCAGGGAAGCGGCCTTGGCCAGCATATATTCGCCGGTCTGGTAATCAGTGTTGAATATGCCAATTTCCATGGTTCCCACCGGATCGCCGGCCTGTAAAAAAACCGGCAGATTGGTGGATATGACTGGAGCCAGGGGGTCAAGCAATTTTTTTCTGTGCCTGTTTTCGGGTTTAGAGAGATAGTTATTTAACTGGATACAACGTTCCGATTGGACAGCAGTCCCGCTATCCAGGTGGCCCGGTTGCCTGGAAGAATGCCAGCAAACCGGCACCTTACCTTCACGAAGGAGCATCAGGGTGGCCCGGTGAAAATCATAATGATCTACCGAAGCCTGCAGGGTACGCTGCAGGTTAAGATCTACCTGTTCAATCGATTCAAAATTAGGACTGACCCGGCAAATTAGGATTAACTCCGGTTTATCTTTCTTTCCTGACGACTGCCCGCTCTTAGTTGTCAAATGCCCACCGCCTTTGCCCGGAAGCCCGGTTGTTCAGGCACAAACCTGATCTCTTTTATCTTAGTAAAAACTGCTGCCTCAATTTTATCTTTTCCTTTTTATGGAGTCAACAAGGAGTTCTTTAAAGTGTTCATCCTTAGGGGTTAGCCCTGATTTCATACTTTTTAACCTTGTTTCCATGCTTTTAAGGGATTTTCTTAATGTCTGTTTTTATTTAAGCTTAAGTATAGTGGCAATAGTATAAACAAATTCCCTGTAAGTAGTTAATGTAAGATTGAAATTAGCGAAACTGGAGCATGCGGCAGAGATAAAATCTGCCGCATGGAGAATTAAAGCGGAAACCCATAATAATATGAACCAAATCATGCTTGATTGGCAAAATTACATTGATAATCTTGTTTTTGGAATCAGTGAACAGGAAGTTTCTTTGCTGAAATACATTGTCGATCATTACCCGGTCAATTCGGCTCTTGATGTTGCCTGCGGGGACGGCATTGCCGCAATCATGCTGGCAGAGTGGGGTATAAGTGTTACCGCCCTGGATTGTGACCCGGACCGGATTAGAAATAACCGTTGTAAAAGCAAGTCGGCCGGCGTCCAGCTTAATTTCGGCTGTGCTGATCTGAGAGACCTTTCAAAAAACTGCAAACAAAAATGCGACCTGGCTTTATGCCTGAAAGATTCTCTCTCCAGACTGATGACAGAAGCAGATATCTGGGGCACCCTGGTTCAAATCTACCTGGCCCTGGAACCGGGCGGGCTTATTGTCCTCCACACTTTTGACTATGACCGCCTCTTCTCCACCAATGATTTTGCGATGAAGGCAATAAATGACAGCTGCCTGGGGAAGAAGGCTAAAATATCCTTTCAGCACAGAACGGAAAAAACAGGATCCCGTTTCATTATCGAATCACCGGCGGGTTCAATTTACCGGGAAGAAGAACCTGGAAATAAAAGTTATATTCCGGTCAGGCCGATCTATAAAAAAGAGCTGGATATTTGGTTGGCCGAACTGGGCTTCAAAAAAGTTCAGGCCCTGGAAGAAACAGCAGAAACTAATTTGGCAGGAAAAGCCTGGAAAAGGGTGACCGTAGCGGTCCGGCCCAAATCTGCCGCTCACTAATTAGGAGGTGTTTACATGCGTTTGGAAAACAAAGTGGCAATCGTGACCGGAGCAAGCAAGGGCATCGGAGAAGCGGTATCTTTGGCCCTGGCCGGCGAAGGCGCCGACCTGGTCCTGGTTAGCCGGAGCATAAAAGAAGAAGACCGGGTGGTCGGTGAAATTAAAAAAATGGGCCGCCGGGTCTTGGTCAGGCAGGTAGATGTGGGAGACCACAACCAGGTATCCAAGATGGTCGAAAGCGCGCTGGAAGAATACGGTCATATTGATGTGCTCTTCAATAATGCCGGCATCTATAAACCGGCCATGCTCTGGAAAATGAGCCCGGAACAGTGGGACGAAGTATTAAGAATTAACCTCAGCGGGACTTTTTTCTGCCTCCAGGCCGTGGCAAAACCGATGATCGAACAGAAAAAGGGCTCGATTATCAATGTTACCTCTTCAGCCGGCCTGATGGGAACTATCGGGCAGATTAACTATACTGCGGCCAAGGGGGGCGTTTATGCCATGACTAAATCTGCCGCCAAAGAACTGGCCCGCTACAATATCCGGGTCAACACAATCTCCCCGATGGCAGAAACCGACATGACCCGGGTTATCGCTTCCGACCCCAAGTTTAAAGCAAAATACCTGGAACGGATTCCTCTGGGCCGCTTCGGGCAGCCTGAAGAAATCGCCCCGGCGGTAGTCTTTCTGGCCGCAGATGATTCAAGCTACATTACCGGCCAAACCCTGTGCATCGACGGCGGGATGATCATGCTTTAGGAGCCATCCCCTGCCGAAACTGCTTTAAAGAACTATCAACCAGAAACAAAATGGGGAGCATATTAATTTAAAATCTTGATAGGAGGAGTTATTATGGCTAACGATGTAGCCATCATCGGAGTGGGGCAGAGCAATTTTGTCAGGGGCTATGAAGGATCGATCAGGGAACTATCTTTTGAAGCCTACAGAGAAGCGATGCAGGATGCGGGACTAACCAGAGATGATCTGGATGCTTCAATAATCTGCTCCGCCCCGGAATACGACAAGCAGCGCAGCCCTTCCGGGTTGATTGCAGAATACCTGGGATTAAATCCCCAGCCCACCTTTGCCGTGGAAAGCGTCTGTTCCTCGAGCACAACCGGTTTAAAAACCGCCTATGCCCTGATCAAAAGCGGCCTGCACCAGGCAGTGGCGGTGGTGGGCTTTCAGAAGATGTCTGAAATATCATCGGCCGACTCCCAGGAACGCATGGGCCGCGGAGCGGACATCATGTGGGAATCACCCTTTGGCACAACCATGCCTGCTTACTACGCCATGCACGCCAGGGCCCATTTTGACACTTACGGCACCACGGAGGAGGACCTGGCCCTGATCAGGGTTAAGGCGGCCAAGTACGGCCAGCTGAACGAAAAAGCCGTTTACAGGAAAGACCTGGTCATGGATAAGATCATGGAAAGCGATTATGTCTCCAGCCCCCTGAAGCGATTTGACTGCTGCGCCAATGCCGACGGCTCCTCCTGCATCATCTTGGCTTCCGCGGAAAAAGCAAAGCAATCATCAGTCCAGCCGGTCTGGATCCTGGGCCTGGGCTCGGCCACTGCTTCCTACAGCGTCACCGGCAGAAATACCTATGCCGGCCTGGAAAGTGCCCGCGAAGCGGCCCGCCAGGCCTACCGGATGGCTTCCATGGAGCCGCAAGATATCGATGTGGCCGAAGTGCACGACTGCTTTACCATAGCTGAATTAATGGCTTACGAAAACCTGGGCTTTGCTGAACCCGGACGCGGGGCGGAACTAATCCGCAACCGGGAAACTTACCTGGAAGGGAAAATACCTGTTAATGTCGACGGCGGGCTTCTCTCCAAGGGCCACCCGATCGGGGCTACCGGAGGTTCCCAGGTCCGGACCATAGTTCAGCAGCTGCGGGGAGAAGCCGGAAAAATCCAGGTCCCGGGGGCGAAAACCGGCCTTGTTCACAATATTGGCGGGGTAGGGATTTATGCCAACGTCATCATCATGGGATCATAATTTAAAGGGGATAAGCCCAAGTGAAAACACCTGTTGTTGATTTTCATATTCATCCCATTGTCTATGATCAGTTTTATGTCGAAACCGCCCTGGACTGGATCAAAGAAATGCATGACGGCAAAGACTGGGAGCGGTTTTACCGGGACTTTTCAGATCCTGATTATTTAAGCGGCTACCTGCGGGAGAATGGAATTGACTACGGGGTGGTGATGGCAGAAATATCGCCGATGGTGACCGGGGTTTGCACCAATGAATACGTGCTGCAGTTTTGCCGGGATCAGGAAAGATTAATTCCCTTTGCCAGCATCAACCCCAGCCTGACCGTAAATACCGGCCGCGAATTAAAAAGGCTGGTCGAAGAAGGATTCCGGGGCGTTAAGCTGTATCCTACTTATCAGCACTGCTATCCCAACGACCGCAAACTCTATCCGCTGTACGGACAGGCTGAGCAGCTGCGGGTCCCGGTCATGATTCATACCGGTACCTCGATTTTTAAAGGAGCCAAGTTAAAATACGGCGATCCGCTTTACCTTGATGAAGTAGCGGTGGACTTTCCCGACCTTGATATAATCCTGGTCCACAGCGGAAGGGGTTTCTGGTATGACCGGGCTTTCGTTTTAGCTCGCATTCATGAAAATGTCTACATGGAAGTGGCCGGCCTCCCTCCCCAGAAACTGCTCGATTACTTTCCGGAACTGGAACGGATAGCCGACAAAGTCCTGTTTGGGACGGATTGGCCCGGCATAATTGATCCGGAGGGAAACATCAGGGCCATCTGCAACCTGCCTTTAAGCGAACAGGCGATTGAAAAGATCTTAGGCGGTAATGCTGCCAGGTTGCTGGGTCTGCCCGGGAAAAGACCGGGGCGAACCAAAATGTAAAATCAGGGTGTAAATTTATAATATAGGCAAAAGAAGGGGATAATTTTTCTGTGTTGAATCAAGAATATTGAAACGACAAAGAGGAGGTGTAGACTCCAAAACTGAACCGCTCATGAAAGCAGCAAACTGCTTTGGGAAGAGTTTTTTAATACCCTGTTTGTAGAATGGCAGAATGGATGCCTATAAGTTCCACTGTCATGGAAGATATGTGATAGGGCAGTAAGGCCTCCGCCCTGCCCGGGCCCGAAGAAACCGCCGCCGGTCCCGGCCTCAAAAGGGCAGGATCTTTATCAGGTTCAGGCGGTATATAAAAATATGGAGGTGTCGTAAAGATGACCAAATTCAACCCCCTCAATATACTGGTCGCCCTGCAGCCCGGGCTGGGCAGTCCGGATGAATATAAAGATATCATCGAAGAAAGGTTTCCCGAAAAAACGGCCAGGGGCGAAATCAGGATCCGCCTGATCCAGGACGGATCAGCCGAATCAATTCCCGATGAGTACCTGGACACCCATATCGTCGGCTCCGGGGTCATCGTGGAGAGAGTCCCGGAAATGAAAAATTTGCAGTGGATAATGTCCTTTAGCGCTGGAATCGACCACTGGGCCAAGTGGGGCCAGGTGCCACCCCATGTCCCCCTGACCTGCCTCCCCGGTGGATCGGGCATCCCGGTAGCCGAGTTCGTAATCGGCTTAATGCTCAACCTGGCCAAAAAATACAACCAGCTCTGGGATCAGCAAAAAGAAAAGAAATTTATGCGGGTCCGGGGCGAAGAACTGTACGGAAAAACCATTGGCATTGTCGGCCTGGGCGGGATCGGCCGCCAGATTGCCAAGCGGGCCAAGGGTTTTGACATGCATGTGATCGGGACCGATATCATGAAAATGGATATTCCCCATGTCGATGAACTGTACTTGAACGACCAGGTGGATGATGTTATCAAGCAGGCCGATTACCTGGTCCTTTCCTGTCCGCTCACCGATGATACCGAGGGCATGATGAATGAAAGAACCTTCAAACTGATGAAGAATAGCGCCTACCTGGTTAACTGCGCCCGGGGGGCATTAATTGTCAAAGAAGATCTGATCAAGGCTTTAACTGAAGGATGGATTGCCGGAGCGGCCAACGATACCCACTGGATCAAAAAGCCCCTGCCTTCATACCTGCCCCCGGAAGACGAACTCTGGGATTGCAAAAATATATTGATTACACCTCATATTTCGAGCTGGACCGACCAGTATGCGCCAAGGTTCGGAGGGGCTTTTGTCGATAACATTGAACGTTTCTTGAAGGGGGAGCCGCTTTTAAACGTAGTGCCCGGCTTCGAAGGAGATCCGCAGTGGCTGAAAAAATAAACACCCTGCCCTATAAAACTATAAAGGAGAGGACNTTCCATTAATACAGAACTTATAGCGCCATTTGAAAATGCNCTGGCCCGAAAAGNCGAAGCTGTAGAGCAGTGGAAAACAGAGCGGGGCGGAAAAGTAATCGGCTTTCTCCTGACCGATGTCCCTGAAGAACTGATCCATGCCGCAGGCTTTTACCCCTACGGGATCGTGGGTGGAAGCACGAACCTGGAAGCAGCCAATACCCATCTCCAGGCCTGGGCCTGTTCTTATTCCCGGAGCTCCCTGGCCCGGTCCCTGGAAGGTAAACTGGACTTCCTGGACGGGCTGATCATACCCCAGACCTGCGACACGATGCGGATGCTCCTTGACCTGTGGCAACAAATCCGGCCCCTGCCTTACATGGAGAACTTCCGCCTGCCGCGGCAGGTGGACCGTTCCAGCGCCAGGAAATACCTCCTGGGAGAGCTGGAAAGAATCAAAAAAGGCCTGGAAGAGTTCCGGGGTTCTCCCATTGAAGCTGAAAGCCTCCATCAAAGTATCAACCTGTACAACCACAACCGGCAGCTTCTGCGCAAAATAGCCTATCTGCATGCCCACCGCCCGGATCTGATCAGCTCCCGCCAGCTCTATACCGTCATTAATGGCACTATGATTATGGCCAGGGAAAAAGTAAACCGGCTGCTGCAGTCTCTAACGGAAGACCTGGAACAGAGCCTGGAAACTTCAGGCAACGGCAGCCGCATTCGTCTTTTAATGTCGGGCACCCTGCTGGAACCATTCGAAGTCCTCGATTTTATTGAAGAATTTGGAGGAACCGTCGTCGCGGACGACTTTCAGAACGGCTTCCGCTACATTGAAGCAGATGTTGAGCCCGGCCGGGATCCGCTTGAAGCGCTGGCCGAACGCCAGCTAAACCGGATTCCTTCTGCTGCCTTTGATCTTGAAAAGAGGCCAAGAAGGATTTTCCTGACCGAACTGGCCAGGGCAAAAGAAGCCAGGGGGGCGATATTACTTCACCATACCTTTTGCGAACCGGAAAACTTTGACGGCTATGACAACCTGCGGGCCCTGCAAAAAGAAGGCCTCCAGGCCATGCGCATTGAAACCCAGTTTGGTGGCGCCGGGCTGGGCCAGATCAGGACCAGGGTCCATGCTTTCATGGAAATGGTTGGAGGTGTGATCCGGTGACCGCAAAAAATGTTTTTAAAACGGCCGAATTGATGAAAGAAATAATGAAAAACTACAATCAAGCCGGGCGGGAGGCAAAAAGCGAAGGCATCCCGGTAGCCTGGGTTACCGCCGTATTTCCAGTGGAAATTATCTATGCCGCCGGCCTGTTCCCCTATTACCCGGAAAATTTCGGCGCTGTGGCCGGAGCCAAAAAAGTCACCCACCAGCTTTCCGCTGCTGCTGAAGCCAGAGGTTATGCCAGCGATCTTTGCGGTTATGCCCGCTGTGGCATAGGGGATGCCTACTCGGACGAGCACCCGGTTGGAAAAATCCTGGAACCAGATCTGCTCTTTTGCTGCAACACCCAGTGCGGGAGCCTGCCGAAATGGTTTGAAGTTGCCGGCAGGTTTTACGACTCCCCCTATTTCCTGCTGGATTCGCCCAGGGTGGGGGTGGAAACAGATCAGCTTTGCATCGAATACTTTATTGATCAACTCCATGAAATGATCGGCTTCATCGAAAAACAAACCGGCACCGCCTTTGATTATGACCGCCTGAGGGAAGTGTTAAGCCTTTCCAATGAAGCCTGCCGACTCTGGAATGAAATCCTTGACTCAGCAGCCCTCAAACCGGCTCCCTTTGGCTTTTTCGATGCCTGTTTCCATATGGCCCCCATCGTCACCCTCAGAGGAACCAGGGCGGCTGTGGACTATTACCGGGCTTTGAAAGAAGAAATCGACGAACGGATTGAAAAAGGCATAACCGCCATCCCGGAGGAGCGCTACAAGATCTATTTTGACCACATCCCCTGCTGGCCAAAACTGCGCTGGTTTTCAGATCTCTTCGCTTCGCATGGCGCCCTGGTCGTTGCTTCCCAGTACACTCACTCCTGGGCCTATTCCTTTGACCTTGAGCGCCCCCTGGAGAGCCTGGCTGAAAGCTACACCCATGAATTTGTAAACCGCTGTTTTGAATACCGCGTCAACCGTAAAATCAGCTTCATGAAAAAATACAACGTGGACGGCTTCGTATTATTTTCCAACCGCAGCTGTAAGCCCAACGCTTTTGGCCTTTACGCCAAAAGCAGGTTGATCAGAGAGCAAACCGGTCTTCCAGGCGCAGTATTCGAAGCGGACATGTCTGACCTGCGTTTGTTTTCTGAGGATCAGGTTTTAGCAAAGCTGGAACCATTCTTTGAACAACTAAAATCAAACAGGACCAACAAGGAGGGTTAGTATTGAAAAAATTAATGACCGGAAATGAGGCCTTTGCCTACGGCGCCTACCTGGCTGGAGTCCGGGTTGGAGCTGCCTATCCCGGCACTCCCAGCTCGGAAATATTAGCCAATTATGCTAAATACCCGGGGGTATTCGCCGAATGGTCTCCCAATGAAAAAGTATCCCTTGATGTCGCAATCGGAGCATCTTATGCAGGCACCAGGGCCATGAGCACCATGAAGCATGTCGGCTTAAATGTGGCCGCAGATTCATTGTTTTATGCCGTCTATACCGGCCTGAAGGCCGGCCTGGTTATTGTTTGCGCCGATGACCCCAACATGCACAGCTCCCAGAACGAGCAGGATAACCGCAATTACGCCAAGTTCGCCAAGTGCCCCATGATTGAACCGTCCGACAGTGAGGAAGCCAAGCAATTTGTGGGGTTAGCCCTTGACATGAGTGAACAGTTTGACACCCCGGTTATCGTCCGCAGCGTCACCCGCCTCTCCCATTCATCCACCCCGGTGGAAGTCACCGATCAGGAACCGCCGCCGCCGCCGGAGGAACTGCCTGCTTACGAACGGAACGCTCAACAGTTCGTCATGGTTCCCGCCAATGCCAGGCGCCGCCATCCGGTGGTTGAAGAACGGTTAAAACAGCTGGCTGAGTTTGCCGATTCCACCCCGATTAATTACATTGAACCCGGAGATAGCAAGCTGGGTATTGTCAGCGCCGGAGTCAGCTACCATTACGCCAGGGAAGTATTTCCCGACGCCACTTTTCTTAAACTGGGCATGGTTTATCCCCTGCCGGAAAAGCTGATCCGTAAATTTGCGGACCAGGTTGAGACCATAGTAGTCGTAGAAGAGCTCGATCCTTTCCTGGAAGAGCATCTGAAACTGATGGGCCTTGAGGTCCGGGGTAAAGATATCTTCCCTATCCTGGGCGAATTTAGCCCTTCCCTGGTCCGCAGCTGTGCTGTCGAGGCCGGGTTGATCGAAGCTCCCGAAGCGCCGCCCGAAATTAAAAGCAGCCTGGACCGTCCGATGCGCCCGCCCATGCTCTGCCCCGGCTGCGGCCACCGGGCCCTCTTCCATGTTTTAAGGGAAGCGGGCGTCGTGGTGACCGGTGACATCGGCTGTTATACCTTGGCTTTTGCCCCGCCGCTGAGCGCCATGCATACCACCGGCTGCATGGGAGCCAGCATCGGCGTTGCTCACGGCATTGATAAAGCCGGGGTGAAAGATGATGTAGTCGCCGTCCTGGGAGACTCCACTTTTCTGCATTCCGGGGTCCACCCCATCATTGATGTCCTCTACAACCAGGGCTCCTCTACCACGATCATCTCGGACAACAATGCCACTGCTATGACCGGCTTCCAGGAACACCCAGGAACCGGTAAAACAATCCNGGGCCGGGAAACCAAGGTAGTGGATCCNGAAAAACTGGTCCGCGGCATCGGATATGAAAAAGTAGATATCTGTGATCCATACGATATCGACAAAATGGAAGAAATACTGCAGGATCACCTCAAAAGCGAAGAACCGTCAGTCATTATCGCCCGCCACCCCTGTGTCCTGAGCACTAGGGAAAAACATACCCCACCCGAGGTAGACCCCGAAATCTGCATTAACTGCGGCATCTGCCTTGATATCGCGTGTTCTCCGCTGGTCCAGGAGGAAGATCATGTCCGTATCGATACCCTGTTATGTAATGGCTGCGGCCTTTGCGTAAAAGTATGTCCCCAGGAGGCCATTATCGAGAAGTAAAACCTGGCAGCCTTAAAAAATATTAGAGGGAGGCACGAAATAATGAAAAACATAGACTTTCTGATGGCAGGAGTGGGCGGTCAGGGCACAATCCTGGCCAGCAACATCCTGGCCGAGGTAGGGCTGCAGCTTGGATATGACGTAAAAAAAGCCGAAGTGCACGGCATGGCCCAAAGGGGCGGCCAGGTGGACAGCCATATCCGCTGGGGAGAAAAAGTCTACTCGCCCCTGGTCGAAGAGAACAACGCCGATTATATGATCGGTTTTGAAATGCTTGAAGCAGCCAGGTTCCCCCACTTCTTAAAAGCACACTCCCTGGCCCTGGTAAACGATTACCGGATCAATCCGCCCCTGGTCAACCTGGGCAAAGCTACCTATCCTTCAAAAAAAGAAATTGAAACCTTGATCCTGGAAAGGGCTGATAAAGTACTCTGGATAGAAGGGACGGGAATTGCCAAGAATTTAGGGAACCCGGCCATGGTAGGAGTGGTTATGCTCGGGGCCCTTTCCACCCTGATCGGTGGAGACAGGGAAGCATGGCTTGATGTCGTCGGGCGGATGGTACCACAGAAATTTGTGGAACTCAATAAAGAAGCCTTCAATGCAGGCCGGGAAGCTACCAGCTAACCTGGCCGGATCAAGAGATCGGCCAGGGTGAAAGTTTTGCTGTTTTCAGTCTGCGGGTTTCCGGCAGCTGCCTGGACCAAAACCGGCGGCCCGCTGACTGATTAACATATAACAAAGGAGGGAATAAGGTGAATTTTGCTTCTTACGGTATTATCAATGCCCACAAATATCCGGAGAAAGATTTCTTAATAGAGTGCAGTCCATCAAAAAATGAGCGGCGGGTGCTTACCTGGAAAGAATTTAACGATCAGGCCAACCGTGTCGCCAATTATCTAAAAAACCAGCTGGGGATTAAAAAAGGCGACTTCGTTTTGCACCTGCAGATGAACAGCCTGGAATGGATGGTCACCTATCATGCCATCCTCAGGACAGGAGCGGTGGCGGTCCCGCTAAACTTCCGTTTTGCCAGTTCGGATATCAAGTATGCAGCCGAGGCCAGCAACCCTAAAGTTTTCATCTTAAGCGACGGCTTCCTGGGAAAAGTAGAACCAATCCGGGATGATATGAAAACAATTGAATCATATATCTGTATCGGTGACAATGTCCCTGACAATATGATCCCCTACTCCGAGGTCCTTGAACATCCCGAAAACGATGACCTTCTTGTCGACGTCAATGAAGATGACGAAGCCGAACTGATGTTTACATCGGGGACTACCGGTCCACCCAAGCCGGTCTGCCAGGCCCACAAAACTCTGTACGAAATCGGTCTGGGGAATGCCCTCACTTACTCGGAAGGGCATGAAACGGTATATTTAGCCGCCCATCCGCTTTATCACAGCGGCAGCCTTTTCCTGTCTTTCCCCTCGTACCTGGCCGGCGGCAAGATCGTCATGCTCCTGGAACTTTCAGATCCCAAATATTTGCTTGAAACCATCGCTAAAGAAAAGATCAACAATGGCTGGGTCACGGTTCCCACCATGTCCGACTCCATTAATGCCATCAAAAAGGGACAGATCGATATTAACGATTTCGACCTTTCCCATGTTACCGGCAACATTGTCATCGGCGCCCAGCCGGTACCTTCAGCGCTCTTCAAGGACATGAAAAAACTGCTGCCCTTTAAAACCGGCAATATCTACGGGATTACCGAGGGCGGGGGAGGCGGAACCTTTAACCTCTATGATGAAGATGTTCTTGATCGTCCCGGATCTATCGGCAAACCAACCTTTAACGTATCCGCCCGCGTGGTCGATGACCACAGCAATGATGTCCCGGTCGGCGAAGTCGGAGAGCTGCTCTTGAATGGCCCCCGCAATATGAAAGAATACTTTAAAAACCCGGAAATGACCGAAAGGGCCATCAGGGACGGCTGGCTCTACACCGGGGACCTGGTCCGGAAAGACGAAGACGGTTACGTATATATTGCCGATCGTAAAAAAGACCTGATCATCAGAGGCGGTGAAAATATCTTCCCGGTTGAAATTGAAGATATTTTGCGGCGCAACCCGAAAATAGCCGATGTAGCCGTGATCGGTTATCCCCATGAACGCTACGTTGAAATAGCCATGGCTGTTGTCCAGCTCTATCCGGAAGAAGAAATGACCGAGCAGGAAGTAATCGACTTCTGTAAGGAAGAAGGCCTGGCCCGCTACAAATGGCCGGAAAAAGTCGTTTTTGACCAGGTCATGCGCAATGTCACCGGTAAGATTGATAAACCCCGCCTGCGGGAAAAATATATCGGTGAAAACTAATTTATACATAAATCCGGACAAGGGGACCGAAAAAAGGGGGGTGCAGAGTATGCCCCCCCTTTTTTTTGAGACAAATTTTACAGCCTGGAACTGTCTCGCTATTCCGTGCGTTCCTGCTTAAAACTTGAGCAGGACCCGATTAACCGCCCTGCTTAACCGGTGGTCCAGGTGCCGTACTTTTCGCGCAGGACCCGGTGCAGGATTTTGCCGGTAGCGGTAACCGGCATTTCACTTTCCTTGATAAAATCAATTGATTTGGGCCTTTTGTAACCGGCAATTTTATCGCGGCAGTAATCGATAATCTCCCTGGCCAGCTCTTCTCCGGGCTCATAGTCTTGATGGGGAACAATAACCGCTTTTACCGCTTCCCCCCATTTATCATCGGGAACCCCGATCACGGCTATGTTTTTAACCGACGGGTGACCGCCAACCACATTCTCGACTTCGGAAGGATAGACATTTTCCCCTCCGGTAATAATCATATTTTGCTTTCGGTCCACCAGATAATAGTAACCTTCTTCGTCCCGGCGGGCCATGTCGCCGGCAGAACACCATTCACCATGAAAAGCGGTCTCCGTTTTTTCCCTGTCTTTCCAGTACTCCCTGAAAACGATGGGCGAGCGGCTGTAGAGCTCGCCAACATCACCTTCGGGGACTTCCTCACCGGTAATGTCAAGCAGTTTGATCCGGTCCGTGCCGAATATTTCCCTGCCGATGGAGCCGAGCTTGGTAAACTGCTCCTCAGGCCGCAGGTAGGTGACCAGCCCGGCTTCTGTTGACCCGTAGGCTTCCCACAGTTCAGCTGATTTAAAATACTCCATGATCGCCAGCTTCAGGTCTTTCCGGGCCGGGGCCGATGAAATCAAAAGCTGCCGCATACTGCTGACATCATATTTTTGCTTAACATCTTCAGGCAGGCTGAGGATGGTAATGTAATGAGTCGGCACCAGCGAAGTATAAGTGATCTTGAACTCGGATATGGTTTTTAAAAAGTCTTCGGGATCGAAAGTGGTCATGTTGTAAACCATGACCGGCGCCGCCAGCAGGGTGTAAGCGAAAGAATAATAAATTGAATTGACGTGGCACATCGGCATGACCAGCAGGATCTTATCCTGTGATCGGACGCCCATGTTAATATTGCTAAGCACGTACTGGGCCATATAACTTTCATGGGTCCTGACTGCGCCCTTGGGTTTGCCTGTGGTCCCCGAGGTATACATGATGGTCCAGATATCGGCCGCATCGACCATGACATCAGGTTCCCCGGCCGGGCTCTGTTCAACAAACTTTTCGTAATCGACAAAACCCTCCGGCGCTTCCTCGCTGCCGATGCAGATATAATTATCGGCAGGGATCGTTTTTAATTTGCCGCTGACACTCTTGACCCCGTCCACAAAAGGAGCTTCAACGATAAAAGCTTTGCATTCGGCATGATTTACAATATATTCATATTCTCGCGGAGTAAGCCGGAACATGATCGGAACAGCTACCTGTCCGCCCTTGGCGCAGGCGGCATAGATTTCCATCCACTCTGCCCGGTTGTAAGCCAGGACCGCTACCCGGTCTCCATAGCCCACCCCTTTTTCACGAAGCCCATTGGCTATGCGGCAGGCCCGATCGTTCCATTCCCTGAAAGTAAAACTCTTGTTTTTATCCTGGCAGCCCAGGTGATCGGGATAGTTAAAAGCATTGTTTTTTAGAACGGCCCCAACATGCATCCACTTGCTTACGGTCATCTTATCCCCACTCCCAATAGTAATTTTTTTGATTGATACGGCCGGTAGATGTGTGAAAAATTTCTATCGTATATTAATATTAATTATTCTTCATTATTGAATGTATCCCTTCCTAAAAGGAACCATTAAGCAGAGGTAGCCCATTTATCACACTCCTGCAAAAAAAATACCTCTTTTAGGTGATGGTAAAATATAATAAAATTTTATAATATTTAATTTATAAGAAGTACTTTTGATCTTCCCTTCCTGAAATTTTTCTCAAAAAATATTAAGGGGGTATCAACTGGTCATCAAATTTGTGGCAATCATATAAAAGTAAACCTGGAAAAACGCCGGCCGGTGGGACTGTTATATTTACCAAAAAGNGGGGTTATCCAAAATGACCCGTAAGGAGGAATAAAGTAAAATGGCATTTTATGACGAGAAGCAGGAAACCATGTCCCGGGATGAAATGGAGGAAATTCAGCTCGAAAAATTTAAAAAACAGGCCCGGAGAGTTTATAAAAATCCTTTTATTAAAAACAGGTTCGACGAAAAAGGTTTGCTGCCTGAAGATATTAAAAGCTGGGATGATATCAAAAAAGTTCCTTTCATGTCTAAAAGCGACCTGAGGGATAATTACCCCACCGGGCTGGTATCCGGCAATTGGGAAGATGCAGTGCGAATCCATATGACTTCCGGCACCACGGGGGTGCCCACTCCCATGATTTACAGCCAAAACGATCTCGATGTCTGGACCTCCTGCATGGCTCGAAATTTTGTGGCCGGGGGCTTGAAGAAAAGCGATATTATTCAGCAATCCCACGGTTACGGCCTCTTTACGGGCGGCTTTGGTTTTCATTACGGACTGGAAACGGTAGGGGCTAAAATCATCCCCACCGGGGCGGGCGGCACGGAAAGGCAGCTGCGCCTGATGCGGGACTGGGGAACCACCGTCTTTACCGGCACCCCTTCCTACGCTGTATATATAGCCGAATTTGCCTCGGAGAAAGGCATCGACCCGGTGAAAGACCTTAAACTGCGCCTCGGCTTTCACGGCGGTGAACCCTGTTCGGACGAATTGAGGGAAAGGATCAACGAGCGCCTCGGTTACAAAGCCCACGGGGGCGGCATGAGGCGCTGTTACGGCCTTACCGAAATGGGCGGCCCACTGGCCATGGACTGCGACTATGAAAACGGCATTCACATCTGGGGCGATCATTACCTGGTTGAAATCCTGGACCCTGAAACCATGGAACCGGCCCAAAAGGGAGAGCCGGGCGAACTGGTTATCAGCAATCTCAGCTTTGAAATTATGCCTCTGTTGCGTTACCGCACCGGAGACCACGTCATTGCCAGCTTCGAGCAGTGCTACTGCAGGCGAACTCATCCCCGCATCACTACCTTCCTGGGCCGTCTCGATGACATGATCCTGGTCGGCGGGACCAATATATTCCCCTGCCAGGTGGAATACATCCTGCTTAACCATTCTGAGCTCAGTGAAAACTGGCAAATAATAGTCGGAGAGAAAAAGGGCCTCCACACTATGAAAATTGAAATTGAACCTGCCACCTGGACCGATGTTGACGAGCATTTCATAGCAGCCCTGGAAAAAGAACTCCACCAGAACCTGGCCAAAAAATGCGAGATTGAAATAAAACCGATCGGCAGCCTGCCCCGCTTCGAAGGGAAAGCGGTCCGGGTCATTGACCACCGGACCTGATTTAAAGGTGCTCAACCTAAGGGGTTAGCCCTGTTTTCACCCTATTTTAACCTTGATTCCATGCTTTTAAGGGATTTTTTTCAAGTGAATCTTTCATTAAGCTAAAAGGGAAAAATAAAAAGGTATTTGCAGTATTTCGAAGAAATATATAATTCAGACGCTACTGTCAATCCACCTTGCCGACGATAAGCAGGCGGAGACCAGACCACTGCACTTAAGTCCCCGCTGCCAGGTAAATAAGCAATGTTCAATACTGTGAACCGGGCCGATGGTGGCCGGAGGAGGAGAGCAAAATGGGTTTTGAACGTTTTGGAAGATTGAGTTTTACTGCTCAGTCAAAAACGGCAGACTTTGTCGATTTTTTGGAAAAGGGAGACCTCTATGCCACCCGGTGCGGCGACTGCGGGCTCATCTTTTTCCCTCCCCGGGCAGATTGCTGTTCCTGCTTGAGCAGTGCCATGGACTGGGTCAAGGTTGATCCCAGGGGCAAACTGGTCAGCTTTACCAGGTCCTATTTTGCCCCAACCGGTTTTGAAAATGATGTCCCTTACGTCCTGGCGGTGGCGGAATTTGACAACATCAAGGTCTTTGGCCGTTTTAAAGAAGGTTATACGGAGGATGATCTTTCCGCCGGTATGGAAGTGGCGCTGAAACCCCTTACCCTGCCCGACGGACAGATCAGCTATCAATTCGAACCGGCTTCTTAAACTTGGTTGGCAGCAATAGATTTAAAATACAATGCCCAGGCTTGAACCAGGGAGGTGGATAAACACGAAAAATGATCACCATCTGAATCTGACACCAGGTTTAGATTAAGGACTTAATGATACCATTAAAAAGGAGGATTAGCATGGATTTGAACAAATGGCCCCGCCAGGAGGGGATAGTCGATCATCAGCTTTATGGCGATGATTATTTTGGGACGGAACCTCCCTGCATCAAATTTGAAATAAAACCGGTCCTTGATCCCGAAGGAAAGCAGGTGGAAGGCCTTAACACAGCCTGGGTCACGCTGAACAATCCCAGGCAGTACAACTCCTATACCACCGAAATGGTAAAAGGGGTTATTGCCGGAATGCACAAGGCTTCCATGGATCGCTCCGTGGTGGCCGTAATTTTTACCGGCGCTGAAGACAGGGCCTTCTGCACAGGCGGCAATACCAAGGAATATGCCGAATACTACAGCGGCAACCCCAGCGAATACGGCGCCTACATGGACCTTTTCAACGGCATGGTCGATTCGATCCTGATGTGCAAAAAGCCGGTTATCTGCCGCGTTAACGGAATGCGGGTGGCCGGAGGACAGGAAATCGGAATGGCCTGCGACCTTACTTTATCTTCCGACTTAGCTGTTTTCGGGCAGGCCGGCCCCAGGCACGGTTCGGCCCCGGTAGGCGGCTCTACCGACTTTCTCCCCGTTTACCTGACCATGGAACAGGCCATGTGGAGCTGTATTTCCTGCGAGATGTGGAGTGCCTATAAGATGCAGCGGGTTGGCCTGATTTCCAAGGCTGTGCCGGTGCTCAAAATTAACGGAGAATTTGTCCGCAACCCCCTGATTGTCACCGATAAATATATAGAAGACGGCGAAATTGTCTACGGCGAAATGGCTAAAGGAGAACAAAAGCAAAAGGGCAAAGAAATGCTCAAGTCCGGCGAAACAGACTTCACAATGCTGGATCAAGAAATAGATAAAGTGATCTGGACCCTGAGCAATTTATTCCCCAACTGCCTGATGATGTCCATTGACGGTGTCCGCCAGAAGAAGAAGTTTTTCTGGGATCAGGCCAAGCTTCCCAGCCGCCACTGGCTGTCCGCCAACATGCAGACTGAAGCATACCTGGGCTTTAACGCCTTTAACACCAAGAAACTGACCGGCAAGGATACCATTGATTTCATCAAGTACCGCCAGCTTCTTGCAGAAGCCAAGCCTTTCGACCAGGATCTGATCGATGCGGTCATGGCAGATCGGCTTGAGTAAAAGCCTGCTGCAGTTGTAACTGCAACCCTGCCTAGAACAGCCGGTGGCCCCTGTCAAAGCAGTATTCAAAGCGGCTCACTGCCGCCTTGCCCGGGGCCACCGGCCTTCATTGACTCCATCCTGAAGCAGGCAAAAAGAGGTGAATATTTTTGGCTTACAAGTATATGCAAACTTCAAGCGAAGACGGAGTGGCAACCATTACTTTAAACCATCCCCCACTCAATGTTTTAAACATTGAGATGATGGAAGAATTAATCCTGGCCCTGCAGTGGGCCGGAAAACAACCCGACCCCGTGGTTGCCATTACCGGTGAAGGCAAGGCTTTTTCTGCCGGCGTCGACATTGCCGATCATACTCCGGAAAAGGTCGATGCTATGATTGACGTTTTCGACCGCCTTTTCCTGGCCATGGCCGACATTGAAAAACCAATCGCCGCCCTGGTTAACGGGGCAGCGCTCGGTGGTGGATACGAAATTGTCCTGTTCTGCGACCTGGTGGTGGCCTCTGAAAAAGCCAAGCTGGGCCAACCGGAAATACAGGTCGGGGTTTTCCCGCCGATTGCCTGTTACGTCCTACCCAGGCTCACTTCATGGCCCCTGGCCATGGAAATACTTTTAAGCGGTGATACTTTCGAGGCGGCGCGGGGCGAACAGATGGGCCTGGTAAACAAGGTGGTTCCCGCCGATAGTTTCCAGGCTGAAGCCAAAGATTTTCTGAAGCGTTTCACCCGGTTAAGCCCGCCCGTTCTGGCGCTGACCAAAAAAGCCGCCCTGGCCGGCCTGGGCAAAGACTTCAAAGCAGGCCTCAGAGCCATAGATCGAATCTACCTCGATCAAGTCATGAAAACTGAAGATGCCGTTGAGGGGCTGCAGGCCTTCATGGAAAAACGTAAACCGGTCTGGAAAGGAAAATAATATTGCCAAAGGAGGTTTTACCTCATGAGCGTACCGGCAAAAATTGAAACCTGGCAGATGAAAGAACCCGGAAAACTGGAAAAGACCAGTATCGAAGTTCCGGAACTGCAGCCCGGCGAAGTCCTGGTAGAGGTAGCCGGATGCGGAGTTTGCCATACTGATGTCGGTTATTTTTACGATGGCGTGCCCACGGTCAACGATCCACCTCTGACCCTGGGTCATGAGATTAGCGGAAAAGTTGTGGCCGGAGATGAGCATTTAATTGGAAAAGAAGTAATTATCCCAGCGGTAATGCCCTGTAATAAGTGCGATATTTGCGCTGCCGGCAGAGGAAACCGCTGCCTTAAACAAAAAATGCCCGGCAATAGTATGGGTATTTACGGCGGTTTTTCCAGCCACATTCCGGTCCCTTCAGAAGATCTCTGTGTCATAGAAGACCGTAAAGGAATGCCCCTGGAATACCTTTCCGTAGTGGCCGATGCCATCACATCTCCGTACCAGGCCGCCAAAAGGGGCGATATCCAGCCCGGAGACCGGGTGGTTGTTATCGGCGCTACCGGGGGCATCGGTGTATACATGACCCAGATCGCCAGGGCCCTGGGGGCGGAAGCGGTTATCGCCATTGCCAGGAGCAAGGAAAAACTGGAGCGTTCCCTGGACTACGGCGCCACCCATACCATCAGCACCCTTGACCAGGGAGTAAAAGATGTCCGCAATACCTACAAGGGTTACTGCAAAGAAAACGGCCTGCCCGGACACGGGTGGAAAATATTCGAGTGTTCCGGCTCCAAGATAGGCCAGGAAATCGGCTTGGAACTGCTGTCTTTCACCGGCAAGCTGGTGGTTGTCGGTTTCGGAATGCAAAAAGTGGAATATATGCTTTCCCGCCTGATGGCTTTCGATGCGGAGATTATCGGAACCTGGGGCTGCCTGCCCCGCTACTATAAGGAAGTCCTGCAGATGGTCATGGATGATAAAATAAAAATCGATCCATTTGTAGAAGTGAGGCCTATGAGCCATATCGAAAAATCTTTCGAAGAATCACATGCCGGCAAATTGATGAAGCGCGTCATTTTAGAACCTGATTTTTAAGCCATGGTTTAAATTGACCGGGTGCCGGGCTAATCCAACCGGCAAAAAACTCTAACGGGAGATTAAAAACTCCCGAAGTAAAGACGCTCCCTCCCGGCTTTCAGGTTAGGGCAGGGAGGGAGGTTCTTCTTCCCTACTTTTAAAATTAAAATATAATAAACCGGAAGAAGACAGAAACGGGGGAGGCAAACAGGAGTGGAATATCTTATTATAGGAAACAGCGCTGCCGCGGTGGGAGCAATTGAATCAATCCGCCGGATTGATCAAACCGGCAACCTGACCATAGTGAGCAATGAAAAAGAACACGTTTATTCCAGGCCGCTGATAGCACATTACCTGGCCGGGGATGTAACAGAAGACCGCATGCCATACCGTCCGGAAGATTTCTATCAAAAACACCGGGTAAAGACACTGCTTGGTAAAACGGTGACAGATTTAGACACTCTAGCCGAGCAGGTCTGCCTGGAAGACGGGACCATAATCAAATATGACCACCTGCTATTAAGCACCGGATCCAAGGTCAATGTTCCTCCCATTGCTGGTTGCGGGGATTTCGAAGGGGTCGGCATTTTTCAAACTTACGAAGATACCAGGCAAATAATAGCTCGCCTCCAAAAAGGAAAACGGGCCGTGGTCATCGGCGCCGGTTTGATCGGCCTCAGGGCCGCCTACGGCCTCCAGGAAGCCGGGGCCGAAGTAACCCTCGTCGAGCTGCTGCCTCGAATTGCCAGCAGGGTCCTTGACCAAAAAGGTTCGGAAATGGTTCGCAAACAATTGGAAGAAGGCGGCATTAAAGTTATAACCAACTGCGCTGTTCAGGAAATAACCGGGACCGCAGAAGAAGGGGTAAAAGGGATTATCCTTAAAAACGGGGAAAAGATTGACTGCAGTGTGGTAATTATTGCCACGGGAGTTGCTCCCAATACCACCCTGGCCGAAAACACGCTGATTGAAGTGAACATGGGCATTGTGGTTAACCCCTACTTCCAAACTTCCTTTTCCAATATTTTTGCCGCCGGCGATGTTGCCGAAACTTTCGATATTCCCAGGGCAACCGGAATGGTCAATGCCAATTGGCCTAATGCCTACGAGCAGGGCCGCTATGCCGGTTTATGCATGGCGGGCGAAATGCAGCGCTACCCGGGATCGGTAGGCATGAATTCGGTCTCTTTCTATGATGTTCCGGTGATCTCCATGGGTCTGTTCGATCCGGAGGCTGAAGGTATAGAAGGAGCCGAAGTTAAAGTAAGAATTAGCGAAAAAAATAATATTTATCAAAAACTGGTCTTTAAGGACAACCGCTTGAAAGGGGCCGTTTTGATCGGGGATATCAGTTATGCAGGCGCAATCAACGACCTGATCAGGGAACAGAGTTTGGTCGGCATCATCAAGGATTCCATCCTGGAGGAAAAATACCAGCTTTACGACTACCTGCGCAAAAAAAGAGAAGCCGACGTGGAAGGTATCGCCATCGAGTGGCCTGAAACGCACTCTTCAACGAGGCGTTACGAAAAAAGTTTTAACGAGAAAAGCTGGACAGAAAGAGAGCTGGATAAAAGGGCCTGGCGTTAAAGGACCGGACCTTTAGAGAGGTGATTACAGTGGAAGAAACAAGACCGCTATGCGTCAATGCAATTGTAAACCTTACTGACCGGACTGTAGATTTCGTGGAGACTCCGGAGGAAATTATCAGAAACTTCGTCGGCGGCCGGGGACTGAACATGTATTACCTGTACAAGTATTTAAAACCGCAGGCCGACCCGTTATCGCCAGATAACGTCTTAATTTTGGGCACCGGTATTTTAACCGGAACCCTGGCTCCCAATACCGGGCGGCACAGCGTCACCTGTAAATCGCCCGAATCAGGGATCATCGGCGATTCCAACATCGGAGGCTTCCTGGGTCCGGAGATGCGGTTTGCCGGGATTGACCGGTTGATCATCCTCGGTAAGGCAGAAAGCCCGGTCTACCTGTACCTGGAGGACGGAAAAATCGAAATCCGCGATGCTTCAGATTACTGGGGCCTGCTTTGCAGTGAAACCGAGGCCAAGTTCCATTATGACCTGGGTTCCGACGTTGAAGTACAGTCGATTGGTCCGGCCGGTGAAAACATGGTCCGCTTTGCCTGCACCCGCTACGGCGTAAAAAACGCCGCCGGACGCTGCGGCACCGGGGCGGTCTGGGGCTCAAAAAACCTGAAGGCTGTTGTGGCCAGGGGCAACCGGGGGCTGCCTGTAGTTGATCCCCAGGGCATGATTGATAAATATTTAGAACTGAGGGACTATCTAAAAGAATCCAAAGTTATAAATGTCCTGGGCCGGGTGGGAACTCCCCTGCTTTACGACGTCAGCAACTACCTGGGCGCCATCCGGACCCACAACAGCCAGCAAACTGTGTTTTTTGACTCTCTCAACGCCGAAGAAGTCCACAAGCATGTTGAAAAAATGATCGGCTGTTACGGCTGCGTGGTCCACTGCCGGCACCGCAATACTTTAGGCGGGGAAGGCCCCGAGTATACTACGGAAGTGCTTCTGGGAGCAAACATCGGCGTCGCCGACACCGCCAAGATGATCGACCTGAACAATATTGTTAACGACCTGGGCCTGGATGTCTCCTCTACCGGGACTTACATCGCCTGGGCCATTGAACTGTTCGAGAAGGGTTACCTGAACGAAGAAACTGCAGGCCGCATCCTTCGCTTTGGCGATTACGAGATGGCCAAAAAATTAATCTATGACATCGCCTACCGGAAAGGCCTGGGCGACACCCTGGCCGAAGGGAGCAGGCTGGTCCAAAAATTTGGCCCGGAAACAGCCGACTTCCTGATCGCCATCAAGGGCCTGCCCCAGTCCGATCCCCATGATGTGCGCTACCTGAAAGGCTTCGCCCTGGGAATTGCCACTTCTTCCCGCGGCGCCGACCACCTCAGGAGCAGGCCTACCCTGGAAATCCTGGATCTGCCCGTTTCATTTACCACTCAGCTTTACGGAGAACCGGTCGATCCAAACCCAACCTCCTATGAATCCAAGAGCACGGTGGTCCATTTCAGCGAAACCATTTATGCCGTTGTCGACTGCATGGGCATCTGCAAGTTTGTTTGTCACGGTTTCAACAGCCCGCGGAATTTGAACTACGATCATTTCAGCGAACTGACCAGGCTGGCCACCGGGCTGGAGCTTAGCAAGGATGAATTAAAAAGGGTTGGACGCAGAGTCCTAGACCAGGAAAGGCTGATCAATTACCAGGAAAAAGGCATTACCAGAAAAGACGATACCCTGCCGGCCCGTTACTTTGATGAACCCATGCCCAGCGCCCGGGCCAAGGGAAGCCATATCGACCGGGAAGGTTTTAATAAAATGCTTGATGAATATTATGATCTGGCCGGGTGGGATCGCGACGGGATGCTTCCCCGGGAAAGAATCGAAGAATTAAACCGTCTCAGGGATCTGACCGATAAATAGGGGGATTGATAATATGGCCGTAAAACAAAAACAAATCTACTGCCGGCCGGCGCTGTGTATCGGGTGCCGGATCTGCGCCAACGCCTGCGCCCTGACCCACGAAGGGGAAGCCAACCCGCGCCTGGGGCGGATCAACATCCGTCAGAATTTATTTGAGCGCTACGAATACCAGGAGTTGTGCCGTCACTGTGAAGATCCTCCCTGTCTCGATGCCTGTATGGTCGGCTGTATTGAAAAGGACGAAGAAACAGGGATTGTCACCAACGACGACCGCTGTGTGGGGTGCTGGATGTGTGTGATGGTCTGCCCCTACGGCAGCATGAAAAGAAACCTGGTCCGGCAAATGGCCGTTAAATGCGACCAGTGCAAAGAGCTGGATGGGCCGGTATGCGTCGAAGCCTGTCCCACGGGGGCCCTGGTATTCGAAGACCGGGAAGATGTTACTGAAAAACCTTTCTTTACCGGACCCTCGGTAACCTAAATTTTAAACCTTAAAGCCTGAGTCCGGACGGCCAGGAGCCGCTTAAGCAGGCTGGATCACGGGAGCGCTAGCAGTGGCAATCAAGGTAGAATTTAAGTCAGCTTTGAAAGATGTCACCGGCACGCCAAAAGCTGCCCTTGACAAGTCTTTCAACACATTTGAAAAAGCGATCAATGAGCTTATCAGGCAGTATCCCGGCCTGAAAGACGAAATGTTTTACTCCGACGGGTCGATCGATTTTGCCTACCAGATCTTTCACAACGGCAACCGCCTTTCCTGGCCGGAAGACAAGGATGTTAAACTCAAAGATGGCGATGAACTGGTGTTTTTAATTTTCATGGCCGGCGGTTAAGAAACGAACCGCCAAGAAATCACCCCGGCCAAGCCGGCGATATAAGCAGTTTTGATCATCCAGACCCGCCTTACCGGCCTCTAAAAAATTTAAGAAAAAGGTGATCATGGTGATAGGCCGATTGTTTTCCAGGGAAGGAAAGCCGGGACTTCATTACGGTTACATTATCATCAGCATCGGGACTATAATCGTGGTCGGTTCCCTTGGTTTTGCCCGTTTCGGCTATACCATGATCCTCCCGGTCATGCAGCGCAGCCTGGAACTGAGCTCCACCGAAATGGGCCTTTTGGCCACGGGCAACCTGACCGGTTACCTGATTTTTTCCCTCCTGGGAGGAATCCTGGCCAGCAGGTATGGCCCGAAAGTTGTTATTACCTGTTCCCTTTTCGTGGTCGCCCTGGCCATGGTAGGAACCGGTTTCGTCCAGGGTTTTGCCCTGGCCTTCGTGATGCGCCTGATCACCGGCCTGGGCAGCGGGGGCAGTAACGTCCCTATGATGGGTCTGGCCTCTTCCTGGTTTTCTCCGCGTAAAAGAGGCATGGCCACCGGCCTGATGTCGGGGGGAAGCGGGATTGGCCTGGTTCTGGTCGGCATTATCCTCCCCCGGGTCTTTGGCCACTACGGCGAATTTGGCTGGCGGGTCAGCTGGTACCTGCTCGGCGGCCTGGTTTTACTGATTGCCATCCTGGCCTACAGGTTTTTAATCAACCGACCCGGTCAGCTGGGCCTGCCCCTGGTCGGCGGCGAAATGGAACCCGAAGGCAGCGGTAAAGCCTCTTCATTGCAGTGGTCTCTCGTTTTTGGCTCCAGGACGATCTGGCACATGGCTGTGATCTATTTTCTTTTTGGATTTTCTTACATTATTTATTCCACCTTTTTCGCTTCTTTTTTGGTTGATGAAAGGGGGATGCTGGAAACTACTGCCGGCGGTTTATGGGCGCTGATCGGGGTGCTCAGTATTTTCAGCGGCCTCTTGTGGGGCATGTTTTCAGATCATTTCGGCCGTCGGGCCGGCTTTGTAGCCATATTTACCCTCCAGTTTATTTCCTTTCTAATTTTTTCCCGCACTTTTGATCTCAGCGGTTACCTGATCTCCTCCATCCTTTTCGGGCTCACTGCCTGGAGCATTCCCGGGGTCATGGCCGCCAGCGTGGGCGATCACCTGGGAAGCAGGCTCGCACCGGCAGGCCTGGGCCTGGTCACCCTAATTTTTGGCATCGGGCAGGCCCTGGGGCCGGCCATCGCCGGTTACCTGGCCGACCTGACCACATCATTTTCCCTGGCCTTCCTGATTGCCGCTTTTGGAGCGCTGCTGGGGGCGGTAGTTTCCTTGTTCTTGAAACTGCAGCAGGAGCCCGGTCCGGTAAATGTGAAAACACCTTATTCTCAATAGCCGACATAACATATTAAGATACTGACCGGGGTAACAAACCACAGATTAAACCCGTCTTCACCGGGCCTCTATTTTAAGCCTGGTTTTTTTATGATAAAATAATCTGGGCTTCAAACCCGCAACTTTTAGGATAAAGCGAGCTAATGATGTAATGGAAGATGATGGATCCAGGATGCAAAATGACGACAAGCTAGAAGAAGAAGTAATAGGCAGAGGTGAAGAGCAGACCTACCCGCTGCGCAAAAAAATTGGGCTGGTGGCCGGTCCCCTCTTTTTCCTGCTGTGCCTGATTTTTGTACCGGTAACCGAAGCCTTTACCTTCGCCATGAGAAGCGCCCTGGCTTCCACGGGCTGGATAGCGATCTGGTGGCTAACTGAAGCCGTGCCCATCCCGGCCACCTCTATCCTGCCGCTGATCCTGTTTCCATTAACCGGGACCATGGAATTTGGGAAAACTGCCACCGGCTATGCCGATTCGATTGTTTTTCTGTTCCTGGGCGGTTTTATGCTGGCGGCGGCCATGCAGCGCTGGAATCTGCACCGCAGGATGGCCCTGGCCATCGTAAAAGCGATGGGGCCACAGCCTAACCGGCTCATTTTTGGCTTCATGCTGGCTACCGGATTCCTATCCATGTGGATCAGCAACACAGCCACTTCTATGATGCTGATGCCGGTTGGTTTGGCGGTTATTCTGCAGTTGGCCCGCCTGATCAAGGAACAAAACCTGGATATCGAAGTGGAGGCCGGCAAGTTTTCTTTTGGCACCGCCCTGATGCTGGGCATCGCTTATTCCGCCTCTGTTGGGGGCATGGCCACATTGATCGGCACCCCGCCCAACGCCATTTTTGCTTCGGTGGCGAAAGCAACCCTGGACAAAAGCATTTCCTTCCTGGATTGGATGATCTTCGGGCTACCCCTGGCCCTGGTTTTTATCGTTGTAAGCTGGTTTTACCTGATCAAAATTTTTAAACTGGACCGCATCAAAGGACTCAAAACGGGAAAAGAAGTAATTGAACAGGAAATAAAACAGCTGGGGCCTATGAAAAAGGAAGAAAAAATGGTCCTGGTGGTTTTCTCACTGGTCGCCCTGGGCTGGATCAGCAGGAGCCTGCTGCTGGAAGATCTTGTCCCTGCTTTAAATGACCCCATGATTGCCGTGATTGGCGCCCTGATCCTGTTCTTCCTCCCTTCAGATTTAAAAAGGGGAATTTTCCTGCTGGACTGGGAGACGGCCGTCAAAATACCCTGGGGCATCCTGCTCCTTTTCGGTGGCGGTATTGCCATTGCCACCGGGTTTACTGAATCCGGCCTGACCGAATGGTTGGGCGATCAGCTGGCAGTGCTTCAGCATACTCCGCTCCTGCTGGTCATTTTCGGCATATTTGCCCTGGTCGTTTTCATGTCCAATATAACCTCCAATACCGGGACTGTTTCTATGATGCTGCCGGTAATGATCGCCATGGCCGGAGCAATGGCCGTCCAACCCCTGGGTTTTATGATCGTAGCTACCGTGGCGGCCTCTTTCGCTTTTATCCTTCCTGTCGCCACCCCGCCGAATGCTGTGGTTTTCGGCAGCGGCTACATTTCTATCGAACAGATGGCCAAAGCCGGCCTGGGCATTACCATTATCACCATCATTTTACTGCCCCTGATCCTCTATTTCTGGCTGCCCCTGGTCTGGGGCGTGGGGCTGAATTAACTGCCGGTCAGGCAATCATTCCTTTAGCCCGCCCCGTTCCAGCCTTCTTCCATAAAGCGAATACCCTTGACTGCCTGCTCCTGGTAAACATGCCATCTTCACAGGGACGCCGTTTAAAACCGGTTTATAGCTTGAAATCGCACCCTTGACTACCCCCTTCGGGAAGCTTTTAACTTGATAAATATGTCAATACATGGTAAGATTGCCAATACAAAATAGGGGATACAACCAACAGGGGCTGGAAATCTGACATGAGAAAAAGATTGCTTGCCATCATAGAAACCGCACAAAAGGCCGTCCAATTTTTACTGGTCGATATCTGGCGTATCCCTTCCAAAGGTCTTTCCCCCGGCAGAAGCTTTCTCATCACCCAGCTACGGATCCTGATCCTGGCCGTCAGGGGCGTCAAAGAAGACAAGATTATGTTAAGAGCCCCGGCCCTCACTTTTTACTCTCTGTTCAGTATTGTCCCCGTTGTAGCGCTGGCCTTCGGCATCGCCCAGGGTTTCGGGCTGGAAAGATACCTGGAAATGCAGCTCCAGGCTGCCCTGGTGGGGCGGGAAGAAGTTTTTTACTGGCTGATGGAATTGACCGAGGGGTTGCTGGAAGAAATCCACGGAGGCACCCTGGCCGTTTTCGGACTGATCACCCTTATTTATACCATTACCATGCTTTTAAACAATATCGAAAAATCTTTTAATGAAATCTGGCAGGTTAAAAAGGGCAGACCTTTATCCAGGAA
>SL_5KL_010_SEDDRAFT_10000058_pt1 | contig 56424 bp, 57 predicted proteins | sample SodLakKL_010_SED_FD_9118 | JGI IMG/M metagenome (IMG submission 9118)
CCACCTGCTCTCCGCGGCGACCTCGCCGGCGTCACGCGTTCCGGCGGCGACACCGTCGGATTCGAGCGGTTCTTCGCCGAGAGCGCGGCCGCGGGCGACCGGTTCGCGGTCAAATATCTCGTCTACGCGGACCTCCGCGACAGGGGGTTTTACCTCTCGCCCGTCCGCGACGGCTGGCCCGGCGGGGAGCACGCGCGGAGCGACGCGACCGACCTGATCGTATATAAGCGCGGCTCGACGCCCGACACCGGCGCGGTCCGGTATCCCGTGCAGGTCGTCGGCGAACGGGAGTCGATCCACATAGACAGCCTCGCCGGCCGGACCCTCGCGATCGTCGACGAGGAAAGCGACATCACCTACTTCGATGCGAACGAGGCCGAAATTTCGGGGACGACGGGGTATGAACCGCCGGAGACGCTCACGGGCGTGTTGCTCTCGGACCGGGTGATCGTCTGGGACGCCCCCGACGACCTTTATAAAGAGGGCTTCTACGGCCGGCCGCTCACGGGTCGGGCGGCCGAGGTGGAGGGAGCGCTCCAGCTCTCGCTCGTCGAGGCCGGCGCGCTCGCCGCCGAGGGGGTTCTCTCGCTTTCGCGGTCCGTGGTGGCGGCGGAGGGTGAACCGGCAGGTGGCTCGAACCCCACCGCCGCGGCCGCCGCGATCGTCGCCCGCGGCCGTGCGGTCGAGGGTGAGCGATTCGACCGCCGGCTTGGGGCGTACGCGGCGCTGCGCGGGCGCGACGTGGTCCCCAAAACGGGCTTTAAATTCGGCGCGGACTTCCGCACCTACCTCGACGTGGCGACCGTCGACGACCTCCCGCATTCGACACATCTCGTGCAGGTCGTGCCGGCTGATCACGTCCTCGCGCCACGGGAGCTCTCGCTCGACGTTCGACTCGCCGGCGGCGTCCGGAAGGAGTTGGTGTTCGCGTTGGTCGCCGACGGCGACGGGCGGGAACCGTCGGACGGATGGGATGGACCGAACGCGGTGGACGCCGCGATCGAGTGGGTCTCCATCGGCCGCTTGACACCCTAAGCGGGGGCCGTCCAGCGGGAGCCGGCAAAGGTGGTGGCCCACACACGTCGTCCCACACAAACGAACGGTTTTTGCGTCGACCGACGGGAGGGGTAGGTATGACCGAGGAATCCCCCCAAACCGACGGCGGGACCGACCGGGCCGACGAGCCGACCGCGGACGTCGCGCTCGACCCGTGGGGGTCCGCGAGCGTCGGCGACTACGCCGACCTCTTCGCGGAGTTCGGGATCGAGGCGTTCGACGAGGTCGAAGACGACGTACCCGACCCGCACTACCTGATGCGCCGCGGCGTCATCTTCGGGCACCGCGAGTACGACGCGGTCGCGGAAGCGATGGCGAACGACGAGCCGTTCGCGGCGCTCTCCGGCTTCATGCCCACCGGCGACCCGCACATCGGCCACAAGCTCGTCTTCGACGAGCTGATCTGGCATCAGGAACGCGGCGGCGACGTCTTCGGGCTCATCGCCGATCTGGAGGCGCACTCGGCCCGTGGGATGTCCTGGCCGGAGATCGACGAGCACGCCCGCGACTACCTCCTCTCGCTGCTCGCGCTCGGGTTCGACCCGGAAGATGGAACGCTCTACCGGCAGTCGGACAACCGGGAGGTGCAGGATCTGGGGTTCGAGCTCGGCTCAAAGGCGAACTTCTCGGAGTTCGAAGCGATCTACGGCTTCGACGGCGAGACGAACATCTCACACATGCAGAGCGTCATCACCCAGACGGCCGACATCCTCTACCCGCAGCTCGCGGACGAGCCGAAGCCCACGGTGATCCCCGTCGGCCCCGACCAGGATCCCCACGTGCGATTGACCCGCGACCTCGCCACCCGCGTGCGCTATTTCAAGGTGACCGAGGCGTTCGCCAGCTTCGAGCTGACCGATGCGGAGCGGCAGCTTGTGCGAGCCGCGTACGACGCGCTCGCGGGCGACGTGGCCGGTTCAGGGGGCGACGAGACTGACCCCGCAGGCGACGTTCGATGTGCGGACGCCGCCGAATGGCTGGAGACGTACGAGCCGCCGGGGTCGGCAGATGATGGGAGCGAGACGACGCCCGCGCTTGCCGACGCGAAGCCGACCGCCTTAAAGAAGCTCCGGGCCGCCGGCAAGGAGCCGCTCCGTCCGCGGGTTCGCTTCTTCGACCGCAACGCGACCGACGAGGCGTTCGAGGCGTTGATCGACGCCGTCGAGGGCGAAAAGCGCGTCTTCGAGGGGCACATCGACGCCTTCGACCTCCCGCGGGAGGCCGCGGAGTCGCTCGCGCGTGAGATCGAACTCGACCACGACGGTTTCGGGTTCCGCCAGCCCTCCTCCATCTATCACCGGTTCATGTCGGGGCTCACGGGCGGCAAGATGTCCTCCTCCATCCCCGCGAGCCACATTTCGCTGCTCGATGACCCCGAGGAGGGGTATGAGAAGGTGAAGGCGGCGACGACGGGCGGGCGCTCGACCGCCGAGGAACAGCGCGAACTGGGCGGCGAGGCCGACGAGTGCCCGGTCTACGAGCTGTACGCCTACCTGCTCGCGGGCGACGACGACGGGCTCGCCACGGAGGTCTACACTGAATGCGTGACCGGCGAGCGGCTCTGTGGCGGCTGTAAGGAGCAGGCGGCGGAACTCATGCGGGAGTTCCTCGCGAACCATCAGGAGAAGCGCGAGGAGGCCGAGGCGCTGCTCGACGACCTCGACATCGACCTCGATTCCGACCGGCGGGGGACGGGCGGGGAGCACTGAGGACCTCGAATTAAGAACGGCCATGCCGAAGGATCGGTATGTCAACCGAGGTTAACGATCCTAACGCCGAAACCGACCGTAACGTCTTCGGCGGGGAGCTCGCCGCGTGCAGCCACGACCCAAAGACGGGGTACCTGCGGGACGGCTGCTGCCGTGAGGTCGCCAGCGACGTAGGCGAACACACGCTCTGTGCGGTCGTCACCGCGGAGTTTCTCCGATACAGCCGCCGACAGGGAAACGACCTGATCACGCCGCAGCCGGCGTTCGCGTTTCCCGGGCTCGTCCCCGGCGACCGCTGGTGTCTCTGTGTCGGGCGGTGGCTGGAGGCCGTCGAGGACGACGTCGCCCCGCCGGTGGTCCTGGAGGCGACGAACGAGTCCGTGCTTCGGGTCATCGAGCCGGACCTCCTCCGTGCCCACGAGTTCGATCCGGAGACCTTCGAGCCGGGGACGCTGGCCGATCGGTAGCCGGAACGGAGGTCCGCACGGGGGTACACCGCGGCCGCCCCGGGCTCAGCCGTGGGTGTATCCCGCGTCCGGCAGCGGCTCGCCGTCGAGGGTGATCCCCTCCTCGCTGGGGACGACGGAGCCCACCCGCGTGAGTCCGGCCGGACAGGCGGCTTGCGCCTCGCTGAGGCGATCCTCCGGAACCGAACAGACGAGTTCGAAGTCCTCCCCGAAGGTCGTCGCCAACTCGAACCGCTCGTCGGCGTCGGGCGTGACGCCCGCGAGATCGGAATGGATGGGAACCGAGTCGCGCGAGAGAGAGAACCCGACGCCGCTCGCCTCCGCGAGCTGATGAAGCGACCGGGCGAGCCCGTCTGAGGAGTCCATCATTGCGGTCGCATGCGGGGCGAGTGCGACGCCGTCGGCGACGCGGGGAGTAAACCGAAAGAGGTCGTTCGCGCGCTCTGCAGATTCGACGGTGTCGCGCTCGAAGAGGCGGAGGGCGGCCGCCGAGCGGCCCCACTCGCCGGTGACACAGAGCGCCTCGCCGGCGGACGCGCCGGAGCGTCCCACCGGCCCCGCGTCGGTCACGTCGCCGACGGCGGTCGTCGCGGTCGTGAACTCCGAATGCACGTCGAGGTCACCCCCGACGTATTCGGCGTCGACGGTCGCACAGACCTCGCTCGCCCCGGAGACGAACCGTTGGAGTTCGTCGGGATCGAGCGCCTCGTCGGCGTAGACGGCGACCGCGGCGGTTGCCCTCGCCCCCATCGCGGCGACGTCCGAAAGCGACGCGCCGACCGCACGCCAGCCGGCCGTATAGCGGGTCGTTCCGGCGGGGAAGTCGGTCCGCTCGTGGAGCATGTCCGTCGTGATAACGAGGTCATCGACGACCGCGGCATCGTCGCCGGCGTGTGGAACGTCGATGGCGAGCATCCGGAGGGCATCGCGCTCATTCACGGGAGTCGATATCACGCACGGAGATATATAATCACCCGATCGCGGACCCGTTCGAGGGAGGTTCCGTCCCACGATCGCCGGGTGTCAAACCATCAATGTTTCCGAGCGTCACACGTCTTCGCTCCCGTCACGTTCGCTCGCCACGATCCCCTGCTCGCACAGCGCGTCGATCTCGTCGCCGTCGTAGCCGTACTCCCGAAGGATCGCCTCGGTGTGTTCGCCGAGCGAGGGCGGGTGACGCCGGACCGTCGCGGGAGTTCGTGAGAGATGCATCGGCGACCCGGGAACCGTCATCGTCCCGGCGGTCGGGTGGTCGACCTCGACGCGCATCCCGCGGGCCTCGACCTGCGGGTCGGCGAAGACCTCGCTCACGTCGCGCACGCGACTCGCGGGCACGTCGTGGTCTTCGAGCAACGCCTCCGCTTCGGCGGTGGTGAGTTCGGCGAAGGTCGCGTTCAGTTCGGGGTCGAGTTCGTCGCGGTGTCTGACCCGCCCCTCGTTCGTCTCGAACCGCTCGTCGGCGAGGAGATCCGGCCGATCGATCGCCTCACAGAGCCGCGGCCAGAACGGGTCGGACGAACAGGCGACGACGACGTAGCCGTCGGCCGTCTCGAACGCCTGATACGGCGCGATGTTCGGGTGTTTACTCCCCATGCGTCCCGGCGGCTCGCCGCTCGCGAAGTAGTTCGTCGCCATGTAGCTCGTCCACGCGGCCTGTCCGTCAAGCAGGCTCACGTCGACTTTCTGTCCCGTCCCGTCGCCCAGCTCGCGCTCGAAGAGGGCCGCGAGGATCGCCTGCGTGGCGTACATCCCCGCGCCGATGTCCGCGAGGGCGACGCCGATCCGGACGGGTGGCCCACCCTCGACACCGGTAAAGGACATGAACCCGCCGCGCGCCTGCATCATGATGTCGTAGGCGGGTTTGTCGCGGTCGGGGCCCCACTCGCCGTACCCGGAGATCCCGCAGTAGATGAGCCCCGGATTGATCTCGCGGAGGTCGGCGTAGCCGAGCCCCCACTCGTCGGTCTTGCCGACGCGGAAGTTCTCGACGAGGACGTCGGCCTCGCGGGCGATCTCCCGGACCACCTCGCGGCCCTCCTCGCTCGCGAGGTTCACCTCGATGGAGCGTTTGTTCCGGTTGATGCTGGCGTAGTAGGCGCTTTGTGCGCCCTCGCCTTCCCCGAAGGCGGGCGGCACCCACGTCCGCGTCTGATCGCCCTGCCCGGGCCGTTCGACCTTGATCACCTCCGCGCCGAGGTCGCCGAGTTGCATCGTACAGAAGGGCCCGACGAGCACCCGCGAGAGGTCGAGGACCGTGATCCCGTCGAGCGGCCCCGTCTCCCCCGTGGGCGTCCGCGCCTCACCGACCATCGTCGATCACCCCGCTTCGCGTGGGGATCACCCGGCTTGCGGCACGGCGTCGTCGTAACCGACCGATCGATCGTTGCATATCATCGCCGTCTCGCGGGTGGGTAATGAGCCTCCCGACGTGCGTCGGGGCTGCCGGTATGTGGTGTCGAAGAACCGGCCCCCGGAGGGTCAGCCGGGCGGCTCGATCAGCTCGACCCGTTCGGGTTCGACGCCGAAGCCGCTCGCGAGCCGCTCGGCGACGTGGCCCTCGGGGTCGAACCGCTCCGCACCTTGGCCGGCCCCCACTTCGCCGTCGACGGAGAGGGTCGCGACCGCCTCGACGGTGGTGTCGTTGAGCCCCGGCTTGAGGCCCGCGATCTCCAGGTCGTCGACGGCGACGCCATCGACGCGCTCGACCTGCGTGCGGGCACCGGCTGCGAGGTCGCCCGGGGTCGCCTGCGAGACGCGGACGGTCAGCTCCGTTCTGGCCAGCAGTTGGGTTGCGGCTGCCATAGGCCCCACGCCGCGAGTCGAACGCGGATCCGATGACCGTGGATGGTCGGCTCCTCGGGACGGGCGGTGTGACGACGGGTGATGACGTGTGTCGAGCACACCGGCACGCTCCCGCGTGGGGTGACGGTCACGTCCCGACCGGCACGGCATCGGCTGTGGAGAACGAAGGGATGGTCCGTCCTTCGGGGAAACTCCCCAGCCGACGCGCGTTACGCGGTCGGGTGGACGGACCGTGTGGCCGGGATCCCTGCAAGCGCCCATCCGTGTACCGCCGCGGACGCGCCGCTTACGGATGCGGCGGGCGCGGACGGATTCGGGGTGAACGCTGACATCGGATCTCGGCGGGCGCACGAAGCGCCGTTAATCGGTCCGTCGGCCGCGTGGCTCTTAAAACTACGCAGACCTTGACATCGTGTGTCATGAATTAGGGTCACACCCGCGCAACGCCGAGACGACAGGCCTATGATGGACGCCGGGCCAGTTTCTCGTAACGTCACTCTCCATGATCGAGCGTATCCACACCGTCGACGTCGAACCGGATGCCGAGGAGGTCGCCATCGCGGGGCACGTACACGAGATCCGCGACCTTGGCGGGCTCGTCTTCCTCATCGTTCGCGACCGCGAGGGACTCATTCAGGTCGTATTTAAAGAGGAGCGCGAACCCGAGCTGTTCGAGGCGGTCCAGGACGTCGGCTCCGAGGACGTCGTCCGGATCGTCGGCGAGCCCGTCGAGAGCGGACAGGCCCCCGGCGGCGTCGAACTCGTTCCCCACGAGTACGAGGTCCTCGATGAGGCCGACTCCCCGCTCCCGCTTGAGATATCCAAGGACGTCGACGTCGACCTCTCGACCCGACTCGACAACCGCGCGCTCGACCTCCGAAAGCCCGAGGTGCTCGCGGTGTTCACCCTGCGCTCGAAACTGATGACCGCGATGGAGGAGTGGTTCGACGAGGAGGGCTTCGTCGACATCAAGACCCCGCTCATCTCGAAGGGCGGCGCGGAGGGCGGCGCGGAGCTGTTCCCGATCCTCTATTATGACCGCGACGCCTTCCTCTCCCAGAGCCCACAGCTGTACAAACAGATCCTGATGGCCGCCGGCTACGAGGCGGTTTATGAGACCGGGACTGCCTTCCGCGCCGAGAACTTCGCGACCTCCCGGCACGTCTCGGAGATCGCGATGTTCGACGTCGAACTCGCCTACATCGAGGATCACCACGACGTGATGGACGTCCAAGAGGAGTCGCTGCGCTACGCGCTCCGGGCGGTCGCCGAGGACGCCGAGCGCGAACTCGACCTGCTCGACGTCGACTTGGAGGTCCCCGAGGACGACTTCCCGCGGATCACCTTCGATGAGGCGCTCGACCTCCTCGAAACCGAGTTCGGCCACTTCCCGGAGGACCCGACCGATCTCGATACGAAAGGCGAGAAGCTGCTCGGTGAGTACTTCGAGGAGCAGGGTCACCCGGCCGTCTTCGTCGTCGGCTACCCCGACGAGAAGTTCTACTACATGCAGGACGTCGAGGGCGACGAGATCGCCTCGCGTAAGTTCGACCTCATCTACAAGGGACTGGAGCTCTCCTCCGGCGGACAGCGCCAGCATGACGTCGACGCCATGCGCGAGGTAATGGCCGAGGAGGGCGTCGAGGAGGCGAACTTCGAGTTCTACCTCGAGGCGCTGAGCTTCGGTACGCCCCCACACGGCGGCTACGGACTCGGCATCGATCGGCTCCTCCAGAAGGTCACCGGCCTCGACAACATCAAGGAGGCGATCATGTTCCCGCGCGACCCGAACCGCTTGGAGCCATAGGCGCGCCCGGACGGGCCGTCGAATATCTATGTATTGGGCCTCAAAAACGCCGAATCGCCCCCGTTATCGACACCCACAGGGACATCGCACCGCCACCCTTTTTTAATTGAGAGCCCACGGTGCCGGCGTGATGAACCGACGCGCGACGGGACGGTCAGCGACGGACGGGCGGCATACCGGGAGTTCCACCGACGGCACGACACGGCGTCGCCTCCTCGCGGGCACCGGGGTCGTTGCGCTCGGCGGCCTCGCCGGCTGTCTGGACGACATCACCGAGTACGAGTCCGCGCCGTACGGGGTCGACTCCGAGACCGCCGCCGGCGCGGACTACGACCTCGAAACGGTCGATACGGTCGTGATCGAGGAGACGCTCGGGCTCGGGCCGATAGAGGAGACCGTCGTCGCGACGAACCACGTCGTCGAGTACGAGAAGACGGTCGATATCGGGCCGCTCGGGGAGTTTCGTGGCGGCGTCTTCGTCACCTTCTCGACGCCGCAGATCTCCGTGCTCGGCCAGGAGTTCAACCCCGTCGCCGACATGGACACCGAGGAGCTTATCGAACTCGTCCAGGACAACTACGACGACTTAGAGAACATCGAACACGACACCGACGAGGAGGTCGAGGTCCTGGAGGAGCCGGTAACGCGCTCACGGTTCGAGGCGGACGCGACCTTCGACGGCACGTCAGTCGAGGTCGACCTCCACGTCACCGAAGCGGTCGCCACCGAGGATGACCTCGTGGTGACCATCGGCGTCTATCCGACGACGCTCCGGGGTCAGGAGGAGGATCACACCATCTCGATGATGGGAGGTGTGACGCCCGTTGCAGACCTCGACGACGCGGAGGAAAACGGAGGCGACGGCGGCGACGACGGAAGTGATGACGGCGGGGGCGACGAAGAGGACGACGGCGGCCTCCTCGGCTGACCCGCGACCTCACTCGCGATCGAGTGGGGTTCAGTAGAAGCCGCGGTCCACGTCGTCGGCGTCGATCAGCTCGTCGAGCTCCTTCGAGAGCAGCTCCTCGGCCTCCTCGAAGGTGTCGGTGAGCTCGTCCAGCTCGTCGGGGCGACCGTCGAACTCGTAGTCCATCGGACCGAACGCGGGGGACTCAAGCGCCTCCATCACGTCGCTAAAGAGGTGGTCGGGCTCCGTCGGGGCCTCCGCGTGGACCTTCAGCGTCTCCTGCAGCCGCGTCGCCATCTCCTCGGCCTGCGTCTCGTCTTCCGGCGGCGTCCTGACGGCGAACCGGCCCGGCGAGTCCGCGTCGGGCAGCAGCGGGTCGAGTTCGTCGTCCACCTTGCGGGCGACCTTCGCCCCGACCCCGCGGAGCTCCTGCGGGTTCTTCGCGTACGTCTTCACGTGATAGACGCCGACGTTCGGGTGGCCGAAATAGAGGTCCTCACCGAGCCCCGACCGACGGGAACCGGCGACGGCCCGCCAGCCGTCCGGGTCGGTCGAATCGCCCGCGACGTCCGCGAGGATCTCCCGCCAGTCTCGAACACGCATACGGTCGACCCCTTATACGTGGAGGGGAATGAGCGTATCGGTCAGCCGGTCGAACGCCGTCATCACGCCGACCGGCACGGCTCCTGACGGGGACGATACCGCACTTCGGCGACCCTTCATCATGGTTCGGCGGTTGAACAGGGGGAACGGTTAGCACCATTGACGACCAATCACGCGGTATGGATCCGACCGACTTCGTCTACACGGTGGGGATGACTGACGAGGAGGTGATCGACGCCCTTGAGACGCACACGACCGGCGTGCTCTCGTTCGCGCTGGACGACGACGCGTACGCGATCCCGATCGGATATCACTACGCCGATGACTCGGTGTACTTCCGGTTCGGTGACGACGATGGGGCAAGGAAGGTCGCCGCCGCCGAACACACCGGCGATGCGTGTTTCGTGCTGTACGAAGCGGAGGACGAACGGTCGTGGAGCGTGATCCTCACCGGACCGCTCCGACGGATCGAGGATCCGGCCGCGCTCGGGTTCGACGAGGCGACGGTTCGTGAGCGGTTCGGGCCGCTCCGCGTGTTCGACGAGACGCCCGAGGATATTACGCTCGTGCTGTATGAACTCGACGCCGAACGGATCGTGGGACGCCGTACGATGAGGTAGCGATCCAGAGGATCGGCGGCCCTCCGAACGCGCGTCGGGCCGGCGACGTGATCACCTCACCGTTCGTAGACGGGTTTTCGCTGTTTGTCCGCGTATTTATACGCCGCCCGCGCGAGTAGCAACGAACCGACGATAAGCAGAATGTAGGAGAACGGCGACTCCGACCCGCCGAGCACGTCCACCGTCCCCCACATCGCGAGCCCGAAATAGAGCGCGACGCGGAACCGGAAGGTGTCGAACCCCTCCTTGAAAAAGCCCCAGACGACGAGCGCCGCGATGTAGAGGCTCACGCCGACGTCCCCGACCGCCGCGAGGCCACGTTGTTCGATCTGGAGATAGCCGCTCACCGCCGACAACAGTGCGAGCGCCAGGATCACCCCGCCGAGCACCTGCCGGCCGTACCGTCCGTAGAGGGAGTCGCTCATGTCGCCCCCTCGGACGGCGAGATATAAGGGGCCACCGGCTTCCGGCGGATCGCACGTCCCGCCTGACCGGCCGGACTCGGACGAAAGACCGGGTTTAAAAGGCGACGAAGACCGCCGCGATCCCGGCGATCACACCAAGGATCCGCGCCACACCGGCCACCTGGCGGTACCGGACCGGAAGCGACTCCGCGAGCCCGAAACACGAGAGCGCGCCGCCGAGCATGATGAGAAACGTCTGTGTCGAGCCGCCACGGGTCGAGAGGAAAGCCGCATAGCCGAACACGCCCGCGGCCAGAATCAGCCAGAGCGCCCCGCTTCCGACCCCCTCCGGCTCCCGAAACAGCGTGTCGGATAACGTCCCTCGCATCACGTGTCCCCGCGACCCGGGCGGTAAAAACGGCACCGGTGTGCGAGCCGACCGTAAACCGGCACCGGTGTGCGCGCCGATCCGTAAACCGGCACCGGCGTGCGAGCCCATCCTCAAACGAGGATGGACGCTCGACCGACGACAAACGCCAGCGCCGCGAGGAACATCCCGTATTTAAATCGCTCCTGGGCGACCGTCGGCCGTCGGAACCCCTCGATGCAGGCGTAGATCATGACGATATCCGCGAGCAGCACCACGGCGAGATACGCCGCGCCGAACGTGCCGAGCAGGTACGGAAGCGGGCTGACCGCGACGGCAACGAGCAGCGTCACGGTGGCGACCCACAGCGCGCGGTCCGAGCCGATGGCGATGGGGAGCGTGTTCAGCCCCTCCTCACGGTCGCCGTCGAGGTCCTCGACGTCCTTGATTATCTCGCGGGCGAACGTCGCGGTCCCGGCGAGGAATCCGAGCACGACCGGCGTTTCGAGGTTGCCGACGGCGGCACCGCCGAAGAGGAACGTTGACCCCACGAGGTAGGCGACGAGGGCGTTGCCGAACGCCGGCAACCCCTTAAATACGCTGGTGTAGGTGACGAGCGCGACGAGGTTGATCACGGCGATGATGATGGCCGCGAGCGGCAGCGTCAGCGTCAGCCCGACGGCGACGACGAAGAGCAGGATCGAAAACCAAAGCGCCCCGCGGGGGGAGACGTCGCCGCGTGGGATGGCCCGATCGGGCTGGTTGATCGCGTCGATCTCGCGGTCGAAGTAGTCGTTGATGGCGTTTCCCGCGCCGACGGCGACGGCCGTGGTGACGACGGCGACCGCCGCCAACGCGACCTCGTCGCCGATCCCCGCCACGAACGCGCCGGTCATCGTCAACAGCCCGGCGGCGACGCAGTTCACCGGGCGGGTGAGTTCGAACAGTCCACGGGCGGTCGTGTACAAGTCGTTTTCCAGCAGTATGCCGCGTGATATAAACGCGGTGGAACGGGTCGAGACGGCGCGTGGATCAGTAGCTTAAAAACCGCCACGGCCGGATCCCTCGGATATGGCGCTGGAGAAAGACGTCGACTGTCCGACCTGTGAGGAGTCGCGCCCGTTCTACCGGACGGCGGCGATGACGCTGCACCTCGGCGAGAAACGCAAGTGGCGCTGTCCCGAGTGCGGCTACGGCTTCGTCGAGATCAACGGGATCAGCACCCTTCACGCGTAGGCCCGCACACGACGGCTGAACGTTGTCCGCGGACGCCGTCGCGGCGACGAGGCGGTGAGCCCTTCTCCTCGGCGATCGCTTGCGTAGCCGGACGGCCCTTTATCACTGCCGGCGGAACGTCTATCAGGCCCTCGGCCTTACAGTTCGGTAACAACGACCGCGTCCCGTGTTCACATGGATCGAGTTATGCCCGTGTGTCGGCCCCAGGTGCCGACGCCGCCGCCGCGAGGAACCGTCCCGTCCGGAGCCACGCGAGGGGTGGTCGGATGACCGACCCGACCGACCCGACCGGAAGCGCCAACCTGAGGAACCCGAGGGATCCGAACGAGGGCGACCCCGCGGACCTTCCCCCGTTCGACCCGTCCGAGGCCGCCAGCCTCGCCGAGGAAGTCATCGACGCCGTCGAGGGGGTGATCGTCGGCCACCGCGACGCCATCGAGGACGTGATCGTCACCGTCCTCGCCCGCGGCCACCTGCTCATCGAGGACGTCCCGGGCGTCGGCAAGACGACGCTGGCGAAGGCGATCGCCCGCTCGTTCGACGCCTCCTTCAAGCGGGTCCAGTTCACGCCCGACCTGCTCCCCTCCGACGTGACCGGCGTCAACGTGTTCAACCAGCGCACCGAGCGGTTCGACTTCCGGCCCGGCCCGGTGTTCGCCACCTTCGTCCTCGGCGACGAGATCAACCGCGCGCCGCCGAAGACGCAGTCGGCCCTCTTAGAGGCGATGGAGGAACGGCAGGTGACGACCGACGGCGTCACGCGAGCGCTCCCGGATCCCTTCTGTGTCATCGCGACCCAGAACGACGTGGAGCCGGGACAGACCTACGAGCTGCCGGTCGCGGAACTCGATCGGTTCACGAAGAAGATCCGGCTCGGCTACCCCGGCACCGACGAGGAGGTACACATGCTCGGGCGCATGGTGGATGACCATGCAGGACATCCGGTGGAGGCGCTCGAACCGGTCGCGAGCGTCGAGGACCTCCTGCGAGCCCGTCGAACCGTGGCGGCCGTCGAGGCGACCGAATCGCTGCGGGGATACGTCGCCCGGATCGCGTCGTACACCCGCCGGAACGCCACCCTCGGCGTGAGTCCACGCGGGAGCCTCGCGCTCCTTCGGGCCGCACAGGCCCGCGCCGTGCTCAACGGCCGCGATTACGTGATCCCGGACGACGTCCAACGGGAGGCCTTGTCGGTGCTCGTCCACCGAATCCGGGTCGAATCGGGGGAGACGAGCGGCCGACAGGTGGTCGTCGAGGCGCTCGACCGGGTCGACGTGGAGGGATAGATGTCCGCCCCGACGCTCACACGACGCGGCCGCATCGTCGTGGGGGTCTGTGTCCTCGCGACCGTCCTCGCGATCGCTGGCGACGGCGGGGCGCTCAACGCCGTCGTCCTGTCCGGCCTCGTCGCGCTCGTCGCCGGCTACCTGCAGGTCACACGGATCGACCGGCCGGACGTCACCCGGTCGCGACCCACTGACGGGTTCGTGGGCGAGCGGCGCGAGGTGTCGCTCACCTTCGATGGGTCTCGCGGGAGCCTCGCCGCCCGGTCGACGTTTCCTGGGCGCGTGACCGACGACACCGACGACGGGATCTCGGTCCTCGACCGGGACCGCTCCGTGATGGCCGTCGGCCGCGACCCGATCACCTACGGGATCGAGTACGTCGCACGGGGACGGAGACGGTTCGGCCCGGTTCGGATCGACGNGACCGACGTATTCGGGCTGTTCGAGCGGCGGCTGGTCGTGGATGAGCGGACCACGGCGCTCGCGTANCCGGAACGACACCCGATCTCGGCGCGGATTCGCCGCGGGCTCTACGCCGAGGAGGGGATCGGCCGAAGCCCGCAGCGCGAGGAGTTCGACCGGCTTCGCGAGTACGCCCGGGGTGATTCGCTCCGTGACGTTCACTGGCCGGCCACCGCCAAACACGACGAGTTGGTGGTGAAAGAGTTCTCCGCCGAGCGGGCGCGTCGGCGCGTGACGGTCGTCGGTCGGACCGAGGACGACGGGGACGGCGCGGCCGCCGACGTGCTTGCGAGCGCTGCCGTCAGCCTCTCGCTCGCGTTCCTCTCGGACGACGTATCCGTCGACCTTCGACTCCCCGACGGCACGGCGGTCGCCGCCCCCGACGCGTCCGGTCGGCGTGAGTTGCTGGAGTTGACGGCGCTCACCGGCCCGGGGAGGCCGACCGGGGAGGCCGACGCGAACGTGCGGATCGTCGCGAACGCCGGCGGCGCGACCGTCCACCTCGGAACACGGACGATGACCTTCGCCGAACTCCACGCGGACGCGGAGGACGGGCGGCGTGGATGGAACGGATCGACTGCGGGGACGACAGGGGGCGCGGGGCGACCGCTGCCACCCGTGACCGACGGGGGAGAGCTCCGATGAGGACCATGACCGACGGGGGCAAGGTTTGATGATCGGGTCGGGTTCCACCCGCCGTCATTCGGTTCCAGCGGACGTGGTCCACCCCGCGACCGTCGGCATCGTCGCGGTCGTCGGCGCGTACCTCCACACCGTCCTGTCGCTCGCCGACATCGTGGGGGGGAGCGCCCGCCTCGTCGGCGGTGTCCTCCTCGCGGTCGTGCTCGGGCTCGCCTGCGCGCGCCTGCTTGAGGAACGAACCGTGGTCTGGATCACGCTCGCGGGGCTCACCCTCGCGCTCGTCGGCTACTACCTCGCCGTTCCCGAGAGCCAGCGGGCGCTCTTTTCGGTTCGGGGGGTCCTGTTCGACACCCTCTCGTTCCTCACCGGCCTGTCGGTCCTGCGGCTCGCACAGGTTGACGTGTGGCTGTTCGCGGTCATCCCCGTGATGACCTACCTCATCGCGTATCTGACCGGCCGCGGGCGACACGTCCTCGCGGCCGGGGTCGCCGGCGGCGTTCTGGGGCTGTTCGTGCTCACCGGTGACGCCGGACAGCCCGTCACCATCGTCGGGGTGATGGGCGTTGCGCTCGCCGTAGGGGCCGCGACGCTCCGGGCCCCCGGCGGACTCGCCGGCCACGGCGACACTCTCGCGCTCGTGTTGGCGGTGATGCTGGTCGCGAGCGCGACGATCACGGTGATACCCGTGGGCGCGACGCAGGCGTGGGGCGGCGGGGGCGGCACGCCAGGGCTCGAATCGACGCTCATCGACGACGACGAGTTGACGATCGTCGGCTCGGCACAGCTCTCGCCCGAGGTGCGCTTCACCATCGAAAGCGACGTCGAGGCGAACTGGCATACGGGCGCGTACGACACCTACACCGGCGACGGCTGGGTCCGTTCCGGCGAGGAGCGGCCGCTCACGGGGGCGCTTTCGGGGCCGCCGGGCGAAGCCGTCGACGCCTCCGCGACGGTCGTCCCCGAAACCGAGATGCGGGCGCTCCCCGCGCCGTGGCAGGCCGTCGAGGTCGACGGACGTGTCGGCGAGAGCGTGCAGGTCGACGACCGCGGGACGCTCCGGCCGGGGACCGAACTGCTCGAAGGGGAGTCAGTCCACGTCGAGAGCCGCGTCCCCGCTCCCGACCCAGAGGCGCTCCGAGAGGCGGACGAGGAGTACGACGACGCGGTCGTCGACCGGTACACCCAGCTGCCCGAGAGCACGCCGGATCGCCTCGGCGAGCGGACGGAGGAGATCCTCGATGAGGCGGGCGCGGAGAACTCCTACGAGGCGGCCGCGGCCATCGAGGCGTACCTGATCGAAGAGTACGACTACTCGTTGTCCGTCGAGCGTCCCGACGGCGACATCGCGGACGCGTTCCTCTTCGAGATGGACGCTGGCTACTGCACGTACTTCGCGACGACGATGGTCGCGATGCTCCGATCACAGGGCGTGCCGGCACAGTTCGTGACGGGCTACAGCAGCGGCGAGCAGGTCGACGACGACGAGTGGGTCGTCCGCGGACAGGACGCACACGCGTGGGTGAAAGTCTACTTCCCGGAGCACGGCTGGGTGTCGTTCGACCCGACGCCGAGCGACGAACGCGATCAGGTCCGTGAGGTCCGCCTCGCGGAGGCGCGCGGAAGCGGCGTGGAGGGCGTCGACACCGAGCGGACCGCCCCGCAGGGCGGCACGGTTCTGGACACCGAGGAGGTCGACGTCGAGGAGGCCCCCGAGTTTGACGGCGAGGAGGGTGGGACCGACACGGAGGAGGCCGTCGATGACGCGACGGAGGACGTGGACGGTGGCCCCGATGGCGATGGCGAGATCCCCGAGGACGCGCTTGAAGGGATCAGCGGCGAGGGCCCGACACCCGACGAACTCGGGGCAGAGGAGGCCGTCGAGGGATCGGCAGCCGCGTCGCCGACGGATCGGCTGCCGAGACCCTCACGCGAGACGCTCGGCTACGGCCTGTTCCTCCTGGTCGTCGCCGCCGCCGGCGCACATCACACCGGCGCGTCGGCCCGCCTGCGGTTCGCGCTCCGGGTTCGGCTCCCAACGCGTCGACGGACGCCCGCGGCGGACGCCGAACGGGCCTTCACCGACCTCGAACGGCTGCTCGCGAGGCGCTATCGGGAACGCCGTTCGGGTGAAACCCCGCGGTCGTATCTCACCGCGCTTCGCGTTCGTGGGGTCGATGACCGCGCCCACGAGGTCGCGGCGGTGTACGAACGCGCGGTCTATGCGGGCCACGTCGACCGCGAGGAGGCGGACGAGGCGCGACGGACGGTCCGGCGGCTGGCGTGGGAGTCGACACCGATCCTCCGGCGGCTGTTCGAGCGGGGATAGATCGCCGTTCCGCCGGTGACGTGTCGGTGGCGGGTCGCCGGCGCGTGCGACGCGGTTGCATTCCCGACACTATTTAATACCGGCGAGCAGTACGCTCAAAACGTAATGTCGGAAGTCTGCTCGACGTGCGGGCTGCCCCAGGAACTCTGCGTCTGTGAAGACGTCGCGAAGGAGTCCCAGCAGATCAGCATCCGCATCGACGAGCGCAGATACGGTAAGGAGGTAACGGTCATCGAAGGATTCGACCCGAAGGACGTGGACATGGATTCGCTGTCCTCGGACCTGAAATCGAAGTTCGCCTGCGGCGGCACCGTCGAGGACGGTGCCATCGAGCTGCAGGGGAACCACTCGGGTCGCGTGGAGGACTTCCTCCGCGATAAGGGATTCAACGTCGCGTGACCGTTCGCTAACCACCCGCCGTCGGGCACCCCCGACGCTTTTCGTTCGTGTGTCACACTCCGGAGAGCGGCGTTGCTGTCGAGCGATGGGTACATAAGAGGGTGGACGGAACGAGCCGTCCGTATTGGAGCCGCGTCATCGGCACCGGAGGGCTCCTGTATCCTTCAAACAAAAATAATTCCAGCAACAAAACATATATATGGGTATTGGGTAGGGAGTAGTATGACGGCTGATGCCCGGCGTGACGGCCCGCCACCGTTCGAGAGGCCGTTTGAGGGGGAAGATACGAAACAGCGCGTGTATGGGGCGGTGCTGCATGCCCGGGAGCCGATGACGGCCGCGGAGATCGCCGAGTTGGCGGACTGTTCGACGGAGTCAGCGCGAACACACCTGTCTTTCTACGCCGACCTGGGTATCGTCGTGATACACGATGGTCGACCGGTCGGGTACGAACGCAACGACGACTACTTCGAGTGGCGTCGGGCCAACGAACTGGCACGGAGTCGGACCATCGAGGAGCTACAAGCTCGCGTGTCCGAACTGACCGACCAGATCAAAGAGCACCGAGACGAATACGGGGTGGATTCACCCGCCGACGTCGACGTCCTCTCGTTCGATGCGGACCGTGTCGACGAGGTGTACGCGGATCTCGGTGAGTGGGCCACGCGCATCGAGGAGCGTCGACTGCACGAACGTGCACGTCGCAAGGTCGCAGAGTCACAGGCCACGACGCATATATAAATGGTTCCGGCGGAAGACGGTGCCAGTCCGGCACCCATCGATCGGGCGGTGCTTGAGCGGATGCGCTCCCGGTTCAACGCAACTCGACTCGTGCGGTCGGCGGCCATTGATGAAGAAGGGACGCTGCATCTTCGCGTGGAATTGGCGAGCGAGTATTATCCGGAATCGGTCGCCGCCCGGTTAGAAATACGCTGGTATCGTAACGACGATTATAGCGTACACTATCGCGAGGAGCATCGGGGAACCGTGTGGGAGTGTCGATGGGATCGGCACCCGAATCCACACAATACGCGGGAGCACTTTCACCCGCCCCCGGCTGCTAGCCGGAGCGGGGCAACGGATGCCGAGTGGCCGAACGACCATCGGGAGGTCTGTCGGCTCGTTCTCGATCACATCGAGGAACGGATCGAGTCGCTGTGGGAGCGATAATTCGACGAAAAATACGCTTGCGGCGGGATTCTGGTATATAACCGGTGCTGTCGATACAGCGTCAGAAAAACCGAGACAAAGTGGGTGGGACGTCCTCGTTAGCCTCAGCCCTCCCCGGCCTCAGGTCGTCGCAACCTCAGCCCTCCCCAGCCTCAGGTCGTCGCAACCTCAGCCCTCCCCAGCCTCAGGTCGTCGCAACCTCAGCCCTCCCCAGCCTCGTTCCGCCGGGGCCGCCGGGCCGCTCGGCGGCCCCGACGCAACTCCCTCGCGGGCCGCCCGCGCCGGTTAGCCGGCGCGGGCGGGCGCGCCGAGCGAGTATATAAACGAACGTGACGGAAAGCTCCAAGTCCCCGCCCGTCGCGTCCGGCGGTTCAGTCGAACGTTGCCTCCGGACGTCCCCACCCGCCGACCGCCGATCCGTCGCCCTTTTGCCCGCGGGACCGATACTCAGGGTATCCGATGGCGACGTATCACATCGAGACGTACGGCTGTACGTCCAACCGGGGTGAGAGCCGCGAGATTGAGCGGGCGCTGCGCGACGGCGGCCACCGCCCCGCACCCGGCCCCGACGAGGCCGACGTCGCCATCCTCAACACCTGCACGGTCGTCGAAAAGACCGAGCGAAACATGCTCCGGCGCGCCGAGGAGTTGGCCGACGAGACGGCCGAACTCGTGATCACCGGCTGCATGGCGCTCGCACAGGGCGAGGAGTTCCGCGAGGCCGGCATCGACGCGGAGGTGCTCCACTGGGACGCCGTCCCCGAACACGTCCTCAACGGCGAGTGCCCGACGGTCACGCCCGACGTCGAACCCGTCCTCGACGGCGTCGTCGGTATCCTCCCCATCGCCCGTGGCTGTATGAGCAACTGCTCGTACTGCATCACCAAGTTCGCGACCGGCCGCGTCGACTCCCCGTCCGTCGAGGAGAACGTCGAGAAGGCCCGTGCGCTGGTGCACGCCGGCGCGAAGGAGATCCGCGTGACCGGCCAGGACACCGGCGTCTACGGCTGGGATACGGGCGAGCGGAAGCTCCCCGAACTGCTCGATCGGATCTGTGCGATCGACGGCGAGTTCCGCGTCCGACTCGGGATGGCGAACCCCGGCGGGATCCACGGCATCCACGAGGAGTTGGCGGACGTCTTCGCGCGCAACGGGAAGCTCTACGACTTCATTCACGCGCCGGTGCAATCCGGCAGCGACGAGGTCCTTGAGGCGATGCGCCGGCAACACCGCGTGGGGAAGTTCCGCGAGATCGTCGAGACGTTCGACGACCGGCTCGACGAGTGGACGCTCTCGACGGACTTCATCGTCGGGTTCCCGACGGAGACCGCCGAAGACCACGAGCGGTCGATGGAGCTCTTACGCGAGGTCAGCCCCGAGAAGATCAACGTCACCCGCTTCTCGAAGCGACCCGGCACCGACGCCGCCGACATGAAGGGGCTCGGCGGGACGGTGAAAAAGGAGCGTTCGAAGGCGATGTCGGAACTGAAGATGGAGGTCGTCGGGGAGGCCTACGGGTCGATGGTCGGCACCGAACGCGAGGTCCTCGTCGTCGAGGAGGGGACCGCCGACTCCGTGAAGTGCCGCGACGGCGCGTATCGGCAGGTCATCGTCCAACACGCCCCCGATCACGGAGTCGAAGTCGGCGATTTCCTCAAGGTCGAGATCACCGGCCACAACACGGTGTACGCCTTCGGCAGGCCGGTGTGAACGGTTCTCGCTGGATTCCCCAGCTACGTGTTTATAAACCGCTCACGCTCCCGATGAGCGACCGCGGTGCCGAACCGCTCCACGAGCGGCTTCGCCGCCTCCCCGAGCGCACGCATACACGACCGCGTCGAGAGGAAGCCGAGGTCGGCGGCGGCCTCCTCCCACGACCAGCCCTGCAGGACTTTCCGGACGAGCAGCCGTTCCGCGGCGGCGTCAAGGTCGACGGTCCGCGTCGCGGGTGACCCCACGTCGGCGCCGACGAGCGCGGCGAACGCGAGGTCACGAAACGCCCCGGGGGCGACGTCGTACATGCCGGGGCCGTAGGCGGCCGCGACGACCACGCGCCACTCGTGATCGGTCAACTCGACCGTGGATGCCCCGTCCGGGTCGGGCGTTGAGGATCCAAGTGCCCCACGGACCACGTCGGGGTCGACCGTCCGGTGGGCATCGGAGAGGGCGTCACGTTCACGCCGCCGGAAGGCGTCCGCGTGTCGCGCGAGGAGGGCCCGGCCGGCGTCGGTCACCGGGCGCACCATGACAACAGAGTGCTCGCCGGAGGCGTCGTTGCGTGTCGAAGAGAGGTGCACCGTCCGATAGCCCGTCCGCCGCCAGAACCGGATGAGTCGGGACGTCGCCCCGTACCCGACCGAAAAGTAGTCCACGTCGTCCGCGAACTCCTCGTGGATCCGGTCGAGCAGGTGGGTCCCGAAGCCGCTCCCGCGGAGCGCGTCGTGGGTCGCGATCCGGACGATCCGGAGTCCCGCGGGGTCCCCCGCCGCCTCGTCGCGCAACTGACTCGTGAGGAGGTCCGGGACCATGTGTCCGCGGACGCGATCCCCCTCGTACATCGATCGACGGCGGTCGGCCGAAAGCGACCCTTCACGGGCGAGCAGCGCGACGGCGACGGGCCGACCGTCGACGACGAGCGCCCGGGTGTGAAGGTTCGGCGCGTCGAGCAACCGGGCGAGGTCGTTCGACTCGGTCCGGTAGTGGGCGGCGACGAGCAGCCCGAACGTCTCATGTAACAGGACATCGTCCGCGAGCAGCGTGTCGGGGTCGAGAACCCGATAGCTCGCCTCCCCCACGCGGGCACCCTCAACGGCGGCCGCGACGGACGGTCGGGCATCGAGCAGGAGCGCGTCGAACGTCCACGCCTCCACCGGGTCGGCGCGCGCGTACCGGATCGGCTCCTCAAGTCGGACATCCCGCACGACGTGCTCCGCGTCCGCGAGCCGCTCGCGAAACCGCACAGCGAAGCCCCGACCCGCCCCCTCATAGCCGTGGACGGTCGTACAGAACGCGACCGCCGGGGCCGCGAGGAAGCGTTCGAGCAGCCCAACGGGCAACGCGGCCGCCTCGTCGACGACCACGGCGTCCGGACTTCCGGGGAGTTCGGCGGCATCGACGGCGGGGAGAAACCGAACGCGGCCACCGGCGGGGGATCGAACCTCGCGGGCGTCATGGGCGTCCGTGTGGTTGGCGGCGTCTCGAGCCTCGCTGGCGTCGTCGATCAGCTCGCGGACCCGTTCGAGCACCTCGCGCGCGTTCCGGAACGCGGGTGCGGTGACGAGCACGTCGGCCCCGCGGAGCGCGAGCGCACCCGCCGCGAGGCCCGCCGCGCTCGACTTTCCACGGCCCCGGTCGGACTCGACGACGACCGCCGAGCCGGGCGTGGCGAGCGATTCGAGCGCCCGGACCGCTCGTGCCTGATCGGCGGTGAGACAGGCATCGTAGACGGCGTCGGGGAACGTCGCGTTCGCCGGCCGAGTCGGCCGCGTTCGGGCGATCGTCGGCGGGGGATCCGTGCGGCCGTCGCGGACGAGCCGAGTGTCACCGGTCCCGCCTCCGTTGTCGCCGACGTCGACAATGGTGACACCCGGATGTCGCCGGAGCGTGCCGACGAGCCGCCGCCGAAAGCGGCCGGTGACGTCCGAGCGCTTGAACGGCGGAACCGCGAGCGATCGGTCGAATCCATCACGGACCGCGGGCCATCGGTCGAGGTCGGGCGTCAGCAAGACGAGGAGCCCACCCCCGTCGACGGCCCCCGAGACCGCCCCGAGCGCATTCGGTACGAGCCGGTCGTGGCAGTCGTAGATGACGACTGTACGGGTGGAGCCGAGGAGCCCACGGGCGTTCCGCGGCCGATACTCCTCGAAGCGGAACCCCTCGCGGGTCGAGACGATGGCAACATCGTCAGGAGAGCGGACGTCGTCGTCCTCCATCGCCTCGACGAGGTCATAGGCGGCGTCGATCCCGCGGTCCCGATCGCCCGCGAGAACGATCAGGCGGCGTTCGTTCGCCCGCTCGGCCTCCTGCCATAATTCCCGTGCGAGCGTCCGGATCATCGACTCCGCGTTGTTGGGGCGGAGGGATGTGTCTTCCCCTCCGTGGTGGGGGATCGGTCGTCCACGTCGCCGTTAGCGGGGCGCGTCCGGGACGCTTACCATCGCGGAGCCCGTTGAGGGGCGTATGACTACGGTTACGCTCATCGGGAGCCGGCTCGCGGACGTCGGGCGCGAGTTCGTCTACGAGGGGGAATCACCCGACTGTGCGGGCTGTCCATACCGCGGACAGTGTCTCAACCTCTCAGTGGGGACCCGCTACCGGATCACCGGGATCCGCGAGAACGCCCAGACGCTCGACTGCGCGGTCCACGACGCCGGCGTTCGGGCCGTCGAAGTCGAGCCCGCACCGGTACCGGCGAACGTCCCGTCGCGGGTCGCGTATGCCGGCAGCAAGGCCGCGCTCGCCGGCCCCTGCCCACACACCGACTGTCCGAGCCATCAGTACTGCGTCCCGGACGGAGCCGACTTCGATGAGGAGCGCGTCATCGAGGCGGTCCTCGGCGAACCGCCACACGACCACTGTGAGTTGGACCGTGACCTCACGCTCGTGAACTTCGGGGCCGAGCCGGAGTGACCGGGCGGTCGGACCGATCGCCCTCAACCACGCGGAGCGGCGCGCTCACCGGATCATGTTAATATGTGTCGAGCATGAATGGGGGCCATGCTTTGTCGATGGACCGTCTTCTTCGTCGCGAGTCCTCGACTGTTGGCGTCGCTTGATCCGTTTTGGTCGGAAGCCGACATCGAGGAATGGTCCGGCCGGTTCGAGTGGGAACAGGACGATTTCAACGGCCTGATCGACGTGTCGGCCAATCCGTTCGAGACCTACTGTCGGGAGCGGGGTGACTGTGTCGACTACGCGACGGTGGTCGTCTCGTGGGCGATCGCACACAACCGATCCGACGTCGGCATCGGGGTCTGTGGGTACAACACGCGAGCGATCCCGATCCCTCGGCATGTGATCGCATACGATCACGAACGGACCTACTCCTCGGGCGTGATCCGTGAGGGAACGCCGGACGAGTATCTACGTGAGTCGACGTATGATTGGATCATGACGCGAACCGTTTGAGCGGGTCCATCGGTCCGCGATCCGCCGTCGACGGGCGTTTAACCACGGCGCACGTACGTTTGTCCGATGGGCTTTCCGGTCACCTACTACTGTCCGACCTGTGGGACGCTCGCCGAACTCGACCGTGACGGCTACCTCGCCGATAAGTCGGTGACGCCATACCCCTTCGAGGGGTGGCGATACGTCGCCCCGACGGAGCCGTTCGAGGACGACGCCGACGGCGTCCGGTTCGTCTGTGGCGAAAGCGACGGCGTCCGCTGGCGGCCGGCGTCGGACCGGATCGAGCCGGAGCGAACCGACCGGGCGGCCGACACGGAGGGTGAGGGGACGACGGGGAGCGTCGACGCCTGCGGCGAGCCCTTTTACCTCTCGTTCGTGCGCTATGAGGAGGGCCGGGAGGTCGAGCCACGCGCGGAGACCGAACTCGTCGAGATCAACCCCGACCCCCGAGCGTCCGGACCGCGGGGGCCGGACGGTCCGGGCGGCCCCGGCGGCTTCTGGTAGGCGCGTCCACGCGGTCGTTACAGCGGCCCACCATAAGCCGACGTCGACACCACCGTTATGTCCTCGACGGTCGATGGTCCAGATATGGCGGATACCAAATCGGGACGAGCGAAACAGGCACGGAGTCAGGAGCGACGACGCATCGAACGGGATATGGCCGAGGCGGTCGAACGCGGCGACGAGCCCGAACCGGATGATGACAGCCCCGTCGAGTGCTACCGACGGAAATGTCGTGAACTCGCGGAGTTCTCCGTCACCGAGCGCTATCAGGAGGAGACCGGCAAGGGGGCCGTCGAGGCGACGGCGCTACTCTGTAGACCACACGCCGCGGAGGAGTCGCCGGCGAACCTCGATGCGGCGTATTCCGGCTACGTGTTCCGCGTGGAGCCCCTGTCGGACGGGAGCGACTGAGCCGATCGCCAACCGACAAACCCCTTAGGTGAGGGGGGCGAAGGGGGCCGTATGCAGAGCATCAATCGGACCGCGATCGAACTCGTCGACGAGGCGCTCGATTTCGCGGGCGAGCTGAACGTCGTCGGCTACGAACTCGACAACGGCGCGACGGTCGTCGACTTCGGCGTCGAGGCCGGCGGCGGCGTCGAGGCCGGACTGTTACTCGCGGAGATCCAGACCGCGGGGCTCGCGAACGTCCGTACATCCATGGGTGAGGTCGCGGGCGCGCCACGTAGCTACGTCGAACTCTCGACGGACCACCCGGCGGTCGCACTGTTGTGTTCCCAGAAGGCCGGCTGGGAGCTGGCGTTCGAGAACGGGTTCGAGGGGCTCGGTTCGGGGCCGGCCCGCGCGCTCGTCGGCCGCGAGACGGAGTTCGAGCGGGTCGGCTACTACGACTCCTCGGAGTTCGCCACCCTGACCGTCGAGTCCACGGCGCTGCCGGACGTGACGGTCGCCGAGCACGTCGCGGAGCTTTCGGAGGTCGAACCGAGCGGCGTCTTCCTTCCGACGTATGCGACCGGCTCGATGGCGGGTTCGGTCGCGACCGCTGCCCGCGCCGCCGAGTTAGCGGTTTTCCGCCTGCTGGAGATCGGCTATGAGCCCACCGACGTCCTCCATGCCTCCGGGCGGGCCCCCATCGCCCCCGTGACATACGACGAGGACCTCGCGATGGGCCGCACGAACGACGCGTTGGCCTACGGCGGGGAAGTCCACCTGCAGGTCGCCCGCGACGACGACCGGTTCGAGGGACTCGTCTCGACAGTGCGTGACGACTACGGGACGCCCTTCGTTGAGGTGTTCGAGGCGGCCGACTGGGACTTCTATTCGATCCCCGAGACCGTCTTCGCGCCCGCCAAAGTGACCGTCGACGTCGTCGACGGCCCCGTCTACACGGTCGGTGAGACCGACGAGGGGCTGCTCGCGGAGTCGTTCGGCTATCGCTGATGCGGCTGAAACCGGTGCCGGAGCCGCCGGCGGAACTCGCCGGGATCACGCCGTACCGCGACGCCGTCCCCCTCGTCCCCGGACGGACCGACGACTGTTGTGCGCGCCTGTGTGACCGGACGGACCTCGAAACCCGACAGGCCGCGAACGACTGGCTGGCGTTTCTCGACGCGCTCGGGCTCGTCGAATCAACCCCACGGGGGTTCAAACGTACGGACGCGGACCTCACGCCCGAGCAGGTCCGAGACGGGATCCGCGAGCGCGTGCTGTTCGCCCCGGAGGCGCTCACGCTGATCGAGGAGGCGGCCGCTGAAGACCCGGTGACAGCTACGGACGTGCTCGCCGCCACCCGCGATCGGGTTCCCCGACACGACCGTGCACGCGACCCCGACTGGGAGACGAGCTGGCTTGAGCGGGCCGAGCGGCTGCTCGGATGGTTCGTTCTGGTCGGGCTCGCGGAGCGGGTTTCAGAGGAGGCCGCCGGCGACGTGGACGGTGTCGACGGAGCGGGCTATATCGCGGGCGACGCCTACTGATTCCGCGATCTTCCCGCGAACCGATTCCCGGCTACCAGGCGTACTCCTCGCGCGGATCGACGGCGTCGCGCTCGCGGTCGAAGACATGTTCGCCGTCGACGAAGACGTGTCGTGTCCGCGTGCCGTTCTCGTAGAACACGCCGTCCCAGACCGCGAGGTCCGCGTCCGTTCCGGGCTCCAGCGTACCGACGCGGTCGTCGATCCCGAGGACCTCCGCCGGAACGCGGGTGACCGCCGCGAGCGCGTCGTCCGCGGGGAACCCCTCCCGGACGGCGAGCCCGACACAGACGTCGAGGTGGTGTTGCGGGACGACCGGTGCGTCCGTCTGGATCGCGACCTCCACGCCGGCCTCGTGGAGGATCGCCGGCGTCTCGAAGGTGATGTTGCGGAGTTCGTATTTCGCGCCCGAGTAGAGCGAGGGACCGACGACCGCGGGCACGTCCCGTTTCGCGAACTCCTCGGCGATCAGATGCCCCTCGGTCGCGTGTTCGATCGAGAGGTCCTCGATCCCGAACTCCTCGGCGATCCGGAAGACCGTCATGATGTCGTCGGCGCGATGGGCGTGCACCCGAAGCGGGAAGCCCTCGGTGAGGACCCGGGAGAGGTTCTCCATCCCGAGGTCGCGCTCGAACGGTTCGCCCGCGTTTCGGGCGTGTTCGCGGCGGTCGACGTAGTCCTCGGCGGCCATGAACGCCTCCCGGAGCGTGGCGGCGACGCCGGGGCGAGTGCTCGGCTGGCGGCCCTGTTCCTCGCCGTGGAACCGTTTCGGGTTCTCGCCCATCGCGGCTTTCATCCCGTCCTCGCGGATCAACATCCCGTCGGCGGTCAGCCCGTAGGTCTTCATCGAACAGATGATCCCGCCGATGACGTTGCCTGAGCCCATCCGTGCGGACACCGAAGTTACCCCGTTCTGGAAGGCGTGTTTCAACTCCTCGTCGCGGGGATGAAAGCCGTCGAGCGCGTTGACGTGTGGCGTGACCGAGTCGGTCCCCTCGTTGTAGTCGCGGTCCTCCGGTTCGCCCCACTCCGAGATGCCGGCGTGGCTGTGGGCGTCGATGAGCCCCGGCGTGACGTGGTCGCCGTCGACGTCGATCTCGGTCGCCTCTGTGGGGATATCGACGTCGCCGACGGCGACGATCTCGCCGTCAGCGATCAGGACGTGNCCCTCGACGGTTCCGCGNTCGGTGGCGGTGTGGACGAGGCCGTTNGTGATGGCGTACATGGTCGTACTCATGGGCGCTTNGGGGAAACCGTTCGGGCCGGGTGGATCGGTTGCCGGTTCGTCGGTGGTGTGCGCCGGGNACGGCGGCAACGAANCCTGCGGGGCGATCCGCACGCCTCAACAGGAGCAGTAGTACTCCCGGTCGAGAAACGCCGTCCGCAACAACTTCTCGGCGGGGCCCGGATCGGAGGGTCGGTAGACGCCCGTCGTCAGCGAGCCCTCGGTCTCGAACGCGCCGGAGACGAGCCGCCGCCAGTCGTCGCCGTCGAGGACGTCCCAAAACGCGTCGTCGGTCGCAAGCAGCGTGAGGTAGTCCCGGAGGTAGACCCAGCGGGTCGGTTCGATCCCGTCGGATTCGTACTCGGCGTCGGTGACGGCGGCGTACGCCGCCATCGGCAGGTTCGCCCCGGCGGCGACGGGCATCGAGATCCACTTCCACGGACGGGTGTTGACGTCAAGCAGCAGGTACTCCTCGCGGTCGGCGTCGTAGACGAACTCCGCTTCGCTGATCCCGTGATAGCCAGCGTCCTCGATGACGCCGAGCGCGCGTGCCTCGATCTCGGGCGCGTCGACGGTCTCGACCAGACAGGAGGTGCCGAACTGTCGGGGGAACCGGACCGCGGCGTTGCCGACGACGGCGAGCGCGTCCTCGACGCCCGAGGGGGGCACGTACGAGGCCAGCGAGCGGTCCTCGCCGGTGGCGACGTCGACCCGCTTTTGTGCCATCACCTCGACGTCGGCGGCCCGCGCCTCCGCGAGGACCGAGGTGAACGACTCGTGATCGTCGACCTCGATCACGTTCGTGCCGAAGACCTCCTCGAACTCGCGTTTCAGCGCCGGCTTGACGACGAGCGGGAAGCCGAGCGTCTCGGCCGCCTCCTCGGGTGTCGCATCCGCGTCCGGGCCGTCCCCGAGCCGGTAGGTCTCGGGGTAGGGGACGCCGAGTTCCTCACAGGTCGCGTAGAGTTTCGATTTGTTCAACACGTCGTCGACGACGTCGATCCCCGAGAAGGGGACGCGGACGCCGTCGGGTTGCGCCTCGGCGTACGCGAGCGCCCACTCGTCCATACAGCCGAACGCGACCGCCTCGGTGCCGGCGGCCTCGACGATCGCCTCCACGTCCGCCCGGAAGCCATCGAGGTCGTCGAGCGGGTAGGTCACGGCACCGGCGAAGTCGATCACCTCCGAGGGCGGGGCAAGCCCATCGTGTGGGACGGTTTCGACGCCATCGTCGTCGGTCGCGGGCGGGCCGCCGGCGCGATCGAGGGCGATGACGGGGACGTCGTGGGCGGCGAGCGCCCGGGCGACGCCGAGGCCGGTGATGTGTGCGTTGCTGACGAGCGCCGGCGGGCGATCGAAGGAGGCGTCCGCGAGCGCGTCGATGAGCGCCGCCGTGGATCGGAATCGGTCGGCCATGTCCGCTTTTTTCGGTCAAGCCGTAAAGCCGCATCAGTACCGGTCGACCGTGCCACTATCGCGGACAGGGCCGGGCGCTCCGTTCGAGACGGGATCGACGCCGGACACAACGCGCTTTTGTAGCGATCGGCCCCTTCCATTGTACATGAACTCCGAGACACCACCGGGTCGCGTTCGCCGCGCGTTCGCGGATCACGACTCCTTCGAACAGGTAGCCGATTCGCGGTGGGAGTCGATCACGACCCCCTTCGACGGCGTCGTCGACGTGGCTGACGCCGAGGACGGTCGGATCCGATTCGACGTGACCGTCACGGTTCCCACCCTGTCGGCGACGGCCGACGACGACGTCGCGGACGTCGTCGAGGAGGGCTGGTACGAGACGTTCGAGTTGCGTGTCGTCGACGTCGGGGCGGTCACCCGCAAGGAGCACGAGTTCGACCCCGACGTAGAACGCGCGGGCGAGGACATCACGGTGGCATTCTCGTTCACGGACATCAACGAACGTCGCGGCGTCGACGACGCGGGCGCGCTCATCAACTTCGTCGAGGGAACCTACGTGCAGGGCGTGATCCCGGGCTATGAGTACGTCAAGCCGGTCTCGGAACTTCTCTCGGCCGCACGACGGCAGGGAAGCGCCGGGCCGTGAGGCGTCCGCCGCGCGCTCCGATAGGCGGAAAAGCGGGGGGCGCGTAGGTCCGGTATGCTCTCGGTCTTCGGGTTCGTCTCGCTGCTCGCGTTGATCGCCGCACATACCCTTGCCGCCGGCGTCATGACGCGATTTTTCCGGCTTCGGCTGAAGACGACGTGGGGGTGGATCGTCTACACCGCGATCCTCCCGCCGATCGCGCTGCTCGCCTCGACACTCGTGTTCACCGGCGTGTTGGGCGTCGGGACCGGCGTCGATCTCGGGAGCCCGTCGGTCGTGATCGCCGTGCTCGTCTTCTTGCCGGTCGTGCTCGGGGCGACGATCGACTACCTCTACATGCCCCCACCGGAGGAGTACGAGTTACCCGACACGACGTGAGGAGTATATAAATTGCATCGAGGGCTCAACCCTCGGCGAGCACCCGCTCCATCACGGACTCGACGTGATCGAGGACCTCCTCTGGCGAGCGGGTGGCGTCGATCCTGATGAACCGTTCGGGTTCGGCGGCGATCAGCCGCTCGTAGTTCTCGGCGACCGCGGCGAGATAGCCGTCCTGTTCGAACTTATTCGTGCGCCCGGAGCGCTCCGCCGCGGTTCGTGGGTCGAGGTCGAGATAAAGGGTAACATCGGGTGGGCGGGAGAACGCCCCGTGGATCCCCCGTATATACTCAAGCGGACGGCGGATTTCGATGTCACTTCGCGCCAGCGTCGCCGCCTGATACGCGAATCGGGAGTCGGAGTAGCGGTCGGAGACGACGAGGTCGCCGTCGGCGAGCGCCGGCCGGATCGTCCGTGCAAGGTGGTCGGCGTGATCGGCGGTGTATAAAAACAGCTCCGCGAGTGGATCGGCGTCGTCGTCCTCGATGGATCGATAGACGGCGTCGCCGTACCAACTGCTCGTCGGCTCCCGGGTGAACGTCGCGTCCGGGTAGGCGTCACGAAGCGCCTCCCAGACGGTCGTCTTGCCGCTGCCGTCGAGCCCCTCCAGCGTGACCAGCATAGTCGCGCTCGGGGGGCGGCGTTTATAAATCGGGGTGGATCGGCTCACGGGAGGGGAGCCCCCGTATCGCCATCGCACCATCCCCATCGTCAGCCCTGCGTCTGACGGCCACGGTAGGTTTACGGTTCATCCTCGCATGTTGTGCCGTATGAAAGTGCTAGTTGCCGGCGGCGGCGGATTCATCGGATCCTACCTCTGTCGGGCGCTCGCCGACGGGGGTCACGAGGTGACCGCCCTGTCGCGCTCGCCGGCCGACGTGCCCGAGGGCGTCGAATCCGCGACCGGCGACGTCACGGCCTATGACTCGATCGAACCGGCCGTCGGGGGACACGATGTCGTGGTGAACCTCGTCGCGCTCTCGCCGCTTTTCGAACCGAAGGGCGGCAACGAGATGCACGACCGCGTCCACCGTGGTGGGACCGAGAACCTCGTCCGCGCGGCGGAAGCGGGCGGCGCGAGCCGATTCATCCAGATGAGCGCGCTCGGGGCCGACCCGAACGGCGACACCGCATACATCCGCTCGAAGGGGCAGGCCGAGGAGGTCGTTCGCGGGAGCGACCTCGACTGGACGATCTTCCGTCCCTCCGTCGTCTTCGGCGACGGCGGGGAGTTCGTCGGCTTCACCAAGCGGTTAAAAAAGATGTTCGCGCCCGTCGTGCCGATGTATCCCCTTCCGGGCGGCGGCAACCGGACCCGGTTTCAGCCGATCCACGTCGAGGACCTCGTGCCGATGCTCGTCGCGGCGGTCGAGACCGACGACCACGTTGGGGAGACCTACGAGGTTGGCGGGCCGGAAGTCCTGACGCTCCGCGAGGTAACGGACCTCGTGTACGAGGCCGAAAAGAAGGGGATCTCCATCGTCCCGCTCCCGATGCCGCTCGCGAAGGTCGGCCTCACCGTCCTCGGAGCCGTTCCCGGCTTCCCGATGGGGCCGGACCAGTACCGCTCGCTCAGCTTCGACAACACGGCCGCCGAGAACGACGTCGGGTCGTTCGGGGTCGACGAGGCGGAGATGACCACACTCGCGGGCTACCTGGGGGTCGAATGAGTCACCATCGCGCCATGTCGCCGTCGATCGCGGATATTGACAACGAATTCACACGAAGTGTGGCACGGGCGAAATCGCCCGCAGGCGACGGGGTCGGGCGGATATCCCCGTGTGTGTGGATCTCAAAGCTGGTAACGGCATCAGAACGCTTATATTCCAGTTGGCGTTGTGTTTTTTCCAACGGTAAGCGGGGTACACGATGAAACTGGCAATGATCGGATTCGGACAGGCGGGTGGGAAAGTCGTCGACAAGTTCTTGGAGTACGACAAGCGGACGGGCTCCGAGATCGTGCGGGCGGCGGCGGCGGTCAACACGGCGAAAGCCGACCTCATGGGGCTCAAACACATCCCCGAGGACCAGCGCGTGCTCATCGGGCAGTCGCGCGTGAAGGGACACGGCGTCGGCGCTGACAACGAACTCGGCGCGGAGATCGCCGAGGAGGACATGGACGAGGTGCAGGGAGCGATCGACTCCATTCCGGTGCACGAGGTCGACGCGTTCCTCGTCGTCGCCGGGCTCGGCGGTGGAACGGGCTCCGGCGGCGCACCGGTGCTCGCGAAACACCTCAAACGGATCTACACGGAGCCGGTTTACGGACTAGGGATTCTCCCCGGCAGCGACGAGGGCGGGATCTACACGCTCAACGCCGCGCGGTCGTTCCAGACGTTCGTCCGCGAGGTGGACAACCTGATGGTCTTCGACAACGACGCGTGGCGAAAGACCGGCGAGTCCGTCCAGGGCGGCTACGAGCAGATCAACGAGGAGATCGTTCGACGGTTCGGGATCCTCTTCGGGGCCGGCGAGATCAAACAGGGCCAGGAGGTCGCAGAGAGCGTCGTCGACTCCTCGGAGATCATCAACACGCTCGCGGGCGGCGGCGTCTCCACGGTCGGCTACGCCGAGGAGGAGGTCGAAGAGCGAAGCTCGGGCGGGCTGCTCTCGCGGCTCCGCAACGACGACGGCAACGACGAACTCGACAGTGCACACACGACGAACCGGATCACGAGCCTCGTCCGGAAGGCGGCGCTCGGCCGGCTCACGCTCCCGTGTGAGATCGAGGGTGCCGAGCGCGCGCTGCTCGTGCTCGCGGGGCCGCCAGAGTACTTAAACAGAAAGGGCATCGAGCGCGGCCGCAAGTGGCTCGAAGAGCAGACCGGCTCGATGGAGGTCCGCGGCGGCGACTACCCGTACCGCGGCGCTGGGTTCGTCGCGACGGTCATTCTCCTTGCGGGCGTGACGAACGTCCCCCGGATCAAGGAGCTCCAGCAGGTCGCCATCGAGGCACAGGACAACCTCGCGGAGATCCGCGAGGAGAGCGAGGAGAACCTCGACAGCCTCGTCAACGACGGCGAGGACGAACTCGAATCGCTCTTTTAAATAGGCCCCTCCGATGGAGGTTCTCGTCCCGTTTTCACCCGACCGCCCGAAGTCACGACTCTCTGGCGTGCTCGACGGGGCGGAGCGGGTCGCGTTCGCGCGGGCGATGTGCGCCGACGTGCTTGCGGCCGTGCGGGCCGCCGGTGGCGACCCCGTCCTCCTGACGACCGCCTCGGCAGCGGAACTCGACGTCGACGCGATGGCGGAGCGTGCAGGCATCCCAGCCCCGTCCGTCGTCGACGACGATCGGGAACTCTCGGCGGCGGTCAACGCCCAACTGGCGGAGCGCCGACCGACCCCCGAGGAGCCGACCGCGGTCGTCATGGCCGACCTCGCGATCGCGACGTCGGCGTCGATCGAACGGCTCCTCGCCGCCGACGGCGACGTGATCATCGCCCCCGGGCGTGGCGGTGGAACGAACGCGCTCGTGGTCCGGGACCCCGCGTTTCGGGTCGACTATCACGGGGCGTCCGTCCGGGATCACCGACGGATCGCGGCGGAGATCGGCGCGGATGTCCGGGAGATCGATTCCTATCGGCTCGCGAGCGACGTCGACGAACCGGCGGACCTCACGGAGGTGTTGCTCCACGGGGAGGGCGCGGCGGCCGCGTGGCTCCGCGAGTCCGGATTCGGCCTCGCCGTGACGGATGGACGCGTTGGGCTCTCCCGGGAGGGTCCCTGAGGGACCGAGACCGGGTACACAGCACGCGTTACGTGAGCGGTTACGTACCGTGCCTGCCGCGACCGCGACCGTTTATATTCCTCGACCGCCGAAGCCGAACCGTGTCCTCGGCGACCACCGTCCGTGGGATCGAGATCGATGCGGCCGATATCGAGCGGCTGTGCTCGATTACGCCGGCCGACGTCGACCCGACCGACCGGCTCACGTTCGCCCGCAACGTCTTCATCCCGCTCACCACGGCGTGTCGCTACACGTGCACGTACTGTACGTACTACGACGTCCCCGGCGAGGCGACGCTGCTCTCGCCGGCGGAGGTGCGACGGCGCTGCCGGGTCGGCGCGGACGCCGGCTGTACGGAGGCGCTTTTCACCTTCGGCGACGACCCCGACGACCGGTACGTCGCGATCCACGAGCAGCTCGCGGAGTGGGGGTTCGACTCCATCCACGACTACCTCTATCGGGCCTGTGAGATCGCCCTGGAGGAGGGCTTGTTGCCGCACTCGAACCCCGGCGATCTCACCGAAGGGCAGTTCCACGACCTTCGGGAGGTGAACGCCTCGATGGGCGTCATGCTCGAAACGACCGCCGACGTGGCCGCCCACTCGGGAAGCCGTCGAAAGACGCCGGAACAGCGACTGAAAACGATCCGAGCGGCCGGCCGACAGGGGGTCCCGTTCACGACCGGGATCCTCGTCGGCATCGGCGAGGGGTGGCGCGACCGCGCCGAGAGCCTCCTCGCGATCCGTCGGCTCCACGAGCGGTACGGGCACGTCCAGGAGGTGATCGTTCAGCCGGTGGTGCCGAACGAGCGCTCCGATTTCGAGGGGCCGGACCGCGAGGCCCTCCGGCGCGTCGTCGCCATGGCCCGCGCGGGACTGCCGGAGGAGGTCTCCGTGCAGGTGCCGCCGAACCTCACCACCGCCGCCGAACTGCTCGACTGCGGGATCGACGACCTCGGCGGCGTCTCGCCGGTGACCGACGACTACATCAACCCCGACTACGCGTGGCCGGGACTGGAGGAACTTCGGTCGATCGCCGCTGACGGGAACGTGCCGCTCCGGGAGCGCCTGCCGACGCACGCCCGCTACCTTCCCGGCGACATCCGGCCGGCGTCGGCGGACCGAGCGGATCAACCATGCGACCGCGACGCGTGGGTTCCGCCGACGGTGCAGGAACGGATCCGCCGGGACGACGTGCATGGACGCCGGCTTCGGGCGGTTGCACGGGGTGAGGGGCCGTTGTCCGTCGACCATCGGCTCCCGGGACGAGCGGACGGGGGCCGCCGTCACGACCGCCCGTGAAAAACCGCGGGGCCAGTACCTTCTTTAAATATACTCCCAAATAGGTTCGGTGATGCTCCCATTACAGGCCGACGAAGTCGTCGATGCGCTCGACCCGGGTGCGCTGGTCGTCTCCGTGGTTGCGTTCTTACTCGGGTTCGTCGTGGTGTTGCTCCTCGGAAAGACGCTTTTCGTCCCCGCGGTGCGCCGGGTGTTGGGCTCGCGCGGGTTCGACGAGGTGGTCCGAAGCCTCGGGACGAGCGTCGCGAACGCGATCGTCTGGGTCGCCGCGATCGCCATCGCGTTCACCGTCGCCGGGTACGGGGCGTTCCTCTCGGCGTTCGCCGTCTTCGGCGGGGCGCTCGCGCTCGCGGTCGGCTTCGCCGCACAGGACCTCCTCGGGAACTTCGTCGCCGGGATCTTCATCCTCAAGGACAAGCCGTTCGAGGTGGGCGATTGGATCGAGTGGGACGGAAACAGCGGGCGTGTCGAGGACATCGACCTCCGCGTCTCGCGGGTGCGTACCTTCGACAACGAGTTGGTCACCGTGCCGAACGGCGACCTCGCGAACAACGCCGTCACCAACCCGGTCGCCTACGACACGCTGCGACAGAAGTTCGTCTTCGGCATCGGCTACGACGACGACATCGACGAGGCGACCGACATCATCGTCGAGGAGGCCAAAAAACACGAGGCGATCCTCGACGAGCCCGCCCCCTCGGTCAGGCTGATCGAACTCGGCGACTCCGACGTGGGGCTCCAGTCACGCTGGTGGATCGAGGATCCGGACCGGGGCGACTTCGTGAAGATCCGCTCCGAGTACGTCCAATCGGTAAAGGAGGCGTTCGATGCGGCCGGCATCGACATCCCGTACGTCCATCGCGAACTCACCGGAAGCATCGAGACGATCGAGGCGATCGCCGACGACGAATAGGATCGGGCGCGAGCGAGACAGTCGAACGCGACCCGAAGCGGAACCGTTTTTCTCCATCATCCGGTGGTACCACTCATGGATCCAGCTACGTGGCGGACCTACCTCGTGACGCAGGCGAGCCGGTCCGCGGGCCGGGATACCGTCGAGGTCGTCCGCGCGGCGCTCGCCGGCGGCGTCGACGCCGTCCAGCTTCGCGAGAAAGGGACGGACGCGCGCCATCGCTATCGGCTCGGCCGCGAACTCCGTGAACTCACCGCGGACGCGGGGGTACCGCTCATCATCAACGACCGGGTCGACCTCGCGGCGGCGGTCGACGCCGACGGCGTCCATCTCGGGCAGTCCGACCTCCCGGTCGCGGTCGCCCGCGAACAGCTCGGCCCCGAGGCGGTGGTCGGCTGCTCGACGTCGACGACGGCGGAGGCGGAACAGGCCGTCGCCGAAGGGGCCGACTATCTCGGCGTGGGCGCGGTCTATGCCACCGATTCGAAGGACGTCCCGGAGGAGGAGTCCGGGATCGGCCCCGAACGGGTCCGCGAGATCGCCTCGACGGTCGACGTTCCGATCGTGGGGATCGGCGGGATAGACGCGGACAACGCCGCCGCGGTCGTTCGGGCGGGGGCGACGGGCGTCGCGGTCATCTCGGCGATCACGGCCGAAGACGAGCCGGCGGCCGCGACCCGCCGGCTCGGGGAGGTGGTCGACGATGCCCGGTGAGGAGGATGCGCACGTCGATATCGACAGCGAGCGAGTTCACCGGGCGCTGTCGGCGCTCGCGGACCGCTCGCCGCTCGTGCACCACCTCACGAACGCCGTGACGACGAGCGAGACGGCGAATATCACCCTCCACTGGGGCGGCCTCCCGGTGATGGCCGACGCGGCCGCCGAAGCGGCCGATATGGCAGCGGGCGCGGACGCGGTCCTGTTGAACACGGGGACGGCGAGCCGCGACGACATCGACACGATGATCGACGCCGNGAAAAGCGCCAACGAGGTCGGGAGCCCCGTCGTGCTCGATCCGGTCGGCTACGGCGCGACGCCACACCGGGTCGAGTCGGTCGGCCGGATACTCGACGCCGTCGACGTCGACGTCATCAAAGGCAACGTCGGCGAGATACGGGGACTCGCCGGCGAGGAGGCCGTCGTTCGGGGAGTCGAGTCGATGGATGTGGGCGAGGCCGCCGGTGAGGCCGCCCGCGCGCTCGCCGTCGAACACGATGCGGCCGTCATCGCGTCCGGCCCGGTCGACGTCGTCTCCGACGGGGAGGTGGTCTACCGGGTCACCGCCGGCCACGAACGGATGGGGACGTTCGTCGGGTCGGGCTGTATGCTCGGGAGCACGGCCGCGACGTTCGCGACGCTGGCGTGCGGCGACGCACCCACGGTCGGGACGCTCACGGAGACGATCCTGATCGCGACGGTCGCGTTCGGCGTCGCCGGCGAACGGGCCGCCGCGAACGACCCGCCCGGACCGGCGAGCTATCGAACGGCGTTCATGGACGCGGTCGCGACCATCGGGGCGGAGCCGTCGGGCATCGACCCCTCCGGGCGGATCGACGTCGAGTGATCGACCGTGGAGTGACGAACCGTGGAGTGGCGAACCGTGGTGGCTGACGACCGGTGAGTGGAGTGGCGAACCGTGGTGGCTGACGACCGGTGAGCGGGCCGGCGACCCGCATGCTTTTGCTCCCGGCGAACCGACCCTGTGAATATGCAACGCGGACGACGGAAACCGGACTGGCTCAAGTCGCGGCCGCCGTCCGGGAACCGTTTTACGTCGATCAAAGCGAGCCTCCGCGACCGGAACCTCCACACCGTCTGTGAGGAGGCGAACTGTCCGAACATGGGCGAGTGCTGGTCCGGCCGGAACGGTCCCGGAACGGCGACGTTCATGTTGATGGGCGACCGGTGCTCGCGTGGCTGTAACTTCTGTGACGTCGAAACCGGCGGGATGGAGCCGCTCGACCCGGACGAGCCGGCGAACGTCGCGGACGCGGTCGCCGAGATCGGCTTGGAGTACGTCGTATTGACCTCCGTCGACCGCGACGACCTCGCGGACGGCGGGTCGGCACACTTCGCCGAAACGATCCGCGAGATCAAACGCCGGGATCCGGAGATCCTCGTCGAGACGCTGATCCCCGACTTTCAGGGCGACCCGGACGCGGTCGACCGGATAATCGACGCCGGGCCGGACGTGATCGCCCACAACGTGGAGACGGTGGAGCGGCTCCAGTGGCCCGTGCGTGACCGTCGGGCGACCTACGAGCAGTCGCTTTCGGTCCTCGATCGGATCGATCGCACCTCGGATATCTACACGAAGACGAGCCTCATGTTGGGGGTCGGCGAGTACGACCACGAGGTGTACCGCACGCTCGGGGACCTCCGTGAGGTCGGCGTCGACATCGTCACCTTCGGGCAGTACCTCCAGCCCTCCCGAACCCATCTGGACGTCTTCGAATACGTCCACCCCGACGTCTTCGACGTCTGGCAAACCGTCGCCGAGGAGGAGTTCGGCTTTTTATACTGCGCGTCTGGACCGATGGTCCGGTCCTCCTACCGGGCGGGGGAGCTCTTCGTCGATGCGATGCTCAGGGACGGGCGCTCGCCGGCGGACGCGAGACGACACGCGCGGGCGGCCGGCGGCGACTGAGTCGTCTCTCCCCGTGGGCGTGAAACGCCTCACCCGTCGAAGCCCAACAGTCGAAGGCCGATCAGGCTCACCAGGACGGTCGATCCCTCGTGGCCGATCACGGCGACCGGTAGGGGGATCCCGGCCGTGAGGATCGCGGCGATCATGATCGCGATGGCGCCGAAGGCGATGGTGAAATTGATGTAGAGGGTTCGTTTCGTCTCCCGGCTGAGCGCGAACGCGTACGGAAGCCGACTGAGTTCGTCGGACATCAACACGACGTCCGCGGTCTCCAAGGCGACGTCGGTTCCGGCCCCGCCCATGCCGACGCTGATGTCCGCGGTCGCAAGCGCCGGGGCGTCGTTCACCCCGTCACCAACCATCGCGACCGCCTCGTGACGCGACTGAAGCCGCTCGATGTGTTTCACCTTCTCCTCGGGGAGGAGTTCGGCGTACACCTCGTCGATACCGACCGCCTCCGCGATGTGTCGAGCGACACGCTCGTTGTCGCCGGTGAGCATGACGATACGCTCGATCCCACGTTCGCGCAGTTGTGTGATCGTCTCGACGGCGTCCTCCCGGATGGTGTCGGTGAACGCGAGCCAGCCGAGCACGCGGAGGTCCGTCCCTGACCCCGTCCCCGACTCCTCGACGACGAGGACGCTCGTTTTACCCTCGTCTTCGAGCCGCCGAACCGCCGTGCTACCGGCATCGATCCCCTCGATGGGCCGATCCGCCGTGACCGTCTCGAAGTACCGCAGGTTTCCGATGTGGATCGTTCGGTCCTCGACGGTCGCGTGGACGCCCTTCCCGACGACGGCCTCGAATCCACTCGCCCGCGGGATCGACAAGTCTTGCTCCTCGGCGGCCTCCACGGTCGCCGCCCCGAGATGGTGTTCCGAGCGGGCCTGCACGGCGGCGGCGAGCGAGAGGAGACGGGTATCCACGTCCGGGGACTCGCCGGCGGTTGGGTCCGGCGTCGACGACGAATCGAGGCGTCCATCGAGCGCGACGGCGTCGGTCAGTCGGGTGTTGCCCTCGGTGAGCGTTCCCGTCTTGTCGAACGCGACCGCGTCGACCGCGCCGGCCGTCTCGATGTGCTCGCCGCCTTTAAATAGGACGCCGCGCCGGCCGCCCGCGGAGATGGCCGAGAGAACGGCCGCCGGCGTCGAGATGATCACGGCACACGGGGAGGCCGCGACCATGAGCGTCATGGCGCGATAAAAGGTCGGCTCGAAGGCGTGTTCGAGGACGAAAAGCGGGAGGACGATGGCGACGGCCGTCATCGTGAACACGCCGAGAACGTACGGCTGCTCGTATCGATCGATGAGCTGTTGGGTCGGCGCGCGCTTGCTTCGTGCCTCCTCAACCATGTGGATCAGTCGGGTGATCGCGGAGTCGTCGCTCTCGCGGGTGACCCGTATTTCGAGGCTCCCCGTCTCGTTGATCGTCCCCCCGTAGACCTCGTCGCCGGGTTCCTTCGAGACGGGAACCGACTCGCCGGTGAGCGAGGACTGATCGACGGTGCTCTCGCCGTCGACGACGACGCCGTCCAGCGGTAGCCGATCGCCCGGGCGGACGACGAACACGTCGCCGACGGCGACCTCGCCGATCGGGACGGACTGGACGCCGTCGTCCCGTTTCACCCGGGCGGTCTCCGGGCGCATCTCGACGAGCGAGCGGATCGCGGTCCGGGATCGGTCGATGGCGTACTCCTCCAACACGCCCGAAAGCGAGAATAAGAAGAGCAGCAACGCCCCCTCGAAGGGCGCGCCGATGATCAGCGCGCCGGTGGCGGCGAGCACCATCAGGAGGTCGATCTCGATCGCCGGCTCGCGGAGCGCCTCGATGCTCCCTTTCACGCCGTACCAGCCACCGAAGGCGTACGCGACTGCGTATCCGCCCCAAATGACCGTCCCGGACGCGCCCAACCAGCCGCCAACGAGACCGACGACCATCCCGAGGAAGGTGAGCGCGACGAACGCCGCTTGCCGCCTGAACGTACCCTGGCGCTCCTCGGGGAGCGGTGGGTCGCGTATGGCCGAAACCAGCCGACCGAGCCATCCCATATCTGAATGTCGTCCGTGTCCCGATATAAGGATTGTCGCCGACGGGGTGGGAGTTCGATCGTCGATCACCCCGTTTGAGGGTCGATCATCCGGATCGGCCGTCCGAGACGAACCGGCGGTTCTCGATGGTGGAGAATCAATCACGGTCAATAATCAGGGAACTATCGGCGATTTTCGATTCCAGGATCCAAAACGGATAATCGGGGACGCGGATTTACAAGCCCGATTCGGATGATCGGGAACATATGTCAAGTGAGGGGTCAGCAGGGGTTCATCGGCGGATCTACGACCGCCTCCGGGGTCGATACGTGTTCAAGATCGGCCTGGCGGTCATCGTGGTCACCGCGGCGCTGCTTGCAGTCGGCTTCATGACGCTGGGACAGGTCGAAGCCAGCGTCGAGGCGGATGCGGAGGAAACGTTGCTCGCCGCCGCCGAGCGCGAGGCCGACGGGATAGATGGGTTCATCGAGGACCGAAACGACGACGCGGTCCGTCTCTCCTCGGACGCGCGGATCAGGGACGGAACCGGTTCCGAGATTCGTGAGGAGCTTCGCCGGGCACGCGATGCGCTCCCCGATCACGTCGAAGGGATCCACTACTACGATATGGAGGATCAGCGGATCCTCTACAGCGCCGAGTTGATCCGTGAGGGACAGACATCCGACGATCGCCCGTATGCGGTCGCTCCGGAGACGTTCGACGGCCACGAGGATGTCCGCTCATTCGAGCCATACATGGCCGGCGTACACGGTCGGCTGGCGTTTATGAGCCCCATCGAGGGCGAGGAATCGCACGCGATCGTCATCACCGCGGACCTCAGCGAACGGGGAGCGCTCCTCGAGTCACCAGTCGACGGCGGCACGTTGGAGGTCGTCTCGACGGAGACCGGCGACGTCGCGCTCGCACAGAACGCCAGCGTCTTACTGGAGGAGTACTTCCTCGGTGAGTCGCTCACACACCTCGACGACGAGGTGACGGAGTCGCGGATCGACACCGCCGCGAACCACCGGGAGGACCGCATCGAGGACGACACGGTCGTCGTCGCCTCCGCGCCGATGGAGACGAAGCCGTGGGTCGTGACGGTCGCCGCACCCGAAGGAGGCCTCTATGGAACGGTGGGCGATGTCGCTCAAAGCGTGCTGATCCTGATCGGCGTGTCCGTCCTCGGACTCGCGATGCTCGGGGTGGTCGTCTCCCGCGACGTGAACGGCTCGCTCGATGAGATGCGTGGCTACGCCGAGGAGATAGAGGCCGGCAACCTGGACGTCGCCATCGACCGGTCACGAACCGACGAGTTTGGGGGGATCGCTGACCTGTTGGCGCGGCTTCGTGACACGCTTCGGGAGCAGATTCACGAGGCCGAAAAGCGGGCGGCCGAGGCGGCAGCCGCCGAGGAGGAGGCGCAGGAGCTCACGGCACATCTGGAGGCGAAGGCGGACCACTACGGCGAGGTCATCGACGCGGCCACCGCGGGCGATCTCACCCGCCGGCTCGACCCCGAGAGCCGGAGCGAAGCCATGGCGTCGATCGGGCGGTCGCTCAACGAGATGCTCGGCAGCGTGGAGTCGCTCGTCGTCGCGATACAGGATGCCGCCGTGCCGGTCGGCGAGCGAAGCGCCGCGGTGAGCGCCGACGCGGAAGCGGTCGAGTCGAGGAGCGCCGAGGTCGCACACAGCATCGAGGAGATCTCCGAGGGCACCGACCGGCAGGAGCGCAGCCTCTCGACGGCGGCCGCCGAGTTAAACGACCTCTCGGCGACGGTCGAGGAGATCGCCTCCTCGACGAACGAAACGGCCGCGCGGGCGGAGGACGCCGTCGAGATCGGGAAAAACGGGCGTCGGACGGCACGCTCGGCGATCGACCGCATGAACCGTATCGAGTCGGGGATGAGCGAGACCGTCGAGGAGATGTCGACGCTCAGGGACGAAGTTCGCCGTATCGGTGAGGTGGTCGAGCTGATCGACGAGATCGCGGAGCGGACGAACATCCTCGCGCTCAACGCCTCCATCGAGGCCGCCCGCGCCGGCGAGTCGGGGGCCGGCTTCGCGGTCGTCGCCGACGAGGTCAAATCGCTCGCCGAGGAGACCGCGACCGCGACGACGGAGGTCGAGGAGCTGATCGCGGACGTCGAGGAGTCGACCGAGTCGGTCGCGGCGGACATGTTCGCGATGGAGGACGACGTCACGGAGGGGCGAGAGACGGTCGATGAAACGGTCTCGATGCTGGCGTCGATCGTCGAGGAGATCGCCGATGCGAACGCGAGCATCCAGTCGATCAACGACGCGACCGACGAGCAGGCGAACTCCACACAGGAGGTCGTCGCGATGGTAGACGAGGTCGCGAGCGTAAGCGAGCAGACGGCCGCGGAGGCACAGACGGTCTCTGCGGCCGCCGAGGAACAGACGGTCGCGACCGAACGGATCGCCGAAAGCGCCGAGTCGCTGTCGGACCGATCGGCGGAGCTTCGCGCACTCGTCGAGCGATTCGAGACGGAGGCGGCGGGGACGGGTCCCAAACGGCCCGTCGAACCGGGGGAGGGGGTCGCGACCGCCGATGGCGGGTCCCTCTCCGATGCCGGCAGCGAGGACGCCTAACCCGAAACCCTCCGGGCGTTCAGTACGGCCACCGACCGCCCGTTTTTAACTCACGGACGTAGCCCTCGTCGATCATGTCGCGGGTCTCCTCACGGGAGCGACGCGGGATAGAGACGTCGCTACTTGCGAGCCGGTAGGTCGCCTCCGCGATCAGGACGGCGACCTCGCGGAGGTCGCGCGGGTCGAGCTTATCCAGCGTGTCGGCGTGGGTGTGTCCCCACCCGCGTCCGGAGGAGTCCGACGTCGTGGACGCCATCACCGCCGGGATCCCCTCCTGAACGAACGCCCACTGGTCGCCGTGTGGGGAGATGCCCTCGCCGGTCGAAAGCGGCGCGTCGAGGTCCGCCGTGACCGACTCGAAAAGCTCGCCGAGCGCCTCGAAGCCGTTCGTCCCGACGCGGAGGTCTCGCGAGCTACACGCGCCGTCGAGGTTGAGCACACACGCGATCTCCTCGTGCGGCGTCGTCTCCGCGGCGTGATACGCCCCCCAGAGGCCGATCTCCTCCGCGCCGAAGGTGACGAGGTGGACCCGGCGCTCCAAGTCGGCCTCGACCTGCGAGAGGAGCCGACCCACCTCGGCGACGAGCGCGCTCCCCGCCCCGTTGTCGTTCGCGCCGTCGCTCACGTCGTGGGCGTCGACGTGGGCGGTGACCCAGATCGCCTCCGCCGTATCCGGGCCGACGTCGGCGACGGCGTTCACGGAGGTCGTCGGCTCGTTTCGGCAGTCCACGTCGACCGTCACCGTGAGGGGGTCGTCCGTGTCGTCCGATCCGTTCGCGTCGTCACGTTCGGCCAGTCTGGCGAGTCGTGCGCCGACCTCGCTGCTTACCCCGACGGCCGGGATCGGTCCCGGTCGCTCATGGTAGCCGATCTCGCCGGTCGCCGGGAGCGACCCCTCCACGTGGTTGCGGAAGATGAACCCGACCGCGCCGGCCTCAACCGCGCCGACGTACTTCTCCATCCGGTGGATCCAGCGGCCGTGACCCTCCGGCGTCCGCGAGGAGGCCATGACGACGGCACCCTCCAGTCGGTCGCCCGCGGCCTCGAACGCCGCGGGCGTGCCGTCGCCGACGTCGACGAGCGGCGCGGTCACCGTCCCCGCGGGCGTTCCCGGGAGCCCGATCACCTCGTGGCTTCCCTCGTGGTGTCGTGTGACTGGCCCGAGAGCGCGAGCGAGGTGTCCCCCCGCCACCACCCGGGGATGTCGAACTCCTCGATGCCGGCGTTCGAGAGTCCGACGGCCTCGAACGCCTCAACGACCCGCTCGGCACCGCGTCGCTCCCCCGCCGATCCCGCCATGCGATCCCCGATGTCCGTCAGGTCGGTGAGCAGCTCCCACCCGAAGTCGCTCGTCCGTGCGTTCCCGATCACGCGGTCCGGTAGCTCGGCCATATGTCCCACACGGGGCGAAATAAAAAGGGCCTGTGGGAAGCGGTGGTTTCACCCCCGAGCACGTCGCCCCCGGCGGTGACGCACGCGACGTGGAAGCGACATCGGGGCGGTGGGGCGGCGGCGATGACTTCCGGGCACCATTTATATAGGGTGGAAACCGGTCAGGCGGGGTCTGCCCGCGTCACCTCGATGGCGACGTCGTCGGGGTCGACACCGATCCGGGCGAACTGCGTCCGGATGTGTTCTTTCGCCGCCGCGATGGCCCCGTCGCGGGTGTCGAACCCGCGGGGCATGGGCTCCTCGAAGGCGACGCGGATCTCCTCGCCATCGACTACCAACGCCGACCCGCCGCTTTCGACCTCATAAAAGGCGTCACAGACCCAGACGTAGGGGGCGTCCTCGTCCGGTGCGCCCTTATATCGAGGCGGCTCCTCGCCGCGCTCGAACACCGTTCCGGTGAGGTCCGTCCCCCCACCGCTGCCGCTGATGAGTATCATGTTTCCGGTAGGCGTTCGCGGCCTAAAAAGGGACCCATGGTCCGTGACGCGGTGCCGTGGAGGAGGATATGACGACCGGGGAAGCGGGATCCACTCCCGTGGCGGCCGCGTCCGCCGATAGTTTCGATGCCGGTCACGACGACACGGGGAAACCGCTTTCCACCTCGCGCCCGGTGGATCGGATATGACCCTTGAGGACTTCACCGACTTCGCCGGCGACGGGACGGACGAGGACGGTGGCGAGGCGGCGCGGGACGCAGCCGAGGAGGATGGTGGCGCTGCCGAGGTGGACGGGGAGGTCGCCGATGCGGGCTCGCCCCCGAACGACACGACTGCGCCGGGGGCGGCTGGGGACGGAGTCGAGGGCAACGTGTTCACCGAATACGAGGCTGAACCGGTCGGCGAGGACGCGGGACTCGGGGTGTTGTCCGTCTCACATGGGCTGCGCGTCGCCGAGGAGGCAGAGGAGACGACGGTGAAGGCGTTCGTCACGACCGACAACCGGGATGCCGTGAGACTCGGAAAATACCTCATTATTCCGTATCCCGACGGTGAACGGCTCTTCTGTCGAATTACGGGATTGGAGTACGCCCAGGAGTTCCGGTCGGACGACGCGACGGAGATCCACGCCCGCCGGCGGATGCGCCGAAACGACTTCTCCGAGCGCGACTACAAGTTCATGGCCGAGTTGGAGCCGATGTCCATTGTCTACGGAAGCGGCGAGGATCAGACGCGGCGGATGACCGACCGCGTCCCGAAGCCGGGCGCGCTCGTCGAAGAGGCGGCGGACGCCCGCGAGATCAAAACCGGACTCAAGATCCCCGAGGAGGGCGTCTTCCTCGGGCATCTCTCCGTCGGCGGGGAGGTCGTTCGCACCGCAGCGACGCCGCCGACGGTCGATTATCGGGTGAAAGACGACTACGGCGACGGCGACCCGCTCGCGTTCAGACACACGCTCGTCGCCGGCGGCACGGGCTCCGGGAAGACGCACGCCTCGAAGAACGTCCTCAGGCAGTATCTGGACCCCGACCGGACCTACCCGATGGACGACGGCCGGGAGGCCCAAATGGCGGTCGTCCAGTTCGATCCGCAGGACGAGTACGCCCAGATGCACGACGACAACCCCGCGCTCGACGACGAGATTGTCCGCCGATTGGAGCGCGAGGGGATCGCCTACGGCGGCCACGACGACACCGTCGCGCTCGTGCCCCGGGTCGCGGACGCGACCTATCCCGGCGAGGGCCACCGGGCCGAACAGGTCGAGTTCACCATCCCCTTCTCGCTCACGAAGGAGATGCCGTGGCTCGTCGCCGGCTCCGGGCTGAACGACAACCAGTATCCAGCGCTGCTGACGCTGCTCAACCGATTCTTCCGTGATTACGGCGACTCGGGAACGTATCGGCAGTTCCTCTCGTATCTCGATGACCCCGCGTTGAAGCAGGAGCTCGACGAGACCGGGCGGGTGCACGAGGCGACCTTCGATGCCGTGAAACGGCGGGTTCGGGCGGTGCCTTCGGGCGTCTTCGACGCCGACGCGACACCGATCACCGACCTCGATCACACCCTCGTCAGGCCCGGGGGACTCACCGTGATCCCGACGTATCACCTCCCGACCTCCCGGCAGAAGGAGATCGTCGTCCTCGCGGTGGCGACGATGCTCATCGACGACAAACTCTCGAACGATCCTACGAGCGAGCGGATCAAACGGACTCCGCTTCTCATCGGGATGGACGAGGCGCACAACTTCCTCGCGGACGCCGACAACGTCCAAGCCGAGCGGGTCGTCGGGAAGTTCACCGAGGCGGCTAAACAGGGCCGCAAGGAGCGGCTCGGCCTCTTTCTCATCACCCAGGACCCCCAGGACGTCGCGGAGTCCGTGTTCAAACAGATCAACACGAAGGTCGTGTTGAACCTCGGAGACGAGGACGCCATCAAAAGCGTCAACATCCCGTCGACGCTTGCCGGCAAGGTCCCCTACATGGAGAAGGGACAGATGGTGGTCTACTCGCCGGACAACTCCGAACCCGTCGAGTTGAAGGGGCTCTCCGTCTGTGTGACCCGTCACGACTGAGCCTGGTCACGACGTTCCGCCACGAGTTGCCCGCCACGGACACCGGAGGCGTTCCCCGCGGAACCGATCTTTTTGTGGCACCACCGAGGAGGTGAGTCATGAGCAAACGCATTCTCGTCGCGGTCGACGGGTCCGACGCGGCGATCGAGGCGGCGCGCTTCGCGGCGACCGAGTGGCCGGAGGCGGCGGTGACGCTGTTGCACGTGATCAACCCCGCAGAGTCGTCGACGGGCGCGGAGGGGGGCTTTCCCGGCGCGGTCGAACAGTGGTACGAGAACGCCCACGCACGCGGCGAGCGGGTGCTCGATCGGGCGGCCGAAGCGGTCGAACGCGACGTGGAGACCCGGCTCGAAGTCGGGCGGCCGACCCGGATGATCCTCGAGGCCGCCCACGGCAGCGAGCCCGTCGAGACGAGGGGAGCGGATGACGGGGACGGGGAGGATTCGGAGCCGGAAGCGTCGGGCGACGGGATCCCGTTTGATCACGTGGTACTAGCGAGCCGCGGCCGGACTGGGCTCTCCCGGATGTTCCTCGGGAGCGTCGCCGAGGGCGTCGTCAGGCGGGCCGAGATCCCGGTGACGGTGGTTCGATGACGGCGAACCGCTGACGGCCGATCGCCGCGAGCCGAAATCGGCGTCGTTCGAGACGGATGTGAACGATTCATCTCGGTGGAGCCCGATCGGTGAATCAATGGAGTTCAAAGAGGTGATCGAGGCGCGACGGTCCGTTCGGTCCTACACGGACGAGCGGCTCGACCGGGACACGATCGAAGCGATCGTCGCGGACGCGACGCTCATGCCCTCCAGCTATAACCTCCAGCCGTGGGAGTTCCTCGTCTTCACCGACGACGAGGACCGCGAACGGCTACAGGAGGTCGCCTACGGACAGCCCCACGTGACCGATGCGCCCGTCGCCGTCGCGATCCTCGGGTCGCTCGATCCGGCCGCCCACGTCGACCGGGTCCTCGCGGATCAGATCGAGAAGGGCTACCGCGACGAGGCCGCCGCGGAACGAACCCGCGAGTCGATCCTCGGGATGCGGGAGCTTCCCGAGGCGGAGCGACACCGGTGGAGCGCGACGTCGACGTCGCTCGCGGCGATGGGCCTGATGCTCGCCGCACGCGACCGAGGGGTGGCCACCTGTCCGATGGGCGGGTTCGACGCCGAGGCGCTCCGTGAGACGTTCGAGATCCCGGACGGATACGTGCCGGTCATGCTGCTGACGATGGGCTATCCCGACGAGGACGCCGAGGCGGAACGGCTCCCGCGGAAGTTCCGACGGCCGGCCTCGGAGGTCGTTCATTACGGCTCGTTCGATCCGGCCGTCGAGGACGTCACGGAACCCGTACGCGAGCCCGAGGCGACGGACGACGGGGGCTGAGGACAGGTACCGGTGAAGCGGCGACACGGACGCTCGGCCCAGAAACTATATCGGTGGCCGTCGTACCGCCGTTGATGCCCTCCGAGACCGATTCGGTTCGAACCGAATCGGTTACGACGCGGACCAAGTCTGCCACAGGGTCGGCCGATCCGTCCACGACGACGACCGAAGCGACACCGAGAGCCGGCGGGCCGGCCGCAGCCATCGAGTGGGGACCCGTTCGATACGATCGAACCCGGTCGCTGGTCACGGGGATGGCGCTCGTCGTGCTGCTCGGGTTGCTGGCCGTGGTTGCGGTCGCCGCCGGTGCGTTCGTTTCCACCCTCTGGTCGGGGTCGCTCTCCTTTGCGAGCGGGTGGGTGCTTCTCATCCTGATCCTGATCGGCGGCCCGTTCTCGCTCATCTACCTCAGCATTGTCGCCGACCGTGCCTCCCCGGAGAAGCGCCGTCGTCTGACCGCCGAGTTCGGCTACGATCCGAAGGGGCTGGTGCGGAACCTGCGGCCGGGATGGACGCTTGCGGGTGCAGGGGCCCTCCTCGGCATCTGGTTGGCCGGGCCCTCGGGGCTCTCGGGACGGGTTTTGCTGTGGCTCCTGTTGATCTTCCTCACGACGGCGATAGTCGGGTTTCGAGGCGCAACGTATCGGCTCGATCCGGCCGAGCGGACGATCGAACGGCGAAATACCGAGACGGACCGCACACGGGTCGACGACCTCGATGCGGTGGTGCGGACGCGGCGGATCGATCTGCCGTGGACCACGGTGTTCCTGTTGGCGTTCCGCGGCAACGAGTGGTACCGGTCGACGCCGTGGCTGTTTGCTCCCGCCGATCGAGCCGACAGCATCGAGCGAACACTTAACAGCGCGCTGGTACGAAGCGACGGCCCCGAGCGCGCGAGCGTCCCGGAACGGATCGTCCTGGCGCTCGTCGGAACCAGCACGCTCCTCGTCGGGCTTGCCATCGCGCTCGCGACCGGCGAGAGCGGCGGCTGGGCGTTAGCGGTCCTCGCGTCGCCGATGAGCCTCGTCTTTTTTGCGCTGGCCGCGCGGTTATAACCGCGTGGTGAGCGGCGGTGGGCGGCGGTGGGCGGCGGTACGAGAGGGTGTGTGACACCACCGCACGACTCAAATAGCCCGACCGCTTAGCCGGGGTATGGATCCGAAACGTCTCGACGCCGCGCTGGCGGCGGAGTTCGGCGGCACCGCGGCCGAGCGCCGGGCGATCGTCCGGTCGGCCCGCGACCTCGCCGACTCGGGAAAGCCCTCACGTGACCGCGGGCACGCGCTGACCGTCCCCGACATCATCCGACACCTCTCGGACGCGCCGGACGACTCCTCGCTTCTCAACCGGTGGAACTGGTGGATGGGCGCACTCGATGTGGCCTACGGTGGCTACGACTACTTCACCGTCCGGTTCATCGAGGGCGACGACGAGGCCGAACTCCGCCGCTAACGGGCGGGTCGAGCCGCTCGACGGTTTACTTTTACTTTCACTTTCACTCCGCCCTTGGCTCGCTTATAGGTGCTGTGCGACCCGATCCACGGCTATGAGCATGCAAAGCCACGCGAGCCCCCGATACGCCTCCCCGACCCGCGTCGACGTGACGGAGTGCCGTGCCGACCGGATCGCCGACCGAGCCCGTGCGAACCGTGTCGCCGGCAGCGAGGTCCACCTCGAACGCCGCGGCGGACGGACCTACCTCGTCACGATCCCCGACGACACCCGATAAGCACCCGTTCGCGGTCGGCTACCGACTTCGACATCTTAGCCGTCCAGCTCCAGCCGCTCGAGCCCCCAGCCGACGAACTCGGACTCGAACTCGACATCGAGCGAGCTCAATAGCCGCGCGAGCCCCAAGTAACATCCCGAGAGCGCACCGATTCCGACGATCGTCTCCTCATCGTAGTGGTCGACCAATCGGGCGTGGAGCGCGTCGTCGACGTCGTCCTCGACGAACGCCTCGACGTACGCGACGAGCGTGTCGAAGGGCTCGTCCAACCGATCGGACTCCTCACCGGAGATGGCGAGGATGTGTTCCGGATCCATCCCTTCATCGAGCGCGACGCGGACGTGTTGGTGCCATTCGTAGGCCGACCCCGCGTAATAGGAGGTCGCGAGAATGACCGTTTCACGCTCGTGCGGCGTGAGGCCGCTTTCGTTCCAGACGACGCTCCCGTAGGCCCGAAAGCCCTCAAGGACCCCGAGGTTCCGCCCGAGCGTCCGATAGACGTTCAGCGTGCCGCCCTCCAGCGGATGATCGACGGCGTCCTCGGCGGCCGGCGTCTTCGAGAGCGTGTCGAGCAGGTCGCGCTTTTCGGCCGGCAGGTCCATCGGGTCGACGGGATCGATCCGTGCCATGTGGGTCGCTCACGCGCCGGGATGAAATAGCCGACGGCTCACGATGTTGTTCGCCGCAGAAGGTCCGGGTGCGAGAATTGAACCTCGGTCGTACCGCTTGCAACGCTCGCTTCACTCCCTGCCTCAATTCTCGCCTTCCGGCGTTTCCACTCCTCCCGTTGGTCGTCGTGAAAAGGTCCGGGTGCGAGAATTGAACCCGCGTCTCAGCCTCCACAAGGCTGAAGGATAGTCCACTACCCTAACCCGGACACGCATCCTCACGTATCCCGCTTTCACAGATAACGGTTACGACTCCCGGCGGGGGCGGGCCCACCACGTCCCTTTTATCTCCCGCCGGTCTACCTCGGCCAACCGTGGCGTTCACCGACAAGGTCTACGTGAAGAACCACCGGCAGCTTGCCTCCCAGCTCGAGACGAACCTCCCGAAAGGAGCCTTCGCGGGCGCAACCCTCGACATGCTCTTTACCGGCGATGGCCTCGCGAAGCTCGACTCGGCGACCCGCGACCGGATCCTCGATTTTGCGGAGGACTTCCTCGACTGTGACTGTCAGGCGAACCCCTACTGCGGCTGCCCCGAGGAGAAGTTCATCCAGTACGTCCTCGAACTCCGCGCGCAGGGGCTCAACCCGGACGCCATCGTCGACGTGATGAGCGACGAGTACATGGTGTACGCCTATACCGGCGACGTGCGGTCGTTCCTCGACGACGCCGTCCGAACGCTGGACGCCGTCGAGACGCTCGCCGACGTCGACGGCAACGCCGAGATGTCCGACAGGGCACGGCGCGCACGACGTGAATTGACCCGATAAGCGGTTGAGGTACCCCGAGAAGCCGTTGACCGGTGAGCGGGACGCTCGCGCCGGTTCCCACGCGTGGGGACCGGTCGAACGGTCTAAATACGCTGACGCCTCAATACCTCTAATGAGTCTTCGGCCCGCGTGGCTGACGTTCCGACGGTACGCGGCGTTCACGACGGGGATGACGCTGTCGCTGTTCGCCATCGGCGTCTACACGGCTGCAACCGGCTCCGGCCTGGCCTGTGAGGCACAATGGCCGCTCTGTTCGGACCAGCTGATCCCGGCGCTCACGATCAACCCCGACTTCATCGAATGGTTCCACCGTGTGTGGGCCATGATCACCGGCTTCCTCATCATCGGGGTCGCCGCCTGGACGTGGCTGGGATCGTTCGGCCGGCCGTCCCGACTCGCGGCGACGCTCGCGGTCGCCATCCTCCCGGTGCAGATCACCGTCGGCGCGATCACGGTCACGATCGGCGGTCTCGTCCCCGGCGGCTACACCGTCTCGACGCACGCGGCCCACCTGATCGTCGCGCTGATCATCTTCACGCTGCTCGGACTCGTGACGCTCTGGGGTCGCGATCCCGGCGCACGCGGCGGGTCCCCGCGGCTGCTCACGCTCGCGGTCGTCGTCGCGCTCGGCGGTCTGCTCGCGAGCGCGGTCCTCTCGCGGGCCGTCCCGTTCCTGACCTACTCGCCCGGCGCACAGGCGTGGTTCTACGTCGCCGGCCTCACCGCACATCTCGGCCTGCTTGCCACGGTCGTCTACGCGACGGAGGCGACCGCCGGCGGATACGACGGGATCGCCGCCGGAACCGCGCGGACGGTCCAGCGGCTCGCCGGCGCGAGCATGGCGCTTTTGATCATCACGCTGCTTCTCGGTCGCGACCTCGTCCTCTACACGTCGTTCTGGCAGCAGGTCAACCTCGTCGCGCTCGGCGGCACGCTCGTCTGTGCGGCCGGTGCCGCCTGGTTCCTCCGCCGACAGGAGAGCGACGTGGGGGCGGCAACCCCCGTCGGCGGCGACTGAGCGCCCGGCGACGTTCGCTGGAAGCGATCACGTCGGGAACTCGGTGATGACTTCGATGCCGCTCACGCCATAGTCGTTCATGGCGGCCAACCGCTCTGAAACCTCGGCCAGCGCGAGCTCACGGGTCACGAGCGCGCCGGGATCGATCCCGGTCGCCTCGATCGTCGCGAACAGATCGCCATAGCTCGTCGGGGGCATCCCACGGGAGCCGACGAAGGAGATCTCCCAGCGTGTCAGATAGTCCGTCGGCAGTGAAACCTCCCCGCGCTCCGCCGCGGTGGTCAACCCGACCTGCACGTGGGTCCCACGCGCTCGGACCGAGCGGACCGAGTTACGACAGGTCTCGGCGATACCGAGCGCGTCCATCGAGACGTCGACGCCGCCTTCGAACCGGTCCCGTATCCGCTCGGGGACGGCTTTGTCGCTCAATGTCGGATTCAAGCAGGTGTCCGCCCCGAGTTCGGCGGCCCGTGTGAGGGCGTCGTCGTCGACGTCGACGGCGATCACGCGGGCACCGATCGCGGCACCCAGTTGTACCGCCGAGAGCCCGATGCCGCCGCAGCCGTGGACCGCGAGCGAGTCGCCCGCCGAGAGCCCGCCCCGGTTCGCGAGTGCGTGATAGGCGGTCATATACCGGCAACCGAGCGCGGCGGCGTCGCGGGCGGAAAGCCACTCTGGCCGACGAACGAGGTTGTACTCGGCGTTGGGAACCTCGACACGCTCGGCGAACGCGCCTGGCGCGTCGGGCTCGAAGCCGAGCGCGCGGCCGTCCGAACAGACGTTGCCGTGGCCGCCCCGGCAGGCGGCACAGGTCCCGTCGCCGAGCGAGAAGGGGACGATAACGTGGTCGCCAGGGGAGAACCGGGTCACGGCATCCCCGACGGCGACGACCTCGCCCGCCGGTTCGTGGCCAAGGATCTGTCCGTGTGGGACCCGATCGTCGGCCCACTCGCCGTGGCCACGCCAGGCGTGCCAGTCGCTTCGACAGAGCCCGCAGGCGTCGACGCGAACGACGGCACCGTCGCGGTCGGGTTGCGGGTCCGGGACGTCGCGAATCGCGAGGGGCTCCCCGTACGAATCCAGCACTGCTGCGAACATATTCGGGAGGTCCAGTTGCCTATATAAAGCTCTGTGGTCGGCGGGGATCGGTACGGGATGCCCCCGAGACCGGTGGACGGGACGTGACCAGCTCCAAGCAAGCGGCTACGGGAGTGGTTTGCCGTTTTATTCGAACGGAGTCGCCGTTATTCTTCCCCGATCGTAGTTATTAGATAAGTAACACTTATACTGAGCGATAGAGAACATGTGGGCGTGTATCACGGGGCCGAGGTCCGGCCGGGGGTCCCATACCGACGGCCTGGAGGGGCGGTCGAACGGGTGGTCCTCGAATCGGAGCCGGAGGGGGTGCTGCCGATCCGTGAGCGACGGGTAACCGACTGGCGAACGCGCGTGCACCCCGACGACCGTGACCGGTTACGACGCGCATTGGACGACGACGAGGTTGACGTCGCATATCGCATCCACACCGAAGGGGAGACCGAATGGATCACCGAACGGGGCGTCCGGACGCCGGACGGAGCGGCGGTCGTCGGGTATCTCTTCCCGGCGAGCGAGCGCGTCGAGCGATGTCGGCGGTTGGAGCGTCAGCGGGAGCGACTGTCGGAGTTCGCGAGCGTCGTCTCACACGACCTTCGAAACCCCCTCGCGATCGCCGTCGGAAACCTCGAACTCGCCCGCGACCTCGACGCGACTGCGGCGACCGAACGCCTCGATCGGGTCCACGAGGCCCTCGACCGAATGGATGCGCTCATCGGCGATTTGCTGACGCTTGCACGTGAGGGGCAGATCGTCGAGGAAGCGAGCGCGACCGACCTCGAGCGTGTCGTTGAGGCCGCTTGGAGCACGACCGGTGCCGCCGCACCTGCCAAGTTGGTTATCGAGGAACCGCTTCCCACGATCGCCTGTGACGAGTGCCGACTTCGGCAGGTCTTCGAGAACCTCTTTCGCAACGCCATCGAACACGGCATCGAGGACGAGACTCCGCTCGAACAGCTGACAGGCCCCGAGACGATCGAACACGATGCACCACACAACAGCACCGTCGAACTACAGACCTCCGGCGGCTCGACGGATATCGTTCGAGTGATCACCGGGGCGACCGACGATGGCTTCTACGTGGCCGACGACGGCCCCGGGATCGCCCCCGAAGACAGAGAGCGGATCCTCGAGCCCGGACAGTCGACACATCCGGACGGGACGGGATTCGGGCTGGCCATCGTCGAGCGGATCGTGACCGCACACGGGTGGGAGATCGACGTCACGGAGTCGCGGTTCGGCGGCGCTCAATTCGAGGTGAGCGGCGTGGAACGGATCGCGAACGGGGAGTGAACGGCGGGACGTTGCAGGTCGCGGCTCAGAGGAAATCGCCGAGCCCGGCCTGTCCGTCGTCGTCGACGGCGTCGGTGTCGGCATCGTTTTCCGCCGCTGTGTCGGCGTCGGTGCTGGCTTCGTCGCCGGTGATCCTCTCGTCCTCGGGTGTCGGCGCACCGTGTTCGGGAGCTGTCTCGGCGGTCGGATCAGCGGCTTCGTCGAACTCGGAAGCAGCGTCACCGGCGGCGGTCTCGGTGATCAGTCGCTCGCGACGTTCACGGGCGTCCTCGACGATCGAGGCGACCTTCTTGGTCGACTCCCCCGAGCCCGTGATGAACGCGACGCCGGACTCGTCGAGGTCGTAGGCGGCCGCCATCGTCACGGTGAGCTCGCGAGGGCGACAGTGGTGGGTGACCGTTGAGAGGAACGGCAAGACGTCACGACGAGCCGTCTGCATGCTACAGCTGCTCCGTTCGGCGATCCGGCGAACCACCTCGTCGGCGGTCGCGTCCGAACGTGCCCAGAACTGTGGTCGACCGTAGCGCGTCCAGCCTCCCTTCGTGCCGTCACGGGCGGCGGCGACGCCGGCGGCGGTGTTGTCCGTCACGTACCGCCAGTAGGAGTAGTTCTGTGTCGCCCGAACTCGACCGAGCCAGCGGTCCGCGTTCGCAAGGAAGTCGTACGCCCGGGTCGCCTCCGCGGGCTCGTAGACGTCGAGAAGGTTGTCCTCGATCCATTTGGTCAGATCGTCCGGTGTCTCATCGACGGCATAGGCGGACTGTAACGCCTCCTCGGCCGACTGCTCTTTTAATACCGCATCGAGGAAGGGGAAGATACCCATCGACTTGTCCCGATCCGCCGTCACCACGTCGTCGACGCCGATCGACGTGCGACCCTGTGCGGCGGCTTGCAGGTCGTTCACCGCCCCGCGGAGGTCACCGCGGTTTCGCTCGGCGATCCGCGAGAGCGCATCGGACTCGAACTCGATCCCCTCCTTGCGACAGATGTCGCGGAGCACCGGGACGATCGACCGCGCGGAGATGTCGCGAAACTCGATCTCCCGGCAGGCGTTGCGGAGCCCACGCGACATATCGTAATACTCGTTCGCGATGAGGACGACCGGCTGTTCGGCCCCCTTGACGAGCTTCGTGATGGCGGCGGCGCCGCCACGATCGTACGTGCCGTGGATGTTGTCGGCCTCATCGAGGATGACGAGCTGTCTGGAGGCGGTGTCCCCGCCCGTCGCACCGCCTCCACCGGCGCTCCCGGTGAGCGTGGCGTTGCGCGCCGCTCGTCCCGCGAACCGCTCGATGTCGTCGCTCTTGCGCTGGTCGGACGCGTTGAGTTCGACGGTCTCCCACCCCATGTCGTTCGCGAGCGCGTGCGCCGCGCTCGTCTTTCCGACGCCGGGGCTCCCATGCAGAACGACCGCCTCCCGGTGGTCGTCCCACGTGCGCGCCCAGTCCGCGAAGGCGTCGCGGGCCGTGTCGTTGCCCCGTACCTCCGAAAGGGTACGCGGGCGATAGCGCTCCGTCCAATCGGCCATTACCGTGGGTTGGGTGGAGCCGCGTTTAGTGGTTGCGGACGGCCGGCTCCTCGGATGACGACGGTTGTCCCTACTCGTCGGTGACCGGCCCCGCCCGACGACGACAATTTCCCATCCGAACACGGGGACGGTGCCCTATTCGAACACGGGGACGATCCCCTATTCGAACGCGGCCGCGACCCCGTGGCTCCAGCCGATCACCGACTCGTCCGCGCCGAACCGACCCGCACACTGCACGCCAAGCGGCAGCCCGTCGT
>SL_5KL_010_SEDDRAFT_10000059_pt1 | contig 56387 bp, 54 predicted proteins | sample SodLakKL_010_SED_FD_9118 | JGI IMG/M metagenome (IMG submission 9118)
TCTTTCGCAGATGTTATATACCCTGTTTATTATGTGGTTTTAGAGGTTATAATAGAGAATTTAATGGTGAAATAATATGGTAGAAATGAAAGAAATTAAAGATGCGTTGGAAGAGATAGGTTTACCAAGTGAAGACCCCAAAGACCTCCCCAAGTCAGGACAGACTTTTGTTGATGGCGGCCACTACAGGATGGAGATATCAGGTGTCGAAAGACCCTCTACTTTAAGGGCTTTGATCGAAGAAAGGGAGAAGAGAGACATACCGGTACACAGATTGATCAGTACCGTGATGGGGAGTACCTTATTGACGGATGACGAGTTGATGGATTTCGCCGAGATGGCCAAGGAATCAGAGATGGAAGTCATCATAACACCAGGGCCGAGAGCTAGCTGGAACACTGGCAGACAGATCGCTACACCGGAAGGTGCCTTGTCTGGTTTAAGGGTGAGAGGGATAGATAACATGATGGATGGATTCAAGGATATCAAAAGATGTATCGATTTTGGATTCCGTGGATTCTTGGTCACCGATGAAGGTATGCTTTGGGTAGCTGATCAGTTGAAGCAGAAGGGATTGATCCCAGATGATGTGACCTTTAAAGTATCTATATATGCAGGGCATGCCAATCCAGCAGGTGGAAAGTTACTCGAGGACCTAGGAGCCGGTACATTCAATCCCACAGGTGATCTGAGCATACCTATGTTCGCATCGATCAGGAAAGCCATCGACATACCTATCGACATCCACATCTATCTGGCAGATTCCATGGGTGGATTCAACAGATTCTATGAAGGACCTGATTTGGCTAGAGTCGCTTCACCATGTTACTTCAAGATTGAACCAGGTTCCGGTCTTGCAGCTGGTGCAGGGATGTATAAACCATGGACAGATCCAGATTTCCTTGCCAATTTCGCTAAAGAGAAAGTCAAGTACGCCGAGATAATACACGATATCATCCAGGACAAATATCCTGACCTGAAATTATCTGAACACGGATGCGAAGGTCTAGCTATTCCGAAACCATAGGTGTGGTTAGATGGGTAAAGGACTGGCTGGTGATTTCTCTTTACTCAGGGGAGAACCCCCTATAGAGTATCTCACCAAGGCCAATCAGATGGAAGCCGAAGGACGTGACATGGTACGTTTCGAGATCGGACAGCCCGATTTTGATACACCTGATAATGTGAAAGAAGCCGCTAAAAAAGCCTTGGATGAGGGTTTTACCCATTATGTACCTACCATGGGTATACCCGAACTCAGAGAGGCTATACAAGAAGATATCTATAAAACGCGTGGATTTAGACCAGATCTAGAGCAGATAATGGTTATACCAGGGGCTAAACCTGGCCTCTTCTTTGGTTTGTTAGCCACGGTTCAAAAAGGCGACGAAGTGATCTACCAGAACCCCTTCTACTTCCAGTACGATTCTTTGATCGGTTACATGGGTGCCAAAAAGACTCAGATACCTCTTTATGAAGAAGATGAATTCAGGATGACACCGGAGCACATTCAAGAACGGATCTCCGATGATACCAAGTTGATACTGCTCAATTCTCCACAGAATCCTACCGGTGGAGTGTTGACCAAAAAGGATGTGTCGGCCATCGCCGAGATGGCTGAAGAGCACGACGCTTACATTTTATCGGATGAGATCTACAGCAAGATGCTTTACGATGGGTTGGAACATCACTCGCCGGGTTGTAAGGACGAGTGCAGGGAAAGGACCATATTGGTAGATGGTTTCTCTAAAGCCTATTCTATGACGGGTTGGAGACTCGGTTATGTAGTAGCCCCCGAGGAACTCATCCATAAGATGGACCTGTTATTAGCTGATGCTGTTTCCTGTACCACATCTTTCGTTCAGAAAGGTGGTGTAGAGGCACTGAAGAACGGGCAGGATTTCGTGGAATATATAATGGATAAGTTCGCTAAGAGAAGAAAGGCAATAGTTGAAGGTCTCAACGAAGTACCTGGATTCAGCTGTATCTATCCAAAAGGAGCCTTCTACGTGTTTCCGAATATCAAAGAGACCGGCATGAAGAGCGAGGAATTAGCGAATTATATGATCGAAGAAGCTGGGGTCTGTTTACTTCCAGGGACTGCCTTCGGAAGTCAGGGTGAAGGCTTCCTCAGATTGTCTTATGCATCATCTTTGGAGGATATTGAAGAAGGGATCCGACGGATGAAACAAGCCATGGAAAATCTTTGATTTTCCATTAATCTCTCAGCTAAGCCTCGAGAAGCCATAGAAAAACTTTAGGTTTTACCTTTTTTTCTCTTTTTTTTTTATCCTTTCATCTTTCTATGACGTTTATTTACGTAGATTTACGCTAATCTACACAAAACTTAAATAATCGGAACAAAATGGCATTTTACGTAGGTGTTTGACGTGAAACTTAGCGAATTGATCGAAAATCTAGAAGTAGAAGATATACCAGGTTTGATAAGGCAGATGAAAGAAGAGATCCCAAAGATAATAGAAAATGCTGCCTATTCACATGCATTCTTTAAAGCAAAAGTAGGGGAAAGTGGAAGAGTGACTATACCTAATGCGGAGAGAGATGTATTGGATATAGAAGAAGGGGATATCGTCCAGGTTATGGTAAAACCTTTAGATAGGAAAGAAGAAGGTTAGATTTAGACCTGTGACGTTTTATAAAAGTATGCAAGAGGTTAGAAAGATGACTAAGAATAAAGGTGTTTTTAGCTGGATACCTAGTTTGGTTAGTGAGAATCCTAAAAAGATAATAGCTGTGATCGTTGTTTTCAGTTTAGTAATGGGTTACTTTGCATCTGGTATGGAGATGGATACAGACGAGGCACAATTCGAGCCTGAATCAGATAAGCAGGAATACATGAAAACGGTCAGAGAGAGCTTTGGCAGAGAGGAGATAGAGAGAGATACGGTTCAGGTCGTATTTTCAGGGTTAGAAGGTGATGTTTTTACCGTTGACGTGATGGAGGACATGCTGGCCTTCGAAAGAGCGATCCAAGATGATGAAAAAGTAAATCGCACCCTTATGCGGACTTTCGATATGCCCGACGCAATAAGTACACTAGCTAGCACCTTTTTGACCGCTGACAGGATCTGTTCACTTGAGAGCTCTGTGATCCAGCAGGCCATGGCAACTCCCGAGATACATTCCATGGTTGAGAATCAGACCAGGATGTATGAGTACATGAACAATTCATTCAGTATGAACATGCAACTGATGAGTACATTCATGGAATCCGAAGATTTACAGGCTTTACAAGGTTCTAACATGACTTTCGCATCTATGGCTCAGATCTTATCTGAACCAGCCAATTGGGGAGCCATGCAGCATTATCAAGAAGATTTTCTAAACCTAACGATGGTTCTCGCACATGAAGAGATGGATCATACTCAAGTATCCTTATACATAGATGGTTGGCTGGAAGAGATGGAAGGCACCATCGTACAACAAACCCCTTTCTACAATCTGGTTCAGGGAACGAACCTTATCTTACAATCCGAGGTTGGAGCAGAATACAATACAACTGCAAGGATGATGATCGTCACTTTTTTCTCCATACCAGAACCCATGGGTAACATTCAGGACCCCGGTGATCCAGGTGGGATACCATCCTCACCACAGATGAGTCATGAAGAAAAAGTGGAGAGGTTAAGTGAGCTCAATGATGACGATATAAAAGAAACTGTATCTCATCTGGTCGATTACGATCGAACTCCATTAAATGAAGCCATCGAGTTCGGAGAAGACAACCTTGAACGTACTGTAATAGAAATAGAAAGCGGTATGGATCATCTATCCTACTTGGATGATACCCTTGAGATCGCCATTGAGTTGAACGAACAGTTAGGAAACGATTGGACGATCAGGAAGATCAGTAACGCTCGCCAGGTGGTATCAGAGAATAAGACCATGGTTGAGAGATCTAGCGAAGGATACCTTCAGATGAAGATCATGATCCAAGAATCCGAGAGATTCGGTCAGATATTGGGGGGAATGGAAGGAGCGATAAACCGGACCGTCAGCAAGGACTTCTCACCAACGGATGACCCTGCATCAATCGTGGCTGATAGCTCCATCGCCATAGTTTTCATGGATCCTGAGGTCGATAGGGATGAAAGATTAGAAGCCCAAAGAAGACTCATCGATATAGGGGATGAAATATCGGAGCATTCGAAGGTCAGGGTTTTCGGCATGCAGCTCATGATACAAGAGATAAACGAAAGCGCTGATAGGAGTTTGAATGAGTTATTACCCATAGCTTTCATACTCGTTGTGGTCATCCTATTCATCATCTTCCGATCATTGTTGGAAACCGTATTGAGTCTTGGAACACTTGCTATAGCCATCGTTTGGGCCTTCGGTTTTGGTGTGATGTTAGGGTACACATTCAATCCTATGATAGTAGCGGTCCCGATCTTGATCACAGGTCTGGTCATCGATTACGGGATACACATGGTGATGAGGTATAGGGAGGAAAAAGTAAAAGGAAAAACACCTAGTTTATCCAGTAAGACTACTATAATGACCGTGGGTGCTGCTCTTGCCCTTACCAGTTTTACTACTGCAGTCGGTTTCATCTCCAACCGGTTGAGTAATCTAGAGGCTATGCAGCAGTTCGGAACTTTAGCCGCTGTAGGGATTATCTCCAGTTTTATTCTGATGACCACTTTCTTACCTGCGGTCATACAGGTTCTCGATGATAGAAACGGTGATAGGAACAACAATAAAAAGAAAAAGAAGAGAAAGTTGACTAGGATAGCAGAAAAACATGGTTCAGATATCGTCAGTAGCGTATTGAGTAAGTCAACCGATGCCTCTGACAAACATCCATGGATAGTATTGATCGTAGTGGTGATAATAACCAGTTCTGCTGTTTTTGGCGCTTTGAATCTGGACACCACATTTAACATCGAGGATTTTTTACCCGATGATCAGCCCCAGAGTCAGAACCTGTTATTCATATCTAGGAATTTCGATGTGGGTGAATCACATGCATTCATCTTGACTGAAGACCAAAACATTGATTCTAGTGAATACCTTTATGCTGTTAGAGAAACTACTATCAACATTGGTGGTTTAGAATTGGTGGGTAGGGATGGTGGAAGTGTGCACTCTCCACTGTCGGTGATACAAACTTACGGATTGGCGGCTAGGGGTACGGATGAATACAACGAAACCATAGTTAGTATTTTTGAAGCCAGTGATACAACTGATGATGGTGTCCCCAATCAAAACGTGACCGTTTTATACGATCTACTCTTCGAATTTGATGAAAGCAGGGATACGGCCATGAGCGTACTTAACCGAACAGAAGTTGCTCCGGGTGAATACAGATACCAGAAGGGTTTGATACGCCTACTGGAGGATGCGGAAACCATATCTAGAGATATAGATAAAGCCGGTGTACTAGAGGAGGAACTGAAGGGCGCAGTAGCACCACTGATTGAAGCTGGATTCCGTCCTAGAATAACGAGCTCTAATATGATCGCACAAGAGACCACGGCGGAACTGAACTCCACACAGAGACAATCTTTGATAGCCACCATGATAATTGTTGCGATAACACTCACCATCGTATTCTACTTTAACGACAGATCCTTGGTTCTCGGGGTGATCACCACATTACCCGTGGCCATGATAACTGTATGGGTCCTGGGAACAATGTACATCTTCGGTATTCCTTTGAACGTAATGACGGTTACCATCACTGCTTTGACCGTCGGGATGGGTGTCGATTACAGTATCCACATATCGCATAGATTCCTTGAAGAGCGTTCAAGATCGGAAAATAATCTGTACCAAGCCATGCATAACACCGTACAGAACACAGGGGCGGGCATATTCGGTTCCGCCACCACAACTATCGCCGCCTTCGGAGTCGTCTGGACTTCGGAGATACCACCCATATCTCAGTTCGGAGGTATCACCGCACTTGCTATGCTGTATAGTTTCATAGCTGCGGTATTCATCCTTCCCGCAGGCTTGATGGTGTGGGCTAAAAACGAGCAGAAAAAACTATAATCTATCTCAAACCCTTTCTTTCATCTTATCTATTTTTTTAAGTATATTTTCCCAGTGAGTTCCTTTCCAATACACCTTATCGCATCCATCACAGATCCAGAACTCATTATTTCTTTCTAAAATTCCCTCAGGTACTTTATCGATAACTTCTTTTTTTCCTATTTTCTTAACTAAGTTGTTACAGTTGGAACATCTAGTAAGAGGTTTCAACTCTGTGTCATATATGTTCAGTATTTTTGGGATGATCTCCTCTGGTGGTGCTTTTTCAACGAGCAAGACCCTATCATTGTTGGCCAATTCCTTATCACGAGTTATGATAACTCTATCTTCTTCTTTTGCGATTTCCAAAAGTTTCTCGTCGTCACCCTTTGGCGCATATTTCGCATCGATGCCCATGAATCTCAGCCATTTTGTCGTTTGTCCCAGCATCCTATCCACTAAAAATTTAGTCATGATATTCCACTCGATATTTGAGTAACATACCATCGTCTAAAGTTTGATGATCGAACAGCTTCAAACTTATTATATCATCGATATCTTGGGCACCCACTCCATCGGCGGGAGTTGGAGAGTTTCTCCCACCTATAACCATGCTTCCTACGAAAACATAATACTCATCGACTAATCTTTCTTTCAAGAAGGAATATATCACTTCACCTCCTCCTTCGACTAGAACACTTTCAATACCTTTCTTTTCCAAGATTTTCATCAATTTCGATAGATCTACTTTCTTACCATCTCCACACTTGATCCAACCATCCTGGTCTATTTCTTTCGTAGTTGCGATAAGAAAATCTCCTTTTCGAAACAATTTTGCATCTTTAGGTGTTCGACCTTTAGAATCGAGAACTACTTTCAATGGATGTTTAGGATCTTCTACGAATCTATCTTTAACCGTGAGTTTTGGATCATCCGCTAACACCGTCCCTATACCTACTAAAATTGCGTCTACATCATTTCTCAGTTCGTGAACTCTCTTGAAATCCTCTTCACCGGATATCTTGACCTCACTCCTGTCAGGTAACGCTATCTTGCCGTCGGCGGACATGGCTACGTTCACGATCACTTTAGGTTTCATTCATATCGTCCCCTAATATTTCAATAAATAATGATCATCGATCCTTTCCAAACTTATACTATCTTTTACAAATTTGTTAACAACCCATATATTGGTTTCCAGGTGTCCTGTTTTTTCTAGAACCGCCAATTCTCCATGGTTGTCAACTAGTGATAGGAACGGTATAAGCTGATCAGCGCTCCAATCGTCTAATACCACATCATTTGAGATTAATTTTTTAAGTGTTTCAGCAGCTTCTTTTCCTACTTTTTCAGCAGGAACTCCTTTCTCACCCAATTTCCCACAGCCTAAGGTTCTATCTCCTTCAGTCCAGATAGTTATACCTGTTCCCGGACTGTATGAACTATATGATCCAGTTTTGATCGATACTGGGATATCAAGGAATTCTTTTAGAACGGACCTCTTCATCCTTTCCATTATATGTTCTGGTAGATCTGTGACAAACACCTTCCCCTTTATTTCAGTTATTTCCTCGGAGTACTCTGGTTTTTTTAATCCGTTAGACGAGATATCAACTCTGATCTTACCGCCACCTTTTGGGTAGTGTCCTCTTTTGATCAACTTTGAATTTACGTCACAACCAATTTCTTTTAGATGTTTAAGAAAAACATTCTCGAAGTAATCATAGGGTGGGGACCATTTGACGTCGGTCCCTCCTTTCAATTCTATGGTAAATTCTTTTCCGGATATAACTGCTGGTGGTAGTAATGCTTGAAGCATCAGTGTAACACTACCGGCAGTACCGATATCGAACCGGTAGACACCTCCCTCTATATCTCCAGGCTCAAACTCTACACTTTTCGAACCTTTTTTCAGTCCTCTTGCACTTCCGTTACTTATCTCCACGGCGGCTTCTAGAGATTTAAGATGCTGATGTGAAAGACCTGGATTTGGTCGATTAGCTCTGATGTTGTTGATTTTGATTTTTGTTCCGGTGACTATGGACATGGCAACAGCTGTTCTGAGTATCTGACCTCCACCTTCGCCGTAGGAACCGTCTATCTCGATCATAATATATACAAGATGAAACAAGGGACTTATTTGTTTTTCTTTCAAATAATCCCTCGACAAATTTAAGTATAGACTATTTCATAATGTGAAATAGTGAAATAATGGTAAGAAAACCAGCTGTTGCGGGGCAGTTCTATCCTGCTTCTGAAAAGTCATTAAGGAAAAAGATCCAGGAGTCTTTTTTACACGATCTAGGCCCGGGAAAAGTCCCAGATAAAGAGGGAAGGCTCCACAATATTAAAGGTATAGTTGTTCCCCATGCAGGATATGATTATTCTGGCCCGGTAGCTGCACATGCTTACAAAGCAGTTTATGAAGATGGTAAACCAGATCTTTTTATCATAATGGGTCCTAACCACCGAGGGGTTGGAGCATCCGTTTCGATCGCAAAAGAGAATTTTAAAACACCTATTGGAACGGCTAAGGTCGATGAAGAAGTAGCGGATCAGTTGGTAGGTGGTGTCATAGAATACAACGAAACTGCACATATGGGAGAACATTCCTTGGAGGTACAACTTCCCTTTATACAGTATCTCTGGGATGATATAAAGATGGTGCCGCTTTCTTTCAATATTCAAAACTACAGGACGGCTAAAAAAGTGGGTGATAGGATACGAAGGGTTGTAGATGAAAAGAACGTTCTTGTGGTAGCTTCTACGGATTTTTCCCACTATGTTCCCAAAAACATTGCTGAAAAAAAAGATAAAATTGCTGTCAATAAGATCATAAATAACGATCCTGAAGGTCTGTTTCAGATCATTCAGAAAGAAAATATTTCTATGTGTGGATATGGTCCTGTTATGGCAATGATGATAGGTTCAAGAGGTAGTAAGGGAAGATTATTAAAATACGCTACCAGCGGTGACATAATGGCCATGAGGGAAGTTGTCGGGTATGCATCCTTGGCATTCGAATGATCAAGTCTTTTTAGATGGTTCGTACCTTTTGATTTTACAATCTTTAAGTGCTGTACAGCTATTACAATCCCTTGGATGAGTTATACAGCCTTTATCTTCGGCTATGCCGCCTGCTATTTTTGCACCCGGTTGTGTGTATCTTGTTTGATCTAGAACAGTTGAGTTACCCTTTATTCCCGGAAGTCCACTCCATGAAACATTTTGTAGTCCTGCATCTTTAGCTTTTTTAACAGCTTTTTCGAGCTCCCCCTTTTCCACACCTCTGTAGTTCTCCATGACGAAATTAGGCCTGAAAGCCAGAAAGTTTAGAGGTACCTCTTCATCGATATCTGATAAGAAACGGCTCAAATGGAACACATCCTCTTCATTTACCCCCGGTATCAGTAGGTACCTGAACTCCCATAATTTGTCTACAGCGTTTTCAACTAAATACTCCGCATTTCTTAAAACAGGTTTAACCGGTGCTCCCGTGATAGCTCTATGAACATCATCGTGGTAGGCTTTTATGTCAAATGTTATCGATGTCGTAAAATCTAATACTCTTTTTAAAGAGGATTTAGTCATGAATCCATTGGTATCGAAATTAACCTTTATGTCTTCTATTTTTCTTGCCTCCTCAACTACCCTTTCTATGTAAGGTATACTTGGTGTAGGTGATCCACCGCTGAAAAATAGACGATCGGCTCCGATCCTTTTGCCCGAGTAACTGTTAATTTTCTCTATCCCTTCTATAGCTAATTTCCTTGGTTCGATGAAGTTGTTTTTCCCAGTACACTTACTGTGAGCAATATCCCAGTTTTGACAGTTCAAACATCTGAAATTGCACCCCTCCATAAATATTGTTAAACTTTTTGGAGGTGCAGGATGTAGAGTTTTTGAAGCTACAATGGGGATACCGGTTTCGCATACGCCGAACTCTCCTTTCAACCGATCCACACCACACCTCCATTGGCAGAGAGTACATTCCTTTAGCTCTGAAAGATATTCCATCATATCAATAGTTCATGTAAACGGTTTTGCTTATAGTGTAAAAATCTAATGCAGATTCACCCTGTTCTCTCCATGTTTTACTTGACGAGTCTTTCAATCCTCCGAAGGGAACGTGCAGTTCTAGACCAGTAGTTTTTTCATTGACTTTTACCACTCCAGCTTCGATTTCATTTATAAATCTATTCGCTTCTGAAAGATCCGTTGTCACTATACTTGCAGACAACCCGTATCTTACCGAGTTTGCTATCTTCACTGCATCTTCGAAGTTATGGACCTTTATTACACTGAGTACTGGTCCAAATATCTCTTCTTGAGCTATCGTCATATCTGGTTTTACATTAGAGAAAACAGTAGGCTCGATGAAGTGACCTTTGGAGAAATTTCCCGTGTCAAGTTCATTACCACCGGTTTCCAAAATGGCACCTTCCTTTAATCCTATCTTTATAAGATCTAATGTACTTTGTAATTCTTTTCTACTTACTTGGGGACCCATATCTGGGTTTTCGATCCCCGGACCCACCTCAATATTCTCAACTTTTTCTATCAACTTTGAAAGAAAATCATCATAAATCTTCTCGTGAACTATGGCTCTAGAAGTTGAAGTACATGCCTGACCGGTAACTCCAAAAGCCCCGTCTTTAACGATCTCAACTGCTTTATTGATATCAGCACTATTCATGATCAATGTTGGATTTTTACCCCCCATCTCGGTCTGGATCCTTTTTCCACTCTTTGAAGCATTTTCCTGAACTATTTTCCCCACATTTAAACTTCCAGTGAATGAAACAGCATCTATATCGGAATGATTGGTGATCGCATCTCCTATTTTGCTACCTGATCCTGTGACATAATTTATAACTCCTTTTGGAATACCTGAGTCTTCTAAACATCCGATGAGTTTCCTAGAACTTTCAGGTGCTAGACTTGCAGGTTTGAACACGATAGTATTACCGGCTGCCAATGCTGGGGCTATCTTCCAAGAGGGGATTGCTAGAGGGTAATTCCAAGGGGTGATGAGACCGACCGTACCTAGAGGTTCTTTGATCGTGTACAACAATTTATCACTTTCACTTGCCGATTTGATATCTCCGCCTATCTCTTTGGCCTTTACTGCATAATAGTAAAATATGTCGATAGCTCTTTGAACCTCTCCATTCGATTCATCCAATGTCTTCCCTTCTTCACGAGTTAAAGTTTCTACTAGGTCTTTCTTTCTATTTTCTAAAAGGTCAGCAGTTTTTTTCAGAAAATTTCCACGTTCTGCTGCTGAGATCCCTGACCACCCTTCTACAGCACCTTTTGCTGCATTCACGGCTTTATCCACATCTTTTTCGTTTGAAGACTGATAATAACCTATCAAATCTTCATCGTTTGCTGGATTTCGATTTTCAAAAGTTTCCTTTGAATCACTTTCAACCCATTCCCCTTTGATAAAATTAAGACGAGTTTTTTCCTTATCAACCATCGATACCACTTCTTAATCTTTTACCTCTTTTATGATAAAATAACTTTTCGACCTTTGATTTTGTGTCTTTTTTATTATACGAACTACTTGGGAAAAATAATATTTAGTGACCTATCTATCTATTTTTATGATACGTTTAGAGTTAAACGGTTGGGATGCCCATATTGGCTTTTCCGCCTCACACCTCCTTCCAGGTCACTTCAAGTGCGGTCGTATGCATGGCCATAACTATGCTTTAAATGCTAGAATACTTGGAGAAGAGTCCTCTAAAGGATTGGTATTTGATTTTCTACCTTTAAAGAAGAAACTGAGGAAGATAGCAGATGAACTGGATCATAAGGTATTGTTAGCTGAAGGTATGAAAGACATGGTCAAAGAAGACGGAGAATATATCATCAAAATAAACGGAAAAAGGTATGTTTTCCCAGAAGAAGACGTAGTACTGTTGGATATCAATCAAGTCACAACGGAGGAGCTTGCTCGTTATCTTTTAGATAGGGTCATCGATGATATCGATTTTCCTGAGACAATAAAAGTTGTGGAGATCGGTGTAGATGAATCAAGGGGTCAGGGAGCATGGGCTAGGAGGAAACTGTGAATGTCGAAGGCAGTGGTTTTATTATCTGGAGGACTAGATTCTTCAACTACATTGGGTATAGCTAATAAAAAACACGATGAGATTTTTGCAATCACGTTCAAATATGGACAGAAACACGATAAAGAGGTCCAGTGTGCAAAAAAACTAGCAGACTATTACTCGGTTAAAGAACATATTGTTATAGATGCTCAACTCGAAAAGATAGCAAAATCATCATTAATTAACGATGAGGACATACCGATATCTGATGAAGAAGGGATAGGAGATACGATACCAACTACTTACGTACCTGCTAGAAACATAATATTCTTGAGTTATGCCCTCTCATATGCAGAAAGCATAGATGCTGACACTATTTACATTGGTGCCACTGCAGTCGATTACAGCGGATATCCCGATTGCCGCCCTGCCTTTTTTAAAGCCTTTAAAAAGATGGCTAAAAAAGGTACAAAAAGAGGTATAGAAGGTAAAAAGATCGATATCAAGACTCCTTTGATCGATAAAAGTAAAGCTGGGATCATAGGAATAGGTGATGAATTATCTGTTCCATTTGAAAAGACATGGAGTTGTTACAAAGGCGGTGAAAAGGCCTGTGGAGTCTGTGATTCGTGTAAACTGAGGTTGAAGGGATTCGATGAGGCTGGTCTAAAAGATTCTATTGTTTATGAGGACATTAAAGATCAGTGACTACTGGTGCCCCTTTCCTTTTTTCTTGTAATGGAAAGAGTATATAACTGCTGATGCTGCCATTGTGAGTATTATAATTCCCGTATTCAAAAAGGGTATATCATCATCGTCATCCTCTCTTTCCATCAATTCGTAATCGGTGAGTTCCTCTGTTAATTGTAAATTTCCATACAGATACTCCTCTCTCTTAACCATATTTTTGACTTCAGGTGAATAGTAATAATATTCTACAAATTCTCCCATACCTTCATATTGGGTGATATTAATAACATAAGTATCGAAGGTGCCTGCCGGTACCTCTACCGTGGTTATCTCTTCTACCTTAAATTCCAGTTCCCATTCTTGTTGTTTCTCCCACGTACCTCCATCCTCTGGTTCTCTCCAGATTATCGTTGCGCTATCCCAAGTCGTTCCAACATCTAAAGGAAATTCGAATCGTTTTAAAGTTGGATTATATGCGAAAGTCCCCTCATCACTCATTTCGGCGACCAATGATAATCCATCGATGGTATAGAAATGTGTTTCTACAAAATCATCTATTGTATAATTTATCATGTAGCAGTCGAATATAGTTTCATCGATATCTATATGTTCTCTTTCGGAAACCATTTCAGCAGTGTAATTCTGTACACGATAACTCTCATTGCTTCTATAACTCCAATTATCCCCCTCTACCCATGTTGGTACTTCATCAGCTGAGATATCACTACTCTCAGTCATAAGGGCAGATGATGAGATGATCAAAAATGATATTAAAATTAAAACGGTAGTAGTAACATACCTTTTAGGACTATGGTTAACCATGATATCACCTAAATCATTTTTTGCACCGCTTATATAGTTTTTCCAAAACAAAGGATGGTAACATGAGGACTATTTTTATGTATAATCCCGTACTTTTTCTCAAAAAAGTGCCTGCTAACTCACTAACGTTAGCTGCCCATTTTTATCAACTTCTTTCACATACGTTCAAGAAGCGTGATAAATGCGGGGGGAGGGATTCGAACCCTCGGACCTCTACAGGACAGCGCCCTGAACGCTGCGCCGTTGGCCATGCTTGGCTACCCCCGCATGTTGTAACGAGTTTGGGAATGAGCCTGAACAATCCTCAGAATATTTTGTAAGCGTTGTTCCTGATGATGAATTGTTTTGAGAGCGTAGTATTTACAGCATATTTCTAGTCAATGATATACGTTCAAATCCTTAAGATATCCTAGTTCATAGGTTTTACCAATCTGGTTCATATGGCCCATGTAATGGGTCATATCATTCTTCGATGCCTTTCTGGATCTCTAAAATCTCCATCTCAAAAGTCAGAGGTGTATTGTTGACTTCTTCGTTGAAATCGAGGGTTATCTTTTCTTCTGAAACACCTACAACTATGCCGGTTGTATCGGATCCCTGACCGCTTTCCATCTTTATATCTTGAATATCGGCAAAATCCTCCCGATGTAAGGCTATATGTTCTGCATCTACTAAGCTTGGCTTATCCACCTCGTGCCAGAGTTCTATAACATCATCGGATGAATCTATCGAAAGTACTTCCGTTGTCCAGTCCCAGGACCCCTCGATATAAGTCTGATAAGTTTCTCCTTCATCTGGTTGATGCATCATCGTGACTATTTCTCCCTCGATGGAGATAACGGTTTTGTCCCAACTCCAGAATCTATCAGTAACAACCATATTGATATTGGGTTCTTCCCCATATCTCCTACTGAAAGTATCCATATCTATCTCTTCGTAGACTGGTATCTTTTCATCTCTCTCGATATCTACGATCAGATCTTCACTCCACTCCGGATAAGCTTTTTCAGGAGGAACGGTGAAAGTTTTAGTCTCCCCTTCCTGCATACCTATAATATTTTCGTTCCATCCTTCTATAACCCCTTCTCCGACAGTGAATTGGAACGGTTCTCCCCGATCTCGCTCGGTGAAAGTTATGATAGTTGGATCAGTTACCTCTCTACTTGAATCAAATATTCTTTCTTCCTCATAGATCCTATCATCTTCAAGCCATCCTTTATAATGGACGGTGACTATATCTCCTTCTTCGACAACATTTTCTGGTTCTTCAACTTCTTCGTCCTCAGTGAAATAATATCTATTAACAGCAAGAGCTCCACCGATAGAAGCACCAATCAAAACGATCACGATGATGTAGATTGTAGTTCTGTTCATGTGTTATCATCTAATAAAAAATGTGCCCATGTAATAAATGTTGCGGACTCAAACATCGAACATCCTAAGACAAAAAGTCATAGTTACCAATGTTATAACTATAAATAAGATAGTCAATTAAGGTTATTGGATACAATGACAACAGTAACCGTTGTAGGTGCCCAATGGGGTGACGAAGGTAAAGGTAAGATCACAGATTATTTTGCAGAAAAATCTGAGTTCATCGTACGTTTCCAAGGAGGCAATAATGCTGGCCATACTATAGTTATAGGAGAAGAGGAATACAAATTACATCTTATACCTTCCGGTATCTTAAGATCCGACAAAAATGCTGTTATCGGGAACGGTGTGGTAGTTGACCCAAAGGTCCTTCTAGAAGAGATAAATAAATTAAAAGATAGGGGAATAGATGCTGATAATCTAGTATTATCTGATAGAGCTCATCTCATCATGCCTTATCATTTAGCCATGGACGAGCTCGAAGAGAGATTGAAAAAGGGATTCAGCGCCGGTACTACAAAAAAAGGTATCGGTCCTTGTTATTCTGATAAAGTTGCTAGATTTGGGATAAGAGTAACCGATCTATACAATCCAGAGGTATTGAAAGATAAACTTTCAGTCATAGTCCCTATAAAAAATAAGATATTTAAGGGTCTAGGTGAAGATATTGAATTCGGAATAGAAGACATTTTTGAAGAATATCTGGAATATGGACAGAAGTTGAAAAGATACGTGTACGATACCTCTGTGATTCTATACGATGCGTATCAAGAGGATAAGAACATCTTATTCGAGGGAGCTCAAGGTACTCATTTAGATATCGATCACGGCGTTTATCCCTATGGAACATCATCTAACACGGTATCCGCAGGTAGTAGTATAGGTACAGGCCTAGGTCCTAAGTTTATTGATGAGGTTATCGGCGTTACAAAGGCATATACTAGTAGAGTCGGGACTGGACCTTTTCCCACTGAGTTAAAGGATGAAACCGGTAAACATCTTCAGGAAAGGGGAAAAGAATTCGGTACAACCACCGGGAGGCCACGAAGATGTGGATGGTTAGATATGGTCATGGTAAAGTTCTCTGTAAAAGTCAATTCATTGACTTCCATAGCTTTGACCAAATTGGATGTTTTGGAAGGCTTAAAAGAAGTAAAAGTTTGTACACATTATAGATATGAGGGCGAGGATATACATCATTCACCTGCAGATATTGAGAAACTTTCAGATGTAGAGCCGATCTATAGAACCTTCAAAGGCTGGGACAATATCGATTGGGATAAAATACCAGAGAAAGGATACGACCATCTACCAGAAGAAGTCAAAGAATATATCCAATTCATAGAAGATGAAACCAAAATACCTGTCGATCTTATCTCAATTGGACCAAAAAGAGAACAAACCATCGAGAGATGATTTTAAAACTGTTCAGAAACTTTAAACTCCTTTCTCTCTTTTTCCCGCTGTTCACTGAAATATTCTCTGATGTCTTCTCTAACCTGGGTAGGATAGTCCTCGTTTAGACAAGCTAAACAAAGTTCATTTTTTTCTCTTCCTATACCCTTTACAAGACCGTCTATCGTTTGATAAGTAAGTGAATCACAGCCAATATCCTCTCTTATCTCCTCAACCTTTTTATTTGCTGCTTTTAATTCGTGCTTCGTAGGCATATCAACACCGTAATAACAAGGAGCTTTGATCGGTGGACACCCCACAAGGAAATGAACCTCTTCGGCTCCAGACTTTTTGACTAATTGAACGAGTTTTTTGGAGGTGGTCCCTCTCACTATCGAGTCATCGACCAATGCCACTTTTTTACCCTTGAGTTCTTCGATTATAGGATTCAGTTTTGTTCTCACGCCTGTTTCCCTTGATAACTGATCCGGCATGATGAAAGTTCGTCCAACATATCTGTTCCGTAATAAACCCTCACGATAGGGGACTCCTAATTCTTCAGCTATGGCCAAAGCATACGTTCTAGCAGTATCTGGTACGGGTATCACAACATCTAGATCGTGATCGTTTTCCTTCCATTTATTAGCCAATTCCTTCCCCAATCTCAGTCTAGCTTCGTAAACGTTCGTCCGTTCTATGGTTGAATCTGATCTAGCAAAATAGACCCACTCGAACATACAGTGTCGGGACATATTAGGTCTCACTTGTCTAGTTTCGATGGTTTTAGTCTCTCTGATCAGAATAGCCTCACCAGCTTTCACGTCTCTTACAATGTCGTATCCCAAAATATCTAAAACTATATTTTCAGAGGCTACTGCATAACTCGAACCTTCAAGGGTTACTTTCTTACCGAATATCATAGGTCGTATGCCGTGTGGATCACGGAATACCAGAAGTCCAAATCCCTGAATCAAAGCTATTACGGAATAACTTCCATTCAGTCTGTCCATGGTCCTCCCCACAGCTCTGAACAACGCCTTTTCGTTGATCTTGTCTTCCTTAGCCAACTCTCTAGAGAAAACAGCTAGTATGAGTTCAAGATCACATTGGGACATGAGATTGAATCCTCCTTCTTCTTCGATCTGCTTGTAGTTGACTATATTACCATTGTGAGCCATCCCTATCTTCAGTGGATAGACCGTTTGGAATGGTTGTGCATCCCTTCCAGGTTCAGATCCTATCGTAGGATAGCGAACATGCCCGATACCCATGTTTCCTCTCAAATTACTTAGTGTATTTTTATCAAAGACATCTCCTACAAGTCCAGGTCCTTTTATGATACGGGTATTTCCATCCTCTGCAATATATATCCCCGCACCGTTCTGACCCCTATGTTGGATGGCAAAAAGACCATTGTATAACTCTAAGGGTGCCTTATCTGTTCCTAATATACCGACGATCCCGCACATGTGAATTACCACGTTTGTCGTTTTTAATACAATTTAATCAAATATGTAGGGGTGTTTTAAATGTATCGTATGTAATGTGAAGTCGATCCTACTATCAACTATTATATATAAATAGTAAAATGGACTTTTATTTTATATTGAATACATCGATGGCTAAGACTAGTAGTTATATTTGAACCTGACAAACCTTTATAAAATTTTCAAAGATCTCAACGCCGTATTCAGTATGATCCACTTCTGGATGGAATTGAAGACCATATATTTTCTTATCTTTATGTTTGAAAGCTTGATATTTGCAGGACTCCGATGTTGCAAGGTGTATCAATTTTGGTCCCAATTCTTTTACTTCGTCATTGTGAGATTCCCATGCAACGAATTCGTTAGGTATGTCGATAAAAAGATCATTCTCTTCCAGAACTTTGATATTTGTTTTCCCATACTCTGGACTTTCACTTGCGCCAGCTTCACCATCATAATATCTCGCGATGAATTGTGCTCCAACACAGATCCCTAGGATCGGCACATCCAACTTTTCGAGATATTTATCGGTCCTACCAAGTTTTAGATTTTCATCGGATATACGTGGAGCTCCGCCGGATAATATCAACCCATCGACTTCGATATCCTCCACGGGTGTATCATTCTTGATTATATCTGAATCTATATCGAGGTACTTGAGAACCCTCCATTCCCGATGTGTCCATTGACCTCCATTGTCTACTACATCAATTTTCATGATCTCAAACCTTATAATATATTATTTATTTTTTTGTTCCATGGTAGCTTTGATGAATTCAAGGAACAATGGTGCTGGTTTCATAGGTCTAGATGTGAACTCAGGATGGAACTGGCAGCCGATAAAAAAGGGATGGTCTTCCACTTCCAAGATCTCCATCCTTTTTTTGTTAGGTGATTTTCCACTGAATTTGATACCTTTCTCTTCCATTTCATCTTTGTAATCCAAATTTACCTCATACCTATGTCTATGTCTTTCTTTGATCTCTGTAGATCCGTATATTTCATGAGCTCTTGTTCCTTCTTCTATCAGGATCTTCTCAGAACCTAGCCTCATGGTTCCTCCCATCATATCGATACCTCGCTGCATGGGCAGAAGATCGATCACTGGGTGAGGTGTCTTTTCGTTGAACTCTGAACTGTTAGCTTCTTCTAATCCTAAAACATTTCTACAGAATTCAATAACGGAAACCTGGAATCCCAAACATATAGTTAATATAGGCACTTTGTTTTCTCTAGCAAAGTTTACTGCATTGATCTTTCCTTCGATACCTCTATTACCAAAACCACCCGGAATCAAAATACCATCCACATCATCTAAAAGTTTCTTAGGTTCATTTTCTTCGAGTTCTTCAGATTCTATCCATTTGATGTTTATTTCAGTTTTTGCTTCTGCCTGGCAGTGATGGAAAGCTTCAACGTGACTTTTGTATGCGTCTTCAAGTTCACAATATTTCCCAACTAAGGCTATTTTGACTTTTTCTGTGGGATTCTCATAGTTATCTAGGAATTCTTTCCACTCATGGATATCATGTTCAGGTTCTCCCAAGTTCAATTTCTTCATAACGTAATCGATGAATCCCTCTTCTTCCAATATAAGTGGTACCTGATATATACTTTCAGCATCCGGAGAACTGATCACTGCTTCCTTTGGAACATCGCAAAATAATGAAATCTTTCTTTTTGTTGATTCTTCTAATTTCTTCGGACTCCTACCCACGATTATATCCGGTTGGATACCGATCTCTCTGAGTGCCTGGACTGAATGCTGGGTAGGTTTAGTTTTTTGTTCACCAACCACATCTAAAACGGGTATCAAAGTTGTATGTATAAAGATGAAATCATTACTTTCTTCTCCGACCTCCATATGTAGCTGCCTACTCGCTTCCATAAAAGGCATGCTTTCGATATCGCCGATAGTCCCACCGATTTCGACCAGGACAATATCAGCATCGGTTTCATCTGCAACTTTCCAGATCCTTCTGTTGATCTCATCGGTTATATGGGGTATTATCTGAACCGTTTTGCCTAAATATTTTCCAGCTCTTTCCTTTTCTATAACACTTCTGTACACTTTACCCGTCGTTATATTGTCGTCTCCGCAGAGGTCGATATCCAAGAATCGTTCATAATTTCCAAGATCTAGATCAGCCTCAGTCCCATCGTCTAAAACAAATACTTCGCCATGCTCGAAAGGATTCATAGTACCTGCATCGCAGTTCAGATATGGATCTATTTTAATAGCAGTAACAGAAAACCCGTTGGCTTTTAACAATTTTCCGAGAGAAGAAGTAACGACACCTTTTCCTAAACCCGATAAAACACCGCCCGTGACAATTATAAATTTCGTCATACTCTATTCACGGGAGAAGAGTAATGTAAAGGAAGTGTTTAAGTTTTTGGTTTCCTATCGTTTTGAGATAGTATTTTTGTCAGGCTATTTTCTATGTCGATTTTGGTTTGTTCGAAATCGCCATCTAAATGAACCACGGTACCGTATTTATTGAATTTTGAAACATAATTTCTGTGGAGGACAGCTAATACAGGGATATCTGATTCTAAGAGTTCTATAACTGCATATTCAAATTTATCACTGAAGAGTTCCATGGTCCCTATTTCATCTATCACAACTAGATCAGTTTCTGGGGAGATGTTCTTCAAACATCTATCTGTGAAATCTTCTAGGTCTTTCATATCGACTCGGTATTTACTCAATTTTGGACCTTCATCTTGGTCAACATGAGCTAGGATACCTTCTTTACCCCTAGCAACATCTACTAATTTAAAACCGACTCTACGATTATTTTCCCTTATATCTGGAGTTCTTATCCCCTCTATCTTCAAATCCTTCTCTTCTATGATCTGCTGAACTAAAGTGCTTTTACCAGACCCTGATGCTCCGGTGATAAAAATATTATTCATGGATTCACACCAATTAGACCAATGATCCTATTATATTTATTATTTATACTCAGGCTTATACGGTTTACAACCAAAAATTACCTATATAGTAATTCATTACAGATAGAATAGTTAGAGATATAGGTGTTTAAAATGACAGAAGAAGAAAGTCATATCGAATCAAGAATGGAAGGTAAGGACATATACTCACCTCCCGAGGAGTTCAAAGAACAGGCGAACGTGAATGATCCAGAAATATACAAGTACGCTGAAGAGAACTACGAAGAGTTCTGGGCAGACCTTGCTGAAAGACTCGATTGGTATGAAAAGTGGGACGAAGTGTTGAAGTGGGATCCACCTCATGCTGAATGGTTTGTTAATGGGAAATTAAATGCAGCATATAATTGTGTGGATAGACATGTTGAGAATGGAAAAGGCGATAAGAAAGCTCTTATCTGGGAAGGAGAACCTATGGATGAAACCAAGGAATACACTTTTTCAGAATTGAAAGATGAGGTTTCAAAATTTGCAAACGGTCTTAAGGAATTGGGAGTTAAAAAAGGAGATATCGTAACATTTTATCTTCCGATGATACCTGAGCTCGCTATCGGTCTTCTAGCATGTGCTAGGATCGGTGCACCTCATAGTGTAGTTTTCGGAGGTTTTTCACCTTCCGCATTGAAAGAGAGGATAAATGATGCCGAATCAAAATTCTTAGTTACTGCTGATGGATATTACAGAAGAGGCAAAGTAATCAATATGTGGGAGAACGCTGAAGAAGCCTTAGAAGGTACGTCCAACGTGGAAAAAGTGATCGCTGTTGAAAGGATCGGAAGAGACGATGTTGAATACGAAGAAGGAAGAGATGTCGTTTACGAAGATTTGGTAAAGGACCAGTCCAAGGAATGTGAACCCGAAAAGATGGACGCCGAAGATATGCTGTTCCTTATGTACACAAGTGGTACAACTGGCAAACCAAAGGGTGTAGTACATACTACAGGAGGATATTTAACAGGTACATCTGCAACCCATAACTATGTTTTCGACATCAAAGATGACGACATATACTGGTGTACAGCAGATATAGGCTGGATCACAGGTCACAGCTACATCGTTTATGGTCCATTAGCCAACGGAACAACCACATTGATGTACGAAGGAGCACCTGACACACCCACTAAAGACAGATTCTGGCAGATAATAGAAAAATATGATGTAACTAAACTTTACACAGCTCCCACAGCTATCAGGTTGTTCATGAAATGGGGTAGAGAATATCCTGACAAACACGACTTATCTAGTTTGAAGGTTTTAGGTTCTGTAGGAGAACCTATCAATCCTAAAGCTTGGAAATGGTACCACGAAGTCATAGGTGGTGGAGAATGTCCCATCGTCGATACTTGGTGGCAGACCGAAACCGGTATGATGTTGATCACACCATTACCAGGAATAACCGATCTGAAACCGGGTAGTGCAACACATCCATTCCCAGGTCTCAAAGCTGACATCTATGATGCAGCTGGAAATAGCCTTGAAGCTAACCAAGGAGGATATTTGGTTATCAAGCGACCGTGGCCATCGATGTTGAGAACACTCTACAAAGAACCAGAGAGATACGTGGAAACATACTGGTCAGAGTATGAAAACGATATCTATTTCGCAGGAGATGGTGCACGAATAGATGAAGACGGATACTTCTGGGTTGTAGGTAGGATAGATGATGTTTTGAACGTTGCAGGACACAGGCTCAGCACCATGGAGATGGAAAGTGCACTGGTTGATCACGAAGCAGTTGCTGAAGCTGCGGTAGTTGGAAAACCGGATGAAGTGAAAGGACAAGTTCCTATAGCTTACGTGATCTTAGAGTCGGGTCGTGAAGCATCTGATGAACTGGCAAGTGAATTGAGAGCCCACGTCGGAAACATCATCGGTCCAATAGGTAAACCCGCAGCAGTTAGATTCACAAGAGACCTACCAAAAACAAGATCTGGAAAGATAATGAGAAGGATTTTAAAGAAACTTGAAAAAGGTGAATCCGCTGGAGACACGTCCACACTAAGAAATCCAGATATCGTAGAAGAGATCAGAGAGATGGTCGAGGAGTAAAACCTTTCCCCAAACCCCTTATTTATTTTTTAATTTTACATTTCAAAGTATAAACCATGCCGACCATATGACTGTTGATTCTTTCTACCTCGAATTCGTTTTCCAATATTTGTTCTATATCTCTATCCATATGTGTTCTTCCAAAGATTTTGGCAGAGATCATCATTGGATAAAAAAGTGGCTTTCCGTATGAATTTTCTGGCCTTCCGGTATCAAGTACTATCATACTACCCTCTTTTTTCAATATTCTAGCACATTCTTCGACTGCCTTTCTTGGATTCGGTAAAGTTGTAAAAGTAAAAGTAGCGATAATACTATCAAAATGATTATCAGGGAATTTCGAATCTAATATATCATCATATTTAGCGCTAGCTTGCTCATGGATCTCCTTGTTTTTTATACGTTCACGAGATCTTTTTAGCATCCCTTCACTTATATCTATCCCGATGACCTCACCTTCGTTGAGGTGTTGAGAGATCTTTGGCAGTATCCGTCCTGTTCCTGTACCAATGTCTAACACCCTTTCTTCCCCTGATAAGTCAAGTGCATCGATGGCCTTGTTTTTCCATTTCTCTTGAGGTCTCCCTACGATTGGGAAAGTATCCACAGAGTCATAAAATGAAGCCCATCTATCGTACCTATTGGCGACCTTCTCTTTTTCAGCCATCAAAGTGTTAAAACCACTTCTAATATAAAAATTCTACATAGATATAACAACGTATCAATATCACCATGGATAAGTGATACCCAGTGTGAGTTCCTGGTAAATGACCAAGTATGTGAGTACATAACCCAGGATAGCACCAGAGTTTAGTAGAGGTAATCCTGCTTGGGGGTTACCTTTAAGAACGAACCTCATCAGTACTAATAATCCGATAACTGAACCCATTATACACCCGATAGCTACGATTGATGGGGCATATAGACCGGCAACTGCAAGACCCGGGAGATGATAGAAAGCCGAAACAGCCAATATACCTGGGATGATAAGATCACCTAGACCTATGAATATTGCATCCCTTTTTTTATCTTTATCTACTTCCTGCATGATGCCTTCTTTCTGATAGAATGAATAGTCCAATCTCTTTGGTATTACGAGTATGACAGGAAGTTTCATCTTCATAACACCAGATGCAAGAGAGATCATATGTTTTGTTTTATAAACCGATATAAAATCATATACAGCTAAAACTATCAACAGAACGAAAACGGGTAGGATACCAAAACTCATGCCGAATATGGCAGCTATACCCGCCCCCATAACTATACCGATACCATCTACAACGTACCACTCTGGGAATTTATACAGTAGATATGTAAGAGATATACCTGAGAAAACAGCTATCATGAAGGGAAGATCCAAAGTAACTGAGCCGACTCTGAAGACGTATGGTATGAAATAAAATAAAACAGGATAGAAAACATAGAAGATAGTTAACCCTACCACCGCCAATATCGCATACTGGATGAAACTGCCTTCGGTATATTTCATAACAGCCAGCATGACCCCTGTGAACAGGATGATAAGACCCACGTATATGAGAGGGTTGATGGGATCATCTGTATCTTCTCCAAAGGCTTGGTACTCTTCGGGAAATAGATTTACGACAGCTACAGCTCCAAGCTGTACGATGATCATTATGCATACGATTGCTACTACGGGCAGATATTTTCTATCCAACTTCTACCCCCTTATAATCTGCTAGCGAATGCCATGGTCCCCTTTACATTATTGACCCTGATCTTCACTTCTTCTCCCTTGGTAGCACCGGGCACATATATGATGTATTTACCGACCTTTGCAACACCATCACCTTTGCTACCGATATCTTGGATCCTGACTTCGTATATGCCTCCTTCTTCGATCCGTTCAGATTCAGCAGTCTTGTGGACCCTTTTCTTCTTTCCTCTTACTGGTCTATGAGCTCCACAGGCATCGCATTCTAATATATTGATCCTCCCGTCTTTGACCAAACGAGTATCTGGACGACCACATTCTGAGCATAACACATATTTTTCAACATAATTTTGTAATTTATCCCTTATCTTCCTAGGGTTGATCTTACCTTTAAAAACTACCCGTCCATTTTCTCTATCACCGGCAGTAGCCAACTCACGGAGTAGATATTTCATCAGTTTTTCAGGCTCTCTATTTAACTGATCTGCGATATCGGAAAAATTTCTTAAGATGGTCGTGTTCCCCTCGACCATCGCTTCTATTTTTGGAACCTCGAATCTAGAATGGTCCGAGATCTTTTCGGGAAGGTCCTTCCTTGCTCTTTTTAATAAATCCCCGTAGTCGTTACCTTCCCCTTCTTTATCTTCTTCAGTCATGTTATCTAAATGCAGTTAGGTTTATTTGGTTTAAAAATGTATTGGTTTGACTCGGATGGGTCTTTCTAATTCCATAGGACAGCGTTTTTGTGATAGTTATTTATATCATGTCGGTGTTTTTAAAACATGTACGAAAAAGTTGTTATTCCTACGGATGGTTCCGAAGTCGCATTTAAAGGGATCAAAGAAGGATTAGAGATGGCCAAATGTCTAGGTATTAAGGCGGTAGCTGTATATGTGATAGACACGTCTGAATACCAGGGACTTCATCATGCTAGTATAAAGGGATCCGTAAAAAGTGGATTAAAGGAAACCGGTACAAAAGCTTTGAAAGAAGTAAAAAAGATGGCTAACGAACTTGATGTATTATTGGAGACTAGGATAAAGGAAGGGAAACCATACCAAGAAATAAATAAAATAGCTAAGGCTAATGATATTATATACATAAGTAGCCATGGCCTTTCAGGTTTCACCCAATTCTTTTTAGGAAGTACAACTGAAAGGGTATTGAAACACTCCTCCGCGACAGTTGCAGTAGTGATGGGAGGATTTGTAAAAACTGAATAGTTCTTCTTACCTTTATTCAGCAGGATCTACTCTCTTCCTGCATGGTGAAGGTAATTTCATCGATGCCTTTCTCAAAGCTTCCTTTGCAGACAACTCGTTTTTTTCATCGACCCAGACCTTTATAACAGCTTGTCCGGAGTTCACTCTTGCAGCGTTGCCTACAGTCTTACCGAATGATCTTCTCATACCCTCGGATAATCTGTCTGCTCCTGCTCCTGTAGCTTGTTTATTTTCTCTAAGTACATGATGCGGATAGACTAGGATTTTGGCTTTGAAGTTTCCTTCTCCCACATTTTTTGTTAAGTACCTAGTAAGTACGACACGAGCGGCTTCAAGAGCATCATCTTTGATCTGGCATTTCTCTTCTATGATTAGAGTTACCTCTAAATCGAAATCAGCTTTACGATTACCCATGGTGAATTGACCTACACGGACATGGGGTGTTCCTCCGATGTACTTCTTTCTGGTATAGCTTTGTCCTTTTATTTCACGGTACATCCGTCCTGGTTTTCGGGGCATAGTATATCGCCTTCATCCTTTACTCTTATATATAAATTTTTACCTGTAAAGCGACGGCCCTGTTTTTGTACTGGACATCTCGTCCTTTTTCGAGACCGCGCCACCCAACGACTGGAAGTGTATAGTAGTTCTCATACCCATATTTATGACCCTTTGTATCATATCGAAAAGACTAGTTTTATTTAGTTCATCCATATAGATATGCTTCTTGATCACGATAGAATCTGGTAATTTGTTGTCGTCACGATGAATATTGTATATCATTGCATTTTCAGACAATAACATAACCAAGGATTTTTCAAAATTGTTCCTCTGCTTGTTTTCCAATTTTTGAATGACCTTTTTATGTTCTTCACTCACATTCAATTTGTAAACTACCTCGAGTCTATCCACGTATCTCAGAGGCTTACCTAACAATACTGTTCTATTACCATGTTTTAACTGGATCATCCAATCAAGTTTAGGATGCTCGTTTTCTTTGTACTCCCTGTCATCTTCGTCTAGCCATTCTGATATCTGCTCTTTCATAGTATCTAATTGAACTAAAACATGCGACTATAATAATCCTTTCGGAAAAAGTTCGATATCAAAGAAATACTATCTCTATAAGATATAATATTGACAATGGGACCATCACCATAAGAAAATCGTCATCGATGATTATAGAGGGATATTCTGCTAAAATAGCAACTACGGATCCTATTATAGCTAGGGGAACTATTATCATGAAAGAATAACCAGTCATTAAGTTCATTATGATAATCCCTATTATAGCCCATGCTATCAGGGGTACAGAAGGATAATATTTGGGTATATGATACTTTATTTCTCCTATGAGAGGATCTACTATACCCATACCGATAAAACAGAGTACATTCCAATGCATCGGAAAAAGAATCAAGGCAATACCCGCTGCTATAGCTGCCCAAGCGTAGGCTGCGATCTGTTTTTTCTCATAATCTCTCATCCCAAATATATGCCATCCCTTATATAGTCTCAATCCCTCAAAGGCAAGGATAGAAATAACTAATATGATCAATAGCGATCTTTTACTGTAACCGAAGATTTCGCTGGGTAATAAATAGTACACTAAAACTATCCAAGTCATCGAGTGTATTACCCTTCGTAACAAATGATCTTCATTCATTTACCTTCTCCAATCATCAATCGGGTTTGACCTTATATTCAAACAGCGAGTAAACTAATCCATAATGTGGTAATATCTAAAGATTTGGTTTTTAAAAAAATAAAAAAAGGGTTTGATATAGAGAGATCATATCTCTTCTATACGGTCTTCCTCTTCCCTTAGATCTACAACTCTTTTAGCTTTTCCGACTGTCCTAGGCAACGTTCCAGGTTCGAGTAGTTTAACTCTAGCCTTTATATTCAAAATAGCCGTGATGTTTTCAGAAGTTCTCCCTAGTAATTCTTCTTCGTCGTATTCGTCTGAATCGTAGTATTCTCTGTCAACTTCCACTCTAACGAAAAGTTTGTCCAAAACATCTCTGTCAACTATTATCTGATAATGCTCACCGATCCCTTCAGTTTCTAATAGAGCTTCTTCGATCTGGCTTGGGAATACGTTCACACCACCAACGATCAACATATCGTCGCTTCTACCTTCAATGCGCTTTATCTTAGGATGATACCTGCCACATTCACACTCTTCGTATTCGATAGTCGCGATGTCTTTTGTTCTGTACCTTAATAACGGCATAGCTTCTCTGGAAAGCATAGTGAAAACCATCTCTCCTTTTTCTCCTTCTGGCAGTACTTCACCGGTATTCGGGTCGATAGTTTCAACATAGAACTCGTCTCCCCATATGTGGAGTCCATTTTGTTCTGGACATTCCACGGCTACTCCGGGACCATAAAGTTCGGACATGCCATAGACATCCTGTGCATTCAATCCGAAGGAATCTTGGATACTTGTCCTAGCTTCTTCACTCCACGGTTCCGCACCGAACATTCCAACTCTAAGATTGAAATCCTCTCGAGGGTCAAATCCATGCTTTTGGGCAGCCTCTGCTAGATAGATTGCATAAGATGGGGTACAAGCAAGAACTGAGGTTTGGAAATCTTTCATCATCTGGATCTGTTTTTTTGTGTTCCCTGTTGACGTGGGTAGTACTGAACATCCCAATTCTTCAGCACCCTGATGGAAACCTAAACCACCTGTGAACAACCCATATCCGTATGCGTTTTGAACTATATCAGATGGTTCAACCCCTGCAGTCGAATAACATCTTGCCATCAGATCGTTCCAAGTGTCCATGTCGTTACGAGTGTATGAAACAACCGTGGGTTTTCCTGTAGTTCCGCTGGAAGCATGGAATCGAACTACATCATCTTTATTCACTGCCAATATCCCATAGGGATAGTGGTCTCTAAGATCATCTTTTACCGTGAAAGGGACTTTGTGTACATCGTCTAGACTTTTTATGTCCTTAGGGGTTATGCCTTCATTTTTGAATCTTCTCTTATACATAGGAACGTTATCGTAGGCATACTTTACCATCTTGAGCATCTTCTCTTCCTGTACCTTTCTGATCTCGTCCCTCTTCATCAATTGAGCTTTTTTATTGAACATATATTTCCACCTTGGATTTTATCTTAAACCACCGAGTATAGAGAATGATTATAAGTTTTTCGAAAACCTATATCACAATATACGTTCTAAAAAATTAGAGATATCCTCTAGATGTTTTCTCTCCTCGACATCTTTATCTCTTAAACTCAAAACTTCTTTTGGTTCTCCTGCTATCTCCTGCATATCGTTAAACGTTTTAGATTCTCCGCCCCCGCCGTGCGTACAAAAAAATGCAGTTTGAGATATTTCATCTTTATAGTTTTCCAGGTATGTTCTGATAGCCGGTGTCACTTTCCCTGCCCACACAGGCGTACCTACTATCAACATATCAAAATTTTCAGGATGATAAGAAATGTCCTTTATCTCAGTTTTCTTTTTCATCAAGGCATCTTTACCTGCTATGACATATCCCGTATTCCCATCTCGGTTTTTCTTATCTATTATCTCCTCTGTTTTGACTTCTATATCTTTTTTATTCAATACCTCTTTAATGTCCATAGCCGCTTTCCTTGTTGTTCCTGTCCGTGAATAGTACGAGATCAATATATTCATGATTACCCTAGTTCTGAAACCATCCCTAGATATATCAATCTTATTATTTTATTTGAATACATGTCAGAATCCAATGCTTACAAATATGGCTGTCATGATACTAAGGATCAAAGTTATTATGAACACTATCAGTAGATGTTTTCGCAGTATCTCACTCTCGAGTTTTCTTCCTTTTCCGATAGTGGCTACTGCGTTATTTATCTTAGACGGTGTTATGGCAGATGCTACTCCTCCAGCTACACCATGACCTGCATAAACAGACATGAATTGATTATCAGAAAGACCGATCTGTTCGGTAACCTGACGCTGTATTCCGAATAATAGAACATTACTAGCTGTTTCACTTCCACCAACGATAGCACCGAAAAGACCTAGACTAGCCGCTACAAAGATATACCCAGGTCCAAAAACATTACCGAGGAATAAACCAGCGATATAGTTCATATTGGAGTCTATATCTATGACTAATTCTTCTCCATTCATCGACCCTCCGCTCCATGCCATGATATAAGCTATGGAGAAGAAAAGACTGTATGCGATGAATGGTGCCCATATACTTCTCGACCAAGTTTTCAATGCTTTTTTACTCTGTTTTATAGTCGGTTTCAATAAAAAGAATGAAGCGAAAGCTGTCACCCCGATCCAGAAGTAAACTTGGGCAAAAACATTGAAATTTACGGTTTCATAGGCGATTAACCAGCTGGTAAAACCAGGATCTAAAGTCCTTAAAAATTCATTGATAGCTGGAACACTTGCTATAGAAGCGAGAACTATTAGTAATAACCAAGGGGACAAGGCCCTTAACAATTTTTTCTTATCTATCGGTTCGTGTTCCAATATGATACCATTTCGCTTTCTATCCCACCGGAAATAAAGATAAAGTCCTATCATGGAAACTAGGCCAACGATCACCCCTAAAACCATGATCGGAGCCCTTATGATAACCAAAAATATAGACATAAAACCGATTATTAAACCAGATAATAATGCAGGTACTAATCCTTTTTTAACAGATTTGATACCCCCGATTATCCATAACATCGCTATCGATAATATGGTGGCTATCACGGGTAAGAAAAGTGCGATCCTGAATGCGAATTCATAACCGAATTCTAATACAGACATACCCAACTCCCCGGCAAATAGTTCAGCAGGTAAAGTGATTGGTATAGATAGTATGGCAAAACTAGTACTAGCATTGTAGCCTAAAACCGAAATCGCTACAGCGGATGATGGTCCGAATCCCATAGCTATCAACAATGGAGGAAAAAGAGCAGGGGTCACTATACCCAAAGATGTAACAAAAGTTCCGAAACCTATCCCTATGAATAGTGCTTGTTCTTCTTTTGTATGGGCCACTCTTTTTATCGCTTTAGAGATGGTCCCTAGTGCCCCTACCTCCCTCATCAAAAATATCAGGAGCATAGTGAATATAATAGCTATGCTGATACCGAAAGATTCCAGGAAACCGTATATTGCAGCTGTAGTAGCTACAAATAGACTAGTGTCAAAAAACACCACTGCAACTGTGAAACAAATGAGCAGCCCTAACACTGCCATCTCTGCTGCATTTCTTTTAAAGAATATGATCCCTATGAACACCGCAAAGAGCGGAAGAAGCACTAAAAGGAATTGTAATCCCATCATCATTTTATCATTGGTTCGATATGGGATGATATTTATAAATATTATCTACGTTAGATTACACTTCGAGGACTCATGTTTAAATCCGAAAGTCATATTAAGGCCTATGTTTACTGCGATATCGATGGCCGAAAAAGAAAAAGATCTCATCCCTCTCTTTGAGCCTGATTCGATAGCCATAGTTGGTGCATCCAGTAAAAAAGGGAAGGTCGGGAATATTTTACTTTCGAACATCGTCAACTCGGGGTACGATGGGGTTGTATATCCTATAAATCCTAAGGGTGGGGAAATATATGGAAAAGAAGTTTACGGATCCATAGAAGAACTTCCGGATGGTATAGACCTTGGTATCGTAGTCATACCTGCCAAATACGTCAGAGAGGCTGTCCACAAATTGGGTGAAAAAGGGATAAAACATACTATAGTCATCACATCGGGATTTTCAGAGATCGGTAATACCGATGAAGAAAATCTCATAGTTGAAGAGGCTGGAAAACACGGTATGAGGATCCTCGGTCCAAATGTATTCGGTATATATTCAGCAAAGGCAGAATTGAACGCTACATTTGGGCCCTCAGATGTATCCAAAGGCGAGATAGCCTTGATATCTCAGAGCGGTGCCCTTGGTATAGCTATGATAGGTAAGACAGCAATGCAATATCTGGGGCTTTCAGCCATCGTAAGCGTGGGAAATAAAGCAGATATCGATGATATGGATCTTATAGATTATTTCGCAGATGACGATGAAAGTAAAGTCATCATGATCTATATGGAGGGGCTCGAGAACGGACGTGAGTTCATCGACAAGGTGGAAAGTGAGATCCCTCCTGAAAAAGCCATCATCGTTATAAAAGCCGGTCGTTCAGAGAAGGGGGCGACGGCAGTGGCCTCTCATACTGGTTCGCTGGCGGGATCTGATAGAGTATTCAGTTCAGCATTCAAACAAGCTGGTATCTTGAGAGCCGATACCATCAATGAGGCTTTTAACTGGTCAAGGGCTTTTTCCAGTACACCTCTACCTGAAAACGATAAGGTAGTCGTGATAACCAATGGCGGCGGTATCGGAGTCCTGAGTGCAGATGCCGCTGAAAAATATGGTGTAGATCTGTTAGATGACCAGACTTTCCTAAAAGAGACCTTTGAGGAAACAATACCTCCTTTTGGTTCTACCAAGAATCCTATCGATATAACAGGGCAGGCAGGGAAGGAGGAATACGAGAAGGCATTAAGAAAAGCCTTCGAGAGCGATGAGATAGGTGCGGTAGTTGGTTTATACTGTGAGACAGGAACGACAGATGATGGGGAGGTTGCAAATGCTGTCAAAGAGATACACGATGATTTTGGTAACGAAAAGACCGCGGTGTACGCTTTCACAGGTGGAGAGGAAGTGAATGATTGTATTCAATGGTTAAGAAAAAATAATATATCCGCATATACTGAAACTGATGATGCCATGTCTTCGTTAGGGGCTCTGTATAGAAGAAAGAGATATCTGGACAGGAAAGAAGAGATGGAAGATATAGATGCACCAGATATGGATATAGAAAGTATCAATGAGATTATCAACAGAGCCGTTAGTCAAGGTAGGGTAAATCTTTTGGAAGACGAGGCGAGAAAGATCTTAGACCTCGCAGGCATACCCATGGCAGAGGGTCGAGTCGTTAATACTCTTGAAGATGCGGTGAAAGCTGCGGAGGAGATAGGATATCCCGTGGTACTAAAAGTAGTCTCAGAGGATATCATGCATAAATCGGATGCAGGCGGTTTGGCTCTCGATCTAGAGAATGAAAAAGAAGTGGTGGATGCTTATCAGGCGATCTATTCTAACTGTAAAAGTAAGTACCCTAATGCACATATTCGAGGGATATCTGTAGCCGAGATGTTAAAGGGCGGTGAAGAAACCATAGTTGGCGGTACTTGGGATAATTCATTCGGTCCCATGGTCATGTTCGGTTTAGGAGGGGTTTATGTTGAGATCCTGGAAGATGTAGTTTTCAGAGTGGCTCCCATATCAAAGAGAGAAGCTAGAAGGATGATAGGAGAGATCAATGCCTTCCCTGTTTTGGTAGGTGCACGGGGACAATCTAGAAAAGATCTAGATGCCTTGGCAGATATTATATACCGTATGTCCTTTTTGATGGATGAAGTGGACGACATATCCGAAATAGATTTAAATCCTATCAAAGCATTCGACCAAGGTAAGGGAGCAAAATCCGTTGATGTTGCTATTTCAATAAAAAGAAAGGTGATATAAAAATGAAGAACCTTATAATCGCTTCAACAAGACCTGATGCAGGTAAGACAACAGTTGGTATAGCTATAGCTATGATGAAGAAGGACAGGTTCAATTATCTGAAACCCTTCGGAGACAGACCGATTTATAAGAAAAAAAGATTGATCGACTATGATGCAAAACTGTTCAAGAACATATTGAACCTAAAAGAGGATTACGAGAAGTTCTGCATCGGTTTCGACCATTCAAAGATAAAATACGCCTACGATGAAAAAACTATCAAGGAAAAGATAAGAGAAAGGATCGAAGAGATGAGAGAGACTAGAGATAGTGTCATCATAGAAACGGGAAGTGAGTGGACTGTTGGCTCATCGATACATCTAGACCCGATCTCCTTAAACCAGTACATCGATTCTGACATCGTTTTCGTAGCCACTGGTGACCGTACTAGTATGATCGACGACATACATACGGTATCGAAATATTTTGATGCCCAGGATATCTCTATCAAAGGAGTTGTACTAAATCAAGTAGAATCCGTAGAGGATATACAAAATTTTGCAGTGGATGAAATCGAAGGTCTAGGTATAGATGTTATCGGTATAATTCCAGAGATCGACGAGCTTTCTTTGACTAGAGTCAGTTTCATCAACGATATGCTTTTTGGTAAGATCGTTGCCGGAGAGGCTGGATTGAACAATCTTGTAGAGAATGTTTTTGTCGGCGCTATGAGTGCAGAGAAGATCGTTAGAAACCCTCATTACCAAAAAAGGAGAAAATTGATAGTAACTGGTGGAGATCGCTCTGACGTAGTTCTGGCTTCCTTAGACGAAAAAACGTCAGCTGTGGTCCTGACGAACGATATAATCCCTCCGAGTAATATAATCTCTAGAGCGGATAGAGCTGGGATACCGTTGATATCGGTTCCATTAGATACTTTTGAGGCGGCTAGAAGGATCGAACGTATGGATAGGATAACAACTATAGAAGATGATTTCAAGATAGAAAGGATCAAAGAAGATATCGCACCGAAGATCGATATCCGTTTTGATTGAGACGAGAAAGAATTAAGTAGAGTTCAGCCCTAATAATTTTTGGGTAGATTATATGTCTCATGATATAGATTATGTGGAAGCCGATGATGCCTTAAGCAAGATAGGTAGAGGGGATAGGGTCTTTGTTGGATCTGGAGCCTCAGAACCACAATATCTGGTCAAAAAATTGATGGATCTTGCATCGGGTTTTTATGATACTGAGATATTTCATATACAAACATTGGGTGTCGCTGCTTACACTGAGGAGAAATTCGAGGACAGTTTTAGGCACAACGCTTTTTTTGTAGATGATAATACTAGGGAGGCAGTTGCCGAGGGAAGAGCGGATTACACACCTATTTTCATGAGGGATATACCGAAACTTTTCAAAACCGGAAGGGTTCCACTAGATGCTTCATTGGTCCAGGTGTCTCCCCCTGACAAGCACGGATGGATGAGCCTTGGGATCGCGGTGGATATCATTAAATCCGCGGTGGAGAACTCGAAGATGGTGATCGCCCAGGTTAATCCAAAGATGCCAAGGGTCCACGGGGATTGTTTTATCCATGTAGATGATGTTGATCATCTGGTCCATCATGAAGAAGATCTTTTAGAATTCGACCCAGTTGTTTCAGGAGACACAGCAAAAGAAATAGCAGGGAACGTCAGCAGACTCATCGAGGATGGTGCCACTATCCAGATTGGGTACGGTGCTATCCCTAATGCGATATTGGAACATCTTGATGTAAAAGAAGATCTCGGAGTACATACCGAGATGTTGTCTGAGGAATTGGCTAATCTCATGGAAAGGGGTATAGTGACCAATCAAAAGAAAACCATCCATAAAGGTAAAAGCATAGCATCTTTCCTGATGGGGACTAAGAAACTCTATGATTTCGTTGATGATAATCCAGGTATAGAACTGAGACCCACGGACTATACAAATGATCCCTTCGTTATCGCGAAAAATCACAAGATGACAGCAGTCAATACCGCTTTACAGGTCGATCTTACCGGCCAGGTTTGTGCTGATTCATTAGGTTACAGTTTTTACAGTGGGATAGGAGGTCATGCTGATTTCATGAGGGGTGCAGGTTATGCAGACGATGGAAAATCTATCATAGCTCTTTCTTCAACAGCACAGAAGGGGAAGGTATCCAGGATTGTATCTTCTCTTAATGAAGGAGCCGGCGTGGTCACTACTAGAGGGGATGTAGAATACGTGGTAACCGAGTACGGTGTAGCATATCTTAAAGGTAAAAATATCAGACAGAGAGCAATGGAATTGATAAATATTGCACATCCCAAGTTCAGGGAGGAGTTATTGAAGGAAGCGAAAGAACACCATCTTGTTTATCAAGATCAATTGCTCGTTCTTGGAGAGGGGGGACGCTACCCAGAGGAACTAGAAACGATCAAAACGATCAACGATAAAGAATACGTCTTTAGACCTATGAAGCCTACGGACGACGAGCTTCTCAAAGATCTATTCTACTCTCTCTCAGATGAGAGTCTATATAAAAGATTCATGAGTGCTAGGAAGGATATGCCTCACGATCGAAGGCAGGATTTTGTCCAGATAAATTATAACAAAGAGATGGCCATAGTTGTCATCGATCAAGAGATCGAAGGACCCGACAGGATGGTAGGCGAGGCGGATTACCGTATCAAGGAAGGACAGAACGTTGCAGAGATATCGGTGATGGTGAGAGATGAATACCAGGGCATGGGGATAGGTACGGCTCTTGTGGAGTACTTGACCATGATAGCAAAAAACCAGGGTCTTTATGGATTCACAGCAGAGGTTTTGGCAGACAACAAGAAGATGCTGAGGGTGTTCGAAAAGATGGGTTATGATATCGAAAAGAAGAGAAAATATGGAGAGTACGAGTTAAGGATGAGATTCACATGAATAGAGCTACCGATTCGATGGAAAAAGAACCAGTATGGGATATAGATCATGATAGTGTTGAAGAAGTTATTAAAAAAGTGAAGAAGGAAGGCCGAAACACACTTTTAGAAAACGAGGCTCGAAAAGTGCTCGATGCTGCTGGAATCCATATGGCAGAGGGAAAAGTCGTTCATGATATACATAGTTGTGTCGAAGCAGCTGAAAGGATAGGATATCCCGTCGTTCTAAAAGTAGTATCTGAAGATATAATCCACAAGATGGATGTTGGAGGCGTGGAGACAGGTATCCAAAATGAGAAAGAGCTTTTAGATGCCTATGAATCGATATGTTCCCAGGTAAAAAATAAAAAACCTAGAGCGAAGATCCGGGGGATTTCAATTTCTGAACACATAGAAGGTGGAGAAGAGGTCGTTATCGGAGGTATGATCGATCCATCCTTCGGTCCAGTCGTCATGTTCGGACTCGGCGGGATCTATATCGAAGTTATAAAAGACGTAGTTTTCCGTATAGCCCCTATCGATGCTCAAGAAGCATGTGACATGGTGAGAGAGATAAAGTCCTTTTCGATACTGATCGGTGAAAGGGGGAAGGGTAAAAAAGATCTTAGAGCACTAGCTGAGATGATCTCAAGATTGGGCGATCTGATGTATTTCGTAGATGATATCCAGGATATAGACCTGAATCCTGTAGCCTCTTTAGAAAAGGGTGCAGTTGCCTTAGATGTAGCTATCAACATAAAATAAGATGTTTAATGATCAGTAAATCGTAATCTTTATTATACCACTTTATATATCAAGGACCATGAAAGCAGTTATTTTATCTGGAGGATTCGGGACCAGGATGAGACCATTGACTTATACAACTCCTAAACCTTTACTACCTATTTTGAACAAACCCATGATCAGACATGTGATCGAACAGTTACCAGATCCAGTTGATGAAGTGATACTAGCAGCAAATTATAAGATCGATATGTTACGAGATTATTTCGAAGAAGCCGAGGTGGGACTCCCAGTTCGTGTAGTCGATGAGCCAAAACCACTTGGAACTGGAGGGGCGGTTAAAAATGTGGAGGAATATTTAGACGAGACGTTTTTTGTGATCAATTCAGATATCATCTCTAGTATCGATCTTGATGAATATCTTGAATTTTATAAGTCCAAAGAAGCCGTTGGAGCCATATCTGCTTGGGAAGTAGATAATCCTGAAGAATTCGGGATCTTTGAGCTGAATGGAAAAAATAAGATACTGCGTTTTCAAGAGAAGCCGGAACCGTGGGAGGCCTTTTCGAACACCATCAATGCCGGTCACTATATACTAGAGCCAGAAGTGCTCGATATGATACCACCAGGAGAAAAAGTATCCATGGAAGATGAGATATTCCCGCTGCTGGTGGATGATGGACTTTACGGTTTCGAATTCCAGGGATATTGGGTGGATTGTGGAAGACCTTCTAGTTTTTTCGAAGCTACCGAAACCTTATTAGATTATATAGGTGAAGAAAATCTGATAGGCGATAGGAGTTTTGTAGAAGGTGAAGTAAAAGAAAACACAGTGGTAGGAGTAGATTGCACGGTAGGTAAAAGCACGATCTCTAGGTCGATACTCTTCGACGGTGTCGAGATAGATAACGGATGTACTATCGAAAACAGTATAATCGGTTACGATGCCATCATCGAAGACGATGTGACAGTGAAGGATTCGATCATATCTGACAACACATATCTGGAAGACGGTCAAGAGATAGTAGGAAAGAAGATAAAACCAGATGAGGTTGATTAGATGTCAGAACTATTCGGAACCAATGGTGTTAGGGGTATAGTGAATGAAGACATGAACATAGATTTAGCTACACGTTTGGGTAAAGCTATCGGTACATGGCTAAACGGAGGTACCGTGGCTGTAGGAACTGACACACGTTTATCCAACCACATGTTGAAGAACGCTGTTTCATCAGCCTTGACCTCTACAGGTTGTGATGTTATCGATCTTGGAGAGGTACCTACTCCTGCGATCCAATTATTTACCCGAGAAAACACGGATCTAGGCATCGCTATCACGGCTTCGCATAACCCCCCCCAGTTCAATGGTATTAAATGCATAGATGATGATGGAACGGAACTTATAGAGGGAAAGGAGGAAGAGATAGAAAAGATATATTTTTCTGAGAACTTCCGTCTCGCAAGGTGGTCGGATGTGGGGAAAGTAATGTCTGACGATCCTATTCGAGAGTATATAGAATCTGTCGAATCTAAAGTCGATGAAAAGTCAATCAGGGATGCAGAATTAAAGGTCATAGTAGATTGTGCCAACGGAGCAGGTTCTTACACAACGCCGTATATATTGAAGGATCTTGGGTGTGAGGTGGTGACATTGAATTCTCAACCAGATGGGACGTTCCCTGGTCATGAAAGCGAACCCACTGAAGATAATTTGAAGGACCTTATAGACCTTGTGAAAAGTTCTGATGCAGACTTAGGTATAGCCAATGATTGTGACGCCGATCGGGCTATTTTCATCGATGACAAAGGAAGATTCCTCCATGGTGATAAGACATTGACACTCATGGCTAAAAAGATAGTCGAGGAGATAGGTGGAGGTACAGTTGTCACTCCGGTCAGTTCATCTACCAGTGTCGAGGACGTAGTGAAGAGTTCTGGAGGAGATCTACTATATACCGCTGTTGGGTCGCCGATAGTGGCAAGGGAGATGATAGATAGAGGTGCTGTGTTCGGGGGAGAAGAAAATGGAGGATTGATATTTGCAGACCATCAGTATTGTCGGGATGCAGGGATGGCGGCGGCCAAGATAGTGGAGTTAGTTGCAATTGAAGGCCATCTTTCAGAACTCGTTGATGTACTTCCCTGTTACGCACTTGATAAAAGGGGTGTAGGATGTCCTGATGATCTAAAAGGAAAATTGATGGATGACTTGAAAGAAAGATTTAAATCTGAGGATTACAACGACGTTGATGGGTTGAAGATATATTATGATGAAGGGTGGGTACTTATAAGACCATCCGGAACTGAACCGAAATACAGGATATATTCAGAAGCTGAAGATCAGGATACTGCTAAAGAACTAGGTCACAAGCATCAAAAGATCGTGAGAGAAGTGCTGGAAAAAATTTGAATAGTTTGATAGGTTAAATCCGCCAAATGTATGACGAAGGCGTTATACATACCAAAATTATAAATAACAACCAACCCCTATTATATATCGTCTGACATTGTGTCAGACCTGAAGGAGTTTGTGGGATAGGATGCCACTTAGAAAGAAAAAACAGGAAACAGACCCGACGACCAAGAGATTGATGGATAAAGGTATAATTAAGATAAAGACTGACGGAGACGATGAAGATCAGGGTGCTAAACAAAAGATAAAGAGATTCGGTAAAGTGACCTTTGATTTCTGGAGCGGTGTAAAATATACATTGATATTGTCGGCATTTCTGTGGTGGCTGCCCTTGTTTGGTCCCATGCTGGCAGGTTATGTCGGTGGTCGAAGGACCGGTGGGCCGAAAAAGGGGTTAGCTGCAGCCATCACAGCATTGAGTGTCGTAGGTTTAGTCCATATCGCATTTTCATATAATTTGGTACCGCCGAATATAATGGAACTGCTTAGTGTGCCGAGTAGTATTCTTGCAGCAGCTTATCAAAGACCAATGCTAGAACCGTATGTTCGTTTCTTGGAACTGTACTGGAGATCCTTCTTTTCTTCCGTTATCGAAGGACTTCCTTACTCTCCTAACAGCTATGTGATAACGATAATATTCGCATATATAGGAGGGGTGATTTCAGTAGAGAAAAAGAGAGAATTCGAGGATGCAAAAAGTTCTAACAGTACTATAAACATCGATCTATCAAGTATGAGTAACCGTCCGATGCCGTCAACGAAATATTCGGATAAAAAAAGGATGCTTGTGAACTCGAATTTTAACTATGAACCAAGCCGGTCTGAAAGAGCTAGAACACCGAAAAGATGGGAAGATCTAAAACCTATACAGATAAGTCAAAAGAAGAAGAGATCAAGAAGAAAGCGAAGGAACAATCATAAAAATGAACGAGAAACCGAAGTAAGTAGATACGAACCTGTACGATTTTCAAGGAAACCTGTCAGACATCACACCAATACCGAAGGCGATGATTGGGAGTTCCTGTGAAAGATGGAAGCATAGAAGTTATTAATCCCGAGTTGTATCAGTTCGAGTAATGAAGATACTCCATCAAGATACAAGAACCGGTAAGATAAAGCTCAGAGTCGATAATTTGGACGATCTCTGGCATATAAAGAATATACTTAATCCTGAGGATATAGTTTCGGCGATGACTTATAGAAGGGAAGAAACACAATCCGATAAGATACGTTCTGAAAGAGGAGAAAAGAAACGTATGAGGTTGGATATCGAGGTGGAGAAGGTAGAATTTCACGAATTTACCGATAGATTACGGATATTGGGTGTGATAGTGGAAGGACCTCAAGATCTAGGTTCTTATCATACCTTGAATGTCACTGAAGGTGACCAGTTGACTATCATCAAGGAAGAGTGGAAGAGTCACGAACTAGATCGGTTGAAAGAAGCTGTTGAGCACAGTCAAAAACCGGTGATCACTTTCGTCGGTATGGAGCAGGGAGAAGCTACCATCTCTATCATGAGGCAGTACGGTGTAAAAGAGATGGCCCACGTATCTCCTAACCTTGGTGGAAAGATGTACGATTCTGATAAAATTAGTAAACAGGATTTCTTCGATATGATCATGACAAAGTTGGAACACATCACAGAACCTGGATCCCCCCTCGTGATATACGGACCTGGATTCTTCAAAGAGGATTTTTATGAATGGGCTAAGGACAAGCGTCCTGAGATGGTCAAATATGCAGAAGTGATACCTGCCGGAGAAGGTGGTATGACCGGTCTACATGAAGTACTGAAAAGAGGTCAGGAAAGGGGAAGTTTAGATGGACAAAGGATGTCTTACGAGAGTGAGAAGGTAGAGGACCTCCTCAAAGAGATCAAAAAAGACGGATCCTACGCTTATGGTGAGGGATCTGTGAAACGAGCGGTTGATATGGGGGCAGTGGAAGAATTACTGATCATAGATACGAAAGTCAGAGACGAGCATGGGGAACAACTTATGAAACAAACTGAACAGTTGGGTGGGGATGTCGTGGTCATAAGTAGTACTCATGAAGGAGGAGAGAAACTTGAAGCTCTAGGCGGGTATGGGGCTTTACTGCGCTATAAGATCGAATAACAAAAAATTATTTTAGACTATTTTTCAATAAATTTTATTATGGGAGAATACGTTACATTATGGGTGGACTCAAAGATGGATCATTCTGTCATAATAGTGGGGGCAGGACCTGCAGGGATGTTCGCAGCCTATGAACTCTCAAGGGCCGACATCGATGTGCTAGTCATAGAGAAGGGTAAAGACGTCAATGATCGTAAGGAATTCGAGATAATGTCAGGGATCGGAGGTGCGGGTACCTTTTCCGATGGGACGGTCAATCTTAGACCTGATATAGGTGGTGATCTTACAGAATATACCAAGGATGAAGATAGAGCCTGGGGATTGGTCGATCATATACGAGAGGTATTGAAAAAACATGGTATGCCTGAGCCCATGAGGGAAAATCCAGAAAAGGAGGAAAAGCTTAAAAGACGTGCCGCCTCCGTTGGATCTAGATACCTTCCGATAATCCAGTCCCACATCGGATCTGACAAAGCACCTGATCTGATCAAATCCTTTAAGGAAGGATTGGAAAAGGATGGTGTCAAATTCAGGGTGAATACAGAGATCGAAGACCTAATTATCGAAGACAATCGGTGCACCGGTGTCGTAAGTAAGTCTGGTAAGAAATATTATGGTCAGTATATTTTATTGGCGCCCGGACGTGTCGGTATAGACTGGGTCCAGAGGTTGACGGAAAGATACGATCTAAAAGCGAACTTCGCACCTATCGATATCGGAGTTCGGGTTGAGGTTCCCAGTATAATCATGGACCCAGTGATAGATGTGAATCGGGACCCAAAATTTCATTTATACTCGAAAAGCTATGATGATTTTGTCAGGACTTTTTGTACAAATCACCAGGGGTTTGTCGTGAAAGAAAATTACGACGGTTTCATAGGTGTGAACGGACATTCAAGGACTGATATTAAAACCGAAAACACCAACTTTGCTTTCCTAGTCAAGTTAAAATTGACAGAACCCTTGGAAGATACAACAAGATATGGTCGTGCTATAGCTCAATTGGCCACAACATTAGGCGGAGGTAAACCAATAGTCCAGAGGATAGGTGATCTTAGGGATGGGAGACGTTCTACCCGTACGAGATTATCGAGAAATTCTGTACAGCCTACATTGGAAGATATCACCCCTGGAGATATATCCATGGCACTGCCTCAACGAGTAATGAATGACATCTTGGAGGGTTTGGATATGCTGAACGAGATAATCCCTGGTGTCAACTCCAGCAACACTCTACTTTACGCTCCTGAGATAAAATTTTATGCGAAGAAACTTCTAGTAGATGATAACTTGGAAACCTCCATCCCACATCTTTTTGCTGCCGGCGACGGAGCCGGTTTATCACATGATATAGTGAACGCATCGGCCACTGGTGTTTTGGCTGGTCGGGGTATCCATCGATGTATGGATAGATGATCGCTCAGATATAAGATGGAGAGGATACCTTCATATTTCGACCCGGTAAGTCTGCCAGGTCCAATGCCTGTAAACCGTTGTTTTCATAGATAAGAAATTCTCCCTTGATACCTACCATCTTACCTCTATGAAGACCGGGAGTCGGCCTATACCTCGGTACTGCTCGGAGGGGTAGTGTGATGGGGTAATCGTTTAAGAAGATCAATCTCCCGGTTTCTGTCCTGTTTTTTATAGACCTATATCTTGTTCTGATGGTTTCCTTATCTACCTTCTTAAAGAGGGTCTTCAGTTTTTTCTTTTTGCTCATACGCTGACTTATCTTGAGTTTTTCACTTAGCCTTATCTCTTCTTCCCTTGCTTGCTTTCTATGGGGTAGTGTGGCTAGTAGGGAATAGGCATCCGCACCTTGTTCGATAAGTCTAGTTTGTAATCTTGTTTTTTTTGTCATGCCTAATTTTGCATGTCTTCCGTAGAAAGCAATGTAAACCGAATGTTCTTCCTCACAGAATCCCCCTTCACATCCTTCACAGTTCTGAGGTTCGAATATGCATTTGAGATCTGGTATGCTGTCAGGTGCACAATCTTGACACTGGTTAAAATTATTCACAGGTCTTTCGTACGGGCAGGGAGTATAGGAGTTGTCCAGGCTTCCGATGCATTTCTTTTCCTGAGAGGTATTAAAATCGATCTTCCCCAGGTCAAGTTCTTTTATATCTTCACCATCATAGACTTTTAGTTCAGGTGAAAATGAGTTCCAACGGTAGGATATCACGTGCACTTCCTTCTGGTTTAACAGTTTTGTTCTGTCTTTCAATAGGGTGTCAGCTTTCTTGAACACGGTTCATCTAATGTTTTAGGAAAATATATGATTTATCCATATCTGTGTTCATTGATGAATTTGAAATGACTTAAATACCAATTGACATCTATTCGGTATGATGACTTATAAAACTATCCAAGACACGGTTCATGGAAGTGTGAAATTATCTGGCCCTTTTCTAGAGTTATTGGAATGTCCCGAAATTCAAAGGTTGCATGGCATATCTCAGCTTGGATTGACTAAACTGGTCTTCCCAGGAGCTAACCACACACGTTTAGAACACTCGATAGGGACCTACCATGTAGCAGAAAGGATGGCAGAAAGTCTTGATCTAAAATCTCAAGAAAAAGATATCATAAAAGCTGCGGCTCTGTTACACGATGTTGGTCACGCCCCTTTCAGTCATACGTTGGAATCGATATTGAGCAAGGAAACAGATCATGACCACATGGATATAACTAAGAAGATAATCACTGGCGATATATTAGTTGAGGATAGGGATGTACCTATAATACCTGAGATATTGGAGAGAAACGATATCCCATCTGAAGAAGTTGCAGACTTGATCAAAGGGAAGGATGATAATTCGAAGATAACTGATTTTGGTGTTCATAAAGGACAGAAGTATTTTGGAGATGAGAAATATCTATACCAGATGATACACGGCCCTATGGACGTGGACCAACTCGATTATCTCTTAAGGGATTTTCATTATACTGGTGTTGCACACGGTGTTATCGATATCGAAAGAGTTCTACAGACGATAGAGATATACAATGGAAATCTAGTGATTAGCAAGGGTGGAGTTCCCGCTGTCGAGGGCATGCTGGTAGCCAGAGGTTTGATGTTCTCATCTGTTTATCTCCATAAAACAGCAAGGATAGCAGAACTGATGCTTGCAAAAGCTATAGATATGCTGGGTGAGGGTTATGACATGATCTACAGGATGACGGATTGGGAATTACTGGCATATCTGAGGGATAAAGGCGATTTTCAAAAAGAAATCGTCGATCGTTTAAAATATAGAAAGTTGTACAAGAGATGTTTCTCCATAGACTCCTCTGATCAATTCGGGCAAGATGACTTTGGAATCGAAGAAGTTGACGGTATCCGAGGTATCAGGGAAATGGAAAGCCGGATCGCAAATAGGGCTCATGTTGATGAAAAGAGGGTTTTGATAGATATACCTTACAAAGAGCTAAAACTATCTGAACCTAGGCTATCTAGGACCGATATAAAGATACTAGATGATGGCCGATTATACAATCTATCGAAATATAGTCCATTGGGTTATGCACTGCAGAAACGTCCCAGTCAGCCATGGGTTTTGATGATATCTTGTCCATCTAGTATAAGAGAAAAGATCTCTAAAATAGCAGAGAAAGAGATATTTGGATAGGGGATACACTCTAAATCATTGGGGCAATAAATAAATAGCCGCTTGTAATTATAATGGCCGATGGTCTTTATGGCAGATGACGATTTTGACGATGAAGACGATATGGATAAAGAAGAACTTGATGCTGAATTAGTTTTGGAGGAAGATGATGAAGTCTATGAGGAAGCAGAATGTCCTACCTGTGGTGCTACTGTCCCTTTAGATGCTGCAGAATGTCCTGAATGTGGTCAAAAATTCGAGGAAGAGGAAGAACTTTGGGAAGAAGAGGAAGAAGACTGGGAAGAGGAAGAAGAATTGGAGTCCCGGAATGAATTTATAGAGGAACAAAGTAAAGGAAAACTATATCTGGGTATATTTTTGGTTCTTTTTGGGGGAGTTGGGCTTACGTTTATGTCCTGGTTCCATAACGTGATAGGTATCTTTCATGATGCTGGTATCGGTGGGTACACGGGATATGGCCCCATAGATCAGATGGTCGGTGTGAGTGGGACTATCGTGACGATCATCGGTATTGTGATAATATATCTGTGGTTTAAAGATACTAGGGAATCCGAGGAAGCAGAAGATGATGAGTTCGACGATGAGGGATTTGAAGAGGACGAGTTCGACGAAGAAGATCAGATCTATGATGAAGCAGAACCGATAGATGCAGATGTGGAAGAAGATGATGAATGGTGAACCTAGAAAACCACCAACACTTTTCATTTTTTTAAGGATTTGAGGGAAATATATTAAAAGATGTAAACAAATAGTAAAATAGGATGGGATTTGTCTGACGGAAGTAGGAGAAGATATGAAGGAAGACGCAAGCACTCTAACAGAAGAAGAGATAGTTGCGGTCGAAGAGGATGAGCATATCGATCGAGATCGAGGAGACGATGAAACGACAAATATATCTGACGATCTTGTAGGTGTGACTTTTGGAGATGTAGGTACGACTACCCTACAGTGCAATGTATGTAACCCGGTTGATAAAGGTGAATATGTTGAATTAGAACACCCTACTGCAAACAGGGTCCTTGGTCAGATCGAGACTGTGGAGAGGAAGACAGATCTCTCCGTAGATAAAGCTATCGAACTCACAAACGGTGAAATGGTCGATATCGATGAAACAATCATAGCTACGATAAATATCATCGGTTATCGCGATGAGAGGGGCTTATTGAAATTACCGGGAAATCCATTCAGGGCCGGCGAAAAGATACATCTGGCCAGGGAGGACCTTATCAGAGACGTTATAGGTCTGAAGGAAGACGAAAACGGAGCCTTTATAGGTAAGTTGAGAGGTCACGATATCGAAGTCAACCTCGATATAAATTCTATAGCTCAAAAACACCTATCAGTTCTGGCAAAAACAGGATCTGGTAAAAGTTACACCACCGGTGTTATAATCGAAGAGTTCATGAAACACGATGTGACCAATATAATTCTGGATCCACATGGTGAATATTCGTCTTTAGCTAAAGCTGGTGATGTAGATTCTTCGAACGATTTTGGTGTAGAGTCTAGAGGGTACGGCGATACTTTAACTGAGTTTACTCCTATGCCTGAGATAAACAGAGGTGCTAAACCTCTTAAATTTACGTTCAGTAATATGGAACCTACCAAGATGTTGGAGATGGCTGAATTAGATAAGAGAAAATCCAATATCAAGAAATTGGAGGCTGTCATATCTCGATTGGAAGCGTCTAAAGGTTCCTACAGTATCGATGATATGATCCGTCTTTTCAAAAAGAACGAAGAAGACGATGTATCCACTATCATAAGAGGGTTAAAGACCTTGAAAAAGAAGAAGGTATTCGCCAAAAAAGGTACCAGGATGGATGACATAGTACAGGAAGGGAAAACATCTATCATCAATCTCAAAGGAACACCACCAGACCTTCAGAACTTCGTGGTCAATAAGTTGGCTACGGCACTATTTGAACTGAGGAAACGCAACAAGATCCCACCATTGATGCTGTTCGCCGAGGAAGCTCACAATTTCTGCCCTCAAAGAGGAAAAACTGAAAGCTCTGAGACATTCCATACAATAGCCAGCGAGGGGCGTAAATTTGGTTTGGGATTGGCTATCATAACTCAGAGACCTGCAAAAGTAGATAAGAACGTTCTGAGTCAGTGTAATACCCAGGTCATCTTGAAGGTCACGAATCCGAATGACCTCAAAGCGATAGAATCGTCTATAGAAGGGGTCACTAAACAGATGAAGGAGGAGATCCAGAGGCTTCCCATAGGCGAAGCCATCGTTACTGGAGGAGGACTTTCGGAACCGCTGTTCGTAGCTATACGTCCTAGAGAAACACAGGATGGCGGCCAGTCAATAAGGGTCGTGTAGGTTATGGTGGATGAGAGTAGGGTCGAGGAATATCTTAGAAAAACAGAAACCGCTCTCGAAAAGATCGAGATAACTGTGCCCGATAGGTCACACTATTCGAGGATGGCGGATGATTTTTTGAACATGGCTCGATCTTATTACGAAGATGCGGTGCATTTTTTTGAGAACGATGATCTAGATAATGCTTTTGCTTGTGTGAATTATGCCCACGGTTGGTTGGATGCTGGAGCTAGGTTAGGTCTATTTGATACCGGCGGGGATGACGAGCTTTTCACCCTGGCAGAATGATCAATCTATAATTCTTGCTCCTTCGTTATCGATGCTAGTGAGATAGATATTATCAGGATCGGTCTGCTCTTCAAGGATCTCGATTATCTCATCTGTATCACCGAAGAAGAAAGCTGAGTTTCCTATCATCGCCATACTGCCTTTAGCGGTTCCCCTTAATGCATCGATGGCATCTCCTACCTGTTCCTTGATAAATTTTGTATCTTCAGCGAACTGTAGTGAAAGGTCAAGGAATTTATCGAAACCGTTGTCTGGTAGGAATTCTTCCATACATTCGTTCCCAAAAAGTTTGATCCATTCGCTCAGCAGAGGATCGCTCAAGATATCCGGGGTTATCAACGGTTGACCCAAAACTGCGATAACCACCTCTCGTTCGATCTTTTGCTTTTTTATCTCTCCATCCGGGGGTAATCCTTCTTTTATCCTTGTCTCGAATCCTCCCAATGACTGAGCTACAACATCACCTAAACCGGTCCGGCAGAAGACTTCGGAACTGTGTGCATATTCGAGGGCCTTGCTCGGATCTTCTCCTAAGTCCTCCAGTGCAGCCATACCAGATGCTAAAGCACAGGCTCCACTCATACCGAATCCTTGACTGAAAGGTATATCTGTTGTAATCAATACCTCACCTCCGTGAGCTATGTTATAAAGTGTCTTTTCAACGGTGGGAAAAGCAGTCCTTTCACCATCCACCTCTATTACCCATCCCCTCTCACCTACGTTGACTTCTGCTGTGGCTCCCAATCCTATAGAAAAACCTGCTCCTCGAGAGCCGGTTCTATTCATAGGTTTTTTATTTGAATCAGTTAGTGTGAAGAAACCAGTGATATGTCCTGGACAGAATGCTTTACGGGTCATATTATGCCCTCTTGTCGATCTCATCGAGTATTTTATCTGCGATATATCTTTTATCTCCCTGGATCCAATCCCCGCCTTTTAAGATGCAGACTTTGTTGCTTTCATGTTTAACATCCCCTAAAGAATTCGCTACTACCATGTCCGCTCTACCGTCTTCTATCATCTGTTCCCCTTTATCGACAGCTTTATCTTGGGAATCTTCAGCTTTGAACGCCACTAAGAAATCCACATCATCCCGGATCTCATCTATGAATTTAGGGAGGGGTTCGAGTTTTAACGATAATGAACTGTCGGAAGAAATCTTGGAATCTGACACTTTTTCTACACCAAAATCGGAAAGGGCGGCCGGTACAATCACGATATCTGTGAGGTCTTTACTGTAGCCTATAAGGTCATCGAGGGTTTCAAATCTGCGATGAGGGATCCATGAAGGGATATCATCTTTGATGTTTCCATACCAGAGTTGAACGTTAGCTCCCCGTCTGAAAGCTCTTTTAGCCAATTCAATACCAGTTTTGCCTGTAGCTTTGTTCGTGATCACTCTCATTGAGTCTATCGGTTCTACACTACTGCCGGTTACGACGGTGATCTCTTTTCCCTTTAGGTCGTCATGGAGTTCTCGGACAACATGATCCACTATCTCGTCCTTACGGGCTACCTTAGCAGCCCCCTCCTCTATGTTAGGTCCCACGATGGTTATGTCTAATTCATCATGTAAGGTTTTGAGATTGTCCATAACTATAGGATGCTCGTACATGCTCTGGTGCATGGCAGGTACCACTATCATGGGTATATTGGATCCTATGCAGGTAGTTGCGAAGGTCGTGACGGGAGTATCGTCTATCCCCATGGCTATCTTTGAGATGGTGTTGGCAGTAGCCGGAGATACCAAGAAAAGATCAGCTTTATCCGGTACTTTTCCACAGAAGCTCACATGTTCGACTTGTCCAGTGATCTCTGTTATGGGTTCGTGCCCTGAAGAAAATTCCATGGAATACGGGTGTACTATCTTGGTGGCCCATTCCGACATCACACAGTGGACTTCGGCACCTTCCCTTACAAGTTCTCTTATGAGTTTGACACACTCCACAGCGGCTATACTGCCAGTTATGCCTAACACGATCGTTTTACCTTCAAGATTATCGCCTTTAGACCCTTTTAAATGCTCTGAGGGATGCATGATACACCTATTATAGGACTTTCTTTTTATATTATTTGCCTCTATTTCTGTCAATCGCTTAGGTAAAAGGATATCATGATATCTGTTCCTTCTTCATACCATGATGAGCTTACAACATCGTTGCCTAGATGTTTTTGAAGGTCTGTTTCTTCGAGCAGACCCTGTTCACCTATAAGGATATCCTCTGTTGAGGCTGAAGACACTTGTAGAAACCAGTTATGCCGTTCTGAGATATGTTGATCGATAAGACGAGAGATATCTTCGGCATAGGAGAAGTTTTCCCTATCTATACCCGAGATTTCCAACTGTACCTGTTCTATCAATAATCTTCTGACCGTTAGATCGGTCCGGTTCACGTATCCTTCACTATAATGATAACCAGTTTCAGGTATGGTCGATGATAAGATCGCCCTTCTCGTTTTTCTACAGTAATCGCTGAGATGGTCTCTTTCTTCGAGTCGGTCTATGTTGGTACTGGTGTAGAATGTGAGGACCGACGAAGCTATCAATAGAAAAACGAAAAATAAAACTGCGTCATATAGACTGAAAACACCTTTTCTATTCATGAGCCGACCTCCCATATCATGATCTTCAGGGAAGAAAGGTGGGCTCTCCCTATATCATCCCGGATGACTACCGATGTACTTCTAGAATACGTTTCTTTATCAAGAGGTATCTCGGCTGTGGAGAATTCATATGAATGATGACTATCGTACAGACTATTATCTGATATGGATATCTTATATTCAAAACCCATAGATTCCACAGGATAGCTCTTGTTAAGGATGCTTTCGTTCAAAGATCTAAGGTTATCTGAAGAATATACACCTGTATTCTCCGCTATCATGGGATAGCTCCTAAAACTCGAGATGAAATCGTCAAGGTTCTTGTACATATCCTCCTCCTTCTGATTCTGGATGTAAACAGTATGGTTGTGGAATAGGCTTAAAGAGAAGATCATTATGGCCACTATTATAACCAGTAAAGTCGGTACATCCAGGAAGAAACCTGCTACGCCTTTGTCATCTGATCGCATCGTAGGGTGTAGAGAGGTGGGTTATATATATTTTAAAACGATTCGTAGATGCCGTTGTGGAAGGTATCTCCATATCCCAGTTCATCTAGATGGTCTTGCAGATTTTCTTGGAAACTTTTGACTAAAACTTGTCCCCATCTATCGTCGTAATAATTGAATCCATAATCTGTTAAGATATCCTTGTAATTCGGGTTAACGAATTTGATCACGAAATAGTTCTTATCGTAGATACTTTCCACGGACTGTAAGAGTGGAGGAAGGTCATTTTTATCTTCTACGGCGATCTCTTCACAGATCACCTGATCTCTACCTCCCTGCAGCATCAGGTACCCGATCCTTTTTTTGTTCTTATAAGCGATCCTCACATTCTCGTTCTTTGGCCAACCTCTGGCTTCAGCCATCTCCCAGAACTCCTCTTCACGGACAACTAATCCGGTCAGACCTTCGACACTCTTCAAGTAAGTTTTTCTGATATATTCTGGATCTTCTTCTTCCTTCAACTCTATATCTTCACTTTTTAGATCACTTTCTATCTTTTTGTAGGCTGCAGGGTAAGCTAGTATATCCCGATATCCCAGCTTTTCATAGAGGTTGTGAGCAACGTTGGATTTATCGGTCATCAAGAAGGAAAATCTCATACCTTTTTCTTCCATGATCTCGTGTGCTCTGTTCAATAATATCGTACTGACTCCCTTTCTAGACGCTGAAGGACGTGTACAAACGTTCCGTATCCCTCCGGTTGATTCGATACCATTTTTTGTTTTCAATCTAGGGAAGAGCAGTCCAACGGTCCCTAAGACCTTTTTATCTTCTTTACCATACAGTTCTCCTCCCCATCTAGGTAATCTCGGATCCGCTTCTATCATCTCTATAACGTGTTGTTTTGAATACGGATGATTGAAACATGTTAGGGTGAGCTCTGTCATCTGGTCGTCGCTGACATCTTCGTAAGTTACTATCTCCATGGATGCTTCTATTGTATGGATGATATTTAAACTTTTGAAAGAGGTGTTGGAAGAATCACGGTTTTGATGAGTGGATAAAAAATTTATCGGACTTAGGAATTTTAGATGAAATTCTTCCTATTCACAAAATCCCTCTGAATTCTGTTCAGATACCTTTCATTTATCATCCAACCACCTTTTTCTAGCTTTGATCATCTCCTCTACATCTTCGAAGGAGTGTTTTTCTATGCGTGGTTTGTTATCCTTCCACAGCTTCCTATATCCGTAAAAATAATAAGATAATTCGACCTCATCACCGAAAATAACTCTATGATTTTTTATAATATCGATCTGAAGTGTAAGAGGAAGTTTCTCGAAGATCTTCACATCGTATTTTCCACCTACTTTTTCAAAAACTTTGAAAAGTATATCATCCGATTTCGGTTCGACCAAACATATGTCTATATCCGATCTTTGGGTTCGTTCGTTATTTACAGAGGAACCAAAAAGTAAGATCCCTTCGACCTTGTCTTTGAATGGTTTGAAATCCTCCTTTATCTTTTCTATCTTTATATCTTCCATCGTATATCATATCATCAGGATGTGTTAAATAAGTTTCCTTTTTGATGGTTTTTGTTCACATCTCTTGATCTAAAGCTCATATTCACCTGTCGTTTTGAAGAACAACTTGCAGGAGTTATCAAAAAGGGTTCTGATGATTTTAAATATATGCTATGTGATAAGTTATCCTGACGGGATATAAGATAAAAAGTTTGAAAAGTACTTGGGGAGATGAGGTAGAACATGTTAAAGAATAAACAGTCTTTTTCATCAGATGTCGATAACGACCAATTGAAGATAACTTTAGAATCGATCTCGGAAGGGAATACGGAAGGATATCTTTGGTCTGATGGAAAGTTTTATTTTTTATGGGATTTAGGGAATGTGGTATTCTATTTGTTTGGCGAATCCCCCGATTCCGAGCATTTAGAGAACTTGACTCGATTGTACGAAAAGGAGGTTAGAGGAAAGGCTGAGAGTGAAGCTTTTTCGTACTTTAAGGTGAATGACCTCACAGGGATTTCTGAAGATTCTGTCAGATCTGTGTTCGGATTAGGGGAGTATAAAATGCTGAAAAAGTACTTTTATAGGTACACGAAAGGGTCTGTGAAGGGGTTTGAAAGTTCAGTTGACGAACTCGAAATAGTGGATATAGATGAGGATCTTTTGGAAAGTAAGGAATTGAAGAACTTTGAGCTGATTAAAAACGAGATCGAATGGATGTGGCCCTCCCTTGAAAGGTATTTTCAAAAGGGTTATGGAAAGGCTAGTTTGATCGATGATGAGATTGTGTGTTGGTGTACTGCCGAATACGTGAGTGAAGGTAGATGTGGTATAGGAATAGAAACTTTGGAAGGATTTAGACAGAAAGGTATCGCAACCGTAACTGCTGCTGTTTTTATTGATCATTGTTTGAAGAATAATGTTGCCCCATACTGGGAATGCGGAGCTTATAATGAGCCTTCGGTAAAATTAGCAGAGAGATTAGGATTCCATAAGATAGATGAGTACCAGGTACTGTTAGGAAAGTTTTAGTTTAGATAGGTTCGATCGTGAAATGTTTTATAGAATTTAGAGGGGATGTCGAGGGGCGAACCTCAAATATTTTATTTCAACAAAGATTCTAATACAGATCTAGTCATCTTAATTTTAGAGAAGTTTTATATTTTCTAAATATGATAGACTTTTAAAATGAAGTTCAAATATTGTCCTATATGTGGGAACAAGTTGTCGTTAAAGGAATTGGGTGATGAAGGTAAAATACCTTATTGTAACTCATGTGAACAACCATATTTTGATTCATTCAATACTTGTGTCATAGTTACGATGATTAATGGAGATAAGATAGCTTTAGTTAAACAGGACAGGATATCAAAGAGGCACTGGATCTTGATAGCGGGATATATGGTTGAAGGTGAAACTGCGGAACAAACTGTTCTTAGAGAAGTTGAAGAGGAAACGGGTATTTCAGTTAATGAATGTAAATATATTTCCAGTTATTTTCACGAGAGGGGAGATAATCTGATGTTAGGTTTCATCGCCTTCGTATCTGATGATGAGTTCTCTATATCTAGTGAGATAGATGAGATCAAATGGTTCGATATCAAAGATACTGAGAAATATCTTAAAGATGGCAGTATAGCTTATCAGCATTTTTGTAAAGTACGAAATCATCTTGTTCTCTAAAAATGGTGATCTGTGATAGGAGGACAGTAAGATGCTTTTAGAGTAGATTATGATCTGCGTCTGTTTTTGTTACGAACAGCGTCTAGCGTTGAACTAGTCCCCCACCTCATTGGTATTGCGGATGCTAGCAGACGGCGTTCGTACACGAGTTACTAGACGCTGTTCGTAATAATTGGAGGGGTAACAGACGGCGATCGTAAAGATTCTAGGGGTGAGCTGAAGAGCCAAAAATATACATCTAGATGTGGGGGTAAACAGACGTTGATCGTAATACGAACGGCGTCTGGTGGTTAGGGGTGAAGCGGTCTGATTTAAAAGGTGATCAAGGTGTAACTTTAAGTTATTTTGAAAGAGGTTTTAAGTATTTAAGATGTTTAAACGTATTGAGGTATAGGCCGATTTAGAAATGGATTTTAATCAAGCTCTTTTTCATCAACAATGTCCGAAGGAATTAGATAGTAAATATTTAGGAACTTGAACATGTTATGTACAAATAATTCGTAAGGTTTAGCATTAAAGTAACTTTCTTTTTCCTTTTTCAAATCCTCATAAGTAATTTCTTTTTCTGGAGAAGCTAACAATTTACTAATTCGATCGTTGATTCGCGCATATTCAGTTATTAAGTTTTTAAAATAGTTTATAGCACGAGAATAACTAATCAAATGTGTAGTAACGAGAAATAGGATAAATTGTATAGCTGATACAATCACTAAAAACGAATATTGCAAATTCATTTTTAATATTAGATACGGTGTAACTATTATCAGAAAGAAGCATAGAATTATACATATTATCGATATTAAAACGATTTTAATTTTACCATGTGTTGATATTCCGTCAATGTTTTTTTTCAATTTATCAAAGTTATCGATATCATTTTTGCTCATGAGAAAATATTTAAGCATGATTTTTTCAGATATGAACATAGGTATAATAAATATAAAGGAAAAAATAGCTATTATCACTGCCGAAGTATTTGAAATATTCAAAGATGTTGCTCCATACACATGTGATAATGATATTATTATACATGGTGCGAATATAATGCTAAGCGCTTTGAAACCTAGGTATGAAACTTTTATGATTAATTCAGTTATAGAGTCACTATCTTTCTTTTTCTCTTTAGGATTTTTATGTTTAATTAATTTAATAAATCCATACAATAACCAGAGAGTAATGAGTAAATATGATGCTGGAATCCAATAGTATATAATCTCAGATAGGGTATAATGCCATATACTAAAGCCTAATAATGATACCAATGAGATAATTATTGAAAATAGAGTCGATATAGACATTTTTTCAATATTTTCTAGTTGTCGCTTAGCGTGTTCAGAACTAAAATTAATCGATTCTCGTAATTCCTTCAATTCTGTTATTACATCGATGGCCATTTAATTCTTAATACATTTATAACACATAAAATATTTGGTATTCACTCATTGGATCATTGTAAGGAGTTATGATTAGTTATCCCTGTATTCGACTATATATTTTGTACAATCCCACTTGCTTCCATATAGTTCTTCGCATGCATTTTTAAATAGATTACGTATATCTAGACAGTTTTTCCAATAAGCATCTTAATTTTATTTCTTAAAAATATTCGGAATTCTATGAAAAATTTCGTCATTATCAACATCTTTTCTAATTATATCTTCTATGATTTTAATACATTCGTCCACTCTCTGCAAATTTTTATTTTTTTGATCTTCATATTTTGATTTAACATACAGTATAACGCCTACCATTATAATTAAATAAATTAACATAATTACCAATTTAATTTTATATCCATGAACAATATTCACAAAGGTAAAGTAGATAGGTATTGCTGTCAAGATAAAAATCAAAATAGTATTAACGAAATCATAGAAAATGTTTAATCTGTTATTACATCTATTTTCTAGATGAAACACATAATCTAATAACGCCTTTCTTTCTTTCTTCTGAATAATTGAAATGACTAGTCCTATTTTCTTTTGAGATCTTTTTCATAATTCTATTAGATATTGTATTATCTGCAAAAAATTTTGTCAAAGTTTAATTAGTGATTTTGATAATGATTTTATGGGAATCTACACGAATTAAAAGAAAATTCCTTTGATTTCTAGAATATATAATTCCAGATAATATCTAACGAAGATATTAGAACGATCATTTCATGGGTTTTGTTACATGGAATTTAACTAGAATTCCGCAGTGAATCGAGAAATGGTTTCATACTTATGAACAACACAGGTACAAATATGATACATTAGAAGAATTCATTGATGGGTATAATGAGATCAAGCCTCATTTCAGTTTAGATCTGAGAACTCCTGAAGAGATATTCTGGAAAAGAGTTCGTTCATATATTTTAGGTAACTTTTTCGAGAAAGCTGAAAAAGGTGATA
>SL_5KL_010_SEDDRAFT_10000060_pt1 | contig 55694 bp, 47 predicted proteins | sample SodLakKL_010_SED_FD_9118 | JGI IMG/M metagenome (IMG submission 9118)
ATGCATTAAACAGTTTTTAGCAAATAGAATATAAGGAGGAGCCTAAATTGGAATCAGAGGGCCATTTTGATAAAAGAGTTCAGTTTGAAGACAAGATGGAAAAACTGCAAAGCCAGTTGTTGCAAATGGGTGAATTGGTGGAAAAATCTATTGCTAAGGCGATCCAATCTTTGAAAGAACAGAATGCTGTGATGGCGCAGGAAGTGGTGGATGAAGATGATGTAATTGACCAGCTAGAAATCACCATCGAGGAAGGGTGCCTTACTTTAATTGCCACCCAGCAGCCGATAGCCAAAGACTTGCGCCGGGTTGCCACACTTTTTAAAATGATCAATGATCTGGAACGTATAGCCGATTATGCCACCAGTATTGCTAAGATTACACTGCGTATTGCTGATCAGCCTTTTATTAAACCTCTGGTTGACATTCCCCGCATGGCTGTTTTAAGCCAGAAGATGGTCAAGCAGGCCTTAGATGCTTATGTGCGCGAAGATGTCGAGCTGGCTGCTGCTGTGGGGACTGATGACGATGAGGTAGATAAATTATTCGGACAGATATTCCGGGAACTTTTAACCATCATGATGGAAAATCCAAAAACTATAACCCAGGCTACCCATCTCTTATTTGTCGGCCGCTGGCTGGAGCGGATTTCCGATCATGCCACCAACATTGCTGAAGAAGTGATTTTTTTAGTGACTGGCGAAAAGAAAAATCTTAACGAATAAGCCAAAGAGGTGAAACATGAAAAAGCAAAAGGTCTTATTTCTGTGCACAGGCAACTCGGCTCGCAGCCAGATGGCGGAAGCTTTTTTGTGTCATTATGCCGGGAATAATTATGAAGCGCATAGTGCCGGTTTTGATCCCCAGGGGGTACATCCTTTAACAAAAGTTGTGATGAAAGAAGCAGGTGTAAGTATGGAGGGACAGTATTCAAAACATCTAAAGGACTACCTCGGCAGAGAAAATTTTAGCTATCTAATTACGGTGTGTTCAAGCGCCGAAGAAAACTGCCCTTCAACTTTTCCGGGGATCAGTCAACGGATCAGCTGGCATTTTGACGATCCGGCTGCTGTGATAGGCAGCGAAGAAGAGAAGATAAATAAGTTCCGGCAGGTGCGGGATCAGATTGAAAAGCAGGTTAAATTGTGGATTAGTAATGAAAAATTGATAAAAATAGCTTTTAATTTTAACATGATATAAATGTGTTTGTAATAATGCGGTAACTTTAATCAGTCATAATAAAAATAACCCCCTCATTTATATAGATTTAGCGGCGCAACTGATCTTGTTGCGCCGCTTTTCTTTGGTGCGCCCGGCATAGTTGTTAGTTTTATCATATATTCTAAATGTGGGAGTGATGGTTCTTTTATCTTTGTTTAAGTCCGACAAATTTTGCAGAAATGCGAGGATCTGAAAAAGAATGATTGATAATTAGAAAAAAAGTAAAAAAAGACTTGACATGAGGAAACCGGTTTCCTATAATTAATTTATCCGGTGAAAGTTGGTGACTCATGTCGGCAACAATTAAGCAGGTGGCTGAGAAAGCCGGTGTTTCTAAGGCGACCGTTTCGCGTGTGCTTAACGATTCGAAGCCGGTGCTCCCTGAGACAAAAGAACGTGTGCTCAGGGCGATAGAGGAAATGGATTTTCAGCCCAATTCTACAGCCAGGAGCCTGGTTTTTAAAAGAAGCAGAACTATCGGCGTTATTATAACCGATATAGCAAACCTCTTTGTTTCAGTTCTGGTCAAGGGGGTTGAAGAAATTGCCTTCAAAAAGGGCTACAATATAATCATCTGCAATTCACATGGTTCTTCTGAAAAAGAGATCGAACTCCTCACGATGCTTCACAACAAACAAGTTGATGGCATCGTTTTTTTAACCTCCCAGCTTAAACAAGATCATAAAGATTTTTTCAAAGAGTCGTCTGTTCCTATTTCCCTGGTTAATGTTAGCTATGACGAAGATAACCTGGTTGGTATTCGTATTGACAATCGCAAAGCAGCTTATGATATAACAAGCTATTTTTTAAATAAAGGTTTTACCCGGGTGGGAATGATTAGGGCCCCCCTGGAGGACCAATATACCGGTAGAGAAAGGTTTGAAGGTTACCGGCAGGCGCTTGAGGATCACGAGGTGCCTTTCAATGAAAATTATGTCAAAACCGGGATACTTGACTCCCGGGATGGTTACAGGATTGGTTTGGAGATATTAAATGATGATTTAAACCTGGAAGCTCTTTTTGTAGCCTGTGATTTAATGGCCTTCGGAACAATGAAAGCCTTTATTGATCACGGTCTGGAAATTCCAGCAGATATAGAGGTTGCCGGCTTTGATGATGTGCCCATGTCTTCTTATTACCATCCGACCCTGACCACCGTCCGGCAGCCGATAGATAAAATGGGCTGCCTGGCCGCAGAAACGGTGATTAAGTTGATTGAAGGAAAAGAAATAGATCGATGGGAGATAGTTTTGCCCCATGAAATAGTATTTAGGGAGAGCACTGCTTAAGAAAACGTTAAACCGGGTAGGTGAGTCGCTATTAGAGGAAGGTTTAATAAACAAGCGGTTTATGATTGGGTTTTATAATTGGGATCGAAAATTTACTGACAAGGAGGGGAACAGGTGGGTTCGAATAACGACAGTTCAACTAATAAGAAAAAAGCTTCTTCACGTAAGGCTAAATTGTCAAACCTTGCTAAACGCGAAGAGAGGCTGGCTTTAAAACTGCTGCTGCCTGCGCTGCTTATAATTGCTCTAATCGCTTTCTATCCTTTGGCCCAGGTTTTTTATACCAGCTTTACAGACCGGGTTTTCGCCAGTGGCCAGGAAACCAACTTTATCGGTTTTGACAATTACAGCCGGTTGCTCAGTGTTCATGTCACCACTCTTGATCCGGTGCTCGATGAAGCAACGGGAGAGATAATGATTGACCCAGATACGGGAAAAGAGGTTTATGAAAGGCCGATTGATGTCCTGCCCCGGGAGCCGAGTCGTTTTCGGGAGGTCAACCAGTTTGATCTATTTGGCAATCGCTACGTAATTGGAGCGACCGACCCCAGTTTTATAAAATCTGTTTCTAATACTGTAGTTTTTACGGTTGTATCGGTGTTTTTAGAGCTGGTGTTGGGACTGGCTATTGCCCTTGTCGTTAACAGCAAATTCAGGTTTAGGGGTTCCATGAGGGCGGCCATGCTGGTGCCCTGGGCTGTAATCACGGTTGTTTCAGCCCGGATGTGGGAATGGATGCTCGCTTCCAGCCGGGTGGGGATGTTTAATGCCTTATTCGACAGGCTTGGTTTGATCGAGAGTCCCATAGCATTCCTGGCTGCCGGCTCTTACCAGCTGCCGGCCATGATCGCGGTTGATGTCTGGAAAACGACTCCGTTCATGGCCCTGCTTTTACTGGCCGGGTTGCAAACCATGCCCGAAGATATTTTTGAAGCAGCAGAGATTGATGGAGCGGGTAAAATAAGGCAGTTTGTGACCATCACCCTGCCCCTTTTGAAACCGGCTATGGCTGTGGCCCTGATTTTCCGCACTCTAGATGCCCTGCGGGTTTTCGATATTTTCCAGGTCATGCTGGGACAGGCCCAGTATTCCATGGCCAGCTACAATTATTTTCAGCTTATCGGCAACAGGGCCATGGGCCTGGCATCAGCAATTGGGGTGATCATCTTTATCCTCATATTTGGTTTTGCCATAGCCTATATCAAAATGCTGGGAGTTGATAAGAATGAATAAACGCAGCAGCCCATTTAACCTCATAAAACGGATAGCCTTTAACTTTATGATCATATTTATCTTAGTATACCTGCTATTTCCATTTTACTGGGCCGTCAACTCGTCCCTAAAAACTGAATCCCAGCTTTTTATGACGCCGGCTACGGCACTTCCCCGTGATCCTGTAACTCTTGAATTTTCACCTACATTCCAAAATTACAGCGCTGTGCTGCAGGATGGCCAATTTTTGAGGGGACTTGCCAACAGCACTATAGTGGCTACTTCCACGACGGCATTAGCCCTGGTAGCCGGTTCATTTGCCGCCTTTGCCCTGGGCAAGCTGCGGTTCAGGGGGCGCAAGCCGGCCCTTTACCTGATTTTAGCAATGACCATGTTTCCCCAGGTCACCGTTTTAACGGGGCTTTATGCGGTAATAACCGCCCTCGGATTTCCGGCCAGGATCAGTTTGATCTTTGCCTATATGATCTTCACCTTGCCCTTTACAACCTGGGTCCTGACCGCTTTTTTCAAAGAATTACCCGATGCTTTGATGGAGTCGGCCCAGGTAGATGGGGCCACACCGTTCCAAACCTTCAGAAGCATCCTGTTGCCGCTGACAGCCCCGGCTCTCGTTACGACCGGACTGCTGGCTTTTATTGCGGCGTGGAATGAATACCTGTTTGCCCTGACTTTTACTTCTATCGATCCTTCAGCCCGGACTGTACCGGTCGCTATTGCCTATTTTGCCGGAGCGGTGGCCCGCCAGGAACCTTTTGGTGAAATTATGGCCGCGGCCAGCCTGGTTACAGTGCCCCTGGTGGTATTGGTCTTAATATTCCAGCGCCGGATTGTAGCCGGTCTTACAGCCGGGGCGGTGAAGGGATAGTTTTATTCAGGCTATGATTTCGCAATAATATACAAAGGGGTGATTGAGCTAAAAACTGATGATGTTGTTTGGATTCGGTTATTAAAAAAGAGGAGGAAAAAAGGATGTTAAAAACAAAATGGATGTTTGGTTTGATTTTAATTCTAGCCTTAACCATGGTTTTGGCTGGAGGTTGCGCTGATGAAGAAGCTGTTGATGAACCGGCCCCGGATGATGATGTTGTTATAACCGTAGCAGCCGGTGCCGTAGGTATGGAACTGGAGCTGACCCGGGATTTGGCGGAAATGTATATGGCCGAAAACGAGGGAGTTACTGTCGATGTTCTTGATACTCCGGATATGGTTGAAGACCGCCTCGGCCTCTACCTGCAGTTCTTTGAAGCAGGAAGCTCCGAAGTTGATGTATTCCAGATCGACGTGATCTGGCCTGGCGACCTTGCCGAGCACTTCATAGATTTAAACCAATATGGTGCAGCCGAGGTAGCCGATGATCATTTCCCGGCCATTATCGAAAACAACACTGTTGATGGCGAACTGGTAGGAATTCCCTGGTTTACCGACGCGGGCCTGCTGTATTACCGCACCGACCTGCTCGAAAAATACGATCTCGATCCTCCGGCTACCTGGGATGATTTAGAAGAAGCAGCCCAAATAATTCAGGATGGCGAGCGGGCGGAAAATCCCGACTTCTGGGGTTTCGTCTGGCAGGGCCGGGCTTATGAAGGTTTGACCTGCGACGCCCTGGAATGGATTGCCTCTAACGACGGAGGGACTATTATCAGTCCCGAAGGGGTTATCACTATCAACAATCCCAATGCTATTGAGATAGTCGATCAGGCCGCAGGATGGGTAGGCACTATCTCCCCTGAAGGCGTGACCACTATGGCTGAAGAAGAATCTCGCGCTGTCTGGCATGCCGGCAACGCCGCATTCATGCGTAACTGGCCTTATGCTTATGCCACCAGCCAGGAAGAAGATAGCGCCGTTAAAGACCTGTTCGATGTATCGCCGCTGCCCGCCGGCAAGTCCGGTTCAGGAGCCGCAACTTTGGGAGGATGGCAGCTTGCCGTCAGTAAATACAGTGAGAACCCCGAAGTAGCAGCTGATGTAGCCCTGTTCATGGCTTCCCATGAAGGGCAGAAATATAGAGCGGTTGAAGGGACCTTTAACCCGACGATCATGGACCTTTACGAAGATCCTGAGGTCCTTGAAGCGGCACCTTTCTTTGAATCACTCTACGATGTTTTTATCAATGCCGTGGCCCGTCCCTCGACGGCAACTGCGCCGCAGTATTCAGCCGTTTCGGAACTGTTTTATAACGCAGTTTACAGCGTTTTGACCGGTGAAACATCAGCCGCCGATGCTTTCGAGGAGTTGGAACTGGATCTGATGGATCTAACTGGTTTTGATGCCGAGTAGGTAAAAAAACAAGATGTTTTTATAGCATTTAGGCTCTTGCCCGGGGCCTTATTCCCCGGGCAAGAGAGTTATAAAATCATTAGTGCACAGGTATGAAAACAAGTTTTCATTTTGTTGCGGAATGTCTAAGCCGGACAAAACAAGCTTAAGGGGCCTGATTTTTATTGTGAAGCAATTAAAAAACAAATGCGCACCTTTTTACCGGCCTGATCCATGGATTATTTCTGAAGATTATTTGTCACCGGCCAACAACAGCTTGAGTGAAACAGTATTTGCTCTTGGAAACGGCTATATCGGCATCAGAGGCAGTTTTGAAGAAGGGCTGACCGGACCAGGATTCAGGTCGATCGAGGGGATTTACCTGAACGGTTTTTACGAACTGGTCCCGATTCCTCATGCTGAAACAGGTTATGGTTATGCCCTTAACACGCAAACAATGCTCAATGTCACCAACAGCAAAATAATTGAACTCGAGCTTGAAGGAGAGCGCTTGAACCTTACTGAAGGAAAAATATTAAGATTTAAACGTTCAATTGACATGAGAAAAGGTTTTTTGCTCAGGGAGCTGGTATGGAGATCCCCGCAGGGCAGAGAAGTGGAAATAAGCATAAAAAGAGTGGTCTCTTTTGCCCACCGCCATTTGATGGCTTTCGAATACCGGGTTAAAGCGTTGAATTTTTCCGGGAAAGTGACGGTGAGCTCCGGGCTGGACGGTGCCGTTGAGAACCATACCCATGAAGAGGAAGATCCCCGTTTTTCCGCAGGTCTCGGAGGGCTTGGACTGATGGTGAGAAGTATTACTGCTGAAGAGGAGACGGCGGTTATGCTCCAGGAGACAAGGCGCTCCAACTTAAACTTGGCCTGTGCCATGGATCATCATCTCCGGGGCGATCTGCCGGTGATTAAAGAAATAAGTCAGGATGACAGCAGCATTGCTGTCAACTATTATTTCGATTTGAATGAAAATGACAGCATACACCTGGAAAAGTATGTTTCTTATTATACGTCGCTTGATTATCCGGTTGACGATCTGCCCGCCCTGGCTAAGAAAATGGCTGACAGAGGCAGGACGATAGGATTTCAGAGTTTGCTTGATGAACAAGAGGGGCACCTGGAAAGGTTGTGGGAGAAGGCCGGAGCCGGAATTGACGGGGATATCGCCCTTGATCAGGGTCTGCGTTTTAATATTTTTCACCTGTTTCAGGCCGCCGGTTGCAACGGCAGGAACGGGATTGGGGCCAAAGGGTTGACCAGCGAAGGTTATGACGGCCATTATTTTTGGGATACTGAAATTTATATGATCCCTTTTTATACAGCCATCATGCCTGAAGAAGCCAGGAAATTGCTGGAGTACCGCTACAGTATTCTTGATTTTGCCCGTGAACGGGCCCGGACGCTTGCTCACCCCAGGGGAGCGCTGTACCCCTGGCGGACCATAGCCGGTGAAGAAGGTTCATCCTACTACCCGGCGGGGACGGCCCAGTATCATATTAACGCCGCTGTAGCTTATGCTATAAATAAGTATATTGAAATGACCGGTGATTACTCCCTTGTTCTGGACTTTGGCGCAGAAATTGTTTTAGAAACCGCCCGGCTGTGGGAAGATCTGGGGGCCTATATTCCGAGAAAAGGCAACCGGTTCTGCTATAATGAAGTCACCGGGCCTGATGAATACACGGCCCTGGTTAATAACAATTTTTATACCAATTTGATGGCTCAGTGGCATCTTAATTATGCTTATGAAACTGCCTGTAACCTGGAAGAGAATCATCCTGAAGTTTATAGACGGTTGGCAGAAAAAATTGATCTCGATCAAGAAGAATTGCAGGCCTGGAAACGGGCGGCGGATAATATGTTCATTCCTTATGATACCAGCCTGCAAATTCATCCCCAGGATGACGGATTCCTGGACAAAGAACCCTGGAATTTCGCCGGCACAACGACCGAGAGGTATCCATTATTGTTGAACTACCATCCGCTGGTGATTTACCGGTACCAGGTCTGTAAACAGCCCGATGTGATCCTGGCCCACTTTTTGCTCAATGATCATTTCAGCCTGGACCAAAAATGCCGCGATTACAATTATTATGAACCGATTACAACCCATGATTCTTCTCTGTCTCCATCCATTTTTGGAATCATGGCCTCTGAACTGGGCTTTAGTAAAGATGCCGGCTACTTTTTTGATGTAACTGCACGGCTGGATTTGGACAACTGTTTGAAAGATACCCATTTCGGGTTGCACATGGCCAACATGGCCGGTTCATGGATGAGCCTGGTCTATGGCTTTGCCGGGATGAGGACCACAGGCGGCAGGCTTATTTTTTCACCTTATTTACCGGCAGGTTGGGACGGATATCATTTTAAGATTATTTTTAAAGGAAAGCGGCTGGGAATCGAGATAAAGGGCAGTGAAGCGGTTTACAATTTATGCGAGGGTGATTCGATCCGCTTTCAGCACCGGGATAAAGAGATTATTTTAGCAGGGGGAGAAAAGGTTGTTTTATCTCTTAATTAAGACTATAAGAAAGCAAAAGAGGTGGATGCTTTGGCCAGTTTAAACCTGATTGATATTAACAAAGTTTTTCCCAATGGTTTTCAAGCTGTTAAGGATGTTAATTTTAAAATTGAGGACAAGGAGTTCATAGTTTTAGTCGGTCCCTCCGGCTGCGGCAAGTCCACCGTTTTGCGGATGATAGCCGGGCTGGAGGAGATAAGCTCAGGAGAGCTCTATATCGACGATGAACTGGTTAACGATGTATCGCCGAAAGACCGCGATATTGCCATGGTTTTCCAGAACTATGCGCTCTATCCGCACATGTCGATCTTTGAAAACATGGCTTATGGTTTAAGACTGAGACACATGCCAAAAAGTGAGATTAAAGAGCGGGTGGATAATGCCGCTTCGATCCTGGGCCTGCAGGATTTGTTGGATCGGAAACCAAAACAGCTCTCCGGTGGGCAAAGACAACGGGTAGCTTTAGGGAGGGCTATTGTTCGTGATCCAAAAGTCTTTTTGATGGATGAACCTCTTTCCAATCTTGATGCCAAGTTAAGGGTGCAAACCAGGGCAGAATTGAGCAAGCTGCACCTGCGTCTGGCTACGACTTTTATCTATGTAACCCATGATCAAACCGAAGCCATGACCATGGGCACCAGGATTGTAGTTATGAAAGACGGCCTGGTCCAGCAAATTGCCGACCCGACCACTCTCTATAAAGCCCCGGTAAACCAGTTTGTGGCCGGTTTTATCGGCTCGCCGCAGATGAATTTTATCGATGCCGGCTTAAGCGAAAGCAATGGCACGGTTTCTGTAACTTTTAAAGGGGGGAGTGTAGATCTCAGCCCGGATATGGGCTCCAGGTTGAAAAACAACAACCGGCTTGGAAAGAAAGACGTCACTTTGGGGATCAGGCCGGAACACCTGGATGTTACCAGGATGGATGGAGATAAAAGTGGCGATAATATAGCTGAAGTGGAAGTTACAGAGCTGCTTGGGTCTGAAACCTACCTGTTTTTAAACCTGAATGGCGATACGATTATTGCCAGGGTAGATCCTACTCTTAACATACAGGTTGGCGACAAGGTTAAAGTGCTGTTTCAGGTAGAAAATGTGCATCTTTTTGATCAGGAATCCGAGGCTGCGCTTTTTTATGAAGAAAACTAAATGGGAACAAGAGGCTGCACCCGTACCGGGTTTGAGAAATATCAGGGCTTTTATCTTTGACCTGGACGGGGTGTTGACCGATACAGCGGAATACCATTACCTGGCCTGGAAACGCATGGCTGAAGAAGAAGGGCTCTCTTTCAACAGGCAGGACAACGAGAAACTGCGGGGTGTATCCAGGCGTGCTTCCCTGGAGCTGGTCCTTAAAGGGCGGGATTTGCCCGAGGAGAGAATGCAGGAATTGATGGATCGCAAGAACGGTTATTACCGTGACTATATAAAGACTATCACGGAAAAGGATCTGCTGCCGGGAGCGGAAGAACTGCTCACTGAGCTCAAAGCGGCTGGTTACAAACTGGCCCTGGCTTCAGCAAGCAAAAATGCCCCCATGGTAGTGGAGCGCCTCGGCATTGAGGCTTACTTTGATGCGATTGCACATGGTGGCAGTGTGCAAAAAACAAAACCCGCTCCTGATCTATTCCTTTATACCGCTGGTATGCTGGGTCTGGAACCCCGGTACTGCGTGGTTGTGGAAGATGCAGCGGCGGGCATAGAAGCGGCAAAAGCCGCCGGTATGGTTGTAATCGGCATCGGGCCCCCGGAAAGGGTTGGCGCGGCCGATTTGTTTTTTTCATCCGTAGCCGATATTGATCCTGAAGAAATATTCCCGGCCCTGTAAGCGCAACCGTAATTGTGTCAACAAGGAGGACCAGTTTGCCCATGCAGAAAAATGGTAGTGTCTACACAGCCAGGGGCCCTCAGGGGTTCCTGCATATATTATTTTACTCTGAGAGGATAGTCCGTTTTGTTTACAGCGCCGACTCCGGTGTGCCAACATCTACTGAGGCTGTTGTGGCCGAACCGCGGGAGATAAAAGCCGAACTGCGAAATAATGAAATGGTTACAGATCTACTGACTATCAAGGTTGATGAAACATCTCTTGCGGTCAAGATAACCGGGCCCGATGGCATGGTTTTAAGTGAAGATATTGCCGTTGATGGGGGAGAGCGGTGGGTTAAAAAGAAAAAACTCTGGGAAAAAGGCATCTATGGCAATGGAGAAAAATACAGCTGGATCAACCAGCTCGGTACTTCCACCTTCAATTACAACAGTGATGTCCTGTTTCATCATAGTATCCACAATCCCCTGATAGCGGATATGCATACTGCAATCCCTTTTTACCTCGGGGTTTCTCCGGGCTGTGCTTACGGAATTTATTTTGACAACAGCTGCCGGACTGATTTTGATTTTGCCAAAACTGATCCTGAAATTATATCTTTCCGGGCCTCGGAGGGGAACCTGGATTATTACTTCATTTACGGCCCTTCCGTAGATGAAGTTGTCGGTTCTTATACCCTATTAACCGGCAGGCCGGGTCTGCCCCGAAAATGCTTCCTGGGCTATCACCAGAGCCGTTACAGTTATGAAACCCGGGAAGAAGTCCTTTCTATAGCTGAGAATCTCCGCAAATACGATATCCCCTGCGATGTTTTATATCTCGATATAGCCTACATGGATGCCTACAAAGTATTTACCGTTCACCCGGAACAGTTCAAAGATTTTAAAGGCCTTTTGAAACAGCTGCGTCAAATGGGTTTTGCTGTGGTGGTTATTGTTAATCCGGGGGTTAAAGTGGAGTCCGGTTACGAGGTTTTTGAAGAAGGCCGGGATCAGGGTTATTTTGTAACAACACCACAGGGTGACCTATACCAGGGCGAAGTCTGGCCGAAGCCGGCTGCTTATCCCGATTTCCTGCGCAGCGAAGTTCGGCAGTGGTGGGCCGGTTTGCACCGCGAACTTTTAGATTCCGGTGTGGAGGGGATTTGGAATGATATGAATGAACCGACAGACTTCACGCAGGAAATAGGCACCCTTCCTGATGAGATGGTTCATCTTGATGATGAGGGTAATAAGCGGCCTCATTATGAAGTGCACAACCTTTATGGTTTGCTGCAAACCAGGGCTACGCAGCAGGCGCTGGAACAATATCGCCCAAACCAGCGGCCTTTTGTATTAACCAGGGCTGCATTCGCCGGAAGCCAGCGCTACAGTGCCCTCTGGACCGGCGATAATGCCAGCACCTGGGAGCACCTTGAGATCAGCATACCAATGATGCTGAACCTGGGCCTGAGCGGATACTCTTTTAGCGGCGCCGATGTAGGCGGTTACCGGGGTGATTGCAGTGGAGAATTGATCGTCCGCTGGACCCAGGCCGGGTCCCTGTTGCCATATTTCCGGAACCACAGCGAAATTGACACAGCCCGCCAGGAACCCTGGGAATATTCTGCAGAAGTTTTCGAGATCGTTCGTAAATATATTCGCCTGCGCTACCGTTTTCTTACCTATTATTACAACCTGATGCGTGAAAGCGCTCTAAAAGGTACCCCGGCTGTCCGCCCTCTTTTCTATTATTACCAGGATGATCCTCGCACCTATAACATTAGCGATCAGTTTCTGCTCGGCTATGGAGTAATGGTCTGTCCGGTGCTCAGGCCCGGTGTTGAGCGGCGCCTGGCTTATCTTCCCGAAGGTTTATGGCACGACTACTGGACGGGTAAGGTTTACAGAGGGGGCAGGGAAATTATCTGTGCTGCGCCCCTTGATACCCTGCCTCTTTATATCAGGGCCGGGACCATCCTGCCCCAGGATTCCATCGATGGATCAGTCAACGTCGAACAAACCGGGAAAATCTTGACCCTGCATTGCTATGCCGGGGAAGAAGGAGTTTACCGCCTTTACCTGGACGATGGTTATAGTTTTGCCTGCAAAAAAGGCAGTTTTAGTGAAATAGAATATACGATCGACGATCATCCTTTGCACCCCGTAGTTGGCAGGAAAACTATTAAAGAAGATTACCCTCTGCCGGAACTTAAAATAGCAATCCACTCTTGTCAAAAGGAACAACTGCCTGAATGAAAATAAATGAAAATCTTTCTACAAAAAGCGGATGGGAAATAATTGAAAATAGTTTTGCGCCGGAACATCTGGTGGCTTCCGGGAGTAATTTTTTAACCGGTAACGGTTACCTGGGATACCGGGGCACTTTTCCCGAGTGGCGTAAAGATCGTTATGTCGGCTGTTTTGTTTCCAATACATATGACAATGCCGATGGGACTTGGACCGAACTGTGCAATGCGCCCAATGCCCTTTATACCTTGCTCAAAGTTGATGGTGAAGAAGTATCTACCTGCGCTCCCTATATTTCTTCGCCCGGAAAAAGTGAGATGCCTTACTGCCGCCGCCTGGATCTTGGATCCGGTATAGTCAGCATGCAAAACTGCTGGAAGGGCCGCTGTGGCAAAAAGCTAACTATAAAAACGGAACATTTTGCCAGCTATGATGACCTGCACGTGATCCCTTTACGCTATCAAATATCTGTGTCTGATCCGTGCCGGATTGAAGTATGGGCCGGTATCGACGGCAGTGTTTGGGATTTAAACGGAAAGCATCTCCAAGATTACCGCTTCAACAAAGGGCCGGGGTTTCTGTCCCTGGAAGCCAGGACCGGTGAGCAGGGAATTTTGCTGGCTGTTTTAGAAGGACATACAATCACTGGAGCAGCGCCGCTTTACCGGGAAGTAATCGAAGCTGAGGAAACAATCTTTAGAAAGACTGTATTTGAGCTTGAAGGCGGAGAAACACTGGTCATGGAAAAAATGATGGTAGTTTACAGCAGCAATGATGATCCTGACCCCTCAGGCGCTGCCCTTAAAAGCCTCAATAAAGCCCTTGATAAGGGATATGATCGTTTAAAATCAGCCCATGTTCCTTACTGGGAACAATTCTGGAAAAAGACAGATATTGCCATAGATGGGGACCTGCTTTCCCAGGCTGCCCTCAGGTTCAATCTTTATCATAATATGATAGCCACCCCTATTCATAGCGACAGCCTCCCGATTGGAGCCAGAGGTCTTTCCTGCCAGGCTTACCAGGGCGCTGCATTTTGGGACCAGGAAATTTTTAATTTGCCTATGTACTTTTACACCATGCCCGGGGTAGCGCGAAATATTTTAACCTACCGCTATAAAACCCTGGACGGGGCCAGGAGGAAAGCTGAACAGCTTGGTTATGAAGGGGCTTATTATGCCTGGGTCAGCGGCAAAACGGGCGATGAACTTTGTCCTTCCTTCTTTTTTACTGATGTCCTGAGCGGCCGGAAAATACGCAATCATTTCAACGATTGGCAGATGCATATTTCACCCGACCTGGTTTATGCCATCTGGTGTTATTACCGGGCCACCGGGGACTGGGATTTTATTGAACGATATGGGGCCGAGATAGTTTTTGAAGTAGCGCGATTCCTTTATTCTTTTGCTTATTTTAAAAAGAATAAAAACCGTTATGAAATTATCCGGGTTCTGGGTCCAGATGAATATCATGAAAACGTGGACAACAACGCTTTTACTAACTACCAGGCCTGTTTCAGCTTACAGACGGCATTAGATATTTATGATCGCTTAAAAAGTGAGAACCCGTCCCGGTTAATGGANCTTTTAGAGCGGTTGAAAATAGACGGGAACGATTATGAGCAGTGGGAAGAGATGGCTGCGTTGCTTTATCTTCCCCAACCTGATCCGGAAAGCGGGATTATTGAGCAGTTCAAAGGCTATTTTGCGCTGGAAGATGTTATGCCTTCCCGGCTGGAGGAAAGGCTGATTGATAAAAATGAATACTGGGGTTGGCCGAACGGAATAGCTGTTCATACCCGGGTTATTAAGCAGGCCGATGTAATCCAGCTGCTTGCGCTGCATGATATATTCCCGGCTGAGATTGTCCTGAAGAACTATGATTTTTATGAGCCTAAATGCCAGCACGGTTCCTCTCTCAGCCCTGCTGTTCATGCCATAGTTTCTGCCAGGATCGGTTATGTAGACCAGGCTTACCGGTATTTCCGGCGTTCCTGCCTGATTGATCTGCTTGATACCAACAAAGCTTTTAGCGGAGGTACATTTATCGGGGGGATCCACACCGCTTCCTGCGGCGCTTCCTGGCAGATCGTTGTTTTTGGTTTTGCCGGGATGGCGGTAGACAGTCGGGGTATCACTTTTAACCCGGCTCTGCCTGAAGAATGGAATAACCTGTGCTTTAAAATTCTTTTCAGGGGCCAGGAATTGCATATTTACCTGGATCATTTTTTATTAACTGTTAAAGCCGCAGGTTCTAATAGCACTTCTATTCCGGTTACTGTTTACGGGGGACGGAAGATTATTGCTCCGGGCAATGAGCACACTTTTCATATGGCTTGAATAAATATCCTGCTTAAACCGGATTTAAGTTTAAAATAACACGGCAAAGATCCAGGGTGATATCATTACTTTATTATAGTAAGAAAGGTTTGTATTAGCCTCGGGTCAAACTGGATGCCCGCTTTTTCTTTTAATTCTTGAATGGCTTTTTCTTTGCTCATCGCTTTTCTGTAAGGGCGGTTGTTGGTCATAGCATCATAAGCATCGGCAATGGATAGAATGCGGCATTCGATGGGAATATTTTCTCCCTGCAAGCCCAGGGGGTAACCGCTCCCGTCCCAGTTTTCATGGTGTTTAAGAATCAGGTCGGCGATTCCTGTCAAATCTACTGAAGAAAGGGCAATCCGGTACCCCTTTTCAGAGTGTTTCTTCATGATTTGCCACTCCTGCCTGGTTAAAGTGCCTTCTTTAAACAGGATTCCATCCGGGGTTCCCACCTTGCCCAGATCATGAACCTGGGCCAGCAGCCTCAAATCGGAAAGCTGTTTCTTGGACAATCCGCTCTTTTCTCCGATCATGACGCACAAGCTTTCTAATCTTCTGGCATGACCTTCAGTAATATAATCCCTTTCACCGAGAGTAGCCAGGAGAGATTGAATAATCTGGGCCCTGGCATCAACACCCTTATGCAGCTTGGCCCGGTACATTAGGTCGTCGGCTTCTTTAAAAACCTTGCGCAGAGGTTTGTTTGGTTTATCTGCGGTGGCATAACCCAGGGAAATACTGAGTGGCAGCTGATCTTGATNTGCCTGGTTAGAACTGTTTACCATTGAATGGATTCTGGCTGTAATTTCTTCTCCGCCCTTATAATNTGTTCGGGGCAAAATAGCTACAAATTCATCTCCGCCCACCCGGGCCAGGATATCAGATCTGCGCAGAGATTTTCTTAAAATGTTGGCACAGTTCATCAGCAACCTGTCTCCCTGTTCATGGCCTACAGTATCGTTAACCAGTTTGAGGCCGTCAAGATCTACGGAGATCAGGGTGATTGGATACTCCCTGCTTTTATTTAGCCTGTCCAATTCATCTTCAAAATAGGTGCGATTATAAAGCCCCGTAAGTTGATCGTGAAGGCTTAAATATTTAAGCTCTGATTCATAGCGCTTTCGTTCCGTAATGTCGCTGTAGATGGCAAAACCGCCAACAAATTCCCCGTTTATATGGACCGGTATGCCTTTGATTAAAACTTCAACCGCCTGACCACATTTTGTATAGCGGACATCTTCGAACACAACTTTATGGCCGGCAAGGACCTTGCCGGTATAAAACCTGTCAACTGAGCCTTTTTTTCCTTTTTCCAGGATTTTGTCGAGATCTTCTCCCTTTATATTTTCTAAACGGTGACCGAACAATTCAGTAAAATTTTTATTGCTATCGATAATCTGGTTGTTAGAATCAAAATAAACTATAGCATCGGTGGAGTTTTTAAAAAGAGCTTCCAGCAATTTGTTCTGGTAAACAATCTTTTCTTCGCCCAGTTTCTTGGAAGATATATCGCGGTACTGCCACATATGGCCGATAAATATTTTGTCTTCTGTAAACACAGAAATGTAATCGCGCTCATAAACCCTTCCGTCGGCAAACCTGACTTCTTCGCCGATGACTGTTTCCTGGATGCTGATTATTTCATTGATCCGGCGTGTAAAATAATCCGGGTCATCCAGTAAATGTTTAACTGCTTCAGCTGCTCCGGAGCAATCTTTGCCAATAAGATGTTCAGGTTTGGTCGGTATGGAAAAAATATCACAAAACAGCTGGTTGACGATGGTGATACTCCTGTTTTGATCTTCTACAACAATCCCGGCAGGATTATTATCGGCCATAGCCTGGAAGCGAGCCAGGTTTTCTTTTAACTCCCGGTTCGTTTTTTGCAACCTGGCAATTTCGTGGTCCATGTTTTCCAAGTTCTTCTTATGGCAGTTTTTTTCCAGGGCCACGCTTTTACACCCTTTCCAAAACGCTCAAAATATTTTAGTTTATCTCTGCTACCTGGAATTTTACTATTTCTACATGATTCTACATGTGGCCAATAAATGCCTTTATACAAAGATAATTATTTGCTGGCTGATTATTAGTCTGCCTGGGTTTGCGCCAACCTGTTGTTCAGCCAGTCTTTTAAATATGCAAAAACCTGCTCTTTTTCCGGTTCATTATGCAGTTCGTGATAGAGCCCTTCCCATAGTTTGAGGGTACAGTCTCCGGCAACCATTGAGCACAGCTTTTCAGAACCCGAAGGGAAGGTGATCCTGTCTTCCGTTCCGTGCATAACCAGCAGGGGTAGGTTTAATTCGTTGGCCCGTTTGAAAATGTAGTTAATCGTATCAAGAAATACTTTTCCCATCCGAAATGTAACCCGGTTATGAACCAGTGGATCATTACGGTAAGCTGCGGTTACAGCCGGATCCCGGGACAGAGCTTCTGTTTCCAGGTTGTTGGAAATAGTGCCCCGGGGTATAATGTAACTTAATATTTTTCCCATTACGATACGGTCTTTTCTTTGGTCGAGGACAGAATGCAATAAAGGGCTTGTTACAACCGCTCCCGACAGCAGGGGCCTACGCTGAATCAGGTAAAAAAGAGTCAGCAACCCTCCCATACTGTGCCCGTAAAGAAAACAGGGCAGGTCGGGAAGCTCGGTCCTGGCATACTCCAGCATGATGTCGATTTCATCGGTTAAATGATCACCAGAAGGGGTGTCGCCTTTTTGCCCCTCTGATCTGCCGTGGCCGCGCAGGTCAAATGCTATTGTGCAGTAGCCGTCGCCCGTGAAGCGTTCAGCCCAGTGCCGGTAGCGGCCGCTGTGTTCGCCCAGACCGTGGACCAGGCAGATCACTCCCTTCTTTTCAGTTTCCGGCTCCCATTGCCTGGCAAGCAGGGTCAGGCCGTCGTCTGTTTTCCATTGTGTTTCTTTTTCCTTCATGATTCCCCTCCTTATCAACAGTTAGTGTGGTTGTTGCAGCACCAGGGTTTTATAAATAATAGTATGCTTAAAAAGCCTGATTAAGGCAAAGCCTAGATCCATGAAAAAACCTACAGTTAAGGCAAAGATAAGTGTCCCCAGGCCCAGGGGGCCGCCCAGGAAATAGCCGATCAGGGCGGCTGTAACCTCCATAAAAGTTCTAATAGTGCCCAGGCGGCGCCGGATTATCCTGCCCAGGGCCAGCATCAGGCTGTCCCGGGGCCCCGCCCCGATATTGGCGCTGATATAAATGGCGCAGCCGAAGCCAAAAAGGGCAACACCGGTAATAAATAGGACTACTTTATGCCATAGCAGGTCCGGGGAAGGGATATAATCGAGATACATTATCAGGTCCACGAAAAAGCCCAGGAAGACCATGTTCAGGATGGTGCCGATAGAAGGCTTCACTTTCATAAAAAAGCTGAATCCCACCAGCATCAGCCCAACGATCTGGATAATACGGCCGATCGTCAGCCCGGTTTGAATGGATAAGCCGATATGGAGGACGTCCCAGGGATTAACGCCCAGGTTGGCCTGAATGGTGGAAACTATCCCGGTGGCCACGATATATAAACCTCCGAAAAAAGTTGCCAGGCGCAGTAAATATTTATAAATAGCGTTTTTCCCCATAGTAATGTGATCACCTCTGTCGAATATTTTTAAAACCACCGGAGCTGGCCTTATTTTTATTCTGTCTGTTTTTTTCTTTTTTTGTTTTCCGTCGGGGTTTGATTAGGCACTTTTTGGCAAAACCAATTAAATCTGTCCGTCCTGTTTTTTGCAAGGCCTCATAAACCAGGTTATAAATTTTTGGATTTTTATACTGGATCAGGGCCCTCTGCATCGCTTTTTCGTGCGCTGATCTAGGAATGTAAACTTTTTTCATGGTGTGCGGATCAAGGCCCGTATAGAACATGCAGGTTGAAAGAGTGCCAGGTGTAGGATAGAAATCTTGCACCTGCCTGGGTACATGCTCATACTTGTTTATAAAACGGGCCAGCTCCACAGCCGCCTCGAGGTCGGTTCCGGGATGGCTGGACATAAAATATGGCACCAGGTACTGGTCCAGGTTTAGTTCCCGGTTGATATATTTGTATTTCTTTTTAAAGTCAAGGTAAACCTTCTTATCCGGTTTCCTCATCATGTCCAGGACCGGCGGAGAGACATGCTCCGGTGCAATTTTCAGCTGCCCGCTGATATGGTAGCGGCAGAGCTCTTCAAAAAAGGTTGAATCTTGATCGTAAAGCAGATAATCGTGACGGATCCCGGAGCGGATAAAAACCTTCTTTACACCCGGCAGTTTTCTCAACCTGCGGAGTAACGCCAGGTAGTCGCTGTGATCAACCTTCAGGTTGGGGCAGGGTTTGGGAAAGAGGCAAAGCCTGTCCGGACAGGTCCCCCTTTTTTCTTGCAAAGAACAGGCTTTTTGCCTGAAATTTGCTGTTGGACCTCCTACGTCATGGATGTAACCTTTGAAAGAGGGGTCACCTGTTATTATTTCGGCTTCCTCGACAATCGCTTCTATGCTTCTTGACTGGACCGTCCTGCCCTGGTGGAAATGAAGGGCGCAAAAGCTGCAGCCCCCGAAACAGCCGCGGCTGCTGACCAGGCTAAATTTAACCTCGGCAATGGCCGGTACTCCTCCTGACTTTTCGTAAAAGGGATGATAAGTTCTTTGGAACGGGAGCCGATAAATAATGTCCATTTCTTCGGTTGAAAGGGGGTAAGCGGGGGGGGTCTGGATTACATAGGCATGATCATACTTTTCAGCCAGGGTTTTGGCGCTCTGGGCTTCAGTATGGTATTGCTGTACGGCAAAGCTCCGGGCAAACTTTTCTTTTAACGATGTGGCTTCCTTAAAAGAAGGTAAAAAAATGGTTTCTTCCGGGTTGTCAATGTGCTTGGAACAGTACGCGGTTCCCCGAACATAGGTAATATCACGGATGGAAAGTCCGCTTTTAAGGGCTTCCGCCACTTCGAGGATCGCTTTTTCTCCCATACCATAAACCAGCAGGTCTGCCCCGGATTCAACCAGGATAGAAGGCAGGAGGCGGTCTTTCCAGTAGTCGTAATGGGCCATCCTGCGCAGGCTGGCTTCAATACCGCCCAGGATCACCGGCACATCGGGGTATGCTTTCCTGGCCATACGAGCATAAACAGCTGTGGCCCGGTCGGGCCTTAAACCCGTCTTGCCCCCGGGTGAATAAGCATCCGTCTTCCGTTTTTTTTTGGCCACACTGTAGTGGTTGACCATAGAATCAATATTGCCGGCGGTAACCAGGTATCCCAGGGCCGGTTTGCCCAGCTTCTTAAACTCTTGCGGGTTTTTCCAGTCCGGTTGGGCTATAATCCCGATCCTGAAGCCGTAAGCTTCCAGATAGCGGCCAATGATAGCAGCCCCGAATGAAGGGTGGTCAACATATGCATCCCCACTGATCAAGACAAAATCAGGCTGGTCCCATCCCCTTATTATAATCTCTTCATTTGTCATTGGTAAAAAATTCTGGTCCATTTAATCCTCCACTGTCGATTGTCCTGCTTCCTTCCTGAAGCCTCTTGCATGTTTGCTAATTATTCCAGGTCTTCATTTTACGCCTGCCGGCTAATGAACTACATCATATCCAGGTTGCTGCAACTGTTTTAGTTTAGAAGAGCAACTTTCTGGAAATGCTTTATTAAGAGCATACCCTATTTGATTAAATGCTACAATAACCGCAAAAATGGAAATACAGCATATGCCCGGAGCGAAAAGAAGAACCTGTGCTCAGCAGGGATATTATAAGACTCCGGCGAAATATTTATTTGTGTAAAGGCACACCTGCTTAAAAGACTGGTTAAGGACTGATTAAATGATTCCACTGCGTTATGAAGGCGATATTTACAGACCACCCAGCGAGGCCGGCAGCTTAATCCTGCAGGCCACGATTGGCTGCTCCCATAACCGCTGTACATTTTGTGGAATGTATAAAAAGAAAAAATTTCGTATTCGAAGTCTTGAGGAAATCGAACAAGAGATTAAGTATGTCTCCCGGTTTATGCCCCGGACCAGGAGGGTGTTCCTGGCCGATGGCAATGCCCTGGTTATTCCCAGCGAAAAACTTTTGCAAATCCTGCAAGCCCTTGACGGCGCTTTTCCGAATTTAGAAAGAGTTTCTGTTTACGGAAACCCTCAGGACCTCTTGGAAAAAACTTCTGAAGAGCTTGTGGAGTTGAAAAATCATAAACTGGGAATAATATATCTGGGTTTGGAAACGGGAAGCGCTGCTGTTCTGCGGGACATAAAAAAAGATGTGACCCCGGAAGAAATAATTAAAGGGGCTGCGAAGGCCAAAAAGGCCGGGGTGCCCCTCTCCATTACCGTCCTTAATGGATTGGCCGGCCTGGAAGGCAGTGAAAATCATGCTCGGGAAACAGCCCGGGTTTTAAACCAAATCGATCCGGAATACCTGGGGTTACTTAGCCTGATTCCTGTGCCCGGGACCACCACCTACCGCCATTTTAAACAGGGCAAACTGACTTCGCTTAATCCATGGCAGCTCCTTGAAGAAATTAAGATGATGGTCGAAGGGCTGGAATTGACCGAATGTGTTTTCCGGGCCAACCATGCTTCAAATTACATGCCCATGAAAGCAATTCTTTCCCGGGATCGGGAAACTTTACTGAAGGAACTTAACCAGGTTCTGATCAGGAAAGCGCCCGGTTCCCTGAAGAGTGAGTTTCTGCGGGGCCTATAACTGCCACAGCCATTTAGCGGAGGTCGGTTTGGATGAAAAAAACCAATGCTGCCAGGATCTTAGAGCGGTTGGGTATAGCTTACACTTTGCTTGAGTTTGATGTGGACGAGGACGATCTGAGCGCTCAAGATGCGGCAAAAAAACTGGGCCTGCCACCGGAGCAAATATTTAAGACCCTTGTGGCCCGTGGCGATAAAAGCGGGGTAATCATAGCCTGTGTCCCCGGCGGGCGCGAACTCGATTTAAAAGCCCTGGCCAAAGTTAGCGGCAACAAGAGGGTAGACCTGGTTCCTTTAAAAGAAGTCCGGCAGCTGACTGGTTATATCCGGGGCGCGGTTTCTCCACTGGGCCTCAAAAGCAATTATCCCTTTTACCTGGATCAAAGCGCTTTTATCTACCCAGCAATCATTGTCAGCGCCGGGAACCGCGGGGTTCAGGTCAGTCTTTCCCCGCAGGATTTGGCTTCGGCGTTGGAGGCCGAAACAGGCACCTTAACCAGGCAAACCAGCACAGGCAGTTAAATTGGTTCAAGATTAACTGTAGTTATTGAAGCTATAACAAAGCTGCTTAACTTTTCTGGCCACCACTACAGATCAGGTTACTGTAGTTTGTTTTAGATGGTTGCCTTCTCCGCAAAAGCCCCACTCAATTCATGGATGATCTTTTTTACAGGTAGAATTTCTTTGATTTTATAAACATTTTGCCCCGAAAATACAACTCCCCGGTCAATATTGCCCAGGCGGCTGTTTTCAAGCGCTTCCAGAATGCAGTATTCATGGGAGCATGCTTTCAGACAATTATTGCAGGTAATATCGGGGAGTTCGCCGCGATTGAGCGCTTCAGAAAAATTGTTCCTGATGGCCCGGCCCGGAAGACCGACAGGGCTTTTGATAATTACTATATCTTCTTCCCTGGCATTCAGATAATGGTTTTTAAAAGATTCAGCTACTGAACATTCCTTGCTTAGGACAAAACGGGTAGCCATCTGGATCCCGTCTGCGCCCAGGCCCATCATTTTTACGATGTCGCTGCTGGTTGTTATCCCCCCGGCGGCAATGACTGGAATCTTTACGGCGCCCTTTATCTCTGGCAGTATTTCTGCCGTGGGCCTGTCTGTCCCCAGGTGCCCTCCGGCTTCAGACCCTTCGGCTATGACAGCAGAAGCGCCGTACTTCTCAGCGATTTTTGCCAGGCGGCCGGATGAGACGATGGTAAATATGGGGATTTCTGCTTCTTTGCCCCAGCTAAAAATATCCCTGGAAAAACCGGCCCCGGAAATGACCAGGTCCACCTTTTCCTGAAGGGCGGTTTTAACCAGCACGGAAAAATTACGGACTGCATACATTACGTTTACACCGATGATGCCGTTCATGGCAATTTTTTTGGCTTCCTTGATCTCCCGGCGCAGTTCCTCGATACCCATTCCGGTTGCGGCAATTACGCCAACGCCACCGGCAGAGGCTACCGCTCCGGCCAGTGGGGCTGTTGAAACCCTTACTGCCATCCCTCCCTGGATGATGGGATATTTCAGGTTTAAATTTTTAAAAATCCGATTGCTCATGATGTTACCTTCCTTTAAATAAGTTGAAACCTAAATGAGTTAAAATCGTCTGCTTTTTAAAATGGCGGGTTTTTAATGGACCCGATTTCAGCTGATCTTAAAGAAAAATAAGGGCACCCTCTTTAATTAGAGTGGATGCCCTTATCAAGATCTTATTATCTAAATTTATTGAGGTACAACGTTGGCTGCTTGTTTTCCACGTTCTCCTTCAACAACCTCGAACTCTACTGACTGTCCTTCTTCGAGTGTCTTGAACCCTTCAGACTGGATAGCTGAAAAGTGAACAAAAACATCTCCGCCCTCTTCTGTTTCGATAAACCCGTAGCCTTTGTCTGGATTAAACCATTTTACTTTTCCCTGCATGTACATTATTCTCCTTCATTTTAGAAATTGTATAAAAAGAGGAGCTTAGCCAAACATCTTTCCCTTTCCCAGGCAAAGGCTAAAGACAGTTTGCGTAATTCTCATCTTTTCAACACTGAGCAAAACTATACCACGTCTTTAACAATAAAGCAAGTAAAAAATCTCTTTTAGGTTAACAGGTCTCAATCAATATCCAGGGCACCGTTCGGGCAGGCCCTGATACACTCCATGCAGCCTTTGCAGACTGGGCTGTACATCATTGGTTTGTCGTACGGCTCTTCTTGTCCCAAAAGGTCAAGCGGGCAGGCTTGAACAGCCCGGCATATTCCGTTGTCGCAATCCTCCGGTCGGCATTTGTTGTAATTGAGCAACAGTGTTCTTGGCATAATCTTATCTTTCCCTGCCTTTAATAGATAATCGGAACCAGGATAATTATATTATAATATTATGATATAGCATTGAATGATTCATGTCAACCCTGGAGTCTTTGCGAACGATTGCACGCCACTCTTTTAAAAAAATTTGATTTAATTTTTTTGATCGAGAAAAGCATTCTAACACACATTTGATTTCGCGGTTTTCCAGGAGGGGGGTTGTCTACAACCTCTTCAATATGCTTTATAATAAAAAGGTAATATTTTTTAAAAAGCGAATATATTATTGATATCTTTTGTGAGTTGTTAATCAGTGTTACGGGGGTGCTTATTATGGAAAACACAATGCAGGTGTGGTCTGATGTTGGCCGGTTGAAAAAGGTGCTACTGCACCGACCCGGCCAGGAACTTGAGAACCTGACTCCGCGTTATTTAGAGGATTTGCTTTTTGACGAAATTCCCTGGCTGGCCCAGGCTCAGAAGGAGCATGACGGTTTTGCCGGGGTCCTCAGGGATAATGGTGCAGAAGTATATTACATAACCGAACTCCTGGCAGATATTGTCAAAGACCCCCAGGTTAAAAGCGATTTAATTAAAAGACATCTTAAAGCCAGTCCCTTGATTGAAGCTGATGTTTTGAACACGATATATAACTATTTGAGTGAGCAAGAGCCGCAGGAGCTGGTGGCCAAGTTGATTGCCGGTTTTCCAAAAAAAGAAATACAACATTTGAAGAAATACCATTCCTTGAGTGATCTTACTCTTGACAGCTATCCCTTTTACCTGGCCCCGTTACCAAATATGTACTTTACCCGGGATCATGGGGCCATGATCGGCCCGAACCTTCAGATCAGCAGTATGTTTAATCCAGCCAGGCGCCTGGAAACCATCTTTATGCGTTTCATTCAAAAGTACCATCCCTTATTCAAAAATGTGGAACTGGCCTTTCACGAAGAAATCCCATACGGTATTGAAGGCGGGGANGTCCTGGTTTTAAACGAGGAGACACTGGTAATAGGTCTTAGTGAGCGGACCACGGAAGAAGCGATTGAATGGATAGCTCATAAATATCTGGTGGAAAAAGGACTGATTAAGCAGATCGTGGTAATCCAGATCCCCTCCAGGCGGGCTTACATGCACCTTGATACTGTTTTTACTATGGTCGATACCGACAAGTTCCTGATGTACCCGGGTATCAAGGATGTCGTTACTACATACTGGCTGGAAAAGGGCAGTGATGACAAGGTATCGGCTTCCAGCGGTTATAACCTGCAGGGAGCCCTGCGCAAAGCCCTGAAGCAGAAGCCGATAGAAATCGTTTATTCAGGGGCTAACGAGGAAATTACAGCCGCCAGGGAACAGTGGGGTGATAGCACCAATGCTCTGGCTGTTAAACCCGGGACCGTGGTTTGCTATGACCGTAATGAAGCCACTAACGAAACCCTGCGCCGTCACGGCGTCGATGTCATTGAGATCGACAGCTCTGAACTGGTGCGCGGCCGTGGAGGCCCACGTTGTATGAGCATGCCTCTGGACAGGGAAACACCATCCTAAAAAACTTTAAAATTGGAGGAACCACATTGGAAAGAGAACTGTCTTTGGAGTTTGTCCGGGTAACAGAAGCCGCGGCCCTGGCCTCAGGAAGGTTGATGGGCCGTGGAGATAAAGAAGCAGCCGATCAGGCTGCTGTGGATGCAATGCGCTCGGTTTTTGATACAGTTAACATAGACGGGACAGTTGTCATCGGTGAAGGCGAAATGGATGAAGCCCCGATGCTGTATATTGGCGAGCGAGTGGGAGGTGGGACTGAGCCTTGTGTTGATATAGCCGTCGACCCTCTCGAGGGGACTAATCTGGTTGCCAAAGGTTTGCCCAACGCCCTGGCGGTCGTGGCCATTGCCAACCGCGGCTGTTTTCTGCATGCTCCGGACATGTATATGGACAAGATAGCCGTAGGGCCGAAAGCCAGGGGCTGTATAGATCTCGATGCATCGATAGCGGAAAATCTGGGCCGGGTAGCCGAAGCCCTGAAGAAAGATGTAAGGGATGTTACTGCCATAGTCCTGGATCGGGAGAGGCATCAACACATTATTGAAGATACCAGGAAAGCGGGAGCCAGGGTAAAATTGATTAGCGATGGTGATGTTTCCGCGGCTATTGCCGCGGCTCTGGAGAATACAGGGGTAGATATCCTGTTCGGCATTGGCGGCGCTCCGGAAGGAGTTATTGCTGCGGCTGCCATTAAGATTCTTGGTGGAGAAATGCAGGCCCGCCTGGCGCCGGAAGATGAAGATGATCTTGAACGGATCCGCGTAATGGGGATTGAAGATGCGGGCAAACTGTTTCAACTTGAAGATCTGGTCAGTGGGAATGACATATTTTTTGCCGCGACGGGGATTACAGATGGCGACATGCTAAAAGGGGTCAGGTACCGCGGTAAGACAGCAGAAACTCATTCCCTGATCATGCGCGGGATAACCGGTACTATCCGGAATATTTATGCCACCCATACCCTGGATAAAAAGCCCCGCTTTATAGCCGACCCGCCCGCCAACCGCAGGCCTTAAAAAAATCGGCTATTTTTGAACCTGTCCTTTTCTTCTGAAATAAACCGGAGTCAGGGTCCCCCGGAGCCGTAAATACGTTTTAGATCAGGCAGTTCGGTGCAGTAATAATGGATCCAGAGGTAAAAATGGTTAAACAGGGCCAGCAGCAGTGAGGCGGGCGAAGCCAGTAAAAAGCCGGGGATGTAAAATACAAGGGGTCCAAAGACATAAATGGCTTTGGGAACAATGCGGAATATGCCTTTCCTGGTCCAGCTTTGATCACGGTAAGCTGTTTCGAAACGGTCCGCTCCAGCTAGGCGCTTGAAACCGTAATATTTTAATATAGAATGAAGCAGCCAGCTAACAGGTATGGCCAGGGTGAGGACGGTAATCCATCTTGCTGCTTCAGGTATGACTAATACATCCCGATTGGCTACAGCTGTCAGGGCAATAGCGCTCAGGCGGGCTGTCAGCAGCATGGTATAGTCAATATAATAAGCGATATAGCCCAGGGGAGGCAGGGTGGTAGAGAGCCACCCGGTTTCAAGCTGGGTTCGCCAGATTATCATCGCGTAAAGCTGGTGCAGGATGGCCGAAATTACTCCGATCCACAGCCATGTTTTAGCATGTAAACCCCAAAACTGGCCCGAAAAGTAAGCGGGAAAAAACTCCATGATGGCATTTACAGATACTGCCAGCAGGGCCAGCAGGACAAAATGCCAGTCTTGTTTTTCAAAAATATTTCTCAGCACGATAACACCGGGCCTCTTTTTTTAAACATCGCTTAGAATTAGCATGTAAATGCTGTTTTGCCCTGAAAAACTTGTTCTTTTTTTTTGAAAAGCTCCATGTTATTTGACTATTAATACATTGGTATGGGCAAGCTGTAATACGGCGCTGCTAACACTGCCCATGAACAACTTTTTTACTCCGCCCATGCCTCTCCTGCCGATTACGATCAGATCATACCCGCCTTCGTCAGCCACCCTGCTGATTACTTCGGCGGGGTGACCCACTTTGTAAAGAGTGTTGACCGGTATGTCGTGTTTTGCAAACTCTTTTTCCGCCCCGGCAAAGTATTTTTTTCGTTCTTCCTGAATTCTCTTATCAATATCTTTTAATTTTTTTTCTTCTTCTTCGGTAACCAGGTATTTGCCATGCCAGTAATCGGGAAGGATAGAGGTGCCTTCGTGAACATGGATGATAGTTACTTCGTCAATATTGCAGTTAGCGGTCATTTCGGATGCAAAGGTAATATTTTTTTTACTAAAATCGGAACCATCGGTGCAAACCAGGATTTTCATTTATATATCTCTCCTTTCAATTTAATAATTCTATAATAATAAGGATTTTACCTTCCACCGGTTTAAAAACTGGCCTAGCGATTGCAGGTTGAGGATTATTTTTTATACAAAGAGGATTACATTTAAACCGGGCCGAATAATAAAAAAAGAATTGATTTAAAGGAAACAATTGGAGGAGGGCACATGGATTTATTTCCGGACATTGAAATTGTTAAAACAGCAGCGGCAAGAATAGCGCCTTATGTGCATCGCACCCCGGTTTTTACGTCTGCTACCGTGGATCGGATCTGCGGCAAACAGGTTTTTTTTAAATGCGAAAGCCTGCAAAAGGTAGGGGCCTTTAAGGCGCGGGGCGCTGTTAATGCAGTATTAAGCCTTGCTGAGAGTGATTTCCAGAGTTATAAAAACGGCGAAAACTGCGTTATCACCCATTCTTCGGGCAACCATGCCGCCGCCCTGGCTTATGCCGCCCGGTGCCGGGGTATAAAAGCCCACGTGGTTATGCCTGAAAATGCTCCGCCGGTTAAAAAGGCGGCTGTTGCCGGTTACGGCGCCCGGATAACCTATACTGAATCGACCCAGGAAGCCAGGGAAAAAGCCCTGGACGAAATAGTAGCCCTGACCGGGGCTGTTTTTGTCCATCCCTATAACGACTACCGGGTCATTGCCGGTCAGGCTACGGCGGCACTGGAATTAATGGAACAAGTCCCCGGTTTGACTACTATCATTGCCCCGGTTGGGGGTGGCGGGCTCCTGAGCGGCACCGCCTTGAGCGTTTCCGCCCTTCAGCCGGGCACCGAGGTGATCGGGGCTGAGCCAGAGGGGGCCGATGATGCTTTCCGCTCCCTGCAGGCCGGTAAAATAATTCCTCTGACAAATCCCCGGACCATTGCTGATGGATTGCGCACCTCGCTTGGGGACCTTACCTTCCCCATCATTTATAAACATGTTGGCGCTATCCTGACGGCAAGCGAAGAAGCAATTATGGAAGCCATGCGCCTGACCTGGGAAAGGATGAAACTGGTTATCGAGCCCTCGGCAGCCTTGCCCCTGGCCGCGCTGATGACTAAAACCGGGCGGGTTAAAGGCGATAAAATTGGTTTGATTGTATCAGGCGGAAACGCCGATCTCGATCACCCGCCCTGGCTAAAAAGCTAATATTATCCTGAATGTTTTTTCTTAAGCGGCTTTTTCTCTCAATGCTGAATTAATCCCGCGGCCTGAAGCGGGCGGTGAAGTGTCGCAGGATCTCAGCCTGGTAAACTATTTCCAGGCCGCGTATTTTTTTCTTACGCGCTGCTATAGCTTCGAAAGCCCTGACAACCAGGTCCATGTGCCGGTCGCTGTATACCCGGCGGGGAATAGTGAGACGGACCAGTTCCTGGGCAGGAAAGACCTCCTGCCCGGTTTCCGGATCGATGTAGCCAAAAGCGCAGGCGCCCAGTTCTACGCTCCTGATTCCTCCTTCCCGGTACAGTTCCACAGTCAGGGACTGCCCCGGAAAACAGTGTTGCGGTATATGAGGCAAAAAGCTCATGGCATCGACAAAAACACCGTGTCCCCCTACGGGGGTTACGATAGGAATACCGGTGTCACGCAATTGTTGGCCCAGGTAATTGACCTGGCCAATTCGATCCTCCAGGTAGTCTTCTTCGGTCCCTTCATAGAGCCCGCGAGCCAGCGCTTCAAGGTCGCGTCCGGCCAGTCCGCCGTAAGTGCGGAATCCTTCATAGCAGATTTGCATCTGAACCGCTTTTTCATACCATTCGTTGTTATCTTTAAAGGCCAGAAAGCCCCCGATATTGACCAGGGCATCCTTTTTGGAACTCATTGTGCAACCATCGGCATATGAAAACATTTCCCGGGCAATATCCCTTATTGAAGTGTTCCGGTAAGCGGGGTCCCTTTGTTTGATGAAATAACAGTTTTCAGCATACCTGGCGGCGTCAATAAAAAGAGGTCTCTTATATTTACGGGTTAATTCGTAAGCGGCCCGGAGGTTGCTCATGGAGACCGGTTGGCCGCCATTGTTATTACAGGTGGCTGTGATAATAACCAGCGGCAGCCTGGAGGGCCCATTATTTTTCAATTCTTCTTCCAGTCGCTCCAGGTCAATATTTCCTTTAAACAGGTTTGTAGAATCAGTTTTTAATCCCTCATCGACAACCAGGTTCAGGGGCCTGGCATTCCTGAGGCGGATGTGGCCTTCGGTGGTATCGAAATGCATATTACCCGGTACCCTCTGGTTTTCCCCTACGAACATCGACATGAGGATGTTTTCAGCAGCGCGGCCCTGGTGAGTGGGCACCACAAAATTATATCCGAAAATGTCCTTGATAGCGGCCTGCAGGTTGTAAAAATTTTTGGAGCCGGCATACGATTCGTCACCAAGCATAATGCCCGCCCACTGGTTGGCGCTCATGGCGGAAGTTCCGCTGTCGGTCAGCAAATCGATATAGATGTCTTCCGCTTTCAGATTGAATATATTGTAATGGGCTTCCTTAATCAGCCTTTCCCGTTCCTCTGGTTTTTTAAGCTTGATGGGTTCAATCATTTTAATCCGGTATGGTTCCGCATATCTATCTCTTGGCCTCAAAAAGATCCCTCCTTAGTAGTTATTAAGGACTTTAGCGATGAAAAGGCCGGCTTTTTAAAGCAGTTTTTGTCCTTACTACAAGAATATCATATTTGTGAACTTTTTAAAAAAACTTCAAACCTTTAATGGCTGTGTCAACGTATTGTGGGAAAAAGAAATTCCACCTTAGAGGGTCATGATCTCAACGGGCTTCCTGGCCCTGCTGGCAAGCTGATTGCCGGAAAACAGCTCTATATTGAAAAAGGAGATAGCTGTTAGCAGCTATCTCCTGATCCTTGTTTGGCCAAAGGGCAAAGACAAACCGTCCAGTTATTATTAATCTGTATCGGGATCGAGCAGTGAACCCATAAATAATATAGCGCCGGTTAGGTCATCAACAATGGCGAAGAAAAAGGGTCGGTCGGCGATCATGGTAAAGTGATCAGGCCTGGCTGATTCCACCCTGATTTCGACCGAAGTGGCCGCAGCTGCTTCGGTGCCTTCTTCGTTTACCTCGATAAAGCTTTTATGTTTGACATCGCTGATGTAAAGGCGGGGAGGGATATCGCACATGCCGCTGAAATCAGCGGAGTTTTCATCAAAAGCGACCTCCATGCCCAGGGCTTTGAGGGGATCATTCAGAGAGGCTTCATATTCAATCTTAAAGCGGGGCAAACCCAATTCTCCTTCTTTAAGTGAGAAAGAAGCGGTCCAGTCGGTCCAGGTACCGGGGTTCAATTCCTCTAAAAAGCCCTCCAACCCAATATCTTCATGGGGCAGGAAAACATACATGCCCAGGCGCTTATTTTTTCCATAAGGCAGCCGGGCCGCCTGGAACAAATCCGTTTCCAGGTAATCAAATTCATCCACCCTGAACATGACCGGATAATCCTGTTTCGTGCCCCCTGGAAGATGAAAAGGAATTTCTCTGGTCATATCAGGATCGAAAGGTTCCGTCCAATCACCGTTAAAATAGATGGCATTAATTAAGAAGAGGACTGTTAAGGGATTAATTGGCGGTTCGATAATATCTTCAATCCCGCCCCCGGTCTTATCTTTTATCCAGTTGTTGATCCTGTCTGATGCCCCGGGATCATCAAAATCAAGGCTGGCAACTTTGGCATCAAAATACTCTTTATTGCGCTCCAGGAAATCGTCCTTGAAGTCAACACCCTCCCGGGCCCACAGAGAATTAGCGGCCGCCATTTTTACTTCCGGATCGGGATTGTTAATTATGGTCATGAATTCTGCGAATGCTTCATTGACCTCTTCAAGGTTCATGTTATCCAGGCCCAACGTGCTTTCCATCGCTTCCCGGGTTTCTGCTTCAGCTCCATTATAGGTCATGGCCAGTGCGGTAATAATACTGGCCGGGGAGATGAAAATACTTTCTTTGTTCTGCCCGGTCTCCAGTTCCTGCAAAATATTGAATCCGAGGACATTATTGGCCCGGACCAACCGCCGGTCCAGCTCTTCTGCCGGAGCGGCCAGTCCTGATCCGGTTTCAATCCGGCCGCAGCCCGCAGCAAGAGCACCAATAATAAAGCATAAAAAAATAAACCAGCTTGCCCGTTTAAGCAAAACAGGTTTGCTTCTATTTTTCTTGCGCATAACTATTCCCCCACTTTACATGTTTTATCTTTATGACTGCCGGGAGGGTCTGTCGGTTCCCTTTAACTTAACAGGAATTGGCCTTCACATGGTGAATTCTTATAAGGGAAGTTAACTGAGCTGGAGGGGGTAGAAGCATGTATGATCAAGATGGTGGTCCGGTTGATAACATGCAGGGGCGCCTGGCTGTAGCCAGGGGAGATAAACCGGCCGAAATATTACTTAAAGGTGGCCGGGTGGTTGATGTTTTCAGCGGTGAAGTTACAGTTGGCAACGTGGCCCTGTTCAACGGTATTATCGCCGGAGTTAGCGGATCTTACACGCTTGGAGAAAAAATTATTGATCTCGACGGGGCTTATATAACACCGGGCCTGATTGATGCCCATCTTCACATTGAAAGCACGCTCCTTTTGCCCCCTGAATTGGGCCGGGTTTTAGTGGGTCACGGCACCACCACGGTTATTAACGATCCCCATGAGATCGCCAATGTCATGGGGCCGGATGGTGTATCCTTGATGATCGAGCTTTCAAAGCTGGCGCCCTGTGACTTTTTTGCCACCGTCCCTTCTTCGGTCCCTTCTACAGACCTGGAGACGGCGGGTGGGATAATTAATGCCGCCGAGGTGGAGAAGCTGCTTCAAAACCCTTTTACGGTAGGTCTGGGAGAAATGATGAACTATCCGGGCGTGATTGCCGGCGATATAGAGACCCTTCAAAAGATAGCTGCCGCCAAAATGGCCGACAAGGTTATTGACGGCCATGCCCCGGCGGTAAGGGGACAAGGACTGCAGGCCTATTTAGCTGCCGGTATAACTACCGATCACGAGTGCATAACTGCCGCTGAGGCCCGGGAAAAAATTGCTTCCGGCATGAAGGTAATTATCAGGCATGGTTCGGCCACTTCCAGCTTGTCTGAATTGATTCCCCTGGTTTCCCTTTTAACCGGCGATTCTTTTATGCTGGGCAGTGACGACAGGGAAGCGGGAGAACTGCTTAAACAGGGCCATTTGAACGAAGCCCTGAAGCAGGCTGTAGCTATGGGAGCCGATCCCATCTTAATGGTTAAAATTGCCTCCCTTAATGCGGCCCGCCATTACCGGCTTTATGATCGGGGAGCGGTGGCCCCCGGATACCGGGCCGACCTGGCGGTTTTCGAAGATCTGGAAAACTTCAGGGCCCGCCTGGTGATCAAGGATGGCCGGGAAACGGCCCGCGACGGCAGGGCTTTTGCGCCGGCGCCTGCTCTTGATTTGCCTTCTTCAGCCCGTGAAAGCGTCAGGCTATCGCGGGCCCTGCAAAATAAAGATTTTGTCGCCTTGTTTCCTCCGGGCCGGGTACCTGTGATCGGGGTGGTTCCCGGACAGCTGCTAACAGAAAAACTTTTTCTGGATATAGAAAGGAAAGCAAGCGGTGATGTTATTGCCGATCCGGCTTCCGGGCTAAACAAAATTGCCGTTATCGAACGGCATGGCAGGAACGGCAACATAGCCGTAGGTTTGATCAAGGGAATTGGCCTGCAGAAGGGAGCCCTGGCTTCGAGCGTTGCCCATGATTCTCACAACCTGATCGTGGTCGGAGCATCGGAAGAAGCGATGGCCCGGGCGGCCAACGAACTGGCTGCTGCCGGAGGAGGTTTTGCGGTAGTGGGCGACGATAATACACTCAAGGCTATCCTGCCCCTGCCGGCGGGCGGCCTGATGTCCGATCAACCTGCGGAATGGGTGGCCGACAAAATGTCCCGGGTGCTCGAAGCGGCCCGGGAGCTGGGATCGGCTTTGCCCCAGCCCTTTTTGACTCTCTCATTTATGGCCCTGCCGGTAATTCCTTCTTTGAAAATTACCGACCGGGGCCTTGTTGATGTGGACAATTTTACTTTCCTTTAGGTGCGCTGCCGGCTAAACATGGAGTTGTTCAAGTACTTCATGGAAACCCTCGATGCGGGTTAGAGTCTGGCCCCAGGGGAAGCTGGATCCGTCTATGCAGTCTCCGTCCAGGGCCAGGAAAGGGATTCCTTTTTGCCGCAGTTTTTTCTTAATGGTCAGGATCCCCCCTACGGACTGGCGGCAGCCCCAGTGGGAAAAATGGATTACTCCATGCGCCCCGTAATCATTGACCATCTTTTCTATAGTAGCAAGTCTTCGCTCAACAGGTCCCAGTCCCGGGTGGGACAGGGCTTTGCGGGCCAGGCTGATGAAAGGCTCATCCGGATCAAGCGGCGGCCAGTAAACATAGTTCATTTCTTCGGCCACGATCTTTTGCCGCAGCTCTTTTTCCAGGTAACCGATCATCTCCGATGGGTGGTAGGGGCGCAGGTGCAGCCAGATTAAACGGTAATCTTCCGCCTTGTAGTCACCGGCATCGCCTCGCCGATCATCGATAATATCCTGGATTTCTTCGGCCAGGGTTCGGTAAATTTCCGGGGTTTTTGGATGCCCCTGGCCCAGGAAAGTCAGGTAGACGTAACTTAAGCCCTCCTCGCCGGTTAGAGGGGAGGGTATGTCCTGGCGCAGTCTGGCCACTTCAAGCTGATAATGACGGGCCCGGTTGGAACGCTCAAAAACTTCTCTTATCTTTTCATCGGTTAGTTTATTTCCGGTTTTCCTTTCAAGGTCTCCTGCTATTTCAGCCAGCTGAGAGGCCACATACGCCACGGCCTCATCGCTTTCCCGAAAGGGCACATCTAGCAGGTAGAGAGGTTTGTCATAGCGGCTGGTCATATACTGGAACAGGCGGGGAGCCCCGTCGCATAGATGGGAGCTGGCCATTAAATAATCGGGAAGAGGGAAATACTCCAGCTCTGTCCCGGCTGCCGCGCAGCGGTGAAAAGAACAGCTGTCTGCGGAAAGCCCCATCTGATCGGAATGCTTTAGAAGTTCGGAGGCCAGTTCCAGCGAAGCGGAAGTTCCCGCTGCCGCTTCGGGTGCAAACGGGACCAGGTCAAACAGGTAAATCAGTTCGCCGGGGAAAAAGGCGCTGGTCCAGGCTACAGATTTCTTTTTGCGATAGGCGTCAGCGGCCTGGTCCAGGGCCATTTCTGTCATCATTTTCCTGGCTTGAAAGGGGAAACTGTTTTCTTTTATGAATACATCCTTGGCAAGGCGGTAGGTAGCCGGAGATGAAAGCAGCTTCCGGCCCAGCGGTCCTTTTAATTGTTCGCGGAATATTTTTTGCGGGTTCATAGTGCCGATACCTCCATTTTTATTCCAGGATTTCCAGGAAAGCTTCGACTCTTGTTTTGAGCTGTCCCAGGTCTTCTTCACCCAGTTCTGATTTGACCTTCAGATGGGGAATGTTTTTTTCTTCCAGTAATTCTTTGAGCATAAGGTAATCATAATGGCACATATCGCAGAAAATCAGGTCATGATAAATTACCGCCCGGATCTGCAGATCGTCCAGCAGGTTCCGGTAATAGTTATTACGGGCCTGGCGGTTAAAAGCCCTCGGGCATGGTGGCTTCTGCAGGTAGCTGCGTGCGGTCAGCTTCAATATTTCTTTCCGGTTATTATTTTTGCCGGATGGAAGATCCGTTTTTGGTTTTTGCAGGTAGCGTAAGCCGGCGCAGTTTTCCGGGTAAAGCTGCAGCCCCTGCTGCTCTGACAGCATTTCTACCAGGCCTTGCGGGGGTAGGCCTCCGGCCAGGAGCAGGGAGACCTTTCCGTTGTCCTGTGGTTTGTTTCCCTGCTTTCCGGTCCCCTCTTCTTTTACCACTTTTTTGATTTTATTGATAAATAATTCCGGTTCCATTTCTGCCGCTTCCATGGCCAGGTTATACAGGTTTTTGGCGAAGGCTTTCCCCGTGGTAAAGCCGTACCGTTGGCAGCACTGCTCCAGCAGTTTGTTTTTTTGACGGTAGATTTCCACGGACCGGCGCAGTGATTGACCCTCAACTGGTTTCCCCTGACTGCCTAAGTAGTCGGCTAGCAGTTCCAACTCCAGGGTATAGTAATCAACCGCTTTTTTGTCCTGCCGTCGCGGCACGTCGAGCAGATAAACGAAAAAGCTGCCTTCCTCCTTTAATACATTATAGAGATGAATCATGGCATTGCAGGAATTGGCCACTACAATTCCGGCCATGTTTTCATACAGGCCGCTGCGCAGGTTGCTCAGGATTTTACGCGGGTAGGGACAGATATTACCAGGCAAAGCATCTTCAACGGTGCTGTTGCCCTCCGTATACCGGGGTATCAACCGATATGGCCTGAAGCCGGCAGCATGGATCACTTCTTCGGGGGTGTATGTGCAAAACCAGCCCACTTTTTGTTTCTGGTCTTCAATTCGTTGTTTCATTTTTGCCTCCATTACTCTTGAGTAATAATAAATCTGCTGATTTCTGGTTCACAGGCCGAAAATAAGGCTCAGAAAAAATAAAGACGGCCGACCCTGTGGGGGGCAGTTTCGGCCGCCTTTTTGTTGCTTACTAGATTCGCACTTCTTCTTTTGTTTCTTTACGGTTTAGTTGTTCCCACTTTTGGTCGGCTTTTAGCTTCCAGGCTTCGGCTACCGCGTCCATCTCGGCAGCTACCTGATCGTAAAGGATGGTATCTGCGCCTTCGTGTGTCGGATGAGCATCTGCTTCGCCTACCATTTTCCGCAGATTTTCCGGTGTATCGATCAGCGGGCATGGCCGGAGCAGGTTATTGCTGAAAGGCTGTCTTTGCTGGTATGCTTTGAACAGCGGATTGGCCAGGACTTCTTTCAACGACTTTTCCTTGATTGTATCTGCTGCAAAGTGGACAAAAGCGCACGGTTCGACGTCGCCGCTGGCGGTGATATGGAAGTAACGCCTGCCGCCGGCAATGCAGCCCTGTGTCAATTCGCCGTCGTTCCAGAAATCGGCGACCTGGATCGGTCTCTTTGTTCTTACTTCACGGACCCTTTCAATCAGGTTCGATCTCTGTTCAGGAGTTATCATCAGTGAAAAGTCGGGGTTGCTGCCAATAGGAATGTAATGGAAAGACCAGCCATACAGGGCCCCTTTTTCAATCATGTGGTCGATGAACTCCTCGGAATAGGCTGTATCGGCATTTTCCCTGGTTATAGTCTTACTGAAACCGAAGGCAACTCCGTTTGCTTTTAAGTGCTCCATGCCGGCCATGATCTTGTCGTAGACGCCTTTGCCGCGACGTTCATCGGTTTCTTCCCGGCCCCCTTCAAGGCTGATAGCCGGGGTGATATTGCCGACTTCGCGCATCCACCCGGCAGCTTTTTCATCGATCAAGGTCCCGTTGGTATAGATCATAAAGGCAACATCGTAATGTTTGCGGCAAAGCTCCGGTAAATGCTTCCACATCATAGGCTCACCGCCGGACATAACGATGAAGTACATACCAAGCTCCCTGGCTTCGCTTACAATGCGATCTACTTCTTCAAAACTAAGACTGTGATGTTTTTCATAAGCCCCCGCCCAGCAACCCTTGCAGTTGAGATTGCAGGCGCTGGTGGGATCGATCAGGATCGTATAAGGCACGCTGCAGCCCAGCTCTTCGGCCATCCGTTTTTGCTGCGGCACGCCCACCAGCGAGGCGTTGACAAAGAAGTTGTTAATCAGGTGGTTGTGGACATTTTCGTCAAGTTCATAAATTACGCGGTTTATGTATTCCCTCAGTGCAGGGTTCTTTTTCAGCTGGGCTTTAATGCCCCTGGCATATTCCTTGTGGTTTTGGGCCACAGCTACTTTTTCAACCAGGTCGAGGGTCTTTTCCAGGTTTTCTTCCGGGTTCTTTTTCAGGTACCCCATTATTTTGTTAAATGCTTTCTCGCCAAAAAAACGCTTACCTACTTCCATGCTTTTGGTCATCATCACAAAGCATCCCTCCCATTTAAGCTAATTTAAAGGCTTTAAGTGCCTCTTTCTTGCTTTCTGGCGGCCCTGGAGTGGGCAACAACCTGGGCTAAGTACTTTGTGCGACAGCCACTGTTCCGGATCAGCTCCGGATAGTCCAACCTATCACACTACAAAGGTTAAATAGATTATACTAGCTTTCATTTAACGGCTGCTTTTACGGCTAACTTTCGTGAATAGCATCAGCCTTTCTACTGCTGCATTTTTCATCCACGCGCTTGGCCAGCCTGTCTTGCAAACGATCCAGGTCATCTCTTAGTATATCTGAAGAGATCTCCTTTACTGCGTCGAGGAGTATTTTTTTAAAGTGGGCCTGGTTCTCATTCAACTGGTAGTATATCCAGCGTCCTTTTTTGTTGCCCACCACCATGCCTGCATCCTGCAGCACTTTCAGGTGCCGCGAAACATTGTACTGGCTTTCCTGCAACGTTTCTACGATTTCTGTTACGCAGGCTTCTTTCGCCTGGTGCAGCACAGCCAGTATCCGGATCCGGGTTTTTTCTGACAGGCTCTTGATGGCTTTAACATACTCCTCCATATGCGTCCTCCTTGCTCACATATGCGTTATACTGCATATATTATATCAGCTGCTTAACCCTCCCGTCAAATTTCATTGAGAATGGGATTAAATATGTCATTAAATTTACCGATTAAGCATAATACACGTAGAAATAAATAATAATTTCCTTTGCTGCTGGAAATAGACCAGCAAAATAACGATATCTTTTGATTTAAGGCTTTCTTATTGCAGAAAAAGGGTGTGGCTCATAATTGTGACTTGACCTTATGCTAAATATATAATACAATTTCTATATAATAAATATACAATGCTGGTCAAAGTAGATTGCATGCTGGCATCGATATTAGGAGGAAGGGATTATTATGAAAAGATCTTTGTTAATGCCTTTGTTTGTTGTTGTGGTTGGCGCGATGTTACTTGCTTTTGGTTGTGATGCGCCCGGTGAAATAGCAAATGGCGAACCAGAAGAGGCTCAACCGGATCAAGAAACGGAGCCTGCCCCTGCACCCGCTCCCGGTGAGGTGAGTTATGAAGACGGCACCTACCGGGGAGCATTTATTGATAGGGACGCTGTTCAGGTTAATGTGCAGTTTACGCTGGAAAATAATATTATTACCAGCATAGGCTACCGCCACCTTGCACATCGCGGGATCGATTATTTGGAACCTGATAGCGAAATGACGGAAGCCCTTAAGGAACAGCATGAGCAGATCCTTGAATACCTGGAAGGCAAGGACGTCCGGGAAAGCCTGGTTGATCTTTATGAACCCGGTGACTTTGTTGAAGATGTTGATGGCTTTTCCGGGGCGACGATTAGGGCTAATAAAGTTATCTCAGCCATACGTGATGGCCTAAATCGCGGGGTTTATGTCTACTAAATTAATCCTGTTAATTGACAACCTTAGTTATTAACCTTTAAGTTTGCCTGAAATTGCTCCAAAGGCGCTGCCGCTATTGCTGCGGCAGTTTTTTTTATGCAGTTTTTGTCTGTGGAGCTGCCGGCTATCAAGCGCCATAGTTCTGAATTAATAACCCCTTTGTGTTAAAATAAATAGTAATAATTATAAAGTAAGACGGCAAGGCAATCAAAATTATTATCCAGGAAAGGTGATTGGTGCAGATGGAGGTTGAAAAGATGCTGACCGGAAAGAAGATCCTGGTTATGGGGGTAGCCAACCAGCGCAGTATAGCCTGGGCTATAGCCAGGGCTTATGCAGCAGCAGGCGCTGAACTGGCTTTTTCTTATCAGAATGAACGTTTCAAAGGCAAAGTGGAAAAGCTGGTTGAAGAAGAAATGCCCGGCTCCCTGCTGATCCCCTGTGAGGTAACAGAAGACGACGATATAGATAATCTGGCTGCTACCCTGCAGGAAAAATGGGGTATCCTGCACGGCTTTGTACACAGCCTGGCTTACGCTAATAAAGACGAACTTGACGGAATGTTTGTCAACACCTCGCGGGAAGGATTTCTTCTGGCCCAGAATATCAGCGCTTATTCCCTTACGGCGGTTGCCAACCGCCTTTACCCCCTGATGAAAGAAGGAGGGAGCATTATCACCCTCACTTTCCAGGGCTCGGAAAGGGTGGTCCCCAATTACAATGTTATGGGAGTAGCCAAGGCTTCACTGGAAGCCAGTGTGCGCTACCTTGCTTCTGACCTGGGGCAGATAGGTATCAGGGTTAACGCCGTTTCCGCCGGCCCGATCCGGACACTTTCAGCCAAGGGAGTTAAAGATTTTAACCGCCTGCTGGCAGGGGTTGAAGAAAAAACACCCTTGCGCCGCCTGGCGGGGACGGAAGAAGTTGCCGGAACGGCCGTCTTCCTGGCTTCGGATCTTTCAAGCGCCGTTACCGGTTCTATTCTTTATGCCGATTGCGGTTATAATATCATGGGGGTCTAGGGCACGGTCTTTAGTTGCCGGCGCCAAGTATTTCTTCCAGCTTTTTTTCTATGGCGTTGGGCGAAACTCTGGTGTTGCGGCAGGGCCCCATTGGCCTTTCGTTAAGAATGCCGCAGACCGGCATTGGGGCGCTGTCTACAATGCCGCTTGACAGGTCTCTTTCGCAGGCTACGGCCAGGACGTATTGCGGCTTCATAATTTTGACCGCCCTGCGGGCCAGGGTGCCGCCGGTTGCTATTTGGACATTAACGCGCCACTTCTCGGCCAGGGTCAGCAGCCCGTCGATCGGGCATTTGCCGCAGCGCTGACAGTTGAAAGGATCGAGGGTTATTTTGTGGGGGCAGTCTTCGTCCTGAAGGCAGTGAGGCAATAGAATCAATAACTCCGGAGGGGCCACTTTTATACTTTCAGCTTCTACCAGTTTGTTATTAACCCCAATAAAAGAGCCCTGCACCTGTTCCTGGGCTATACGCAGCATCTTGCCCAGCTGAACGATCACGGGAAACAAAAAGACCAGTATTTTCTTTACAGTTTTGCTTAACCAGGGAGGTGGGTTCCCCCTGAGCAGGGAAATGGTAGCCAGGGCCAGGGCAAAAAGCGATACCAGGGCCGTAACGCCGATTACTACGAAGAAAAATAACAGGGCATAATGAAATAGGGGGGCTTCAGGTCTGGTCAGGAAGTAGGCCAGTAGACCCAGTGATATAACCAGGATCAATGTGAATAAAAGGAATAAGCCTAAAAAAAGGCGTTTACGGGCTAACATTGTTCTCTCCTTGCTCCGCTACCGGAGTTAAGCCTGGAGGGGCATCATGTAACGTCAAACATTATTTTAATTGTACTATAGCCTTTGCCAATTTTTTTGTCAAACAGCATGAATGAATGTAGCCGTATTATTAGGAATCAACCCGGTTCCATAAATAATTATGGCCGGCAAAAATGATTGAAAAAGGAGCTGGTATTGATGATCGGATTGGTAGCGGTACTGAAAACGAGGCCCGGAATGGAGCAGGAAGCTTATGATACCTGCAGCCAGATGGCAGGTGAAGTTAATAAAAAAGAAAAAGGCTGCTTGCTTTATGAAGCATACAAAACCCGGGAAAACCCCTCCGAGATCTTTATCCTGGAGAAGTACTCCGCCATGGAAGATCTTGAAGAACACCGTCAAACAACACATTATTTAGAGTTTCGGGAAAAGATAAAAGGCCTGCTTTCAGAGCCGCCGGCAGTAACAATCCTGGATCCCATTGATTAAACCAGGGGTTAGTTTAACTGACTATTTACATTAACTCTTAGAATGGATACAATTATTATAAATAAGGCGCGATTACAGTTCAAGCATTAATCCCCGCAGGACGGTAATTTCCCTGTATTAATTGCGTAAATCAAGAAAGGTGTGTTAAGATGACTGAACTTTTGACCCAAGCTATTTTAATCGTTTTTATCTACTTTTTTATCTTTTTCCTGGTCGCCCAGGTGATTAAGAACAATTCCATTGTGGATATGGGCTGGGGCGCCGGCTTTGTGCTCATTGCCATTGCAACCCTCTTTATTGAAGGTGCTTTTTCAGCCAGGAACCTAATTGTTACCCTCCTGGTTACTATCTGGGGGGTCCGGTTGACCTATCATATAGTGCGCCGAAACTGGGGCAAACCGGAAGATTTTCGTTATGCCAAATGGCGCGAAGAATGGGGGAGTTGGCTCGTTCCAAGGGCCTTCTTCCAGGTTTTTATGTTTCAGGGCCTGATGATGCTGGTTATTGGTTACCCAATTATTTTGATCAACGCCTATCCGGGCAGAGGTTTAACCTTCTTCGATATTATTGGTCTTCTGGTCTGGATTACCGGCTTTTATTTTGAATCGGTCGGGGATAAACAGCTTGCAGAATTTCTTAAAAACCCGGCCAACAAGGGCAAGGTGATCCAGTCCGGTTTGTGGAAATTTACCCGCCATCCTAACTATTTCGGAGAAGCCACCATGTGGTGGGGTATTTTCATACTGGCTCTATCCGTGCCCCTGGGCTGGACGGGTATTATCAGCCCGTTGACTATTACCACTTTACTGCTTTTTATCTCGGGGGTTCCCATGCTTGAGAGGCAGATGATGAAAAACCCTGAGTACCGGGAATATGCAGAAAGGACAAGCAAGTTTTTCCCTCTGCCCCCGAAAAAGTATGCCTATTTAAGAAGGGACAAGTAGTGAATATTATGGTTCTGGAGGTTTTATAAATGCTTAAGTTTATTCAGCTATACCTGGTCGTCTTTGCTTCTTTTTTTGTCATTGACATGATCTGGCTTGGCCTGGTGGCCAAGAATTTTTACAAAACTGAGCTTGGCAGCATGATGGCTAAAAGGATTAACTGGGGAGCGGCGATAGTCTTTTACCTGCTCTACATTTTTGGCCTGATCTTTTTCGTTGTTTTCCCCGCCCTGGAACAGGGGACCTGGTTTTATGCTCTCTGGACCGGCGCTTTTTTCGGCCTGATTTGTTATGCCACCTATGATTTAAGCAACCTGGCTACGCTTGAAGGCTGGCCCAAAAAGGTTACCGCAGTGGACCTGGTCTGGGGCTCTTCACTTTCAGCTATTTTGGCTGTAATAGGCTTTTTTTACGGGCAGAGTATTTATTGATAGGCTGGTAACAGCTTCAAACGAGGCAAGGCAGGAGTAGTGTTTAATATCCGGTTATGGGGTTTTAATCCCTGTAGCTGGGAAAAGCACCGGGATTAATTAAGGTTTCCCGGTGCTTATTTTTCAAGCCAGGCGGCCATTTGCAGGGTTTTGTTACCCCCGAATTTCATGATTTCTTCAAAAACGGATACGGTAACCGGGTCGGCAGGGTTGTACAAAACAAGGGTTAATTCGCCTTTACTGGTGTTGATGGTGGTTTCGGTGGCGGTATACGCTACCGGTCCGAAAAATGAGTGTTCGTATCCAAAATGTTCGTAGGTTGTGTCGTTGTATTTAACAAGGCGGTGGCTTGAGGACCAGTCAAGTTCAAAATCCTTCAATTTTAGCAGGTTGTTGATCAGGTATTGGAAGTAATTTTTATGCCTGTATCGCAAGGTTGAACGCCGGAATTCCAGTAATGTCATCATGGCGGCTTCCCGCCAAAGAGGGCCGACTAACTTTCTTATTCCCGACTTTGATGAATAAATCAGGTAAAGCTGGTTATAACCGGCGGGAGTATTTTTCAGTTGTTTGATCCTGGTGGGGGTGAACTGGTATAGATCTATTACCGCTTTGTTTGCGACAATAATATCTTTGTAGACATCGGTTAGAAAAGCCGGGGCCAGTAGTTGTTCCATGATTTCCAACAGATTTGTGAACTGGATTTCCGGGTCTTCCGGGTTAAATAGCTCTTCGTCTTTTAAACCCAGGGCGGCATAAAAAAACTCTTTTCTCTCCATGCTTGTGAGATTAAAGGAGTCTGCTAAATGCATCAGAGTTTGGTTGTCCAGGTATTTACGGTCCCCTCTTTCCAGTCGGCCCAGCTGATCTTCGGTAAGATGGACCGCTTTGCTTAAGGCTTCTCTTGTCCAGCGGTTTCCGTGTTCATCGAAGCTGCTTTTGCGCAGGGCTTTGACTAAAAGGCCGAAATCTTTGAGGTCCAAAATTCTCACTCCTGTAGGACAGATAAACGGGAAGAGCATAGAGAAAGATTTATTTCATATTATAGCAACTATTGGAAGTTAGGACAACAGTTCACAAGTTTATACATTGATTCAATACTTATCAACCGCCATGCCTTTTGTAGCCGTTTTACCTGCTTAATTGAAGGCCTGCCCTAAAGTAAGCGCCTCAGACATAGTCTGCTTTGAGCGCGTATTAACTTCTTGAAACAAGCTAAAGATTAAATGAGGGGAAAGCATAAATTATGCAGGAAAATAATCAAAAATCGCGAATTATTAAAAAGCCAATATAAATAATGACTTGATGTCAATATTTTGGTTTATAATTTCTAAAGGAGAGAATTATATGAGCTGGACTTACGAAAAGCCGGATAATCTGGTTGACTGGTGGGCTGAAAGTGAAAAGAATTTTGAGGATAATGTCTTGTTCTGGGTGCACAATGGCAGCGGTTCGGTGGATCCGCTTACTTATGGCGAAATAGCCAGAAGGATCGAAAACGCCAGGGGTGGATTGGCCAGGCTGGGGATCGGTGATAATGATGCCGTGGGGATTATTTCACCCAACTGCCCCGAATGGGCCGTGCTGTCTTTTGCTTCTTACGGCAGAAAGGCTCGTTTTATTCCGATGTATGAAAAGGAGCTCTGGCAAACCTGGAAGTACATAATTAAGGATAGTGAAATAAAGTTCCTGATGGTTTCGAGCCCTGAGATTTACGAACAGGTTAAAGGTTTCCTTGACGAAATACCTACACTGGAACATATTTTTATTATTGATAGTGAAGGCGATAATAGCATGGCTGCCCTGGAAAGCTCAGGAAAAGAAAATCCTGTTGAGCCCTTAATTCCCCGCTATGACGATGTGGCGGTTCTAATTTACACCTCCGGCACGACAGCAGCTCCCAAAGGTGTTCTGCTTACCCACGGTAATCTTACCTATTGTTCCCGGGCTGGTTACAAGCTCTATCCGGAACTTAATCAGAACCAGGTCGGCATCTCCATGTTGCCCTGGGCACATTCGTATGCCCTGAGCGCAGAGCTTAACAACTGGGTCCAGTTTGGGGGATCTCTCGGGTTCATGCGCGATGTATCCACCCTGGCTGAAGATCTGCAGATCATCAAACCGACTTACCTGATCTCGGTGCCCCGGGTTTTTAACAAAATCTATGACGGTATCCAGATTAAAATGAATGATGCCGGCGGAATGAAGAAAAAACTTTTTGATGCTGCCTGCTCCACAGCCAGAAAGAAACGTGAATTGGCCGATAAAGGACAGGACAGTCCGTCGGTAAATATCAAGCACCGTCTGCTGGACAAACTGGTTTTTTCCAAGGTCCGTGAGGCTATGGGAGGCCGGGTAACAGGCGCCCTTACGGCCAGTGCGGCGATGAACAAGGAAATTGCCGAGTTTTTTTATGACATTGGCATACCCACTTATGATTGTTACGGTTTAACTGAAACCGCTCCAGCCGTAACCATGAACAGTCCCGGTGCCTGGCGGATAGGCAGTGTCGGCAAGGTGCTGGACGGGCAAAAAGTAGTCATTGATCAATCAGCTTCAGAAGAAGGAGCCGAGGATGGCGAAATTATCGTCTACGGGCCCAATATCATGAAGGGTTACCACAACAAGCCTGAAGAAACGGCCAAAGTCCTTATGCCCGATGGCGGTTTTCGCACCGGTGACCGCGGCTATTTTGACGAAGATGGGTTCCTCTGGATCACAGGACGGATTAAAGAGCAGTACAAACTCTCAAACGGCAAATATGTCTTTCCGGCTGTGATAGAGGAAGAGATTAAGCTGCTGCCTTACGTGGCCAATGCCATGGTTTACGGGGATGGCAAGCCTTATAATATTTGCCTGGTTTTACCTGATTTTGAGGTAACCAGGCGCTGGGCTGATCAAAAGAGAGTGTCGGGGGAACCGGAAGCTCTGCTGGCCAATGATGAATTTAAAGCTATGCTGACCGAAGAAATTAAGAGTCACTTGAACAAAACCTTCGGCCGCTACGAAATCCCTGAAAAATACCTGTTTTTAAAGGAAGATTTTACTGTGGAAAACAACATGTTAACCCAGACTATGAAGCTAAAACGTCGGGTTGTCATCGACAACTATGCTGAAGAAATCGAAAGTTTGTATAGCTAAGCTGTATCAGGATCAGCTCACTGGGCTGGAGCGGTCCTCGAAGTTGGTTTCGGTAACAAAGCGGACAGTGTTGGCGATGTATTCCAGGTATTCTGTAATTTCCGCCTCCTTCCGTTCTTCGCTCCAGTTGTAACGGGCAGCCATGATATCAGCTACGGCCCGGGCCAGTTCAGGCTGTTTGTGATGCCATATCAGCCACTGCGCTTCAGTTCTGCGGCAAAGGATATCGATCAGTTTGGGGGCGCATTCGCGGTCCAGGATGTAAAGAATTTCAGCCTCGCAGTGCGGGTAGCTCTCCAGAAGAGAAACTCCCGATTGCGGGGCTGCATCAATTTTTTCAAGTATTTCTATCCCACCCCGTCCGTACTGGCGGTGAAAATGTTCCAACATGGAGGGATGGACCCTCCCCCCCAGTTTTTTTTCGGAGATAATACGGTCGAATTCCTTCCTGTCCAGGGCAATCCTGAAAGGTTGGCGTGAGAAGTTCCGTTTATGGTGTTCGGCTCTGGCAAACTGTTCCAGGTAATTATTCTCAACCAGGTAAAAGAGCAGGTCTTCAGCCATGCGGCGATAGGTAGTTGATTTGCCCCCGGCTATGGCCACAATGCCGTCTCCGGTTTGGAATATCTCATGCCTCCTTGAGACATCCGATTCATTTTGGGCCCCTTCCTGCCTGATTAAAGGCCTGATTCCGGCAAAGGTGGCAATGATATCATTATAGGTTAGCCTCGCCCGCGGGAACATCTTGTTGACTGTTCGCAGCAGGTAATCGCAGTCTTCTTTATTACACCAGGGCTCATCCAAATTGGAGGATTCGCGATAATAGTTAGTATCGGTAGTTCCGATCACAGACACACTGCCCCGGTTAAGCACAAAGAAAAAACGGCCGTCATCAATAGATATTAAACTGAAGGCGTTTCGGTTTCCGATCCGCTCATTCGGGACGACCACATGTACGCCTTTTGTAGGGTAAATCCTTTCCTGATCGTAGTTTGACCCGGCCAGGACCTGGTCGGTCCAGACTCCCGCAGCCGAAACCACTGCCTGGCCCATGACCTGGAATTCTTTTCCATTAAGGGTGTCTTTGACTTTTACGCCCCTGACCAAACCCGAGGAATCCTTGATATAATCGGTTACCCGGGCATAGTTGATGGCTGCGGAGCGGCCTTCCGAGTAATCGAGGCTTTCCTTGATGGTTTCTAAAGTTACCCGGGCGTCGTCACAGTTGGTATCGTAATAGAATCCGGCCATGAGCATCTTGCCCAGGTCCGGGTCTTCGGTAGTAATAGCCGGTTCAAATTCTTCTATAAAATCCTTTTTAAATATCTTTGCCTTCCGGTAGTTCTTAAACCCGCTGAACCAGTCTGAAATAATATCATACAGCTTGACGCCAATTTTTACTATGTGCGGCCTGGCCTTGTAATTCTGGTAAGAAGGATATACAAAGCCCAGTGGTCTTACCAGGTTGGGGAAGTGACACCGCAACCAGTTTCTTTCGCCCGTCGATTCCCGGACCAGCCCGAAATCTCCTGAAGTCAGGTACCTCATCCCGCCGTGAAATAGTTTTGAAGACCTTGAGGAAGTGCCGAAAGCAAAATCGTTTTTTTCAAGAAGGCAGAATGATATTCCCCTTAGGGCACATTCCCGGGCAATTCCGGCGCCGGTTATGCCGCCCCCAATAATTACCAGGTTGTACCGGCCTTGTTCGGCAGCTTCGATGCTCTGGCTGCGGACATCCAGGTCCCACTTTCTTTTCATTTTTAACCCATCCTCTTTTTAGTAATATTCAAGTTTTCCAGGTTATCAGTTGCCCTGTTCTCCGTTAAAGACAACGCCTGGCAGGCAAGAATTTGTTGCTCAACTAATACGATACCATAAAATTGTCCAATTGTGATCAAGATAAATATTTATTTCGCTTCTATTATTTTTATAGGAATAAATTATTTGTTTGAAAAGATTAATAACGCTGCGATTTTTAGCCCTGGGCCGGTATTCCGGTTGTTTTCACAGCCCGATAGTTTATAATTACTGCAAGGAGTTTAAATAAGGAGGGCATTTCTGATGAATACCGTGGAAAGAGCTTTAATGCACGGCCTGTTCGTCCACCTGCACCACAACATCGATCAGGCCATTGATTTTGGCATGTTCAAAAAGTTAAATGAAATGGTTGGCAAAGGTTCACCGGGCTCACTGCTCGTTGGTCCTGATGCCAATGACGATGCGGCTGTATTCAAGATGCCCGGTGATGATGGGCTGGTGGTGGCTAAAATGGAGAGCCACTGTTCTCCCTGTGTTCCCCGGCCTTACGACAGCGCGGCAACCGGTGCGGGCGGAGCGATGCGTGATGTGGTGGCCATGGGCGGAAGGCCCCTTTTTCTACTGGACTTTATTGGGACCAGACCCTTAGATGAAGAAGTGATTGTCGGGTCCTGCGGTTTCCAGGGTAAATGTACCTGCGGTGAATGTGTGACGATGACCAGCGGAGAAAGGATTAACTTGATTGTCAGGGGAATACACGACATGTGTAAAGAAATGGGTGTATTTGTCGTTGGGGGCGGCCTCTCTACTTCTTTCAGCGATGTGGTTCCGGCTGTGGTAGCTGCTGTTATCGGGCGGATGGTTATAGAGAGGCCGCTGACAAAGCCGGCGAAAAACCCGGGTGATCGCCTGATCTTAATTGGAGAGACCGGTGATGATGGCAACGACACTCTTTACCGGGCAGGCCTGGTGGAAACAATGCGTCCGGCAGAAGCCCTGTTTAAAGAAGAGAAACAGACTATGGAAGCGGCCCTGGCTGTCATAGAAAAGGGTGGTATAAACGCCTGTTCCGATCTTGGCGCGGCCGGTATCGGAGCTGCGGTTAGCGAATCAGTACGCTTTGGCGGTTTGGGGGCCGAGGTTGACCTGGCCCTGGCTCCTGTCAAGAAGAAAAACTTGAGTCCCGAAGAGATACTGATTTGCGAAACTCAGGCCCGGATGATTTTCCAGGTAGCCCCGGGTGATGCGGCGGAAATTATTGACACAGCTCGCTCTAAAGGGGTGGCTGTGGCTGACGTTGGGCATATAACCGACGGGAAAGAAGCTGTGTTCAGGTTTGGCAACAAGGAAGTGGCCCGCATCCCTCATCAGCCACCTCCGAGACTGATGATCTAGCCCTACCCTTTAATATTAACAGGCATTAAGGAGAGGCAATGGCCGACCTATTTGACAATAAAGCAATTTACACCCACAATTATATTGTAAGGGGGTAATAGCATGGAAGTATTAAATAGAGAGCAAGTTAAACAGTTGTTGGAGCAAAGGGGCTATGGACCGTGTATCTCGCTATATATGCCTACCGAAAAAGGCAGGGAGAAAGCGAAAGCCAATTCTATCCGCTTCAAGAACCTGGTTGCGGAAGCTGCGAGACAGCTTGAAACTATGGGCTATAGCGACCAGGATTTAAGAGAATTACTGGAACCGGCCAGAAAATTAATTGATGACAACTACTTTTGGTCCAAACATAGCGATGGCTTTGCCTTTTTCATTTCTCCGAAGTTAAGCCGTTATTATCGGCTGCCGGTGGAATTCGAAGAGATATCGGTAGTCAGGGAAAGCTTTCATATCAAACCCCTTTTCAGCCTTCTTGCATCAGACGGGCAGTTTTATGTGCTGGCCTTGAGCCAGAAAGATGCCCGCCTTTTACGTGGGACAAGTGTCCTGATGGAAGAAATTGATATCAGCGATATTGGCCAGCGTTTTGAAGAAAAATTTGCCAGCGAACTGCCGGAGGAGTACCTGCAGTTCCACACCAGGGCCCCGGCTACCGGTGATGAGCGTTCGGCGATTTATCATGGTCACGGGGGAGAGATAGACAGTATTCAGAAAGAGAAGCTGCTTAAGTATCTTCGCTTTATCGACAGGGAGCTGCAGGACAAGCTGGATGAAAACTCTGCTCCTATGGTTCTGGCCTGTGTGGATCAACTTTTTTCAACTTACCGGGAAGCCAGCAAATACCCGCTTCTATTTGAAAAGGGGATCAAGGGCAATCCTGAGCACATGAGCGCCCAGGAGCTGCATCACAAAGCCTGGGAGATCGTCCGGCCTTACTTTGAACAAAAGCAAGAAGAGGCAAAAGCCCGTTACCTGGAACTGGCCGGAACCGGAAAAGCTTCCAATGATCTGACCGATATTGTGCCGGCTGCATTTCATGGCCGGATCAGCGATATTTTTGTGACTGTCGGTGTTCAGCAATGGGGTTTTTTCGATCCTGAAACCGAAACGGTCAAATATAGCGAAGGACCCTTAACCGGTAATGAGGATTTAATTGACCTGGTTGCTGCCGAGACGTTTTTGCACAACGGAAACGTTTATGCCGTGAAAGGCGATCAAATGCCCGATCATAGTCCCGCCTGTGCGGTGTACCGGTGGTAAGAACGGGGCATATTTAGGAGCTTAATAAAAAGTTGGCTTAAATTATTGTTAGTAGAAGGAATCCCGGCATTCGATCAAGAAGGGTTCCAATTATAGCTAGATCTGTGAAAGGATCTAAATTAATTTCAGGAGGTTTATTTTTGAATGGATGTTGAAAAGAAAGCTAAAGAACTTGGTAATGAGATCTCCAAGACAGAGGAATATAAGGAGCTGGAAAGAACCAGCCAAAATGTCCAGGAAAACCAGGAAGCAAATCAGATGATCGAAAAGATCCAGGAATTGCAGCAAAATATCCAGTTTGCGCAGCAGTCCGGAGTCCAACCCAGCGAGGAACAATTACAGCAATTTAATGATTTGAAACAGCAGATGAATGCTAATCTGACTATCCAGGCTTATGCAAAAGCCCAGGAAGAGTTTAATAAACTGATGCAGGAAGTCAACAGCGCTATCAGCAAGGGGATCAAACCCGAAGAAGATGACAGCCAGGAGCAGTAGTATAACCCGGGCGTCATGGGAATTTGCTGCCACTTGCAATTGACATTGCTCCTTTTTGAAAGGTGATTAACAATGAAAAAAGTGCTTACTGTGGCCGGATCTGATTCGGGCGGCGGAGCGGGTATTCAGGCTGACCTGAAAACCTTCGCCGCCCTTCGGGTATACGGAACCTCCGCTGTAACAGCGGTTACCGCTCAAAATACCAGCAGGGTTACCGGTGTGCATTCTTTACCGGCGGAATTTGTGGCAAAGCAAGTGGAAGCGGTAGTAGAAGACATCGGTGTTGATGCCCTGAAAACTGGTATGCTTGCCAACCCGGATATTATTAATGCCGTGGCAGAGGTGATAAGACGTTATAACCTGGGCCCCCTGGTAGTTGATCCCGTCATGGTGGCCCAGAGCGGTGATGTTTTAGTGGAAAGGGCAGCTATAAAAGCCCTGCGGGAAGAACTGCTTCCCCTGGCTGCAATTGTTACGCCAAACCTCGATGAGGCGACGATCCTCGCCGATCAAGAGGTGAAAAACCTTGAAGACATGAAAGCCGCCGCGCAGTCTATTTTTTCGCTTGGCCCGGACTGGGTCCTGGTGAAAGGCGGCCATATGGAAGGCAACACGGTTACAGATCTCCTATATGATGGTTCTGAATTCAGGTATTATACTTCTTCGCGCCTGGCGGCAAGCAACACACACGGCAGCGGTTGCACATATGCCGCCGCTATAACGGCTATGCTGACCAGGAATCCGGAGGTGCCCGAAGCCGTCGGATTGGCCAGGGAGTACCTGCTCGCAGCTTTGGCTGAAGGGATTAACATTGGCAAAGGCAGCGGGCCCCTCCACCACTTTGTTCACTATTACCGGGAGTGGGCTTAAAAATTTCCTTTCTTCAGATAGCCGGAGAACCTTTTTGCATAAAAGCCTTAACTGCTGGCAGCAGCCCTGCTTACCAGCTGTTTTAAATGATCTGTTACAATAAAGGAAAAGGTCTATATCTAATCCCGGTTATCTGAGGAGCGGTTTTAAATATGATGCCCGTTTTGTTTACACTGGGAGGTTTTACATTCCGGACCTACCTGGTTTTTGTTATTGCAGCGATCATTACAGCCGTAGTTTTAGCCCGGTTTTATGAAAGCCCCCGGCTTAAGGCCCAAGGAAAACTGCCTCCGGCAATTGCTAAATACAGCGGTGAGGCTCTCTTGATGGCAATTATCTGTACCATCGTCGGGGCCCGCCTGGCCTTTGTGTTTGTTAACTGGGAACTCTACAGCCAAGATCTGGGAAGGATCCTGGAACTCTGGCGGGGCGGTTTTGCTTTTCACGGAGCTCTGATCCTGGGCATTCCCGCTGCGATTATGCATGCCCGGTTTCGGGCCATGCCCCTCGGAAAGATGATGGATCTTTTCATGCCTTTTATTACCGTCGGTTATGGTATCGGACGCCTGGGCTGTTTTTTTAACGGTTGCTGCTACGGACAGGTTACAGAAGCGCCGTGGGGCCTGGTTTACCAGGCCATTGATACAGCTCCCCGCCACCCCACCCAGCTTTATTCATTCCTGATGATCATGATTGCGGCCGCTATTTTGCTCAGGATCAGCAGGAGAAATTTTGCGGCCGGCAATCAAGGCGGTTCAACCCTGGCCTGGTTTTTAATCCTCATCGGAGGGTACCGTTTTGTGGTGGAATTTTTCCGGGTAAGTGAAGTATATGCTTTTTACCTGACCCTGGCCCAGATGGTTTCTCTGGTCATGGTCGTTGGCGGAGTATTAGTATTGATTAAATGGCATCATCAGTTAAGCCCTTAATGCTGAAATCCTGCATTAATTTGGCAAGACATTTTGAAGCGATCCCGGAAACGCCGATGTAGGGTGGGTTTAATAGGACTCATTTTGAAAACCAACTTTTATGAAACTGGCTCGTTCAGGTTAGGAGGAGATAGTAGTGTTTAAGAGCGTTTGCATAATTACGATTTTACTCCTGGTCATACCGTTCAGCTTTGCAGCTTCAGGCTGTCAGCCTGAAGAGGTGGTAGAAAAGCCGGTCACTATGACCTGGGGCATTCCTGAAGAAGTAACCGCCTTTGAAAATTTGCAAAGGGAGCCCCAGGGATTGGAATTAGAACAGCCCGATAAAGATACCCTGCAGGTAACCTGGAAGGTCGGTGAAAGTTATATTCTGCCTATAAGCGCTACATCCGGCCGTGAACTGGCAGCAGTTCGTTACCAGGGCAGCGGTATCCCTGATTACCTGGATCTGGAATGGCTTGATCCCAGACAGGAGTTGTGGTTCCCGATTGAAGATGTCCCCGAAGAAAGGGTCAAGGCTATTATCGAGAAAGACAATGATTACCTTAATGTTGACTTTGGCCCTCCGGAAGGAGCTGATTTTGATGAGGACATGACCCGTTTGATCTGGTTCAGGATCACTCCGGCCGGGACTGGCCAATTCGAGTTTGCTATTTTTGGATACCAGTTTGAAGAAGGAGAGCCCGAAGAAGCCCGTATTTCAAACGTGTTAACCCTGGAGGCTGAAGTGATCGAATAATATCGGGCTTAGTTGATAATTAAAAAGACTGCAGGGTAAGATCAATGTTTTGCAGGCAGCATTCACAAGTTGAAAAAAGGGGATCTGCTGCAAATGGATATCGAGAAAGCCAGAGATGCTGTTATAGAAGTGGGAGTACAGCTTGTAGAAAAGGGTTTGATTGCCCGAACTTGGGGTAATGTCAGCTGCCGGATCGGTTCAGACCGCTTTCTAATTACGCCCAGTGGCAAATCATACCGTTCCCTTACGCCGGCTGAAATAGTCATAGTCAACCTGAAAGACTGCAGTTATCAGGGTAATGTTGAACCTTCTTCAGAAGTGGGTGTCCATGCAGAGGTATACCGGCAAAGGCCTGATGTCAATTTTGTCATTCACACCCATCAGCCCTGCGCTTCAGCGGTAAGCGCTCTGCGGGATGATATAGATCTGAGTGCAGTTGGCCCAGCGGCGGCGAGTTTTGTTGGTGATAAAGTTTGTTCCGTGGCTTATGCTTTGCCCGGAACTAAAGAGCTGCGGGAAAATGTGGCCCTGGCGCTGCAGAGATCCCAGGGGAAAGCCTTTCTAATTTCTGCACATGGCGCGCTCTGCCTGGGAGTTGACAGCCAAGAAGCTTTCAGTATTGCCTTGAGCCTTGAGAAAGCTTGTCTTGAATACATAAGGGTAGAATATCTAAAGCAGCACAGGGGAAGGGATGCGAAAAGGGTTATGAAAGCCGACTGTGATCAGATCAGGGAATACTTTGCCCGGGAGCACCGTCCCGGCAGGGTGGACTTCAAAGAACCGGTGACAGTTGACAACAAGGGCCGGATTTCTCCCAAATATATTTTTTTTAACAGCGTCCGGCAAGGAGAAGAGATCATCTTTTATCCCGGGGGAAAGCCCGGAGATCCTTTCCCGAAAAATAACGATAAAATATTAGCGGCCGACCTGGAGGGGAATAGCTTTACCTCCTCAACTTCCGGTGAAGCCTCAAGCGATGGTGTTCCCCGGTCCTGCCGGGATGCCGTGCAGGTTCATCGCTCTATCTACAGGACCTATAAAGCAGTCGGGGCTATTATCCATGCCGTTACACCAGATATCCTTGCTGTTTCCAGGACGGGCGGGGATCTGTTCCCTTTACTGGATGATTTTGCTCAGATTATCGGGACCAAAGCGCCCGCAATGCCCGAAAGATTAGATATCAATGACCTGGCCGCAGAGGTAGTTGATCGGCTCAGCGATAGCAACGCTGTCCTGCTAAGTGACAGCGGCGCCCTTTGCTGCGGGCCGCGGAAAAGCGATGCCGAAGCTGCTGCGCTCATTTTCGATAAAAATTGCAAAGCGTTTATCACTGCCTCCTTGCTGGGGAGGGTAAAACCGATTGACCCTGAAGAGTGTGCTTTTATGCGCAGGAATTATTTAAATCACTATTCTCGTAAAGACACTTAACAATTACGTCACCGGTGTTTTTTAAGCCGGGTTTTTTTAGGGTCGACTCATTGCCATGCTTATTATTATAATAATCCTGCAGCTTTTTAAAAAAGATTTCAGGCTTCGCCAAAAAGGTGGCTTATGATGCAAAACAGAACGGTTTTACTTTTACGCTTAAGTGTGTTCAGGTATTATTTTTGAAAACGCTATAAGAATTATCCCTGGATCATAAGATTTCCGGTTATTTAGGGTTAAAAAAACACTGGCAGGGGCGGTTGATATGGTGAGTATCAGTGAACAATTGACTGGTTTGCAGAAAGAATTAATCGAGCTGCGAAGAGATTTCCACATGTACCCGGAACTGGGTTTCGAAGAACACCGAACTTCGGGTATAGTGGCTTCTTACCTGAAAGAATGCGGGCTGGAAGTATCTAAAATGGCGAAAACAGGGGTGATAGGACTGCTCCGGGGTGGGCAGGACGGGAAAAACCTGCTGCTCAGAGCCGACATGGATGCTCTGCCAATCCAGGAGGAAAACGAGTTTTCCTATAAATCAAGGCACGAGGGTATCATGCATGCCTGTGGCCACGATGGCCACACCGCTATGCTTCTGGTGGCCGCTAAAATTCTTTCAGGCTACCGGGACAAACTAAAAGGAAATATCAAATTTGTTTTCCAACCCAACGAAGAAGATGCCGGAGCCTACCTGCTGGTGGAAGAAGGGGTTATGGAAAACCCAGCTGTGGATGCGGCAGCCGGCCTGCACTTATGGTCCGGGCTTGAGAGCGGAACTGTCGATATTTGCGCAGGCCCGGTAATGGCGGCAAGTCACTATTTTT
>SL_5KL_010_SEDDRAFT_10000061_pt1 | contig 55566 bp, 45 predicted proteins | sample SodLakKL_010_SED_FD_9118 | JGI IMG/M metagenome (IMG submission 9118)
CTCACAGGCGCCGCAGGAAATACATTCATCGCTGATTACATAGGCCACAAATTTCACCTCCAGATCGTCTGGTAAAAATTTAAACTGCAGTAGCTGTCTAACTAGGCAGTTATTAAAGTATAGCATGTTAAAGTATAGCAAATTAATTGCCATTTAGAATTATAATAGGTCTGGAGATTTTAGTCAAGTAATTGAATTTTAGTAAAATTTATCTCTATAACGGACTGAGTAATAGTCTTATTAGAACGAATTTGCTCTCTCTGCCCCGCAAAAGCAGCCTGCTTCTGCTTTACCAAGCAAACCTGTTTCTGCACCCCCAGGCAGTCTATTTCATCTCTGCAGAGCAGCCTGGTAAGAAACTTCAGGTTAAAGTCTAAATAGGGCGGGTGTGCTCCTCAAGATAGTCCTTGATCACCTGTGAGAGCCTGGTGCTGATCCCGGAAACCTGCTGCAGTTCCTGACGGCTGGCAGTTCTGATCCGGGCCAGGGAGCCAAAGTGCTCCAGCAGAGCCTGACGGCGGCTGGGGCCGATGCCGGGAATCTGATCCAGCATGCTGTGTGTCAAACGCCGGCTGCGCAGCCGACGGTGATAGTTAACGGCAAAGCGGTGGGCTTCATCTCTCACCCGCTGCAGCAGATGGAGAGCGGGAGAATCGGAGGGAATAATCACCGGCTTACTCCGATTTGGCAGGAAAACCTCTTCTTTTTTCTTGGCCAGTCCAATAATATCAAGCTGGGCCAGACCCAGACAGTCCAGTTCATTAACAGCGGCATTGAGCTGACCCCGGCCTCCATCAACCAGAATCAAATCGGGAAAATCTCTGCCTTCAGCCCGCAGACGGCTGTAACGGCGGCCGATGACCTCCTGCATCATAGCATAATCATCAGGACCTTCCTCATTTCTAATCTTAAACCTGCGGTAGCCGCTCTTATCAGGCTGACCATTTCTGAATACCACCAGAGAGGCCACGGCATCGCTGCCCTGAATATTAGAAATATCAAATCCCTCGATCCGGCAGGGCTGGTTTTCCAGTTCCAGATATTCCTGCAGCTCCTTTAACTCCTGGCGGGCTCTCTTTTTCCGGTATTTCTGTTTGATCAGAGATTTCTTCAAATTCTGTTCAGCATTGCAGGCAGCCATCTCCAGCAGACGCCGCTTCTGTCCCCTGTCCGGACTGATAATCCTGACCCTGCTGCCCCGGGAACTGGAGAGAGTCTCCTCCAGCATAGCTTTGTCCCGGGGGAGAAAATCCACCAGAATCTCAGCAGGAAGATCCTGCTGCCGGGCATAGTACTGCTGGAGAAAGGAGGAAGTCAGTTCCTCCTGCTCTGCCTGAGCAGCGCCCTCCAGCAGCAGATAATCCTGACCGATCAGATTGCCGTTGCGGATTATNAGAATCTGGGCACAGGCAGTTTCACCTGCTTCAGTGTCGGCCACAGCCAGGACATCCCGGTCAGTAGAATCCCCGGAAATGACCTTCTGCTGACGGGCCAGTTCCTTAAGTGCCTGCAGCCCATCCCGGTAAAAGGCAGCCTTCTCATAGTTCTGTTCCCGGGCTGCTTCTGCCATTTTCTCCTCTACCTCCTGGAGCAGACTGTCCTGCTGACCCTGAAGAAAACGGGAGATCTGCTCCACCCTGGCCCGGTAATCCTCCTTCGAAATTGCCCCGATACAGGGGCCGGAACATCTGTCAATATGATAATTGAGGCAGGGCCTCTCCTCGGGGGAGCCGGCTATGATTTCTTTTTTACAGGAGCGCAGCTGAAAAATTTCCTTGGCCAGTTCTATAGTTTTATAGACAGCATCAACATCGGCATAGGGGCCGTAATAGCTGCTGCCGTCATTTTTCACCAGCCTGGTTTTAAAGATGCGGGGAAAATCATCCTCATCAGTAATTTTAATATAGGGATAGCTTTTATCATCCTTGAGACGAATATTATATTTAGGGCTGTATTTTTTGATCAAACTGGCCTCGAGAATATAGGCCTCCACCTCGGTATCGGTCACGATAAAATCAAATTCCTCGATCTCATCGATCATTATTCGGGTTTTATAGCTGTGACTGCCTGAGCTGAAATAGGAGCGGATTCGCCGGCGGAGGGATTTAGCCTTGCCAACGTAAATTATCTCTCCCCGGGCATCCTTCATCTGATATACTCCAGGAGAATCAGGAACTTCCTCCAGCTGCTCCCGAATCTCTGCTTCCAGAGAACTGCTTCTCTTTTCATCATCAATCATCACATGTCTGCCTCCTGCTGCCTGATCTAGCCAATGGCCTCAGTTTCCCCTTCTTTTTCCTGCAGGACATCCCTGAGAAAATAGCCGGTATAGGAGCCTTCACTCCGGGAAACTTCTTCGGGAGTTCCCGTAGCGATCACCTCTCCGCCCCGTTCGCCCCCTTCGGGACCAAGGTCAATTAGATAATCGGCGGATTTAATCACATCCAGGTTGTGCTCGATGACTATCACCGTATTGCCTCCCTCGCGCAGACGATGCAGGACTCCGAGAAGTTTGCGGATATCGGCAAAATGGAGTCCGGTGGTGGGCTCATCGAGAATATAAAGGGTGCTGCCGGTGCTCCTTTTGCCCAGCTCAGTGGAAATTTTAACCCGCTGTGCCTCGCCTCCCGAAAGGGTGGTGGCCGGCTGGCCCAGGCGGATGTAGCCCAGTCCCACATCCTGAAGAGTCTGCAGGCGCCGTTCCAGGGCAGGGACATTGGTGAAAAACTCCAGAGCTTCATCCACCGTCATATCAAGAACATCAGCGATATTTTTTCCCTTATACTTAATCTCCAGGGTTTCTCTGTTATAGCGTCTGCCCCCACAGACCTCGCAGGTAACATGAACATCGGGAAGAAAGTGCATCTCGATTTCATTAACTCCCTGTCCTTTGCAGGCTTCACAGCGACCGCCCTTGACATTAAAACTGAAACGTCCTTTTTTGTAGCCCCGCTCCCGGGCCTCAGGCAGGTCGGCAAAAATTTTCCTGATATAATTAAAAACCTTGGTATAGGTAGCGGGATTGGAACGGGGGGTTCTGCCTATGGGAGACTGATCAATATTGATCACCTTGTCCAGCTGATCCATCCCTTCGATTTCATCGTGGTCTCCCGGGCGCTCGGTTGAGCTGTAGATTTCTTTCATCAATCTGCGCTTGAGGACATAATTGATCAGGGTGCTTTTACCTGAGCCGGAGACTCCGGTTATACAGGTAAAGGTGCCCAGGGGAATGCTGACATCGATGTCTTTAAGATTGTGCTGACGGGCTCCTTTGATGGTCAGATGCCTGTCTTCGGGGGAAACCCTCTCCTCGGGAATGGGAATCTTCTCCTCGCGGCGCAAAAACTTCCCGGTCAGGGATTCTGGAGCAGAAAGAATATCACTGAGATCGCCGCTGGCCACAATTTTACCGCCCTTTTTACCGGCGCCGGGNCCCATATCTATGATATGATCAGCCGAACGAATGGTTTCCTCATCATGCTCCACAACAATAACCGTATTGCCCAGATCCCTGATATGCTCCAGGGTATTCAGCAGCCGGTTATTATCCCGCTGATGCAGGCCAATACTGGGTTCATCAAGAATATACATAACTCCCACCAGTCCCGAACCTATCTGNGTGGCCAGCCTGATCCGCTGGGCTTCACCTCCGGAAAGAGTGGCAGCAGAACGCTCCAGAGTTAGATAATCCAGGCCCACATCACAGAGAAAGGTCAGCCGCTCTTTGATCTCCTTGATAATCTCCTCGCCAATCTTCAGCGAGCGGGAATCCAGGCTTTCTCTGACTCCGGTCAGAAAATCAAGGGCCTCTCCTATGGAAAGGGCGCTGAACTCCGCAATCGATTTGCCGCCGATAGTCACAGCCAGAACCACGGGCTTCAAACGCTGGCCGCCGCAGGCCTGGCAGGGCCTTTCGCTCATATATTTATCCAGGCGGCGGTGAGAGCCGGGAGAATTTGAATTGTTGATTCTCTCCTTGAGATATCCGGTAATTCCCTTGAAGCTGGTGGTATGCTGCCTGGTTCTGCCGTATCTGTTGGTATAGGGAAAGCTCAGCTTTTTCTCCGACCCGTAGAGCAGCACCTCCTGGATCTTTTCCGAAAGTTCACCTATAGGGGTATCCAGAGAAAAACCATACTCCTCAGCCAGAGCCGATAAGAGCTGGGGATAGTAACGGCTGGAAGAGCTGCTCCAGGGCAGAATTCCTCCGTNGGAGATCGATTTCTTTTTATCCAGCAGCAGATCGGGATCAAATTCCTTTTTTATCCCCAGACCCTCACAGTTATCACAGGCTCCATAGGGGCTGTTAAAGGAAAACATCCTGGGAGATAACTCTTCCAGGCTGATTCCGCAGTCGGGACAGGCAAATTTTTCACTGAATTTAATCTCCTCAGCTCCCAGCACATCGATCATCACCAGGCCGTCAGCCTCACTGAGGGCTGTTTCGATGGAATCCGTCAGCCTGCGCCTGATGCCCTCTTTGATAATCAGTCTGTCAACCACAATCTCAATATCGTGTTTATAATTTTTTTCCAGCTCAATTTCCTCATCCAGCAGCAGAACTTCGCCATCAATCCTGGCCCTGACATAGCCATCCCGGCGGGCCCGGGCCAGAACCTTGCGGTGCTCGCCCTTTCTGCCAGAAACAACGGGAGCCAGCACCTGAATCTTGCTGCCCTGGGCCAGCTCCAGAACCTGGTCAACAATTTCATCCACCGTCTGGGAGGAAATCTCCTGACCGCATTCCGGGCAGTGAGGAGTGCCGATCCTGGCATAAAGCAGTCGGAGATAATCATGAATTTCCGTGACGGTACCTACAGTTGAGCGGGGGTTTTTGCTGGTTGATTTCTGGTCAATGGAAATTGCCGGGGAAAGTCCTTCAATATAATCCACCCGGGGTTTCTCCATCTGGCCTAAAAACTGACGGGCATAGGCCGACAGTGATTCCACATAGCGGCGCTGACCCTCGGCATAGAGGGTATCAAAGGCCAGCGAGGTTTTTCCGGAACCGCTGAGGCCGGTAATTACCACCAGCTCTCCCCGGGGTATTTCCACATCAATATTCTGCAGGTTGTGCTCGGCAGCACCTTTAACAATAATTTTATTCCTGGGACATTAATTTCACCTCTGAGACAGCTCCTGCTCCAGTTCCTGAATCTCATCCCGGATCTGAGCTGCTATTTCAAATTCCAGATTATCAGCGGCTTCTTCCATCTCTTCTTCCAGCTCAATGATTTTTTCGGTCAGTTCCCGGCTGGAAAGCTCTCCGGGTTCAATAACCTCTGTTTCTGATTGAGATGAGCCGCTGTTTATATTATATTCCTGCTGTTCCTCTTTGACAACCATTTCTACCGGGCGGACTACTTCCCGAATCGGTTTTTCAATTGTCCTGGGAGTTATTCCCTCTTTCTGGTTAAATCTCTGCTGCTTCTCTCTTCGTCTTTCAGTCTCCTCCAGGGCCCGGGCCATGGAATCAGTTACTTTATCGGCATACATAATTACTCTGCCCCTGACGTTTCTGGCGGCCCGACCAATGGTTTGAATCAGAGCACGGTCAGAACGAAGATAACCTTCCTTGTCAGCATCAAGGATGGCTATCAGGGAAACCTCGGGAAGGTCCAGTCCCTCCCGCAGCAGATTGATTCCTACCAGAACATCAAATTTCTTCAATCTCAGGTCCCTGATAATTTCAGATCTTTCGATGGTATCAATATCAGAATGAAGATATCTGACCTGAATTCCGGCAGCAGCCAGATAATCTGTCAGATCCTCAGCCATATTCTTGGTCAGGGTGGTAATCAGCACCCTTTCCTGATAATCTTCCACGGTTATCCGGATCTCCTCCAGCAGGTCATCAATCTGACCCCGGGTAGGACGGACCTCAACTTCGGGATCTACCAGACCGGTGGGCCTGATAATCTGCTCCACAATCTGACTGCTGTGCTTCTCTTCATAGGGTCCCGGGGTGGCAGAAACATAGACAGCCTGCGGCACCAGTTCTTCAAATTCCTGAAAATTCAGAGGGCGGTTGTCCAGTGCTGAAGGCAGCCGGAAGCCATATTCCACCAGTTTTTCCTTGCGGGAACGGTCTCCCTTGTACATTCCCCCGATCTGAGGAATGGACATATGAGATTCATCTATAATAACAAGAAAATCATCGGGAAAGTAATCCAGCAAAGTATTGGGGCGGGATCCCGGAGGGCGGCCGTCAAGATGGCGGGAATAATTTTCAATTCCGCTGCAGTAGCCCATCTGTTCCAGCATCTCCAGATCATATCTGGTTCGCTGTTCCAGACGCTGGGCTTCCACCAGCTTATCCTCTTTTCTCAGCTCGGCCAGTCTTTCCTGCAGTTCCTGCCTGATATCTTTGATGGCCCGATCTATTTTATCCTGAGGAGTAACAAAGTGACTGGCCGGAAAAACAGTAAATTCCTGATGTTCATCCAGAATTTCCCCGGTCAGGGAATCAATCTCTGTTATTCTTTCAATCTCATCACCAAAGAGTTCAATCCGCAGGGCAATATCACGATAGGCCGGGAAAATTTCCAGGACATCACCGCGGACCCGAAAATGTCCCCGGGAAAGGTCAATATCATTGCGGCTGTACTGCATCAGGCTCAATTCCCGGACTATCTCCTCCCGGGGCCTGGTCTCTCCTACTTGAAGCTGGCAGGAAAGATCGAGATAATCCTCCGGTGAACCCAGGCCGTAGATGCAGGAAACGCTGGCCACGATCAATACATCCTCCCGTTCCAGCAGAGAACTGGTGGCTGCCAGCCTCAATTTATCAACCTCCTCGTTTATGGAGGCATCCTTTTCAATATAGGTATCTGTCTGGGGCACATAGGCCTCGGGCTGATAATAGTCATAGTAACTGACAAAGTAGCCGACGGCATTCTCAGGGAAATATTCCATAAATTCGCTGGTCAGCTGAGCAGCCAGGGTTTTATTATGGGCCATTACCAGAGTTGGTTTCTGCACCCTTTCCACCACCGAGGCCATGGTATAGGTTTTGCCGGTCCCGGTAGCCCCCAGCAGGGTTTGATGGCGGTAATTTTTATTTATTCCTTCTACCAGCTTTTCAATAGCCTGAGGCTGGTCCCCCCGGGGTTCATAGGGGGCTGATAACTTAAATTCTGGAGACATGAATCCATTTCACCACCCTTATCTTTTCAGCAAGGTCAGCCTGGTTTAGCCCTGGCAGAAAATATAATAACTTGCTTTCGAACCGACAGCAGGATAATTTTTTTGCTCTGGCAAAATAGCAGCCTCTATTTCTCGTAAGTTTTTCAGAGAGTTTCTGAGATTACCGAATAAATGCTTCTACCTTGATTGAAACTGAGAAATTCTAAGGACGGAGAGCAGAATATTGGCTGATATTTAATCTCTGCAGCAGTTTTATTATATAATAATACCCCTGTTTGTCAACCGTAATATCCAGCAGCAAAGGCCAGCAATTTTACTTTTAAAGGGCTAAAATCTGTCTAACTATTATTAATGCAATTAATATAACAGTATAAGTAATGATTTTTATTAGCGGTGATTGATTTAAATAAAAAGACACTGCCTGCAAAAAAAAGACCTTCCCTTGCTCAGGGAAGGTCAGGCAGGAGTTATCAGGTTTGGGGTTGGGGGGAAATATAGATAACTCACTACATCTGCTGCAAATAATTACTACTTGATTTTAGTGTATTTTAATTATAATATAACCTATTATATTTGTCAAGTATAAATTACTCTTTAATTCTCTTTATTATAAAATCAGTATAGTTTTATTTTTAAACCAGGCTAAAAGTTTTAAATGATATATTTGTAAGAGTGCTCCTCCTCTGCCTGTTCTGTCTTTTCCTGGTTTAAGCGATTCCGGAGAGCCTCTACCTCTGCTTCCAGTTGATTCAGTTTTTCCCAGACCGGATCGGGCAGATCATCATGCTGAAGATCCCGCTCGGCATGGATTCGCAGCCCATTTCTTTTCACAACCCTGCCTGGAATCCCCACTACAGTGGAGTTGGCAGGAACGGAATCCAGCACTACGGCGCCGGCACCAATCTTAACATTATCACCAATTTTGAAAGATCCCAGGATCTTGGCTCCGGTTCCAACCACCACATTATCTCCCAGGGTGGGGTGGCGTTTGCCCTTTTCATGGCCGGTTCCTCCCAGAGTTACACCCTGATAGAGGGTAACATTTTCTCCAATTTCAGCAGTTTCTCCTATCACTACTCCCATGCCATGGTCGATAAAAAATCCCCTGCCAATCTTTGCCCCGGGATGGATCTCAATACCTGTTAAAAAACGGGCCAGCTGGGATATTAATCTCGGCAGGGTCCTCAAACCCAGCCGGTAAAGCCTATGAGAAAATCGGTGAATAATTACAGCATGCAAACCGGAATAGGCCAGCAGGGCTTCCAGAATATTGTTGACCGCCGGGTCACGGTCAAATATAGCTTTTATATCAGCTTTGATTGTCTGCAACATATCAATCAACCCCTGAAGAAAGCTTAGTAATTCACTCTGTTTTCTTAATATATTATAACATGTCCTGGGAAAATTTCAAGGGTAAATCTCGGCAATATAAAATTTTTTTAAAAAAACAGCAGGAAAGCCTCTTTATAAAGGGCCTCCTGCTGCTTTAAGCTTACTAGTTTTTTCATCAGCCTGCTGGAAAGGGATTTTCGGAATCATTCATTCTCTGGCTGACTGACAGGCATTTAGAATNTTATTCCTCTTCCTCAATCTCCTGCTGTTCTTCCAGCATCTCTTCATCAATCTCATAGAAGGGGTCAAGCTCTTCCAGTCTTTCCAGCTCTTCGGGGTCAGGCAGCAGATAATCAGCCTCGGGCCAGTCTCCCTCTTCCAGATAGTAAAGGACAGCCTCTCTGGCCTTCTCCAGCTGGTTATCCATATCAAACTCTGTGTCGGGATCCAGGGGAAGCTCATAATCAGGAGTGATGCCATCCTTGTCGATTAAATTTTCCCCGGCAGTGTAAAAGTTAGCTGTGGTCAGCCTTAGAGCTGCTCCCTGATCCAGGGGGAATATGCTCTGAACGCTGCCCTTGCCAAAGGTTCTGGTTCCCAGCAGTTTTCCCCGCTCGGTATCTCTGATAAAGCCGGCGACTATCTCTGAACCGCTGGCACTTCCAGCATTGGTCAGTACCAGAACAGGCAGATCGGTGGTGTGGAATTCTTCAAAGACCTCAAAGTTCTGCATCGGGCCGTTCCTCTGTTTGATAGAGACAATTGTTCCCTCAGAGGTAAAGAGGCTTCCTACCTTGGCTGCCTCATCCAGAATCCCACCAGGATTATTGCGCAGATCAAGTATCAGAGCCTCTACTCCCTCATCCTCCAGTTCCAGCAGTGCCTGCTCTGTTTTTTCCCCGGTCTGCTGTAAAAACTGAGAAATCGAGAGATAGCCGACCCTTCCCTCGTCATATATCTCGGTTTCGGCTATCGGCACCTCTATGATATCTCTGATAATTTCAACATCAAAGAGTTCCTTATCTGCTCTTTCAATTGTAAGAGTAACCTCTGTCCCGGGCTCGCCTCGCATTTTGTCGACAGCTCTCTCCTGGGACATGTTCTTGGTTTCCTCNCCATCAATCTTGACAATTATATCTTCAGCCTGCAGTCCGGCTTCAGCTCCAGGGGTATTGCTAATCGGAGCAACTATTGTCAATCTGTCATCCCGGGTGGTTATCTGAATTCCGATTCCGCCAAATTCACCTTCAAACTCTTCCTGCATCTCCTGATATTCTTCCTCAGACATAAAGGAGGAATAGATATCAACCTCTCTCAGCAAACCTTCAATCGCTTTCTCCAGCAATTCATCACTGCTGTACTCCTCAACATGGTAGTTTTCAATCAGAGAAATAATGTTCTGGAGATTATCCAGGGAGATATGCTCCCTGTTATTATCCTCGGCATCAGCTGGAGCAGTGAAACTCAGGATTAAAGCAAGGGCAATAACTATTATAAGTGCCCGGGAAAAACGTTTTTTAATCACAATTATCACCTTCTCTTATTTTTGCTCCTAAATTTATTTCTGTTTCTTCTCACCAGTTATCAGCTTTTCTCGTCTGTCTGAACTTTCCCTTATTAATTAAATACCTATAATTGGACAATATAATTGGACAACTAAAGATTCTAATTTCTAAATTCTTGATTATTAATAACATTATATATTCTCTGCTGGCTAAAGTAAAATCAACCTAGCTCTCCTTTAATTTTCTCAAATACTGGCCGCCAGCTTCCCGAAAAACTTTCAGCAGATAGACAGGTAATATACTAACTCTTAACAGGCGGCCGGGCTCCTGGAACAGGCGATATAACCACTCCAGATAAAGCTTCTGTATGATTGCCGGTGCCCGGGTTTTATTGCCGGCGAGAATGTCAAAACTTCCTCCCACCGTTACGGCAACTCCAGCAGCCAACTCTGAGCGATATTCTGCCAGAAATTTTTCCTGACGGGGAGCGCCCATCCCCACAAAAAGAAGTTCAGGTTCTTTTTCTGCTATCTCCTCCAGAACCGCTTTTCTATTTTCCTGGTCGAGATAGCCATGATGACAGCCTACCACTTCCAGGGTGGGATGGCTGTTCTGAAGATTTTCAGCTGCTGCGGCTGCCACTCCGGGCTCTCCTCCCAGAAAATATACAGAATATTCCCTTTCAGCTGCCAGCTGAAGCAGAGCCCGAAGCAGATCAAATCCGGCCACTCTGGCAGGAAAGGCCTTAAGATCCGGGAGCAGTCTGGAGGCCAGAATAATTCCAGCACCATCAGGAGTACTGAGCCAGGCCCGGTTAATTATCCTGAGCAGTTCCTGATTGCGGGCTGCCTGCATCACAATCTCGGCGTTGGGGGTGACCACCAGCCGGCAGTCTGTTCCCGAGGGTTCCTCCAGCTGAAGAGCAATCCTCTCAACAAAGCCCTCCAGAGGCAGCGGGTTAAATTTTACTCCCAGAATGCTGGCAGTTTTCATCTAGCTATCTTCCTTTCCTGGCTCCAGCTCCTATACTGGATATAAAATCTGTCAGCCGCAGGCAGGCAGCTTCTCGATATTCCTGCAACTTATCTCCTGTCTTCTGCCGGTCTTCCCAGGTTTGAATCAGATGGTTATAGATAACACCCTGAGAGGCATTAGAGGTGCTGGCTGCCGGTTCCAGCTCCAGCCGCTTGAGAAATCCCGATATCTTGGGATCATATTCGATTCCAACTGGAGGAACTCCGACCAGAACAGCGAAAATTAAAGAGTGAAGCCTGACTCCCAGGAGAAGATCAAGCTGCTGATAGATTCCCAGAACTTTCCGGGGATCTTTTACAGGGTCCAGCAGCAGAAACCGCTCTCTCTCAAGGGAATCCAGCTGCTTGAGTAATTTTTTGCTGCAGTTCAGATCCTGGCTGCCGTGAAAGGGGAGAAGCACCAGTCGAAATTCCTGCCTCTCCAGGAGAAATTTTTCCAGAGCAGCAGCCAGAGGCGCAAGGTAGCTGTTATCCTCCCAGGGCCTGACTGACACTCCCAGCAGTTTCACCCCGGAACTGGAGCCAGAGAATTTTGAAAGTAAGGTTGTCAGCTGCTCTCCTGCTGAAGCTGTTTCCGGTTTAAGCCCTCCGAACCGGTCCTGTAGCAGAAAGACCGGGTCATCAAGAACTGCAATTCTGGAGCTCTCCACCCCTACCTCGACCAGCAAATCCCGGGAATCGTGATCCCTGACCACTATCCTGGACATCGATCTCACCGTAGAGGCCACCAGATTCCTCAGCCACTGCCGTTTTAATGGCCCCACCCCCTGACAGCAGAAAACTGTCTTGAGAGAATAAAAGTGAGCCAGTCTGATCAATCCCAGATAATAAAGCGGAGAGCGCCAGCTGGTCACATCCTGCAGCAGGCTGCCTCCTCCACTGATAAATATATCGGCCTGCTGAAAAGAATTGTGCAGCTGCCAGGGGCTGAATCTATCAACAGCATTTACATCATAGCAGCGGGCTGTGCTCTCGGGAGAAGCAGAAAGCACCGTGAGATGAAGTCCGGGATTAAGCTCCCTGAGACCGGTGATTAAACTGTAGAGAATAGCTTCATCTCCGATATTGCCAAAACCATAATAGCCTGACAGTAATGCTTCAGTCATGAGGCTTTACCTCCAGGCTGCTGAAAGATCAGGCGGTAAAGTTTGAGCAGGATTAAAATTATAACCGCCAGTATTCCAGCTGTTACCAGCCCCAGCCAGAGACCATGCCAGGTCCTGATAAGGGTTATTCTCAGCGGGGTATGGAGATGGGAAAAGCTGTTAACAATCGTGATCTGACCGATAATCGCCAGCAGAGCAGCTCCAGCTTTGAGCCAGAGGGCTGCAGAATATTTATGCAGCAGAGGCAGGAGAAATAAAAAGGGATGGCCGAATAAAAATTCCTTGAAGCGGGGACGTACAGTCAGATATTCTTCCAGCCTGTCCCTGATCACTATCTCCCAGGGAGGAACAGGGACCAGAGGCAGATTGCCGGTTCTGCCGATATAAACTACCATTACAATAAGCAGTATTCCGACCAGCAGAATATGCTTGATCCTGACCGCCTGCTCCAGCAGCCGGGTCAGTTTAACTGTCAGTTCCTCAAACCTTTCACTTTCAAGCTCATATTTGCTGTAATAGAGAGCTGCCAGCACTAGAGGGATAAGAAAGGCAAACTTAACCCCCCGGAAAATTTCCACCTGATTATAAAAAGCAGGAAGAGCCAGAATCTGGGCTACCAGCAGACCACCAGCCAGTGTGCAGGCAAAGGCCAACAGGGCTCTTCTGAAAAACCCTCTTTTCTCTCTAAGTATATCAACTATTAAGCATCCTGCCAGAGCCGGAAATACCAGCGCTGCTCCCAGAGCCAGCAGCTGACGGAAAAATATTTGTGAGGCCAGAAAATATAACAAAAATCCGGAGATAGCAACTATCAGAGCCAGCAGAAGATAAAACCAGGAGCCGATTTTAAAGGGTATAATTTTGCCTGTCAGAATTAATCCAGCCAGAATAACACTGGCCCCGGATAGCAGCAGATAGAGAGAACTGGCCTCCTGGCTGGAAAAAAAGCCGGCCTCTCCCAGCTGATAACCCTCCTGCTGCAGCCCCTCTCCTATTCCGGAGATTAGCTGGAGCTGGAGCTGATCCAGATTATCTTCAGGTCTTTCTGGAGGAAAGCCCCTAAGATAAAGATAGCGAACATTGCGGTCCCGAACAGATCTGACATATCTATTAATGATTCGATCTACGGGATAGTCTTCCATCTCTTCCAGCTGAATACTGTGGACCCTGATCAACTGCTCCTGAAACTCCCGGGCCAGATCCCGGGAACCGTCCTGATCGGCAATAAAGGGTTCGACATAGCCGTAGATCAGGTCATTTTCCTGCATAATCTCAGCTACCTGAGAATAATCTCCCGGAAACCCAGCCACTTCATCACCCTGAAAAATTACCGAGGCAGCAGCCAGGTCCGCCAGCTGCTCCAGCAGCACCAGATTCAGTCTGGAATCAGGCTGATTGTTCAGCCGGGCCACCGCTGTCAGCTCCTGCTGCTGGATCTCCTCAATCTTTTCCCGGGAATAACCCGGCACCAGCTCCAGCAGTTTATCCTGCCAGCTGGGAAAATAAACCAGCAAACCCTCCCGATACTGAAAAAAGTCAACCTGGTAGAGCTCCTGCCAGGCCTCGAGCACCTCCTGATTGGCCAGCTCGCTGCTATCAGGAGTAAGAAAGAGCAGGGCAGCACCGGCTGCCGGGATTACTCCATGCTCTGCCAGAAAATCCTGGAGCTCGCCGGAAAAGGCCGAAAGCTCTGCTGTCCTCCAGATAGCTGCCTGGCCGCCATCAATCAAATCCTCCAGAGTCCAGGCAGGGTGGGCCGCTCCGGTTACCCCGGCCTCCTGCAGATCAGCCAGAGAAAAATCAGGATAGGCTACCTGAAGCTTATCCAGCTCGTATAGATCCATAATCAGCTCAACCCTGGAGTTTTCTTCTTCCTGCTGCCAGCGGCTCTGCAGAGGACTAAGAGAAATTAACAGCACAATAACTAATAGCAGAATCAAGGGCCGACTTCTTTTCATTTATTCTCAGCCTTTCTGTGCTTTAAATATGCTTCTACAAAATCATCCAGATAACCATCCATCACCCTATCAACGTTACCTTCCTCCAGCCCGGTTCGGTGATCCTTAATCAGTTTATAGGGATGAAAGACATAGGAGCGAATCTGGCTGCCCCAGGCAATCTCCTTGTGGTCACCCCGGAGCTCATCGATCTTTTCCGCCTGCTGCTGCTCCTTCAGTTCCACCAGCCGGGATTTTAAAATTTTCATGGCCATATCCTTGTTTTTATGCTGGGATCTTTCATTCTGGCACTGGACTACAGTTCCAGTGGGTTCATGGGTTATCCTCACGGCGGAATCGGTTTTATTGACATGCTGACCACCAGCCCCACTGGCCCGATAGGTCTCTATCCTCAGATCATTCTCATCAATATCGATATCTATCTCGTTATCCAGTTCCGGCAGCACTTCAACCGAAGCAAAGGAAGTATGCCGGCGCCCCGAAGAATCAAAGGGAGAAATTCTCACCAGGCGGTGTACCCCTCGTTCTCCCTGAAGATAGCCATAGGCATAGTCTCCCTTGACCAGCAGAGTTGCATGTTTGATTCCTGCTTCATCTCCGCTCATAAAATCCAGAGTTTCCGTGGAAAAACCCTGTTTTTCAAACCATCTGTCATACATTCGCAGCAGCATCTCAGCCCAGTCCTGGGATTCTGTGCCCCCGGCCCCGGGATTTATGGAAAAGATGGCGTTATTGTCATCATACTCTCCGGTAAAATGGAGGCGCAGTTCCAGCCGGTTCAGGATTGCCGCAAGCTTCTCCAGACTGTTCTCCAGTTCCCGGGCTAATCCTGACTCTCCCTCTTCCTGCAGCTCGAGATAAACCTGAATGTTTTCCAGTCTTTCTTCAATATTATCCATCAGCTGCAGCCTGTTTTTGATAGCATCAAGCTCCCGGGCCTTAGCCCGGGCTGCTGAATTATCATCCCAGAACCCGGGACTGCTCATCTCCACTTCCAGTTCTTCCTTTTTCTTTTTCAGCTCAGTCCGGTCAAAGTAAATCCCTCAAATCTTCGTATTTATCTTTTAGTTCCTGATATCTTTCGTTAATTTCCATACTTTACCTCCCACAGCACCTCTTATATTTTTCTCCACTGCCGCAGGGGCAGGGATCATTTCTTCCTGGCTCCTCAGGTTTGACGATCGGCTGCTGTTTCTGCTCTCTGTTGCCTCCCCCTGAAGCTGCTGCCTGCATCCTTTCCCGCTGTTTGCGGTTCTGCTCGGCCACAATATCAGGCTGGCGGAAATTTAATTTTTTCCGGCTGGCAGGAATCCCCCCGGTTTCCTCAGCTGACTTAATTTCAATTTTCAGAAGGGAGCTGACAATGTCTTCCCGGATAGAGCCGGTCATCTCCTGAAAAAGATCATAGGATTCAAATTTGTACTCGGTCAGGGGATCTTTCTGGCCGTAGGCTCTCAGACCAATACCCTGACGCAGCTGATCCATGTTATCGAGGTGAGACATCCACTTGCGGTCGATGATTCTCAAAGCCAGCTGCCGGGCTATATGGTCAAATTTCTCCTGCCCCAGAGTCTCATCCTTCTCCCTGAGATTGGTTCTGGCCTGATAGATCAGATTTTCCCGGATCTCCTCCCGGGAAGTATCCATCAGTTTTTCCAGTTCTTCACCCTCCAGCTCTTCGCCTGCCAGCTCCAGCTGCAGGTTAAAACTCCTCAGGTGATTTTGAAAGCTTTCCAGATCCCATTCGCTGGGATGAATATCCTGAGAAAGATACATCTCCATGATATCATCGATGCTCTTTTGCAGCATACCCATGATTTTATCCCTGACATCATCAGCCTGCAGCAGTTCCTTCCTCTGTTCATAGATAACCTTGCGCTGTTCATTCAAAACATCATCGTATTCCAGAATAGATTTTCTGATCTCGAAATTTCGGCCTTCCACCTTGCGCTGTGCCTTTTCAATAGCAGAAGTAATCATGGAGTGCTCGATTGGTTCATCCTCCTGGAAACCTACTTTGTCGAGAATGCCGCTGATGTTTTCAGAACCAAAGAGCCTCATCAGATCATCTTCCAGGGAGACATAAAACTGGGAAGAGCCAGGATCTCCCTGGCGGCCGGAACGCCCTCTCAGCTGATTGTCGATCCGCCGGGACTCGTGGCGCTCTGTCCCCAGAACATGCAGACCGCCGAGCTCGACAACTCCTTCGCCCAGCTTGATATCGGTACCCCGGCCTGCCATGTTGGTGGCTATGGTGATCGACTTTTTCTGCCCGGCATCCTTAACAATTTCGGCCTCTCTTTCATGATGCTTGGCATTCAGGACATTATGGGGAATGCCCCGTTTTTTCAGCCGGCGGCTTAATTCCTCGGATTTGTCAATATCAACCGAGCCAACCAGAACCGGCTGGCCTCTTTCATAGCGGGCGGCTATATCATCTATCACCGCCTGAAATTTATATTCCTCAGTTTGATAAACAAGATCGGCCATATCCTCACGGATCATCGGTTCATTGGTGGGAATTACCACTACATCCATATCATATATCTCAATAAATTCGTCTTCTTCAGTTTTGGCTGTACCGGTCATCCCGGCCAGTTTATCATACATCCGAAAATAGTTCTGCAGGGTTATGCTGGCAAAGGTCTGGGTCTCCTTCCTGACCTCAACACCTTCCTTGGCCTCGATGGCCTGATGGAGTCCCTCACTGAAGCGCCTGCCCTCCATAACCCGGCCGGTAAATTCATCGACAATTTTGACTTCTCCATTCTTGACTAAATAATCCCGGTCCTTTTTCATCAGAGTGTGGGCCTTCAGGGCCTGATTGAGTCTGTGGTTTAACTCAAAATTACTGTTGTCAAAGAGATTATCAATATTGAGAAGCTCTTCGGCCCGGGTCACCCCTTCTTCGGTCAGATTAACAAGCTTACTCTTTTCATCGATCTCATAATGCTTTTCCTCCTGAAGCCGGGGTACAACCCGGTTAAATTTTCGGTAATCCTGGCTGGTGTCCTGGGCAGGACCGGAGATAATCAGCGGAGTCCGGGCTTCATCGATGAGGATGCTATCAACCTCATCCAGAATAGCATAATCATGTCCCCGCTGGACCATATCCTCTTCCCTGTAGGACATATTATCCCGGAGATAATCGAAGCCAAATTCATTATTGGTACCGTAGGTTACATCGCATTTATAGGCCTCTCTTCTCTCTTCCCGGGGCATACCATTGAGAATAACTCCCACTGATAGGCCAAGAAAACGGTATATCTGACCCATCCATTCGCTGTCCCTTTCTGCCAGATAATCATTAACAGTTACCACGTGAACGCCCCTGCCGGCCAGGGCATTGAGATAAACAGGCAGGGTCGCTGCCAGTGTCTTACCTTCACCGGTTTTCATCTCTGCTGTCCGCCCCTGATGTAAGACAATGCCGCCCATCAGCTGAACATCAAAATGCCTGAAACCCTCTTCAGTGGAACGCTGTGCTGCTTCCCGGACCACGGCAAAAACTTCAGGCAGCAGTTCATCCAGACTTTCTCCCGACTGATATCGTTCTTTAAATTCCGGAGTCTTGGCCTTAAGTTCAGCATCACTGAGCTGCTGAACTTCCGCTTCCAGACTGTTAATCTCCTGAACAATGGGCTCTAATTTTTCCAGTTCCTTTTCATTGGGGTCTTTAAAAAGCTTTTTCAAAAAACCAAGCATAACAGATAAACCACCCTGTATTAAAATATTATTCTCCTGATTCTGTAGCTAAAGAAAAGGCCAGGGCACCATCTCCCTGGCCAAGTTCAGCTGCTCCTTAATTATTATACCATCATTCACCTTTAAACTCAATCCGGCCGACCCCTTTAGGGAACAAGGGGTCGGCCGGCAACTTTATTATCTGGCTATCTTTATTTAAAAACCTGATAAACCTGGTTAATGCCTCAGGTGGTAGGCTCGATCAAACCGTAATTTTCATCCTTGCGCCGGTAGACCACATTAACCTCATTGGTCTCAGCATTGGAGAAGACAAAAAAGTCATGATCGAGGAGATCCATCTGCATGACAGCCTCTTTAACATTCATCGGTTTTACGGGAAAGCGCTTGGTTTTTACAATCTTGGGCTCGAATTCTCCTGGCTCATCATCCTGCTCGTCATTTCCCGGAGTAAGGCGGTCCACATCATTCTTTAATTCCTGGGTACGCTTTTTCTTGTAAGCTTCTTTATGCTCCTTTTTTCTTTCCCGCAGCCTGCGGTTAATTTTAGTTTTATATTTATGAACCTGTCTCTCAAGTTTTTCCATAACTCCATCAATAGAAGCATACATATCCCCTGTTTCCTCTTCACCCCGCAGGATAAGACCACCTACAAAGGCTGTCACCTCAACAATCTGCCTTTCTTTTTCAACCTCCAGGGAAACCTGAGCTTCCATTGGTTCTTCATTTTCAAAATATTTTTCTAACCGGGAGACCTTGTCTTCCACATAATCTTTTAGGGCAGGAGTTACATCGACGTTTTTACCGTAGGTCATGATCTTCATCACCAAATCACTCCTTTCCATTATTGCAATCACCTGGTCAAGAACCAAAATATCCAAGATCTATTTATATAATTCTATATTTCAGGGCAAAATCCTGCCTAGCGAAACTTTATTAAACAGCCAATTCCCATCGTATTTTTTAGCTATAATTTTAAAAAGCCGGCCATCGTAATGATGGCCGGCTGTTGCGCAATTTAAAGTTTATTTAAACTTTATAATTTCACAACATTCGCTGCCTGAGGACCGCGATCTCCTTCAACAATTTCAAATTCTACTTCTTCTCCGTCTTCCAGGCTTTTGAAGCCCTCTTCTTCAATAGCAGAAAAGTGCACAAATACATCATCGCCATCCTCACGCTCAATGAAACCATAACCTTTTTTAGCATCGAACCATTTTACCTTACCAGTGTAAATCATTTCATAAATTCCCCCTAAATAATTGTTACTATGGTGCGCTAACTGCAAATTTCCTGCGCCCATATCATAAGTAAATATATCACAGTTTCCTGACCATGTCAAACCCTTTCTGCTGTGGCAGCTGTCAGGGCTGAAACCCGGCAGGCTCCAGCAGTCAGCAGGACTCCGGCAGCTTCATTCAGGGTGCTGCCGGTGGTAACGATATCATCAATCAACAATATTTTCCTGCCTGCCACCCTGATAATTTTCTCAGCCGGCAGTTGAAAGGCACCCTGTAAAACAAGATTTCTCTGCCGGTTGTTGAGATGATAAAGCGGCGGGGTATCCCGTTTCCTGACAAGCAGACTCTCTATCACCATTCCCCTTTCCCTGGCCACCACCTCTCCCAGCAGCCGGGCCTGATTAAAACCCCTTACTGTCTGACGTTTCCGGGAAAGCGGCACCGGCACCAGCAGATAGTCCCTGCCTTTACTGCTGGAGAAAAATCTCCAGTAATCTGCCATTAATTCTCCCAGAGGCCGGGCCATAGCTTTATTTTTATTATATTTCAGTTCCAGTAAAACTTCCCGGCTCTTCCCCTGATAGATCAGGGGAGCTCTGATTCTTTCCAGTTTTGGCAGCTGAGAGCTGCAAAGTTGACAGCTTACTGCAATTTCAGCCTCAGGAAGCTGGCAGCCGCATCTCAGACATCCCCGGGTAACATAGCTCAGTTCCTGCAGGCAGCTATCACAGATATAGCTAAGCCTGGAAAAAATTATCCTGCTGTGACAGCTCAGGCAGACAGGCTCCCGGGGAAAAAGCCTGTCCCGGAGGGCCATCAGCCCACGACTCCCCTGAGATTATATTCATCTCTGATCTCATCTACCTTTTTTCGGGCTCGCTGCAGAGCATTATCAACTGACTTTAAATTGACATCCAGTTCTTCGGCTATCTCCTGATAGGTTTTATTGGAGAGATACTTTAAGAAAACATCATGCTCCAGCTCGGTTAGATTCTTTTCGATCTCTTCCATAATGACGCTGAGAATTTCTTTATAGATAAAAAGGGTCTCCAGATTGTTGTTTTCATCAGAAATAATATCATTATATGTTCTCTTGTTCTCACCTCTATCGATCGATTTATCCAGGGAAGTGGAATTATTTAAGGGCATATGTTTCTGGCGGTTGGCTTTTTTAATTGCTGAAACCAGCTGCCGGTGGATGCATAGCTGAGCAAAACCACGGAATGAGGCTTCCTTATCCTCTCGATAATCACGGATAGCCTTAAAGAGCCCTACCCGACCTTCCTGGATAACATCATCTTTATCCAGACCTTTAATGAAAAAATAGCGGGCTTTGGCATAGACGATATCCATATTACAGTCGATGAGCCTCTCGATGGCCCTGACATTCCCCTGCTGGGCTTTTTCAATCAGAACCTCCTGGCTCTCTTCTGCTCTTTCTTCCGCTCTCATGGCATCACCTCATCTTCCCTGTTATGAGATGAAACTATCTGCTGGATCATCTGACTGGTGGATCTTTCAACAGTTAGTGGAATAAATTTAAGCTCGGCTCCTATCTGCCTGACTGTCTCTGCTTCTGGCAGTGATTCGCTGGTATAATCTCCTCCCTTGACATAGATATCAGGTCTAACCTCTGATATAATCCTGGAGCAGGTTAGCTCTGAAAAGGGAGTTACCAGATCAACCATCTCCAGGGCCGAGATAATTTCCATCCTTTCTGAAAGAGGAACTATTGGCCGACCGGAGCCTTTCAATCTGCGGACTGAATCGTCACTGTTAATTGCTACCAGCAGGAGATCCCCCAGCCTGCTGGCCCTGGTTAAATAACGGATATGGCCTATATGTACAAGATCAAAACAGCCATTAGTCAGCACCAGCCTGCTCTCAGGGTGCTGAGATTTAATATCATTAAGATTCTCCGGTGGCAGAATCTTTCTAACCATCGGAAATCACCCTGGCCAGCTCTTCAGGATGGACCACAGCAACACCGGGTTTGCCAACAACCAGACCGGCTGCCAGGTTGGCAACTTTAGCTCCGATTTCAATCTCCAGTCCTGCCCCCAGGGCAAGGGCCAGGACTGCAGCTACAGTATCTCCTGCTCCGGTAACATCATATACCTCTGCCCTTTGATTGACAGGAATATGCTGATGGCTGCCATTTTGATAGAAAAGAGTCATACCCTCAGCTCCCCGGGTTATCAAAAGATATTCACTCTCAAGCTCTGTTATCAGCTGCCGACCGGCCTCAAATATATCAGCTTCCTCTTCGATATTTTGACCCCAGGCCCGGCTGGTTTCTTCCAGGTTGGGGGTTGCCAGGGTGACTCCAGTAAAATCAAGCAGCTGATATCGGCTGTCAGCCAGGACGGGAACTTTCTCCTGCCTGGCAGCCTCAATAATTTTAGCAATAAATTCCCTGGTAAAAACACCCAGACCATAATCTGAAAGTATCAGAACATCAATCTCTGCCAGACTTTTCTGGAGCCGGGCAAAGAGTCTGGCTCTGCTGCTGGCAGTTATCCTGATCCCCCTGGTATTGTCAATTCTTACTATCTGCTGGCGAACAAGCTGCTCACCGCCTGCCATGATCCGGGTTTTAACAGCGGAATCTATATTTTCAACAACCACCACTCCCCCGGTATCCACTGAGATTCTCTTCAGGCTGGCAGCCAGCTTTTCCCAGTTATTATCAGCCCCGGCCACACCTAGAAGTTCCGTTTTTCCTCCCAGAGAAACTGCATTGGCTGCAGCATTGGCGGCTCCCCCAGGACATATTTTCCGGTCAATCTCTTCCATGATGATAACCGGGGCTTCCCGGGAAATGCGGTCTGGCTGACCCAGAACAAACTCATCAACTATAATATCACCCAGGACTAAAACCCGGCTCTCAGCTAAGGAAGATAGGATTGAGCTATCCAAAGATTTAACCCCCTGGCTATAGATTTGGTTTAAAACTGTACTCTAATCCCCAGAGCAAAATTCGGACTGGTGCGATTCCAGTAACTGTTACCTACAGTCAAGGTAAAACCACTGTTACCAGCCAGAGGTATACCAAAACCTCCTCGATAAACCAGTCTACTGCTGGCTTCCAGCAGAAAAAAGTCCAGTGAATAAAGCAAATAGCTCCTTTCTCCCAGAGAAAACTCTCCTCCCAGTCCCAGGGAGGGAGCCAGGGCTGGCTCTTGAAAATCTGTAGCGGCAGATAATCTCAGCTGGGTGGTCAGATCCTGCCGCTGCCAGAAATTGAGCAGCCAGGTGCCCTGCAGATTAAAATTCTGGCCATCATAATGAAAGAGAGTGTCCAGCTCATTAAAGGCGTCGAAGGAGATATTTAATTTAAGCTGCAAAGATTCAATCTCACTGAAACTGCTGCTGATTATGTAATCAGCTCTTTCCAGCCTGGGGGACCAGGCCTGAGCCGGACTGGCAAAAAAGAGGACAAAGAATAATATTAATATTATTGCCGTTAGTTTTTTTACCATTAGCTATCAGCTCCTTAAAAATCACTTCTGATCAATAGAGCGTTGGATATATCGCGTTCTCCACTGGGAACATTTATGTTAAAGCCCCGGACCAGCAGCCTGGCGGTAGCTCCGCCATCCAGATTCATGGCTGATTCCGCTCCCAGGCTGATCATCAGCTCTGCCATCTCCTCAAGTTCCATACCAATACTGCGCTCCGGCTGACGGCCATCAACTGTAACCAGCAGCAGTTGATTATCATAGGTCAGCCCCAGGGCTGATCTGGGAGACCGGCCGCTGACAATATCAGCCTGGAACTGTTCTTCCTCGGCGGTAATGTCAACACTTCCCCCGGTGACCAGATTTGGTCCTGCCCCCAGAGCATGTTTGATATCACCCTGCAGTTCCGGTTCAGGACTGAGGAATTTTCTAATTTCCAGCTCAGTCCCACTTCTCAGACCGCCCAGCAGATGAGCCGGCTGTCCCCTGGCCTGGATTAATCTGCCTTCCTCGGGAGTGGCTGTTCTTATTCCTGCGCCCCCTCTGTTAATGCCCTGAACCCGGTCCTCAGCATCAAGATAGATTTCAACAGCATCAGCAGTCAGGGCAGGTGCTTCTTCTCCCATATGGCTGTTTATTATTACAGCCTCATTTTCCCGGGGCTGGCGGTTGGCTCCGCTTATTGTCAGAGATTCACCCTGAGGTAGTACCAATTCAGCCTGCCAGTCAAATCTCCCTATTTGATATTCTCCCTCATCTGAGATAAGCAGGGTAGATCTCACCAGATCCCGGGCCTTCTCACTGGCTATCTCTCCATCAATTATTAACAGCCCCAGCGGGCGTCCGGTGCCATCAAAAAAACCTCCATTGATCCCTCCAAGAGCCTGGTTTCTCTGACCTAAATGAACCAGATCCTCTGTTCCGGCAATACGGTCTTGAGACAGAGCGGGGAATACAGAATAAAATCTGCTGTTAAGATCCAGTTTTAATAGATTAATCACCCGGGATCCCCACCAGGTTAGCTGCCGAATCTCCTGATAGTTCAATCCTCTCTGAACTCTGGCATCGACTGTCACCCTCGAGCTGGCACGATTTTTCATGTCTGCCAGTTCTGCTGCAGGAAATCCTTCCTGGAGTATCCGGCGATAATCTTTATCCAGGAGGGCAGAAAGACGAACTTCATCAACTTCTATTATATCATAGTCAGGACTGGAATCCAGCGCCTCTTCCCTTATATCTTCCCAGTTATAACCAGCAGGAAAAATTTTATCGTCTTTAACTAAAAATTCAGTTTCAGTCTCCTGAACAGCCTCTTGGGTGGAAGTTCTGATGCCCTCTTCAGGTCGGTATTTTTCTCCGTCAACATATTCTTCATCCCGGTATAAAGCTTCTGCAGTCAGACGGCTGCGGATAATTACTGCCAGAGCTTTCAGAGATTCAGCCGGCAGAGGTCTGTTTACTTTAAGCTGGATCAGCTCCAGCTCCTGACTGACCAGATCTTCAAGGAATAGAGATTTAAGAATCTGCAGACCTGAATCGCCGCTGGTAACTGTCAGCTCATCCTCAAAAAGATAGCCATCAATATAAAATTCTCCCTTTAACTGAAGACTGTCAGCTAATAAAATAAGTCTACCCTGCTGCCAGAGCTGGAGTTTCCCCCCTGGCCTGGACATCTCGGTAACCCAGCCTTCATATCCTGCTGCAATTATTTCTTCTCTAAGATTGTCAGCCCGGCTTCTCTCAGCAAAACTGCCAGCCTGGAGACGATAGAAATCCTGCCCGAAGTTAATTTCAAGCTCAGAAAATCCCAGGCCACTCAGTTCCTGTTTCAGTTCTTCTGCCCGGGCTCTTTCTTCTGTGGCCAGAACTTGAACAGTATAGTAATATTCTCCCTCTTCCGCTTCAGAATCATAGCTAATCAGAAATTCATCAGAGGAAGACAGGTCGGCTGCACTTTCATCTGCAGCCCTGGTCTCCAGTTTAAAATTCTGCCCCGGGGTAATTTTGACATTTTCTAATTCGGGAAAAAGTCTGGCCTCCAGTTTTCTCCCCTGCTGAACAAATTCCTGCATGCCCTCTGGAAAATCAGTCTGAAGCGCTGCAGCCCTTCCGGAAAAAATTACAAGGAAAAGCAGCAGAATCACCAGCACTATACTCCTGGAAAATGCAGCAAAAAGCTTCATGGACCAACCCCCTCTTGATTAGCTCGCTATATTGACCAAAAAGATTTTATTTTCTAACCAAAAATTTAAATTATATGAAAAATCTTAAGTAAGACAATCCACAATGAAAGCTCTATCTCCTTCAGGATCAGAAAAAGCAACCTGTAATTTTTAAAATTAAGGGAAAAATAAACAGCGGTAAGATAAAATTTCTATTTTACAACTCTCATTATTACAACCCCAGAGACAGGCCGACAGTGATACCGTAGCTGAAAAAATTATTAAGCGGGGGAACCTCTGTGCTGAAGCCATGAGAACTCCAGCCAGAATAGTTCACTCCTAGAAAGCTTTCCAGGCCTATATTTATCACTGCCAGGGGTAGTACTTTATACTGCAGGACTGCCCGGGGCTGAAGAACAAAAAAAGAAGCCTCATATATACTGCTGCTGGGTTCACCATAAATTTCTCTCTCCGGTTTACGGTGGACAGCAGTCAATCTCAGGCCAGCTCTGCCCAGACCCAGTCCCAGTGCTATATCCGCCTTATTATCAGCATAAACTCCCTTGAGATAGAAAAGTCCTCTATGATCAAAATTTAATATTGTCTGCCTCTCAGCTGCTGAATTTTTCAGCTCTCCTCCGGTCATATACAGTCCCAGACGGTGACTGAGAGCTGCACCTGCCTTCCCCTGAAATCCTCTTACTATCATGAATTCAGGGAGAGAAGGCAGTTCTTCCCGCTGCAGGGAAGAATTAAGCGCTCGTAAATTAAATCTCAAAAATCCCAGCTGATATCCCAGGTTGGCTTTAATGGGAAAATAATTTCTCCTGTTAATCCCCACTTCATCCCATTCCAGGTGTATCTCATTTTCCAACTCTTCCTGCTCTCCCAAAGCTTCCCCTTCAGCAAGATCATTCTCGGCCTGAAGAACGCCAGAAAAGGAGAAAATTAGCAAGAACAGGAGAAAAAATGTCACAAAAAAAGATATATGTAAATTATTCAGCAAATTTTTATAATTCAAAGCCATCTCAAGTTCCTTCTTTCTAAAATGCTTGCTCTCCTGCCAACAGTATGATATTTTTATTATATCAACAACTAACGCCATTTACAATATCAACTGGAATATTTATTGCAATAATAAACCGGAAAGGTCGGGTAAAGTGAAAATTAGCAGTCAGAAGAGGGAGACAGAACAGTCAGCAATTCCTGATAATTCCAGCATTCCCCTGTCAATCCAGGTTTTTTACGGTCTGGGGGTTAGTTATGCCCTGGTTGATCAAATTTTTGCTCAATGGGTTCTTTATTACTACCTGCCTCCCCGGGCTTCCGCACTGGAACCGGTTTTGCCCCCGCTGTTAATTTCACTGGCTCTGGTGATCTCCCGTTTCGTGGATATGGTGGCCGATCCGGCAGTTGGCTATTTTTCCGATAGAATATCGACCAGATACGGCAGAAGGATTCCCTTTATAGCCCTGGGAGCTATCCCCCTGGCCCTGATGACCGTTGCTTTTTTCTTTCCTCCCCGCACCGGGACTTCAACTGCCTTCTTCTATCTGGCCGGAGTGGGCTGTCTCTTCTTTGTTTTTTATACCATTGTGGGGGCTCCCTACAATGCTTTGATTCCCGAGCTGGCCAGCAGCAAACTGGACAGGCTTAATCTTTCCACCTGGCAGTCGGTTTTCCGCCTGATATATACTGCCATAGCTATGATTCTGCCGGGCTGGCTGATAACCGTCATCGGTCAGGGCGATGATGAAAGAGGGGTCAGGGGGATGGTGATTCTGCTGGCAGGACTTATGATTATAACTATTTTTATCATGGTATTTAAAGTAGAAGAAAGGAAATATTCCGGAGGTAAAAGCTCCAGCACCGGTCTGAAAGAAAGCCTTGGTTATCTGATTAAAAGCAGATCTCTGCAGTTCTATCTGCTGGGATTAATGTTCTTTTTTCTGGGTTTTAACACCCTGAGAGGCTCGCTGAATTATTATATTGAAGATATTATGGGTTACAGCACTACTGCCATTACCCTGGCCTCAGCCCTGCTCTTTGGCAGCGCAGCCCTTTCCTTCTACCCCATCAATCGCCTGAGCCGTCGGTATGGTTATAAGAAGCTTCTGTTAATTTTCCTGATAGCTCTGGCTCTGCTCTCCCTGGCTCTGACCCAGGTTGACAGGCTGCTGCCGGCAGAAGCTGGCTTTGTTATTTATCTAATTGCCGGCATACCAACTTCTGGAGCAGCCTTCATATTTCCTCCGGCTATGTTAAGTGAAATAGCAGCAAAGCTGGCAGAGAAACAGGGGGTTCAGATCGAGGGCTTCTATTTTGGCCTGCAGGGCTTTTTTCTCAAACTGGCCTTCCTGCTCTCGATTGCTCTGCTGCCTCTTCTGCTCGTCACAGGGGAGGGAATCTCGCTGGTTGAGGCCATGCTGGGCGAGCCGGAAGCAGTCACCAGGCAGGGAATATATTATACCTCCCTGCTGGCAGCAGGCTCCTTTCTCATCTCCTTCCTCTTTTACCTGGGCTATCAGGAAGAGAGCTGATAGTAAAAATATAAGGTTCTAATATAGGATATTGCAGAGAAAAAGTTATCTGCCCTGAAATCATCTCATGATATTTTCATCTACTGTTATCCTGTGAAGAAGTTCGAAGGGGGCTAGCCTCGTACCAAAAAAATACAGTCTGCTCTCCATTTGTGCCAGGACAGACCTAAAATACAGCCTTCTCTCAAATTGTGCCAGGGCAGACCTAAAATTTTTCAGGCCGGGGGGTCCCCCCGGCCTGTAGATTGCCAGCTTACGTATTTCTAATTAATTCTAATTTTTATTCTCCCGCAGTCTATTTTCTCATCTGCTGTGTTAAAATAAATTGCGCTATTTATTCTTACTGCGGCGAATTTTTTTAGCCTCGGGCTTGGCCTGTACTATATTTTCTACAACCGGACGCAGGGAGGGGCAGACATAGCTGCAGATCCCGCATTCAGCACATTCAGTGGCATGAAGCCTTTCAGCCTCATGATAATCTTCAGCTTCGGCTGACAGGCTGAGCTCATTGGGAAATAAAAACATGGGACAGTTATCAACACACTTACCACAACGGATGCATGGTCCCGGCTCTCCTGAGATATTTACCATCTCCTCAGGCAGGAGCAGCACACCGGTATCACTTTTAGTCAGGGGAGCATCCAGGGTGTTAACAGCAGTGCCGGTCATGGCCCCGCCCATTACTACCTTGTGCCCCTCAATGTTATTCAGATCTACACCGCAGCTTGTCAAAATATGCCTTACGGTAGTTCCAATGGGAATTATATAATTGCCGGCTTCAGGAACGGTATGAGGTCCGCTAACTGTCGTAACTCTTTCAAAAAGCGGCTTCTGGTGAACTACTGCCTCATAGATAGCGATTGTCGTCCCAACATTTCTGACAATACAGCCTACCTCTGCCGAGCGGGCTCCCATGGGGGGCTCCTTATCGGTCACAGCCTTAATCAGAGTTTTTTTGTAGCCCTGGGGATACTTGGTATCTAAAGGAACTACATGAAAATTATCAAGCCCGGCTGTTTTTTCCTCGAGGATCTCAATGGCATCAGGTTTATTGGTCTCTATCCCGATAAAACAATCCTGGGCCTGAATTATCTTGAAGAGAATCTGAGCACCTTTAACCAGCTTATCTGCCCATTCTGCCATCATCCGGTGGTCGCAGGTCAAAAAGGGCTCACATTCTGCCCCGTTGAGGATCAGGTTGGGCACCGGATCATCGGCACTGACATTAATATGGGTGGGACAGGCTGCACCTCCCATACCAACGATCCCATTTTCTTTGAGCAGCTGCTTTAATTCTTTGATTGATAAACTCTGCCAGTCTTTTCGGACAGAGCTTTGAAATTCCGGCTGCTCCTCATCGGCTTCGATCACCACCGAAAGACAATCACACCCTGTTCCGGTCGGCCTCTCTTCCACAGCCCTGACCACTCCTGAAACACTGGCAAAAACCGGGGCACTCCAGAATTCATCCAGGTCACCGATTTTATCTCCCACTTCCACCCGATCTCCCGGCTCTACCAGGGGGTCAACAGTCTCCCCGATATGCTGATTTAAGGGGATTATTACCTCTTCGGGATAGGGGAGAAGTCTGGTAATATTTTTTTCGTTGGTATATTCTTTATGATGTGGGATATACATCCCTTTATCAAAGGATTTTTCTCTTCTCACAAAAAGCCACACCTCCAGATATTTTCCAGATTCTTATCCAGCTAAAATCAACTATAACTTACTTGAGAAAATTAAGTGCTGCACCAGAAAATTTAAGTGCTTAACCGGATATAATTAAATACCGCTAAAGCCTGAAACAGCCAGAGCAAGTATCCCCAGGGTGATAAGCTGAATGGGGATTCCGGTAAGCCATTCCGGCAGAGGAAGTTTTTCAACCCGGTTATTTATCGATTCTATTATGACAAGCAGTACAGCAAAGCCAAAACCAAAACCGGCAGCCCCAACTAAAGCCTCAATAACGGTTTCCCATTCGGTTAAGTTCAAAAGCAAAATCCCAAAAACTGCAGTATTCATAAAAACATCGGGCAGGTAAAGGTGCCAGCGTCTGCCCCGAACTCCTTCTTTTTTATACTGCTGAAATAAAATAACCAGCAGGAAAATTACCAGAATGAGAATAATATTATCCAGATACTCCAGGGCCAGCGGCTCCAGAATCACATCATAGATTAAAAAGGTAATAAAGGCAGAAGCCATCATCAAAGCTGTGGTCATCATACCCACACCCCAGATATCTTCCACCGAACTTTTTCTTTCTACCAGAAAGGGGCTTAAACCTAAAAGCTGGGTCAAAATTATATTATTCCAGAGAACTCCTCCAAGCAGAAGGTATAGAAGATCCAGCATGCTATTTTACCCCCTTTTCCCGTTCCTGCTGCAGTTCAGGAGCGACAGCCTTGACCAGAGCAAAGAGCATCCCCAGAATAATCAGCATTCCTCCCGGTTCGGCAAAAAAGGAAAGGTCCCGGGCCAGCATCTCGGTGCCCATGATGCCTCCGGTTGCCAGCATCTCCCGCAATCCTCCCAGAAAAACCAGCAGGAAGAGAAACTGGATCCCGAGCCAGACACTTTTACGAAATTCCTGGCTGACATCCTCAACCTCAAAGAGGACTGTCTGCCTCAAGACCAGCACATTTAACGCTACCAGGGGAATAAAAATTCCCAGTTCATCCAGCAGGGAAGCATTAAAAATCATTAAATAAAACTGATAAATCGTTAATAAAGTTATCGTTACAATTACGGTAAAGGGCACTCTGGCTTCCTTCTCTATTATACCCTTTAAAGCTACATTTACCAGTCCTGCAGCCATGGTTGCTGCCAGGGTTATTAACCCCAGATAAAGGGCATTGCTAAAATTTGTGGCACCTCCCAGTGCCGGAGCCAGGGCCAGTAAGAGCAGATATATTCTTGATTGCTGCCAAAATTTCGAAGAAAATAACTCCATATTAACTTTGCTCCCCCCTATCTAAAATTCACCTGATTGCATAGCAGAAAAGGCTTTATCTATAGAAGATCTAACGGCTTCTGCCACCGCTTCTGCTGAAACAGTGGCTCCGGTTAAACCAGAAATATCATCACCGATTACTATCGGGTCGTTTAATCCCCGACCAATAAATCTCTGGGTAAACTCCTCCTCTTCAACTCTGTCTCCCAGGTCCGGGGTTTCCTGATGCTCTTTAACAGAAATCCCGACAATTTCACCTGTTCTATCTATCCCGGTTATTACATATATGCTGCCGCCATAACCGGTGCCGCTGCTGGTATGAGCTACCCCGATGGTATCCCCAGCTTCCCTGACAGCATAAAATGTTTCCTCCTGATATTCAAACTCGGTAAAACTGGCATCCTCTCCATAGATGCTGACAAGATGCTCTCTGGTCTCTTCATCAACATCCTCTGCCACTGCCAGTTCCTGCACAATACTATATCCATAGGAAAGAACCAGCACAGCAATTACCAGGGTAATGGCAACAATAAAAATGCTGGTTGAGTATTTTTGCTGATTGGCCATCCTAACTCACCTCTCCAAAGGCCCGGCGCTTGATATATCTGTCCATCAGCGGCACCAGGGCATTCATAATTAAAATTGCATAGGTTACACCCTCAGGCAGGGTAGCCAGCTCTCTAATAATAATTGTAAAAAGTCCGCAGCCCACACCAAATAATAATTTAGCCCTGTCATCCATAGGTGAGGTAACCATATCGGTTGCCATGTAAAAAGCTCCCAGCAGCAGACCGCCACCCAGAAGCTGTATCAAAACATCAGCACCAAATAAAGGAGATAGCAGGGCAACAGTTCCCAGATAACCCAGGGGAATTCGCCAGCCTATTCTCCCCCGGAAGAAAAGATAGATTGCTCCTAAAAGCAGCAGAAGCGCTGAAGTTTCACCGATGCTGCCCGGTATATTGCCAATAAACATTTCAAAATAGCTGAATTCTGCTCCCCCCAGAGCAGTTGCTGCAGTGGTCCCATCTACCGGGCTGGTATAGGAGGTCATTGCTGCCGGCCAGATGGCCAGCAGGATGCCCCGACCGACCAGAGCGGGATTAAAAATATTATGACCCAGTCCTCCCAGAAACAGCTTGCCAATAATTATACCGAAGGCCGCTCCAGCAGCAGCCAGCCCGGGAGAGATCTGCGGCGGCAGGGTTAAAGCCAGCAGCAGTCCTGTGACCGCTGCGCTTCCATCACCGAGAACCTCTTGAAAACTGCCAACCCTTTTCAAACAGACTGCCTCAACAGCCATAGCAGTAAAAACAGCGGCCATTATTACATATAAAGTATTAAGCCCGAAAAGATATATGCCAGCCAGAGCTGCAGGTAAAAGCGCCAGCATTACATCTGACATAACTATTAAAGTTGTATCACCGTCAGTCATAAGATGTGGCGCTTCAGTCACGACAATGTCAGGATTATCTGTCATTATTCTCCTCCTCTCGCCGATTGCATTTTCTCGATTTTATCTATTTAGTAAATTACTGTATATCCATCCATAACTATTGAACTGCGGCAGATCCAGAGGTCACCTTCAATGGCAAATTTCTCGGTGCCAACATAACCTTTAAAAATATATTCGTCAAGATACAGGGGCTGGACCCGGGGTAATTCTAAAGGACGGTCAGTCATAATAAAATAGTGCTCACCGCTGGAATTAACTCCAGGAAGAAAAAGATCTCCGGTAAAACGGAATCTTTTCTCTTCTCTCTCCAGGAGGTTCATATTGATCTCGGCGGATATTTTATCAAAGGAAGCATTAAAATGATCCAGCTCGATATTCAGGTCCAGATCATCAAAGTCATCATAAAGATTGATGGTTCCTGTAATAGTATAATCCGGGGTGTTGTATTCCAGCTCAAAAATAATTCTGCTCAGCATAGGACGGCCTGGTTCCTCTACATAATCTATCTGCTGAGAGGTTAAAATCAACTCTACATACCTGGCATCATCCTTAAAATGCCAGACCCACTCATCGCCCTGCTGCCAGTCCTCCGGCTGCTCTTCAAACTGCAGCTCCTGCTGCTCAACCTCTTCAATTTCAAAGAGTCCTTCCCTGGTGGGCAGACTGTGAATTTTATATTCTCCCGGTTCCCGAACCTCAGGAAGAATATGGGCCAGGTAGTTTTCTAAGAAGTAAAGCGGCAGGGTAAACTCTTCAATATTATTTGTCAATTTTTCCTGATCTGCCTGTAGCTCTCCCAGGGCATCACCCAGCCAGCTCTCGTCTTCCAGTTCAGGCTCAATAACCGGTTCTTCAGCCTGAGCCAGCCGTCCTGTTCCGGCAGTAAAAATAAAGAAAAATATCACAATAATTCCAAGTATAAATCTGCTTCTCTTTACCATAAGTTTAATCCCCCTTAAATCTTCAGATATTTAACCTCTCTGATTTTTTCCGGCAAAAACTTGTTACTATTATATCATAATCAAATTAACCTGCAAATCAAAATAAGATTTCCCGGGGTTTTATGTAAAAAAAGAAAAGCAGAGATATCCAAATCAGCGGAGTGTTAAGGGCTGCCCTGAATTATCATCTTGTTAATAATATAACATTGTCAGCTGCATTTATACCTTATCAAATTTATCAACTATAATCAAGTAAGCAAAAAAATTCAGCAAAAAAACTGCCATCAAGGCAAGCCTTTCAGGAAATGATATCCTGGCAGCAGCTATTCAGGAAAGCGCTGTCCGGCATTTCTTCCAGCACTTCAAAAATATATTGGTTTAAAAATATTGGTTTAAAGAATATTGGCCAGCACCAGTACCATATAAAAAGCACCAAAAATGACAGAATACTTGATGGCCTCCTGTCTGGCCTGTTTTTTAGCGGCAGCTTCTTTACTGCCATCCTTTTTCAGTCTGCGTAGAGTTAGATAAAACCAGATACCCCCAAAGACCAGCATTGCCACTGCCAGCTGTATTAATCTGGAAAGATCCAGCGCCATTCTCATCACTCCTTTCTGAAGTTATCTGTATCTATCTGGAAAATTTATTATTCCCCTCAGCTTCAAGTTCCTCGATTCTTTCTCTGGTATATTCCAGTCTGGTTTCAGGACTGGGGTGGGTGTTAAAAAGCTGCAGAAGTTCTGGAGGTCTTCTTCCCTGCAGTTCCTGGAGGTTTTCCAGCAGGCCGATCATGCCTGCCACCTGATATTGCGGGCTGGCATAGAGAAGATCCACAGAAAAAAGATCGGCTTCCCTTTCCTGCTCCCGGGAAAATCCCCGATCCATCAGGTTGAAGGTCAGATTGACAAAAATCTGATAAAATCTGCTGGAGGAAGCGTCCTGACCGAGAATACGGTCCAGCAGCAGCCGGCCCAGGCCAAATCCAATATTGCGCCGCAGGTTAGCATCTAAATGGCCCTCAACTCCATGACCCATTTCGTGTCCTATCAAAGCAGCCTTCTCATCTTGCGATAAAATATCCAGCAGTCCGGAAAATAAAACAATATTGCCATTACCAATATAGAGGCCGTTTATCACATCGGTGTCAGCATAGTGCAGGGTGAATTCCAGATCAGGATACTCCCGCTGAACAATCTCCTGAAGATCAGCCAGAATGATATTCAATTCATGCTCATCATCCAGTTCTTGCAGATCATACTTCTCCCGCAGCCTTTCTAAGTTAATCTCAGCAGCTTCCTTTTCATAGTTTGAAAAAGCCGCAGCAGCTGGAGAAAGCAGGGCAGCAGTTAGAAGAAATATTAAAAGAAAAGCCAGCAGAGTTTTTTGTGATTTTGCAAAAAATAATTTATTTTTCATAACAGCTCACTTCTTTTTTAGGATTTTTATTCTATTAGAACTGATGATCATATATTTTCTAAGCCTGTTGAAAAATCCAGCAAGAGACCTTCTGTGTTTGCTCCGATATATCTTGCGATATTTATTACTGATAGAGAGTTCATTTTTAATTCTAACACATTTTAGATTTAATGTATAGTAAAAAGCTAGAGACAGCTGTTGAGCCATTTAACCCGCTGACGACGAAGCTTCTTACCCAGTTCCGGTCCAGGCTCCATCACCTTCAGCAGATCAGCCGCCGTTACCTGCTGCTCCATTTCGTCCAGGATATCAGCCAGCCTTCGATAATCAGCAATAAAATCCCGGCTGGAACCGGATTTCTTTACCCTGAGATCCTCTGAAACTGCCAGAAAAATCAGATCCTCAAGCGAGAAGCTGGCCCTCTCCACCCTTTCATGCAGTTCTAAGATTTTTTCAGCAGGCTGGCTGCGCCAGCTTCTAAGAATGGTAAGCATCTCCCCCGCCAGGCGGGCTGCAGTCAACCATCTGCCGGGAAGGGCCATTCTTGTCTCCCAGAGATTGAGGTACCGCTGAGAGTTGAGCTCCAGATCCAGCACCAGGGCAGCAAAGGCCAAATCCTGACGGGAGGTAAATTCTCTGAGCTGCTTAAGCCGCCAGCATCCCCGCTGATATTTATCTGCAAGGCCGGGAAAATGAACTGCTAGCTTGTCAGCCTGCAGCAGAGTTGCAAAAAAAAGCTCCGGCTTCTCAGCGCTTAGAACCCGGGCCAGCTCCTGCTGGATTCTTTCCCCGGCAATTTCCCTGAGCTCTGCTTGAGATAGTGTTCGGAAGGAGGTCAGGGTATATTCTGTGGGAACAAATTCCGGGTGCTCTGCCAGCAGCCGGCATCCTCGATAGAGTCGGCAGGGATCTGCCCTCAGGGAGCCGGGAATAGCCTGTATATATTTCTTTTTAATATCAAAATAGCCCCCCTGAGGATCTCTGACCCTCCCCTCCTTGAGGTCGACAGCCAGAGAATTGACGGTAAAATCCCGGCGGGATAGCTCCCGGGTCAGTTCCTGATTATCAGAAATAAGATTTATCTCAAAGCCCTGATAGAGAAGCACCGGAAAACTGCCCCCGGTTTTTTTAATCCCGGGCAGCCTGCTCTTTAACTGCTGATAATCTATAGCTGCCAGCAAAAAATCAAAATCCTGAGGCTCCTTTTTTAAAAGCCAGTCTCTGATGGCCCCTCCCACCAGCCAGCTCCTGGCTGGCCTGTTTCTTAAGAGCCCGGCCAGTTTAGGGGGAAGACGGAGCTCAAGAGAGGAAGACCTGCCCTCAGAATCCCCGGCAGTACCACTATCCAGTATTTTAAACGGGATCTTTCTCATGCCATCGACCACCTTATGAAATTTCTGATAAAAATGGCTACGAAAAATTCGGTGTTATAGTTAGCAGACAGCAGCTCCGAAAAATTTTGCTGATTCAAACCTAACCAATCGGTTTTCAACCCTTGCCAATTCCCAGACAGATAATAACCGACAGTCAGAGCAGAAAAATTCAAAGTGCCTGACAAAGAAAAAAAGGGGGTTTCCCCCCTTGTCTCTTTCGGACTTTTTACGGATAGAAAAAATTTAAAGAATTTTGCCGGAGATTATCAGATCATTCTTTTAGCTCTTCAATCTCTGCAATACAGGATTCACAGATATATTTATCCTTAAAAAGCTTCTTATTTTCAACACTTTCACAGAAATAACAGGAAGGCTGGTATTTGCTCAAAATAATTTTGTCTCCATCCACATAAAACTCCAGGGGGTCCTTAACATCAATATCCATGGTATCTCTTAATTCCTTGGGAAGCACCACTCTCCCCAGATCATCAACCTTTCTTACAATCCCGGTAGATTTCATAAAAACACCTCCTCAAAATTAAATACCTGATCCTGGTTAGTTTTATTTAACCATAAATTAACTCTATTGTCAATAGATATTAATGAAAATCATTTCAGTTATTTCTTTCATTTTATGTATTTTTCTCATCAAGAAAATATCCTAGTGAAAGAGCAGTTCATCCACGGTAACAAAATCATAGCCTCGCTCCTGTAAACTTTTAATCAGCTTCGGCAGTAATTTTTCAGTCTCACTTCTATCTCCCCCGGCATCATGAAGCAGAATAATCGCTCCGGGATGGACGGTGTTATCGATCCGGGACATCATTATTTGATGATCATTAACCTCTTCATCCCAGTCCAGAGAATCTACCGACCAGTTAATAAACTTATATCCCTCTGCTATCAAATTTTCAAGCTGCTCATCTGTTATCCGGCCATAGGGAGGTCTGATCAGCTCCGGTTCAAAGCCTGTTTCTCTTTTAATCAGCTGATTGGTAAGCTCTATTTCTCTTTTAACCTCTGCCAGAGGTAATTCTGAAAAATCAGAGTGGCTGTAGGAATGGTTCGCCACCTGGTGGCCATCCCGGACAATTCTGGTGAGCAGTCCAGGAAAATTTTCCACCTGGAAACCGAGTACAAAGAAAGTAGCCTGGACTTCATATTCGGACAGAATATCAAGAATTCTCTCAGTATGAGGTCCGGGACCATCATCAAAGGTCAGGGCAACCTTTCGCTCGGCAGAAAAACTTCTGATAAAAAAGTGCTCGGGATATCGTTCCAGCTGGGATTTAATTCTATCAACAAATTGAGAATCTGCTCCTGCCCCCATGGCATCCTCATCGACGGCCTCAGCCAGTTCTTCACCGTCAATTTCCCCGTCTTTCTCTGTTTCTTTCTCTTGAGACCGGTCATCATCACCAGCCTCCAGTTTGATGTCCGGAATTATATCAGCTGGTAAAGGAAAGCTATAATAATCCCGGTAATGATTATAGGTCAGGCTATCCTTAATATTAACCTGGTTCTGAGCCCGGGGTGAATTAACAGTCACAAAGTTATCAGTATCGGAAGCAGTTTCAGTAATATCAGAAAGATTATCATCCTCATCCCGGGTTGTCAGATTGAACCGGGGCCTCAATCTCCTGCTAACAAAGGTTTGCAAAGCCTGCCAGAAATTGCTCTTACCCAGCGCAGAGACAAACCTCTCTCCCGGCAAAAAATCATTGAGTAAAGAAGAGCTTTCAGTCCCATTATTCTCATAAAAATGAAACATCTGCAGGGAATAGGTAGCCGCAGCAGAGATTATTATAATAGATATCAGCAATAGCAAAATATAGAAATTCCTTTTCTTCATCAGTTTTTCTTCCTTCCAGGTTTGCATTTAGGATTTTCAATATATTTTCCCGGGCAATTAACAGCAGGCAATTATAGAGATAGCTATATTTCAGCTAGAAATAAGGATTATCCCCAAGATTATTTAGTATTCTTCCACGATATCATCATACTTAAACCGGGTTTCCCGGGGCTTCAGCTCCTTACTCTGATCAAAATACCCGGCAGAAATCATCACTGTTACCTCAAAATTTTCTCCCAGATTAAATAACTTTCGAGTTTCAGCGGCATTGAATCCTATCATGGGATGGGTGTTAACCCCAAAACGCTGGGCTGTCAGCATGATACTCATGGCCAGCAGCGAGCTGTTTCTCACGGCAAAGGCTGTAGCTTTGAGCGGGTCCTGCTTGGATTTATCGTTTCTTTTGATAACTTTCCTGACTTTCTCTTCATTAAGCTTCCCCAGACGAATTTTTTCATCCCAGATCGGATTTTTTCTCTTATAACCCTCTTTGTCGCCTAAGATAATCAACAGAACCGGAGCATCAAGTACCTTCTGCTGGCTGCAGGCCCTGTCATAGACCTCCTGCCTTTTCTCCTGGCTTTTGACAGCAATAATCCTCCAGGGCTGCATATTATAGGAGGAAGGTGCCAGCACCGCCAGATCTATTATTTTTTTTAACAGATCATCTGCAAGATCCTTCTCGGGGTCAAAATTATAAACTGATCTTCTTTCTTTAGCCACCTCAATAAAATCAACACATTCCTCGGTCATGGTAAACCTCCCTGATAGTTTAGATAGTTAGATCTGATAGCAAACATCTTAGAAATCTTAAGGTTTTGGCAGAGAATATTACCTCGAAGCGTAAAGTCTAAAATTTTAACTGTTTGCCTGACAAAAAATTGTTATGCTATAATAAATTAGGAGTTAGGACTTTTCTTATAAAAATATTGCCGGTTCGCTAATTTATCTTCTATTTATTCNATTAATGATACCCTTCTATCCAGCAGAGCAGAATTCCTGTTTTTAAGGTTAAATTTATACAAATAAAGCAAAATTATTTTTTGCAGGTGATAGCTTGAAGATTAGACAGGGAAATATTCCTGCTTATTTAATAATGCCAGGCTTACCGGATCGGTCATCGCAATTTTCAATACTATGAAGTTCCTGGGAATGACGCCTGCGCCTTCAGTCCTGGGGCTTATCCTTGCTGTTACCGGACTGGAAACGATCTTTATAGGTGTGGGAATTGGTGCTGCTCTCTGGGGCTTTATTACCCTGAGACCTTTTATTACTATTTAAAAACCCCGAAAACTGATGAAGAGTGGAAGTTTTCGGGGTTGAGTATTATTTAAATTGACAGCTGCTGATCGGGGTTTTAGAGAGACGTTAGAGAGATTTTAGAGAAAACATTAGAGATTAAAGGTTATAGCTTTCACCCGGTTCCAGAACGATGACTTCTGCATCGGGCTCGTGCTTTTCAGCCAGTTCAACAAACTCTGCGGCATCGGGTACCAGAATAGGGAAGGTGCCAAAGTGCATGGGAATCACTTTTTCGGGCTGGAGAAGTTCAACAGCCAGGGCTGCCTGTGCCGGGTCCATGGTAAAGACGCTGCCGATTGGCAGCAGAGCCAGATCTAGGTCATAGAGCTCTCCTATAAGCTCCATTCCCGAGAAGATTCCAGTATCGCCTGCATGATATATGGTCTTCCCATCCGAAAGCTGGACAACATAACCGGCAGGGCTGCCTGCATCGCTGGAATGGAAGGCCTGTACCATGGTAATTTTAACTCCTCTGACCTCTACTGTTCCCCCAATATTCATGCCTCCTCCGCCATTGACAAAGTTTTCTTCCTCCAGATTTCCCGGATTATTCTCCTGAATTTTAGCCAGCACTTCAGGTTGACCAACAATAACCCCCTTCGCTGCTGTTCTCCCTGCAACATTTTCCAGGTGATCAAAATGATCATGGGTAACCAGAACCAGATCAGCCGGATCCGGCTCCTCTGTTGGAGCAGAAGGGTTGTTTTCCCGGTAGGGATCAATTAAAATTTTCAGACCTTCGCCGGTAATAATTTCGAAGGATGCATGCCCCAGCCACTTAACCTGATGAGTCATAATTTAACCTCCTTTTGATTTTTTCTTTGATCTTTTGAGATTACCTGGTTTCTGATTTTTATCCAGTAAGTCTGAAGAGCCTGCAGCAAAAAACTGCCTTATAATCTAAATTTTAAAGTGAGAAAAATAATCTGCCAGCTTCCTCTCCTTTATTTTATTTCTTGATTTCTGGAGATTTTCCTCCCTGGAATAGCAGCAAAAAATCCCCGGTTTTAAAACCGGGGATAATGCTTTTAAACTAAAGCTAATATCAGACAAACGGAACTCACAGACCGTTCTTTTGTTTGATCTGTTAAGCTTTTCTGTAATTTGTTGCTCCTGAGTTAAGTCCTGTCTTTTACCCTCTTTAAGAAATACCTAAAATTCGGTAACTTTATCAACCTCGGTTTCTAAAGCCTCAAGGCAGCGTTTGACCAGACCTTTGCGCAGATCCCTTTCTTCGCTGCCGTCCAGTTCAGGATTGCCGGCCGGATAGGGAATAGCAATGGCCGGAACGATTCTATTAGCTCCCACCGATCTGGCTATGGTGGTAATGGAGCAGAGCTGCACTACAGGGATTCCAATCCGATCGATCTCTTTAGCCATCGTTGCACCGCAACGGGTACAGGTGCCTCAGGTAGAGGTTAAAACAACAGCCTGAACTCCTGAACTTTTCAGCTCGGCAGCAATATCTTCACCCATCTGCCGGGCGTTGGCCACCGAGGTTCCCGTACCTGTTGTTACATAATAGTAATCGTGGAGCCTGCCAATTTCACCCCGTTCTTCCAGCTCCCGCATAACATCCAGTGGAACCACCCGATTGCCATCTTCATTGGCATAGGCTGAATCATAGCCGCCATGAATCGAGCGATAATCCAGCTGCCTCATATCATTATAGCCCTTCAACGAATAACGACCATATTTGGTAGCGCTGGCCGATTCGATACTGTCAGGATTTTTTGCAGGAACAATTCCTCCAGAGCTTACCAGGGCAATGGTGACCTTATTGATTTCGGAAACTGCTGGAGCCGGCTCGACTTCATCAAAGACCGGCATCGGCAGTTCGGTCTGATATTCTTCATCTTTTAACCTTTTTAGCAGCATCTCTATAGCTCGCAAAGAACCTCGCTTTTCAGTAAAGAGGGTACGCCGCTGCCCCCGGGGGAAATATCCTTCTTCTTCCGGGGAGCCTAACTGCCGATCACTGACAATTTTCTCCACCAGAGAGGCGATCTCAGGCAGCGCACTGCGCATACCGGCAGCAGAATCTGAAGTAGGAATGATATAGGCGTACCTTCTGGCTGGATCCAGGCCGGGATTCTCCTGATACATTCCGCTTACCGCTGGAATATCCAGTTTTTCACCAGCTGCCTGACAGGCTTTAGCGCAGGCCATTCCGTATCTTCCCGCATTGAAGGCCGGGCCAGCTACCACCAGATCAGGGTCAGCTGAAGCAATCAGGTCGGCAACCTGAGCAAAGGCTTCATCCTTTTCATTGATATAATTATCTCCACAGATTACCGTAGCAACCACATCGGCAGCATCTCCCAGCTGGGTATCAAGAGCTCCTGCGGGACCAACTGCCTTCATTTCTATATGAGGAGGAGTATCGGCCTTATCCTCTCCTCCAATCTGACCAAAAAATTGATTTAAATAACAGACTATCCGAGGATTTGCTGACATCTATTTTCACCTCCTGAAATCTCTTAATTTAATACTGACGGGCTGTTAAATTATGATAACCAATCTCTGAGGTGGAACCAATTATAGCATTAAGTTCACAGACAATGGAACCATCGTCCTGAAAGCTCTCTCCTGAGCCTCCTGCCAGATTGGCCAGGCTGCCGATATTGCCGATAACCCGTTCGGCTGGATCCAGCCTAACCGGATGGCTGACATTACCGGTGCTGATCACTGCTCTGGCTTCTGGCGAGGTATCAGCCAGCGACTGGGAAAAACCATCATTGCCGGCACACTCGTCGGTAATCAAAACAGTCTTAATGCCCTCCTGCTCCAGCAGCTTGCAGTTCTGCAAGAGATCGGAATCTGGATTGCCATAACCCTCTTCGGAAATGATAACACCATCGGCTCCGATGCTCTTGATCAAACCGGTGGCATGTTCACAGCTGCGCACCTTGCCGGTAAAGGTGGTCAGTTCAGGTGTCAAAACGACACCCAGAAAATTGAGATCCTTGCCGTGACGGTCGTAAAGATCGAGAATTATAGAATTATTTTGATGCTGATAGGTAGTTATTTTATCACAGGCTGCCACACAGTTGCCGCTGACCAGGGCGCCATCCAGAATTTCATTGGGATGAATCCAGGTCGGCAGGGTCTCCTTGGCATCAACTCCGTAGATATAGCTGTCATGAAGCAGCCCCTGAGCAATCAGCATTTCCAGATAAACCACCCGGGGAAGTTCTGCAAGTTCACCACTCCGGGCACTTAAGGGAGGCAGTTCATAAAGATGTGTTGTATCCGGCTCCAGATCCCGGGCTGCCTCACCCAGGTATTCTGCCGCCTTGAGTCCAGCCTCCCGGACTGCCTCTTCATGCTGATGCGGCTCGAGATTTCTCCTGGGGGTAAAGGTCAAAGCCAGATTGCAGGTCTGGGAGAAGGGGGTATAGCGAGCTCCCTCTCCCCACATATCGATTAAACCTTCCTGAATTGCCACAATATCTCCCGTAGTTACCACCGCAGCGCCCTTAAGGGCCAGGGTCCGTCCTGAGCCAACCCTTCCCATCTTATCGGTCACACCGGGATAGCCGGTTATTTCATTATCAAGCCTGAGCCGGGGCTCGATCACATCTTTGACTGGAATTATTCTGGTTTTATCACCGGGGCGGGCAACTGTCATCTCCACCGCAGCCAGTCTTTTATCCTCCAGCAAAAGCTTTCTCAACTCACTGCGGGAAACATGTAGCACGCCCTCCTCAATTCCGGTCTCATCTCCCAGCTGAATATCATCAATTTCAATTTCACCAACTTCCAGCTTCACTATTAGCACCTCCTGATTTACTGATGAATTTTTCTATTTCCTGAAGAGCACTTTCTAAAGACCAGAGGTCCAGCTGCCGGTAGGCTTGAAGTTCCTCTGAAGAGCTCTGAGAGATAATTTCTCCCCTGCTTTCCTGCCATCTTCTGGCTGCCTCCTTCAGCACCTGCAAATCTTCTTCCTCCAGCCGACAGAACTGACTCTCCCCCTCATCCATGATGAGAGTGCGGCAGGGAGAGCCGATCAGACCTCCACTGGCCGGCAGGGGATGGGTGGTGAGCTTCCAGCCTGATTTCATAAGCTTCTCAGCCCGGCTGAATACCTGCTGGACTGTTTCAGGCTGAAAATCCAGTTGAAATTTCTCCCGATTATGCTCGAAGAAGGAACTTCCGGTTAATAATCTGTGGTGATTTTCTGCTACCAGAGGATTATTGCTGATAATTTTAAATCTTTTCATTGCCTCTGCTCTTCTCCTTCCTCGTCCTTTATAACCCATTTTCAATATTAGTTATAGCTGTTTGACAGTAATTATCTGCTGATTCAGCATTAATTCTGCACTGCATTCCAGAAGTTGCTGCTCTCTGAAATTATTAGCCTCTGGAAAATCATTTAACTAATTCTCGCCGCCGAGTACATCTAAAAGTTATCAGGCCTCATAAAATTTTGAATTTTTTCATTGATAATTTATTCACTTTATTTCAATCATGATTTTATCATAATCATGATTAGGGCGCAAGCCTTTTCTATAAAAATTGCCCGGTTAATTTAATCCCGGGCAGCCTGACTGCTCATCCTATATGCTGGTTCCTGTAATAATTTCAGTAATCAGACCGATCAGAGAGCCTGACCAGCCATATAGTTTTAGTTTGGTCAGATAGGGACCGGCAAAGGAGTTAAAAAGTTTTTCAATAGCTGCCGGATCCATCTCCTCCACCTGGGTCATGGTTACCCCCTTAATTTCCAGAGCCTGCAGCAGTCCCTGGAAGTGATTTTCCAGGCCGTCCAGACTGTTAGCCAGCAGTAAGTTCAGGATATATTCAGCAGTTTCAACCTTTATTTTACGAGACAGCAGTCCGGAAGTACGGCTAATATGACTGCTGAAAATCTGCTGCAGCTCAGTTAAAAACTGCTGGTTTTGAGATAGATTGATTATTAAATACTCCAGATCCTGAGAAAATCTTTCCCTATCCAGAATGGTGGCAGGTTTAATAAGCTCAGGCCGGGACCTGAAAAAGTCAAAGGTAATTTCAGCTGCAGTCAGAAGCTCTTTCTTCAGCTGTCGCTGCTGATCAGATTCCCAGAAGGCTGACTGTCCCGGGGCAAATGAATTGGGCTCTAATCCTGTCAGTGCCTGCCAGATGCTGGCAGGACTGGCAGTCACCAGTCCGGCCTGAAGAAACTGCTCCAGTAGTGGATCAATCAGCGGCTTCAATCTCTGGCTTTCTGCTGTCTGCTGCTGAAATAACCGGAGCTGAAGATTTTGCTTCAGCTCAGCAGAAAAAGCTCCAGCCTCTTTTTCGGTAGCAAATAACATCTTCCATCCCGGCTGAAAAATTTCTTCAGGAAGCTTAAAATTCCAGATGGAATCCAGCAGTCTACGGGAAAAACGCTTAAAATTGCTGCTCACCTCTTCTCTATTTAAGACAGCCCTGATCAGCTGCTGCCAGTCTTCTGCTTCAGCCCTCTGAAGCAGACCCCAGACAGTATCCCGGGTAATTTCACTAACAGCTGGCTGGAAAATTTTTGCAATATCTTCCCTGCTTTCCTCCAGAAACTCAGGAAGTTCTTCATCCAGCAGACGATCGATAATTTCATAGAGGGTAGCTTCACCATCGGTCAAATAGTAAGCACTGCGGAAGAGAGCCGAACTTAACCAGCTTCTCCGGGAATCTCCAGAACTTAACTCTTCCTGCAAAATATCAGCAGCAGCGCTCTTAATTTCATCTCTGCTGTCCTTAAAAAGCTGCTCCAGCCTCTTGACAAGAAAATCCAGAAAAGAAACAAAATTATCTTCAATCAAATTAACAAATCCGTCCAGCCAGTTGAGTTCCTGTCCCCGTTCGTAAGCTTCCCGGTGGAAAAATTGATTGATAACCTGCACCAGATGACCCTCTTTAAGAGCATCAGTGAGCTCCTCTCCCGTGGCAGCGGTAATTCTGTTTCTGCTTGAAGCTGGAATTAGCTCTTTAATTTTGCTGCCTGCCAGAGACTTCTGCCAGTGAGAGAATAACTCTACAGCCAGGCCCTTTCGAACGGTTTGTCTCTCTTCACCTTTCTGATTATCTAAAGCTTTTTCAGCTTCCAGATTTTCTCCCAGAAAAATTCCCAGCTCCTGCTTGAGATATTCCAGCAGTTCCCTCTGTTCCTCCCGGGTAAGAAAATATTTCAGATTTTTTTCCTCTGTATGAAGTATTTCATTTAATCTCTTAAGGCCTGTACCAAGCAGGCTGAATTCCCCCGAAGGCTCTGCAAGAAGCTGTTTTAACCTGTTTTCCAGTTCATCCAGCAGTTCCTCTGAAATTGACAGTTGCTCTACTGCTGCAGCTATTTTATCCGCCAGCCTGCTGCTCTGCTGGTAGCTTCTCTCTGCTCCCCAGTCAACAATTTTTTCCGAGAGAAGATCACTGCTGATCCGCAGGATTGCTCGCACCCGGCGAAAATAGTTGCTGCTCATCTCCTGGAAAATCATTTCTTCAATATCCGGTCGTTGATTCTGAAACAAACGGTTGATGCGATAGGGATTGAGCAGATCATCCTGAACAAAATCGCCCAGGGCACCGGCAAATCTTTTCTGATTGCGGGCAAAAAGTCCCGGTGTCAGAGGCAGCTGTAGACCTGCAAGTCTGATCGGCTGATAGGGCTGAAAAATCATTTTAATAGCCAGCACATTGGTTAAAAAACCTACAAACCCGTAAACCAGCATCGATATTATTATCCTGAGAGGGGCATCTGCTGCTGCCAGCATCCCTCCTCCGGCAATTCCCAGCAGCAAACCTGCTATGAAACCTAACAGTCCGCCAAAATAGGTCAGGGGCTTGAGTTCGGTACCTATAAAGCTTTCCACTACCTGACGCATATCTTCCACAGACAGATCATGGAGATTATCTGCCACTGCCTGACTGACCCGGTCCTGCAGCAGGCTGGCAAGATTTTCTTCAATTATTTCCAGAAAAAAGTCTGTCATCCGCTCCTGATAATCAGCAACCATCTCCAGTCGGGATAATATCTGGGAAGGACTGTTCTCCCCCTGTTCTCTCAGCCAGCAGACAAGCTTATCTTCCAGAAGATCAGAAAGCTCTCTGGTCAGATTGAGATTTACCTGAAAATCAGAAAGACCGAGAGGTCTATCAGCCAAAAAGCCATATAAAACTGATTGCAATTCCTCCGCCAGACGGGCAATTCTTTCCTCATCCTGAAGAATGTTTCCGGCACCTTTCTCCAGGGCCTGGAAAACCAGGCTGTCGCTCTCTGCAGCAAAGAATAGCTCACTTACCTTATACTGCAGCAGATCAGCTGTTTCCGGAGAACTTAAAAGATCTCCCGTCAGAGCTGCAAGCACCACCGGTGTTTCTGCTGCCAGCAGTCCAGGAAGCCTGTCACCCAGAAGATCTGCCGGCGTTATTTCTGATAATACAGCAGGAAGATCTCCCTCAACACCTATCCGAGGGAAGTCGCTGTCAGCAAAACTTCTCAGCCTCTGCAGGATAAACTCATACCAGACCTGTTCCTCCAGAAGCCCCAGCTCATTCAGACGGTAAACCAGCCAGCCCAGACTGTTGTTTTCGAAAATTTCTGTTAATTGGTCGGCCAGATCCCTGGCCAGACTGGTGATTTTTTCATCGCCGGCCATACCGGACATCACACTGCCAATAATTCCATAACGACGGGCAATATTCCCCTGAAGCGCCCGGTAAAGAATCTGCTTGATGTTATTGCGCAGTCCACGGCCTTCCGCCAGCACCTCACCAATAACCCGATCAACTCTATCTTCCAGTTCACTGCTGTGATCATCCAGCCAGAGCAGCAGCTCCTCAATGATTTCAGGCAATTTCTTTTCCAACAGCGGAGCCAGGGTATCGGTCCAGCTGTCCTCAAATAGCTCGGGCAGAGTAAGATTAATTTCCTGGAGAGAGCTAAATAGGGCTGCCAGCAGGTCCTGTCCTATCTCCGCACCAGCCTCGGTCTCCAGAAAATCAAGCATCAGCTGCCCCGGACCGGTTTGGGAATTTACTGCTTCTCCTGCCTGGTAAATTTCAGCCAGAGGTGTTTTGAAAATTTTCTCAAGCTTATTTTTCACATATTCTTCCAGCTGAAGCTGCTGAAAAAAGTCAATCAGAACTTCATTTAGCTCTCCCTCTCTTTTTTCCAGTTCCTGCTGATATTCCTGGATAAAATCTCTCAAAGCCTGCTGCTGACTGTCTTCCTGGCGAATTATATTAAGCAGGTTAAAGATAATGAGGGAGAGTTCTTCACCTGCCTGATCATCTTCCCAAAGGGAAGCTAACAACCTGAAAAAACTCACCAGTATTTCTTCTAACTGCTCGGAACTTAAAGCCTCATCCAGAGTGCTGGTTTCAGCCAGAGCTGTTAAAATCTCAGCAATAAATCCTGGGCTGGTCAGGATTTCAGCCAGACCACGGCAGCTTTCCTGATAGCCGGGAATATCCTGCCAGTCTATCTCCTCCAGATCCTCTTTAAGACGAAGAAAAACCACTTCTTCCAGAAGTCGGGAAATTTCCTGACGAAATTCCGTTCGCTCCAGTTCTCCGGCAATGGTATTATAGTTAATTATTTTATCTTCCACCAGATCGCTTACATTATCAATAAATTCTTCTCTGGTTTCTTCCAGAACTCCGCCAAAGGGTCCGATTTTTCTGAATATCATGCGGACCGCAATATCATTGGTTATGTAACCGGTGGCAGCGCCTGCCAGCCCGTTTAAAAGCAAACTCAGTAGATTCATGGAATCACCCCAGCCTGGACTTTATTGTCGCTCTTTTCAGACAGATTTGCCTTCAGTTCGGCCTGAAGCCAGAGAAAACATCCCTCCCTACCGGCCAGATTAACTTCGCCAGCTCAGCTCCTCTAATCACTGTCAGCAGGAAAATTTAGAGCAGACAGCCTTCCTGGAAAGAAATGCAGACTTACCTCCCGGCTTTAATCTTCAGGCAGGTTTTCTGTCAATCCAAAATCCTGAGCAATTAGTGAAGCAGACACTTCTTTCTGCTCGGTCGGCACCAGCCAGCTGATCTTGATCTCAGAAGTGGTAACCAGCAGTATATCTATCTCCCGTTCAGCCAGCAGCTGAAAAACCCGGGCTGCTACTCCGGGCTGCGATCTCATACCTGGACCGACAACCGAAATTTTGCTGACATCCTGTCGAAACCACCAGTCCTTAACCTGCCATTTCTCCTGATGGAGATCAATTATCTTACGGGCCTTTTCAAGGTCAGTTCCGGGAATAGTAAAACTGAGGTGCATGCTGCCATTTTTGTCCCTGAGCTGGGAGATCATATCCACATTGATATCAGCCTCAGCCAGACTGCTAAAGACAGCAGCCAGACCGGCTGAAGTGCCCGGCATATTGCGAAGTGTTATTTCTATATCTTCATCGCTGACTGCCAGACCGGTGATAATACTGGCTTCCAGATAATCGATGCCACCGTTAATAACCGTGCCCTGATGGCTGGAACAGCTGCGCCCAACATAAAGGGGCACCTGATATTTCTGGGCCAGCTCCACCGCCCGGGAATGAATCACTTCCGCTCCCAGGCTGGCCATTTCCAGCATCTCTTCATAGGAAATTCTCTCCAGCTTGCGGGCCTCGGCTATTATACCCGGATCACAGGTATAGATGCCGTCAACATCGGTATAGATTTCGCAGCTGGCCTCCAGTTTGGCAGCCAGTGCCACTGCCGAGGTATCGCTGCCGCCCCGGCCCAGAGTGGTATATTCATTGTTTTTAGCCACACCCTGATAACCGGCCACCACAGGAATTTTCCCGGCAGCAAGCTCCTGATGCAGCCTGGTTGTGTCAATATCAATAATCCTGGCCTTTTGATGGCTGCTGGTTGTTGTCAGGTTGAGCTGAGCAGCAGTAAAAGAAACTGCCTCCAGATTGAGCTCCTGAAGAGCCAGAGAAAGCAGGGCAATTGAAACCTGCTCACCGGTATTGAGCAGCATGTCAAGCTCCCGGGGATCGGGGTCACTGCTCACCGCCCGGGCCAGCTCCAGCAGCTCATCGGTGGTATTTCCCATAGCTGAAACAATTACCACTATCCCCAGGTCTTCCTGTTTGCGTTCCTTGATCTGCTGAGCAACCTGCTTGATTTTATCAACTGTCGAAAGAGAACTTCCTCCAAATTTCTGAACTACAATCTCCATTCTATTCCTCCATCCAGTACTTCATCCAGTACAAACAAAAACCATACATCCGATTAAATATCCTTTAATACTTTATCATACCTTGAGAAAAAAATAAAGGTGATTCTGCTCAGCTATTAACTGCTGCAGGGCCCTTAACTGCTCTGCTCCGGGGTGCTCTTGCTGCCAGGACGGGTAATCTCCCGTCCCTGATGGCACTGAGGACAGTCTTCCCGGTTAACCGCTTCAATCTCAAGCTCCAGGAGAGATTTAAAGATACAGGGAAAATCCACCCTGCCGCCGCTGCGATCTACTATGGCAGTGATGCCGGCAACCTCGACCTCATAGTTTTGCAGCAGATCCAGGACCTCCTGAACCGAACCTCCGGTGGTTACAACATCCTCCACCACCAGAATTCTTTCCCCCGGCTGAAATTCAAAGCCCCGACGGAGCTGCATCTCTCCCTCTTTTCTTTCGCTGAAAAGGCTTCTCACCCCCAGGGCAGCAGCAGTAACATAGGAAAATACCACCCCGCCCAGAGCCGGTCCAATTACAGCATCTATTTCCTCCTGCTGCCAGTCTGCTGCCGCAGCCCGGCCCAGTTCCTCTGCCCGGGCTGGATGCTGCAAAACCCTGGCACACTGAATGTATTTATCAGCATGCAGACCCGAGGAGAGCTGAAAATGCCCCTCAAGCAGAGCACCACTATCAATAAGCATATCTTTTATTTCCTGCTCAGTCAAATTGATAACCTCCTGTTTTTACTTTTGTAATATTTTAATCTGCTGGAAATTTGTAGCTGCCTTAATTAAGTGAACAGCTGGCAAATTATGTCTCCCAGGTTGTTTTAAAAAAATTCTCTCATAAAGCCCGCCCGATTATCTCCTCCAGGCTGCTGCAGTTCTGCTCCTCTAAATAATCAATAATTTCATTCTTAATTTTCACAGGAGCCAGGGGATTCAGCAGAGTAGCTGTTCCCACCGAGACTGCCCTGGCTCCAGCCAGGAAAAATTTGATCGCATCCCGCCCTGACATTATGCCGCCTCCCCCCAGAATCGGGAGAATATCAGCCTGAGCCAGCTGATATACCAGTTTGAGGGCGATGGGCTGCAGGGCTGGACCGGAAAGTCCCCCATAGGTATTGCCCAGGACCGAAGCCTGAGTTTCAACATCAATATCGATCCCCGGCATGGTATTGCAGACTGTCAGAGCATCCGCCCCGGCATCCCGGGCTGCCTGAGCTACTGCCAGAATGTCGCCGACAGCAGGAGTTAACTTGATCAAAATAAATCCTGAGTAATAATCCCTGACAGCCTCTGTAACCCGGGCCACCATCTCAGGATCTGTTCCAAAGGCCAGTCCTCCAGCTCCGATATTGGGACAGGAGACATTGACTTCCAGCCCGGCTATTTCCTCTCTGTCGGCCAGACCCTCTGCCAGCCGGGAAAAATCGGAGATGCTGTGACCTGAAATGTTGGCCAGCACTGGAGGTTTAACTTCGGCCAACCAGGGCAGTTCCTCCCTGATAAAACCTTCAAGACCGGGATTTTCAAGTCCGATAGAGTTTAACATTCCAGCGGGAGTTTCAGCAATCCGGGGAGAGGGATTGCCGCTGCGGGGCTCAACGGTAATTCCCTTAACTATTAAAGCACCCAGCTCGCTTAATTCATATATTTCTGCCAGTTCCCGGCCAAAACCACAGGTTCCAGAAGCCGTCAGCACCGGATTATTCAGCTGAAGAGCTCCCAGAGCGGTGGTTAGATCGATATTGTGATTTATCCGGGGATTATCAGCCCTCTCTCTTTGGGAGTTATCAGCAGCCATTGAAAATCACCTCCCGGGCAGGTAAAACCGGACCCTCATAACAGACCCGCTGGTTGCCCTTTGCTGTCTGACAGACACAGGAAAGACAGACTCCGCTGCCGCAGGCCATTCTTTTCTCCAGAGAAAACTCTCCCGGCAGGTTATTGGCTGTCATATATTTTTGCAGGGAGTGGAGCAGCGGTACAGGGCCGCAGGCAAAAATATAATCCGACTGTTGTGAGTTTTTGCCTTCCTGAAATTTTTCAGTAAAATCCTCTCTGAAAGCATCAAAAACTGTTCCGACCCTGCCCAGGCTGCCGTCATCGGTAGCAAGAGTTAGCCTGAGATCCAGTCGGGCAAAGTCTGCTGCCAGAGGCTCAAGCAAATCAGCTGAGGATGCTCCCAGATATACCTGAAGATCATTATTAGCAGCCAGTTTCCTGGCCAGGAAATAAAGAGGAGCAATCCCCAGACCTCCGCCCAACAGTATAATACTGCTGCCTCTGAAGTCCAGAGTAAAGCCGCTGCCCAGCGGTCCCATACAATCAATCTGCTCTCCTGCTTGAAACTGACTTAAAAGTCTGGTACCCCGACCCCGGATCTGATAGACAAATTCCAGCTGATCAGTTTCATGATCGGTTTTATGAAAGGCTTTGTGATCAGTTTCATCATCGGTATTACGAATAGTTTTATGAGCTCTTTCGTTATTAGTTCCATGATCAGTTCCATGATCTGTTTCATGTCCGGTTTCAAAATCAGTTTCACGATCAGTTTCAGCCGTCAGCTCAGGATTATAACCCTCGGCATTATAAATGCTCAGAGGGCGGCGCAGCAGAGGATCCCAGCTTTCCGGCTGACGCACCTGAAGATGGCAGAACCTTCCAGGGGCAGCTACCCCTTCAGCTGGTGCCTGTGGTATTCGGGCTGATATTTTAAGCTTATATAAATCCGGGCCGATCTCAGTCTGTGAGATAACCTCAGCCATGGCTATAACCTCCTGCCTCTCTGCCTGGTTGTTTCCAGCGCCTGATTAATGCTATCTCTCATATCCCGGGCAGCCTCTCCAGCAGCCAGAGCAAAATCCTCCTCGGAATATTCATCCCGATAGGGTTCACGCTGATAGGCAAAAATGATTGAACGTGCGGCATTGACCAGCCCTCCCAGACCTTTTTCATCAAAACCGGACACAACCTCCTCAGCTCCAGCACCCTGGGCGCCAAAACCGGGAATCAAAAAGAAGGTATGGGGCAGTTCCTGGCGGAGCTCTTTAAGTTCAGCTGGATGGGTAGCACCAACCACCGCTCCCAGGTTAGAATAGCCAGCTTCTCCCCGTAGATTTTCCCCCCAACTTTCCACCAGCTTTCCCATTTTTAGATAAAAGGGAGTGCCCTTTTCCAGTCTGATATTCTGAAGCTCTTCAGCTCCGGGATTGGAGGTTCGTACCAGGGCAAAGGCTCCCCTGCTGCTATCTTCCAGGAAGGGTTCGATTCCCTCCCTGCCGAGATAGGGATTGATAGTCAGGGCATCTGCTCCCATGATTCCCGAGAGAGAATCGGGAGCAAGATAGGCTCTGGCATAGCCACGGGCTGAACTCCCGATATCATTGCGCTTGCCATCCAGTAGAACCAGGAGGCCACTCTGCCGGGCTGCTGCAATGGTGTCTATCAAAGCCTCCAGGCCTGCCGGCCCCAGTTCTTCGTAAAAGGCCAGCTGAGGTTTAACCACAACTGCCGACTCAGCCACTGTGGTGATAATCTGACGGTTAAAATCTTTAATTACCTCAGCCAACCGGGAAGCCTTTTCCTCTCTTGAGTTGGCAGTTTCTACCTGATATCTGGCCTGCAGATGTTCGGGAAGTCGATCCAGATGAGGATCAAGACCCACACAGACAGCGCTCTGTTTCCTTTGAATCTGCTCGATTAGTCTATCAATAAAGAATTTCAGCCTGATCACCCCGATCATCGTATATTATTCTGCCATCCTTGATCGTTAGAAGAACCTTTCCGGTTAGATCCCAGCCGTTATAGGGAGAATGGCGGCCCAGAGACTTAAATTTGCCGGTATCAACCTGCCAATTCTTATCAGGAGCAAAAACAGTGAGATCAGCCCGGGCTCCAGCCTCCAGACCACGGGTTTCCAGCCCCAGAATTTCAGCCGGGTTGTAGTGCATCAGCTGGACCAGTTTTTCCCAGTTCAATTTGTCGGTTAAAATCAGCTTCTGATGTAAAACTGCCAGGGCTGTCTCCAGTCCGGAGATGCCAAAGGCAGCTGAATCGAAGGTGCCCATTTTTTCTTCAACGGTATGAGGGGCGTGATCAGTGGCAATCACATCAATCTCATCCTTGTTAAGAGCCTGCTGCAGGGCTTCAAGATCCTGCTGGCTGCGCAGGGGAGGATTGACCTTAGTTGCTGTATCATAACCCAGCACCGCTTTATCGGTCAGGGTCAAATGGTGGGGTGTTACCTCGGCGGTGACTTTAATTCCCTTAGCCCGGGCCTGCAGCACCATCTCCAGTCCCCGCGAAGTACTGAGGTGAGCGATATGAAGGCGGGCTCCAGTCAATTCGGCCAGAGCTATATCCCGGGCTATCATAATCTCTTCGGCAGCTGCCGGAATTGGTTTCAGGCCCAGAATAGAAGAATAATACCCTTCATGCATGACACCTTCGGCAGCCAGTTTAAGATCTTCACAGTGGCTGATAATTGGAAGTCCGAAGTCCGAAGCATATTCCATGGCCCGGCGCATGACCTCACTGTTCATAACAGGCTGACCATCATCGGTCAGGCCCCTGACTCCAGCCTGAGAAAGAAAACCTATTTCAGCCAGCTCACTGCCGGCACTGCCCTTGGTTATACTTCCCAGGGGGGTAATGTCGATCGGCACCTCGGCTGCCCGGGCCTTGATCAGCTCGATGGTAGCAGGATTATCGGCTACCGGACGGGTATTGGGCATCACTGCCACGGTGGTAAAGCCGCCGGCCGCTGCCGCTTCGCTGCCGGTACGGATGGTTTCCTTCTCTTCATAGCCCGGCTCCCGAAAGTGAGCATGCATATCAATCAGACCGGGCAGGAGAAAGGCTCCCTTGAGGTCGATCACTTCAATGCAGTCAGTATTATCCGGCTGGTCTTTAGTTTTATTCACCTGAGAAATGCTGCCCTCTTCCAGGAGAAGATCAGCTCGTTCAGGAAGCTCATTACCGGGGTCAACGGGTTGGCAGTTTTTAAGCAAGATTCTCATGCTGCACCTCCTTTCCGGCCAGCAGGTACAGCAGTGCCATCCTGATGGCCACACCATTAGTTACCTGTTCGGTAATTACCGCCCGCTCACCATCAGCCACACTGGATTCTATTTCCACGCCCCGGTTCATGGGACCAGGATGCATCACCAGCGCTTCATCCTTCAAGCGGAGCTGTCTTACTTCGTTTATTCCAAAAAGAAAGCGGTATTCCCGGAGCGAGGGGAAGAGACCGCTTTCCTGGCGCTCCAGCTGAATCCGCAAAATATTAACTGCATCAACATCTTCAAGGGCTTCATCAATTCTGGTATAGGTTTTAACGCCGGTCTTCTCGATCTGACGGGGCAGCAGGGTGCTGGGTCCGCAGACCCGAACCTCGGCTCCCAGATTGAGCAGACCCCAGATATTGGAGCGGGCTACCCGGGAATGGGCGATATCCCCGACAATCAGTATTTTTTTACCCTGGAGCTCGCCCAGTTTTTCCCAGATGGTGTAGATATCCAGCAGTCCCTGGGTGGGATGAGCGTGAGCCCCGTCTCCGGCATTAAGTACAGCCGCCTTGAGGTTGCTGGCCAGATAGCGAGCCGCTCCGGGATGGCTGTGGCGGACGACCACGATATCGGCACCCATCACCTCCATGGTTCGGGCCGTATCCAGCAGAGTCTCGCCTTTAACTACACTGCTGGAGGACTTGGAAATACTCATCACATCAGCACTGAGCCTTTTGGCCGCCAGATCAAAGGATGATTTGGTCCTGGTGCTGGGTTCAAAGAAAAGGTTAACGACGGTCTTGCCTCTGAGAGTAGGAACCTTCTTGATGGAGCGGGTGAAAATGTCCTTCATGGAACGGGCTGTCTGTAAAATCTCCATTATGTCCTCGCCGGGCACATCATAGAGTCCGAGAAAATCCTTGCGCTGCTTCAGCATGCAGCCACCTCCATTAAAATTTTTGGCAAATAGAATTTTGGTAAATAAAAAAGCCCTCCCGCCAGCAAGGCAGGAAGGCATGATATACTCTTCCCCGGGTATGTTTTCTTGATAATTCCCGGCAAAACAAGCATATATTCCTTTTCTGGCCTCACCGGACCAGTTTAAAAGGTGAGATATTTTACTCAAGTTTTGAGCTAATTAACTATATCAAATTTGCCGTTAAATGTCAATCAGAATTTGGCAAGTATTTATCTTTTATTCTTTGCAAGGTTTATTGCACGGTTTTTTCCTGGGTTTGGGAGTCTCCCCTTTTAAAAGGGGAGAAAATCGAAGGAATTTCCATAAAATATTTTTTGGCTGATTAAATACTTTACCTATTATCCTGGGAAAACCAAAGGTAAGGAGGTTCTGGCGAAATAAATCACTGATTTACCGCCTGTGCAGCCTTCGAGCCGCGATAAAAGCAAGACCCTTCTCCGTCAGAGCTTCCGCCGTTTTGTTAACCGCCAGGTGCTTATCGAGATAGTTCTGTTCCAGCTGCTCCATCTCTCCCTGTTCCAGAATCTCTTCCTTATCCCGGAAGTAATCCAGAATATCCGAGGGATGCTCGCGTTGATCCTCAACTTCAATTTCTCCGCCCTCATGCTTGGCAGCAATATTGGGAACTTCGGGAGCTACCTCCAGGAGATCATCGCGGCGGTTGTAAGGCTGACGGACAATGCTTTTGCGGGTTTCGGTGATGTGATGCTCAATCCGGACATTATTTTCCAGGCCCAGCTGCTTGCGGATTTTAGAAGTCTTCCGCAAAGTATCTGCATCCACGGAATTGCTGAGATTAAAGCCCACCAGTGGGGTCGAGCCGTCTTCCCGGGAAAGCAGTTTGGCCAGCAGCAGCGTCCAAAAGACAGCATAGGGGTTGTCATTGCCCATAAAGACCGAAATTTTAAAGGTAATATCTATCCCCATCTTATAAAGCAGATATCCCAGC